>SXGT01192869.1_pt1 | contig 10825 bp, 11 predicted proteins | sample 3176221 | NCBI WGS metagenome assembly SXGT01 (sample SAMN11356862, study PRJNA531348) | freshwater metagenome | isolation source: freshwater sample F1-120 | place: China: Fuxian Lake, Yuxi | collected 2017-12-25
GAGGTGGTCCATGACGCGACCAGGCGTGCCGACCACCACGTGCGCGCCGCGCTCGAGGCCGGCCAGCTGGGCGCCGTAGCCCTGACCGCCGTAGACGGGCAGGACGCGCAGCCCCCGCTTGCGCGCGGCATAGGTGGTCATGGCCTCGCAGACCTGCAGCGCGAGCTCGCGGGTCGGGGCGAGCACGAGTGCCTGCGTGGCGGCCCGGTCGAGGTCGATCCGGTCCAGGATCGGCAGCGCGAACGCGGCCGTCTTGCCGGTGCCGGTCTGCGCGAGGCCCACGACGTCGCGCCCGCCGAGCAGGGCGGGCACCGCCAGGGCCTGGATCGGCGTCGGCTCCTCGTAGCCGAGCCCGTCCAGCACCGCGACGAGGTCGGGACCGAGCCCCAGGTCGGCGAAGCCCCGCTTCACCGTCGGCTCCTCGGTGGTCCCGTCGGCGTCGCCGCCGTGCTCGTCAGCCATGCACTCTCCTGTCGCGCGACTCGCATCGCGGCTCGTGGGTACGCGACCGGACGGCGCGCATCCCGTAGTCTTCCGTACGCCGGCCGCCCGACACCACTCCGCAGGAGGACACCACGATGTCGCCGAGACGTGGACTCGCGATCTCCTGGCCGATCGTGGTGACCACCACGCTGCTCGGCGTCGTCGTCGCCTGGGTGCTCCTGACCGGTGTGGCCTCGCGCTACGACGCGAGCGCCGAGGTGCTGCTGGAGCCGTCGCCCGGCGGTGCGATCGAGCTCGACGGCCGCACGGTCGGCTCGTACGCGGTCGTCCTCGGCGGCCCCGAGCTCACCCGCGCCGCGGCCGAGGCGCTGTCGCGTCCGCCGCTGTCGGCCGACGACGTCCGCGCCGAGGTCGTCGACGGCACCGGCGTCCTGCGCGTCACCGTGCGCGCCGACTCCCTCGCCGACGCCGAGGAGGTCTCGGGCCGCCTCGCCACCGACTTCGTCTCCTGGCTGCAGGAGCGCCAGGGCGACATCCCCACCGAGCGACGGGTCCGGGCCGAGGTGCTCGACCCCGGCACCGGCTCGACGCAGGCCGTCGAGCCCGACCGCCTGCCGGGCCTCGTCGCCGGCGCGCTGCTCGGCCTGCTGGTCGGTCTGGTCGTCTCGCGCTGGCGCCAGAACGCCGACCACGGCGTCACGTCGGCCGAGGACCTCGAGGAGACCACCGGCGTCGCCGTCCTCGGCTCCATCGCGCACGACCGCGACGTCCGCGAGGCGCCGCTCATGACCTCGCTGTCCTCGCACCACCCCCGGGCCGAGGCCGTGCGGATCCTGCGCACGAACCTGCAGTTCGTCGACCTCGACCGCTCGCGCAAGGTCGTCACCGTCACGAGCTCCGTCGAGGACGAGGGCAAGACCACCACGGCCGCCAACCTCGCGATCTCGCTCGCGCAGTCGGGCCTGGAGGTCGCGCTCGTCGAGGGCGACCTGCGCCGCCCGCGCGTCGCCGAGCTGTTCGGCCTGGAGGGCGGTGTCGGCCTGACGACCGTCCTCGTCGGACGCGTGCCGCTGGAGCGTGCCGTGCAGCCCACCGAGGTACCGGGGCTGGACGTCCTCGGCAGCGGCGCGCAGCCGCCCAACCCGGCCGAGATCGTCCAGACCGACGCGATGGCCGACCTCGTCGAGGCGCTGCGCGAGCGCTACGACGTCGTGCTCATCGACGCTCCCCCGCTGCTCCCGGTCACCGACGCCGCCCTGCTCGCCGAGCTCTCCGACGGCGCCCTCCTCGTGGTCCGCCACGGCCGCACCGGCCACGCCCAGGTGCGCGCCGCCGTCGGTCGCCTCGAGAACGTCGGCGCCCGCCTGCTCGGCACCGTCATCTCGATGAGCCCCCGCCGCGCCGCCGCCCGCTACGGGTACGGCTACGAGTACGCCCCCGAGCGCCGCGCCGGCGGCCGCCGCGCCCGCTGACCCCACCTCCCACTCCCCACGCCCTGGGCCGCCCGGTCCCGCGAGTGGCGCAGTCTTGCGAAAGTGAGACGGCGTGTCGCGCAGGACTGCGCCACTCGGGGTCGGGTCTGCGCCACTCGGCGTCGGACGTGTGCCATCCGCGCCAGGCGCGATGCGGCGCCTAGACCGAGCCGACGCGGTCGAGCGCGGTCGCGACCTCGCGCGTCGCGGCGTCGATGAGGTCGGCGGTGCGACGGTGCACGGCGGGGGCCCGCATGAACGGGTCGGGGACGTCGACCGTGGTCGGACCCGTGCTCCGCCGACGGGACGCGTCGGCGACGAGGGTGGCGAGCGAGTCGGCCTCCTGTTCGGCGACGAGGCCGGCGAACTCCAGGAGCGTGAACGTCTTGCGCAGCGCGCCGGGGTCGAGCTCGAGGACCTGCCCGCGGTGCTCCCGGGTGGCGGTCAGCACGAGGTCGGCCGCGGCGACGTGACCGGCCTGCAGCGGACGCGACCGGAATTCGCGCGACTCGACGCCGAGCCGCAGCAGCTCCAGCCGCACCATGCTGTCGATGGGGGCGTCCTGCCACCCCCGGACCCCGGCGCTCGCGACCTCGAACCGCGTGGGGTCGAGGCGCTCGCGCAGCAGCAGCTCCATGACCGGCGAGCGGCAGATGTTGGCGGTGCAGACGAGCAGGATGCAGTCTCGCGCCACCTCAGGCCCCCGGCCGTGCGCGGACGTGCAGCCCGACCTCGGGGTCGACCAGGACCTCCTGGGCGGCCGCGACGCCGTCGGCGAGGAGGGTCGCCTCGACGGGCACGGAGCGCTTGACGACGGCCAGCGCGATCGGGCCGAGCTCGTGGTGCCGCGCCGACGTGCCGACCGCGCCCAGGACCTTGCCGTCGAGGACGACGTCGGACCCGCGCTCCGGCAGCCGGTCGACGGACCCGTCGAGGTGCAGCAGGACGAGCCGGCGCGGCGGGCGGCCGAGCGTGTGGACGCGCGCGACGGTCTCCTGGCCGCGGTAGCAGCCCTTGTCGAGGTGGACGGCGCGGTCGATCCAGCCGACCTCGTTCGGGATCGTGCGGTCGTCGGTGTCGAGCCCCAGGCGCGGGACCCCGGCCGCGACGCGCGCGGCCTCCCAGGCCCACAGCCCGGCGGGCGGGCCGAACCGCTCGGGCCACGCGGCGACCCCGGACCGCTCCTCGATCCGCCACGCCAGGCCGGGGAGCCCGACCACGGCGTGCGTGGCGCTGACGTCGGCGACCTCGACGCGCGACATGAAGCGCATCCGGTCGAGCCAGGCGACGAGCGCCGGACCCGCACCGGGCTCGGTGTGCGCCCAGAAGGTCTCGCCGTCGTCGACACCCGCGACCGCGTGCTCGACCCGACCCTGCGGGCTCAGCACCAGCCACTCGGTCGGCTGCCCGGGCACGAGGTGCTCGAGGTGCTGGGTGGTGAGCGCGTGCAGCCAGGTCAGCCGGTCGGGTCCGGAGATCGTCAGGACGTCGCGGTGCGAGAGGTCGACGAAGCCCTCGCCGGCCTCGAACCGGCGCTGCTCGCCGGCGAGCGAGCCGTAGTGCGCCGCGACGCCGGAGTCGGGCGCGTCGGCCTCCACGGCTCCCTCGACGTCGAGCAGCGCGCTGCGTCGGACGGTCGGGGTCGGTCCGCCCGGGACGGCGTCCGGGGTCTCAGACACGGGCGAGCCTCCCCCACAGGTGCGACTGGAGCGTCTGCCCCTCGGCGGCCATGTCGTAGGCGTACATGAGCGCGCCCTCGACGAGTCCGTACATCCGCTGGCCGGCGGTGTACTCCTTGGCCGTCTCGGTGCGCGCCACGACGTCGGTCGCGAACGTGAGCCGCGGACCCTCCGCCACGCCGTACCAGACCTCGGCGTACCCGGTGGGGTGCGCGAGGACGAGCTCCAGGGCGGTGCCCCGGCCGTCTTCGCTCGGCCCGGCGGGGCGCAGGAAGCCGGTCTCCATCGCCCCGGGGCGGAGGCGCGTGCCGTCGTCGTCGGTGATCCACGTGCGGCTGAAGTAGTGCAGGAACGGGCGGGTGTCGTGCGCGAAGACGACGTCCTGCTCGAAGCCGAACGGCTCGATCGTCGGGTACTCACCGCGGCCGTTGCCGTGCCAGGTGCCGAGGATCCACGCGAGCGGTGCGACGTCGGGGTGCAGGTCCGCGGGGATCTCGAAGGCCATGTCCTCCATCGTATCCGCGGGCCCTCACGGCCCCGGCCGCCCGCCGTCCCGTGGTCGCTAGGCTGCGCGGGTGCGAGCGGTGGTGCAGCGCGTGACGGACGCGCGGGTCGAGGTCGACGGCGAGGTGGTCGGTCGCCTGGAGCCCGTCGACCGCGCGGGGCTGCTGGTGCTCCTCGGCGTCACGCACGACGACACCGTCGACGTCGCGCGCCGCGTCGCGTCGAAGGTGGCGGGCCTGCGCGTCCTGCGCGACGAGACCTCGGTCGCCGACACCGGTGGCGGCGTGCTCGTCGTCAGCCAGTTCACGCTCTACGGCGACGCGCGCAAGGGACGCCGACCGACCTGGACCGCGGCCGCGCCGGGCGACGTCGCCGAGCCGCTGTACGAGGCGTTCTGCGCCGCGCTGCGCGAGCTCGGGGTCCCGGTCGCGACCGGCCGCTTCGGCGCCGACATGCGCGTGGTCTCCACCAACGACGGTCCGACCACGATCTGGCTCGACGTCTGAGGACCGCTGGCCGGTTGCGGCCACCGGTGTGACGTCGTCCGGTTCTGACCGTCCTCTCAGGTAGAAGCCCTACGATGTGGGGTTGACGGCAGGCGCTGAGGCCTGCCGTCGTGACGTGGACGGAGCTGCATGACGGAGGAGTCGAGGCGGTCGCGCTATCGCGAGGCCGGCAAGCGACGCGCCGGCGGGCGTCCGTTCCACCGTCGCCACCGCGTGCTCCTGGTGAGCGTCGTCGGGTTCCTGGTCGTCGTCCTGGGCTCGGTCACGGGGTACGCGTACTGGTTGAACTCCCAGCTCGGCAACGTCGGACGCGTCGAGTCGACGCTGGACGAGGCCGACCGTCCCGACCCCGACGAGGGCCAGGCGCTCAACATCCTGCTGCTCGGCTCCGACGCGGGCGAGCTGCAGCCGGGCCAGCCGCGCGGGCGCACGATCAAGGACGACGTCAAGGAGGCCGACGACTGGCCGGCGGGCAAGTACCGCAGCGACACGATGATGATCGCCCACATCACGTCGGACCGGAAGAACGTCTACCTCGTCTCGATCCCCCGGGACACGTTCACGACGATCTACGACGAGCAGGGCGAGCCGCAGAGCGAGCAGAAGATCAACGCGGCGTTCTCGGACTTCGGCCCGAACGGCGCGATCTCGACGGTCGAGCACCTCACCGACCTGCGCATGCGCCACCTCGCGATCATCGACTGGGAGGGCTTCAAGGACCTCTCGCGGGCCGTCGGCGGCGTCACCGTCAACATCCCCCAGGCCTTCTACGACCCCAGCCAGAAGATCCAGTGGGAGGCCGGCGAGCAGAAGCTCGAGGGCGACCAGGCCCTCGCCTACGTTCGCACGCGCTACGGCCTGCTGCGCGGCGACTTCGACCGGATCGCCCGCCAGCAGAACTTCCTGCGCTCGCTCATGAAGCAGATGCTGGCGCGCGACACGCTCAGCAACCCCGTCCGGCTCACCCGGACGCTGACGGCGGTCACCCGCAACCTCACCGTCGACGAGGCCTGGGAGACCGGCGACATGCGCGCCCTCGCGCTGTCGCTGCGCAACACCGGAGCCGACGACGTCACGTTCCTGACCGCACCGGTGGCCGGCACCGAGCTGCGGCCCGGGGTCGGCGACATCGCCCTGCTCGACGAGGCCAAGGCCACCGAGCTGTTCGAGGCGCTGCGCAACGACGACATGGCGGCCTACCTCGCGAAGTACCCCGACGACGTCCTCGCGGACGAGTCGCAGATCGGCTGACCGCGCCTCCGACTCCAGTCGACGCCCTTCGACGAGCTAGGGAGCGGGTCCGGGCTCGGGGGACGACGCGCGTCAGCCGCAGGCGCTGGGGATCGTCGCGGTGCCGCGCGCGGCGTACAGGCCGGGCGTGCGGCTGAGCCGCGGGTCGCCGGTCTGGTCGGGGCCCGACGTCACCACCATCTCGACGTTGACCGCGCTGCCCGGCGAGATCGTCACCGGCACGACCGCGACCGGACGACCCTCGTAGGTGCCGCCGGCCACCGACTGCGGCTGGCCGTTGACCCGCAGCTCGGTCAGCTCGCCCTCGACCGGCCCGAACACGCGCACGTTGAGGGCCATGTCGCCGCGCGGCAGGCCCTCGGGCAGGCCGAAGCGCTCGTCGACGAGCGGGAGGTCGGCGACGTCCTCGGTGGCCTCGGACGAGAGCCGGACGCCGAGGCGCATCGTCTGCACGCCGGCCTCGCACGTCGTGGCCCGCAGCATCGGCGAGGTGTCGAGGTAGTACTCGAGCTTGGAGGCGATCGCGTCGCTCACGTAGACCCCGACGTCGGGACGCGTCGAGGACGTCGGCAGCGCACCGGAGAGACCGGTCTCGGCGATCCGCTCCTCGAGCTGGGGGTCGGCCGACCACACGAGCACCCGACCGTCGCTCGCGGCCCGGACCAGGCCCTGCACCACGACGGGCGCGTTGGCGGCGCCGCCGGTGAAGGCGTCGAAGACGCGACGGGCGGCGTCGGCGAACAGCGCGTCCTGCGCCTCGCCGTTGCCCTCGAACCGGACGTAGACCCGGTTCAGGAGCTCGTCGACGGCGTTGCCCGACGTCAGGACCGTGCCGTCGACGAGCTCGAGCGGGCCGACGCCGTCGAGCAGGTACGACAGCGTGACCGCGTCGACGGACAGGACGCCGTCGAAGGTCGTGTCGAGCGAGCGGCCGACGAGCCGCGACGCGATGTCGGCGGCGCGGGGGAAGTCGGGCGTGATCGTGGTGTCGCGCAGGTCGGTGGCCAGCGTCGTCGGGAAGATCGAGCGCTCCTCGTCGGTGAGCTCGACGACCGGCGAGTCGAAGTCGGGGAAGACGTCGAGGATCGAGCCCTGGCGGCCCATCTCCAGCCGGCCGTCCTCCGCCGTGATGACCGCGAAGGAGCCCGGGATGCCGCCCAGCGAGCGGATCTCGGCGTTGTTCTGCATGAGCAGCAGGTACTCGCGGCGACCCTCGCCGCCCAGCATCTCCGGCAGCAGCAGCCCGGCGCGCTCGGCGGCCTGCGTCGCGGACGTGACGGTCGACAGGTCGGCGGCCAGGCGCGTGACGGGGACGCGGAGCCGTCCCACGAGCCCCTCGGGGTCGATCCCGCCGATCTCGTCGTCGGCGGTGGCCAGCACCCCGGCCGCGGCGGTCAGGTCGGGGACGACCGCGGCGATGGCGTCGAGGTCGAAGCGGCCGTCGCGCGGGCTGAAGGTCTGCAGCGTCAGCTGGTCGGCGACCGCCACCAGGCGCGGCAGCGCGTCGGTGGCGAGGACGTCGGTCTGCTCGGCTACCACCTGGATCGCGCGGACGTCGTCGCCGAGCAGCGGCAGGTGCCGTCCGACGGACCACATCGGCCCGTCGGTGCGCTCGTGCGCCAGCGCGGCGTCGGCCTGCAGCTGGACCAGCGTCTGCTGCGCCGCGGCCTGGTCGCCGACGGAGACCTGCTCACGCAGCAGGGCCGCGCTGTCGGAGACCGCCAGCAGCGACGACGCCGCCCGGTAGGCCGAGAAGACCGCGTACCCGAGGCCGACGACCACGAGCAGGACCAGGGACGCGACGAGGGCGCGACGCCGCACCACGGCGGCTCGCGCCCTCATCGGGTCTGGAGCTCAGTCGGTCGAACCGGGGTCAGGGACCCCGTCACGCCCGGCGACGCAGGGCGACACCGCCGCCGACGACCACGAGGGCCGCGCCGGCCAGCAGCAGCCAGAAGCTGGCGCCACCGGTGTCGGGCAGGACGCCCGCGAGGCCACCGTCGTCGTCGCCGTCACCGTCGCCGGCGCCGCGAGGCAGCAACGTCACGGTGGCGGAGCGGCTGACCGACGCCAGGCCCGGGAGCGCGAACGCGGCCTCGGTGGCCGACGCCGTGCCGGAGCCGACGGGCGCCGACGACTGCTGGATCGCGGTCTCGTCGTAGACGCAGGTGACCGTGACGGGATCGCGACGGATCTCCTGGACGACGGGCGTGTCGAAGGTGTTGGTGATCGAGGTGCCCGAGCCGGTGGCGGTCTGACCGAGGTAGACCATGGTCCACGTCTCGCAGCTGACCGACGCGGACGCCGAGATGGTGACGTCGTCACCGCCGTACAGCAGGTCGCCGGGGATCTCGATCGTGATCGTGGGATCGGGGTAGGCGTGCGCCGTGGATGCCGGAAGCACCAGGGTCGCAAGGGCGCCGATGAGGGCGGCCAGCGCCGCGAGGGACTTCTTCATGTCGACTCCGAGGAAGCTAGTTCTCAGCCAGGTAGGGGTGTCACGCCAACGACGCTGAGCCGATCATAGCCGTTTTGCCAGGTTCGCAGGTGTGATGTCTCCACCCGTGAAACGAGTCGGCGGCCCGGGGGTCACGGAAGGTCCCCCGGGTGAGGCGCAGGACACCTGACGAGCCCCCGGACCGGGACGGTCCGGGGGCTCGTGCGAGCAGGTCGCTCAGGCGGTGACGGGCACGGCCGCGAGGTCGATCGCGACGTCGGCCACGACGCCCTGGGCCGCCACGACCGAGCGGTCGACGGCCTCCGAGCGCGGGGCCAGCGTGCGCAGCGTCCACTCGCCCGGCGCGGCGAAGAACCGGAACTGGCCGGTGGCCGAGGTCGGGACCTCGGCGGTGAACTCGCCGGTGCGGTCGAGCAGACGCACGTACGCGTTGCCGACCGGCTCCTCACCGCGCAGGACGACGCCCTGGATCACGGACTGGTTCGCGACGTCGACGCCCTCGAGGCTCGGGCCGCCCTTCGTGGCTCCACACATGTCAGGCCTCCCCGCGCTCGTCGCCGACGGAGACCGGGACGCCGCGCAGCGACCCGGACTCGCTCCACGAGCCGTCGTAGTTCTTCACGTTCGGGTAGCCGAGGATCTCGTTGAGCACGAACCACGTGTGCGAGCTGCGCTCGCCGATGCGGCAGTACGCGATCGTGTCCGTGCCCTCCTCCAGGCCCGCGTCGGCGTAGAGCGTCTTGAGCTCGTCGTCGCTGCGGAAGGTGCCGTCGTCGTTGGCGGCCTTGGACCACGGGACGTTGCCGGCGGTGGGGATGTGGCCGGCGATCTGCGCGGCCTCCTGCGGCAGGTGCGCGGGGGCCAGCAGACGGCCCGCGTACTCGTCGGGGCTGCGGACGTCGATGAGGTTCTTGCTGCCGATGGCCTCGACGACCTCGTCGCGGTAGGCGCGGACGGCCTCGTTCGGCTCCTTCGCCGTGTAGGTCGTGGCCTCGCGGCTCGGGACCTCGGTCGTGAGCTCGCGGGAGTCGAGCTCCCACTTCTTGCGGCCGCCGTCGAGCAGGCGCAGGTTCTCGTGGCCGTAGTACGTGAGGTACCAGTAGGCGTAGGCGGCGAACCAGTTGTTGTTGCCGCCGTAGAAGACGACGGTGTCGTCGTTCGAGACGCCCTTGGCCGAGAGCAGCGCCTCGAGCTTGTCCTTGCTGATGAAGTCGTGACGGACGCCGTCCTGGAGGTCCTTCTTCCAGTCCAGCTTGATCGCGCCGGGGATGTGGCCCTTGTCGTAGGCCTCGGCGTCCTCGTCGACCTCGATGAGGACGACGGACGGGTCGCTCAGGTGCTCCTCGACCCAGTCAGCGGTGACGAGCGCGTTCTCGCGGCTCATGGGATACCTCCGTGTGGTGCCCGGGCGGGCGGGTTGGTGATGGTCGGTCGGTCAGGCCGGCGAACCGGCGCGGGGTGCGCCGAGGCGGCGCAGGATCAGGTACATCTCGCAGCCGAGGCAGAAGCCCACGGTCGCGTTGAGCAGGGCCGCCACGAGCGCGAACGCCACCGCGACCTGGGCCACGAGGCCCGCGCCGAGGGCGAGCGCCACGAGGGCGACCGTGACGAACACGAGGCCGACGGCCTGCGCGAAGCGCGGCGGCCGCGCGTCCTCCAGCTCCTCGGGCGCCCCGATGCGCGGGCGCACGAGGGAGGCGAAGAGCAGCGCGTAGGGCGAGCGGGTCAGGTGACCGCTCGCCCCGATCGCGAACACGACGCCCTGGGCCACCAGCAGGCCGACCGTGACGCCCGTCGGCACGACGAGCGCGACGGCGAGCACGATCGACGTCAGTGCGGCGGCGAACCGCAGACCGCGGGGATCCACCTGGGTCGGACGTGACCTGACGGCGCTCCTGAGCGTGCGGGCACGACGACGCCGTGCCGGCGGGGACGAGGGTGACGGGCTCTCAGAGCGGACGACACAGCGCGGAGCGCGTGCGGCAGTTGTCGACCGCCAGGCGCCGCGTGAGGTGCGTCGTCGTGAACATGTCCTCCACAGTAGGCCGGTCGCGCGCCCGACCCCGCATCGCGTCCCAGAATATGGACTGCTGTCTCAGGATGTGGTCAGGCATCCAGGACGGCGACGACCTGCTCGCGTCGCGGCAGCCCCGAAGCACGGGTCAGCACCCGTCCGGAGGCGTCGAGGACGAGGACGGTCGGGGTGCGCAAGACGTCGAGCCGGCGCACGAGCGCGAGGTGGGACTCGGCGTCGACCTCGACGTGCGCGACGTCGTCACGGTCGGAGACGACGTCGGCCAGCAGGGTCCGGGTGGCCCGGCACGGTGCGCAGAACGCGCTCGAGAACTGCAGGAGGGTCAGCCGCGACCCGAGCGGGGCGCCGATCTCGTCCGCGCCCACGCGGGCCGGGTCGGCGACGGCGTCCGGCGAGGAGACCTCGGGATCGTCCTGCGGCGCCTGCTGCGGGGCCGCGGCGGCCGGCGCGACGGCGCGGAAGCGGCCGTTGCGCGC
>SXGT01607263.1_pt1 | contig 10825 bp, 6 predicted proteins | sample 3176221 | NCBI WGS metagenome assembly SXGT01 (sample SAMN11356862, study PRJNA531348) | freshwater metagenome | isolation source: freshwater sample F1-120 | place: China: Fuxian Lake, Yuxi | collected 2017-12-25
ACGACCCGAATGCCGAGCAGGTCGAGCGCCTGCTTGATGACGCGCCCCACCAGACCGACCAGCAGCAGGCGGCTATCCTTCAACTCCGGCGATTCGGCCTTCAGCACCGGGCAGTTCTCGAAGAATACGCTGTAGCTCTTCGCCAAGTCCCACAGGTACGCGGTGATGAGGTGCGGCAGGTAGTCGGCCGTGGCGTTCTCGACCGCTTCGGGGAACTTGAGGAGTTGAAGCGACAGCGCGCGCTCGGCCGGGTGCGTGAGCAGCACCGCCGGCGGGTTCGTGCGGAACCGTGCCTCATCGACGCCGCCCTCGCGGAAGATGCTGCGGCAGCGGGCGTAGGCGTACTGCATGTACGTCGCAGTGTTGCCGACGGTCGCGGTCATCTTGTCGAGGTCGAATACGTAGTCCGTGGTGCGATTCTGGCTCAGGTCGGCGTATTTTACCGCCCCCACGCCAACCACCTCCGCGATCTCCGCCTTCTCCGCCACGGTCGCTTCGTAGACCTTATGGCCGCTGGCGCGGCGCGCGGCAACGCTATCCTCGTACTTCTGTAGACTCAGCTTCGCCGCGTCGTCGAGGAGATCCATCAGTTCCACCGCGCCCCCTTTGCGGGCACCGAAGGGCTTACGATCAGCACCAAGCATGGAACCGAATGCCAGGTGCTGGAACTCCGCGTCCGTGTATCCCCAGCGCCGAGACTGCGCGAAGATCGTTTTGAAGTGGAGCGCCTGCGGCGCGCCAACAACATAAAGCAGAGCGTCCGGCTTCCACGATTCCATGCGGTGCTTGATCGTCGCTAAGTCGGTCGTCGTGTACGTGAACGCGCCGTCGCCCTTGCGAATGATCGCGGGCGGTTCCTCGCATTGTTGTTCCTCGACCGTTCGCGGAACGATTCCCTTTGCGTTTGGTATCACGATCGCGCCCTTGCTCTCGAACGCGATCTCCTTCGCGAGCATGTCCGTCACGACGCCCGACAGCATCGGGTTGTAGAAGCTCTCGCCGAGCGCTTGGTCGATCTTCACGTTCAGGCGCTCGTAGATCGGGCGCAGCATCTCCAAGCACGCCGGAATAAACGACTTCCACAGCGCGACGTTTTCGGGGTTGCCGGCGTGTAGTTTCGCGGTTTCTTCCTGGCACGCTTTTTTCAACGGATCGTCGGTCGGCCCCTCGTCTTCTTCATCCTCCTTCTTGAACTGCTTGTTGATCTGGATGTAGAGGCGCGCGAGTTCTCGCACCGGGTCGGCCGCGAACGCCGCGTTGTCTCGGAAGTTCTTGTAGCCGTGGATCAGGATGCCGAACTGGAGGCCCCAATCGCCCAGGTGGTTGTCGCCGATGACCGTATGACCGAGGAAGCGCAGGATGCGGACGAGCGAGTCGCCGATGATCGTGCTGCGCAGGTGGCCGACGTGTAGCGGCTTCGCCACGTTCGGGCCGCTCAGGTCGATCACGAACGTGCGAGGGTTCGCGACGGCTGTGACGCCGAGCTTCGGATCGGTGGCGATGCCCTGAACCGCGCGGGCGATGAAGTCCGACTTGAGGCGCAAGTTGATGAACCCCGGCCCGGCGACGGTCGGCTCGTCCAGCACGTCGTTTGCGGGCAGCGATACTATCAGCGCCTTCGCCACGTCCGGCGGCTTCTGACCGAGCGCCTTGCCCATCGCCATCGCACAGTTGGCCTGATAGTCGCCGTTGTCGGCATTTGCGGAGGGTTTGATCGCGGCGAGCAGGTCCGGCACCTTCGCCTTGTCCGGGGCGAGAGCCGTTAGTGTCGGCTCGAACAGCGAACGGAGTTGGGTGAGCAAGTTCATTTCGCACAGGGGGCTAACGCCCCCGCTCAGTGGTCTGCAAAAGCGACTGTCGGCCAAGCTCGCGCCTACAAGAGGCGCGAGTTGGCCGACAGGTTCGTTATAGGCAGCCCACTGAACGCAATCAGTGGGCATGTCGGGGTCATTCCAATTCGCTCTCCCAGTCGATCTTCTTGGCGTCGGCCCACAGCTCTTCGAGCTTGTAGTAGTCGCGCGTGTCTGTGTCGAACACGTGAATCACCACGTCGCCGTAGTCCTGCACGATCCACTTGCTGGCTTCGTAGCCCTCGATCCCCAGGCGGTGGTCGCCCTCCGCGCGCAGGGCAGCGTCCGACTCTTCCGCGACCGTGTGGATCTGGCGACGGCTGGTGCCGGTACTGATGACGAAGTAGTCGAACAGGGGGGTGCAGGGGCGCAGGTCCAGCACCAAGATGTCGCGACCCTTGTTGTCGGCGGCGGTCTTGGCCGCGACACAGGCCCGGTGAAGGGCGCTGCTCAGGCGGGTCGGCTGCGGGGCGGGCACCGTGCTCACCGTGCTCAACGTGGCGGTGTTCAAGTGGCCTCCTTCAGGGCAGTGGTACTCCCGGAGGCGTTGGGTGCCGCAAACGAACAGAGGTGTAAATCACCGTTGTCGTGGGGCTGCCTCCGGGGTCGATTACTCGACCGTGCCATGCCGGCTGGTGTGGTGCGGAACACCCGCACCTCGTAATGGTATCATCAGCCGGGTTGTGTCATACGTCAAGCAACATGGCCTCGATTCCCCAGAATGCGGGCGCGCCCGGCGCGCCCCAAGCCCTACTTCTGTCCCCCAAATAGGACGGCCCAACCGTCCGGCCCTCACGCGGTCTTCAAAATCTCGTCGCGGGGCTTGGCGAACCGGACACGGCGTCCTATGCCCAGGTTCGACATCGCTCTTCGTTCACAACGGGACACGAATCCGTATCCTGATCGTTGATCTTTCTCACTCGCATCCCCGGACCCGCACCGATGAGTCGCCGCGTTCTGGTCGCCCCCGCGCACCTTCGGGAAATCCAACCCGTCTACGCACCGGTGCTTACCGACGCCGGGTACACGATCCAGTTCTCGCCGCACAATACGCCCGGCACCGAACAGCAAATGAGCGAGGCCGACCTGCTCGAACACCTGCCGGGGTGCGTGGCGTCGCTCGCGGGCAGTGAGCCGTACACGCGGGCCGTGATTGCGAAGGCCGCTTCCGCAGGGCTGAAGGTGATCGCCCGCGCCGGCGTCGGCTACGACGGCGTCGATCTGGCCGCCGCCACCGACCACGGCATCGCGGTGTGCTACGCGCCCGGCACGAACCAGGAGGCCGTCGCCGAACACGCCTTCATGCTGATGCTCGCGCTCGCGCGCAACTTCCGCGAACAGGACATTGAAGTGCGCAAGGGGCTGTGGCCCCGACGTACGGTGTCTAACCTGCGTGGTAAGACGTTGGGCATCGTCGGCCTCGGGCGCATCGGCAAGGCGATGGTGACGCGCGCCCGCGCCTTCGGCATGGACGTGCTCGCCACCGAGATCGCCCCGGACGAGGCGTTCGTGAAACAGCACTCCGTCCCGCTCGTTGTTCTGGAGGAGTTGCTCTCGCGCGCCGACATCGTGACGCTTCACGTTCCCAAGACGCCGCTCACGAAGAACCTGATGCGCAAGGACACGCTCGCGCTCATGAAGCCGACCGCGTACCTGATGAACACGTCGCGCGGCGGCGTGGTGAATGAGGCTGACCTGCACGCCGCGCTCGCGGCGAAGCGGATCGCCGGGGCCGGGTTGGATGTGTTCGAGACCGAGCCGCTGCGCCACAGCCCGCTGTTCGAGTTGGACAACATCATCCTGACGGCGCACACGGCCGGCGTGGACCAGCGGTCGCGGCAGGACATGGCGAAGTTGCCGGCGACCGCCATCGTGAAACTGCTCGCGGGCGAGTGGCCGGCGGACTGGGTCGTGAACCCACAGGTCAAAGACAAGTTCTTCGCGCGGTGACCAGTTAGCGGAAGGCGAGCGCGCATATCGATGGCAGACGACGTAATCGAGATCGAGCGCCTGGTGGTCCGGTACCGCGGCAAGTCGGCCCTCGACGGGCTGAACCTGCGGGTGCCGCGCGGGGCCGTGTACGCCTTCCTCGGCGACAACGGCGCGGGCAAGACCACCACGATGAAGATTCTGACCGGCCTCGCGCCGCCGGACACCGGCCGCGCGACCATCCTCGGCCTCGACTGCTGGGCGAAGGCCACCGAACTGCGGCACCGGGTCGGCTACATGCCCGAGCGCCCGCGATTCTACGACTGGATGAGCGTCGGCGACATCGGCTGGTTCACGTCGTCGTTCCACAAGCCGGGGTTCCTGCCGCGGTTCAAAGAGTGGGCCGACCGGCTGGGCCTCGACGCGGACAAGCGGCTCAAAGACCTATCGAAGGGCGGCTACGCCCGCGTGGGGCTGGCGCTGGCGCTGGCCCCCGATCCCGAAGTGCTCCTACTGGACGAACCGACGAGCGGCCTCGACCTGCTCACCCGCCGCGAGTTCCTGGCGAGCTTGGCGAGCCTCGCCGCGAGCGGGCGCACCGTCTTCATCACCAGTCACTCGATTGCCGAACTGGAGCGCGCCTGCACGCACGTCGGCCTGCTGCGCGACGGCAAGATGATCCTGCACGCGCCGCTCGAACAGGTGCGGCAGAAGGTGCGGCGTGTGAGCCTGCGGTTCACGACCGCGCCGCCGGACCCGTCCGGGCTGGGCACACTTCTGGAGAAGTCCAGTACGGGCCACTTCTGGCAGGTGTTGCTACAAGACCCGGACCCGGCCGCGCTCGCGACCCTGCGCCAGCGCCCGGACCTGTCCGACATTGAGGACACCGCCGTTTCGCTGGAAGAAGTGTACGCCGGCCTGATGGCGAAGCCGACCACGGCCCCACCGGAGAACGGCCCGCCGCTCGTACGCAAGGTCGTTGAATAGCAAGTCGCTCGCCGAATCCGCTCGAGGACCGCCCGGTGATTCGCGCCGTCGTGTGGAAGGAACTGCGGGAACAAGGGCTGATCGCGGCGACGCTCGCCGTGGTCGGCGGCGGGTTGCTCGTCGCGGTCGCGATGCTCGCCGAGCCGCCGGTTCACGGCGCGCCGCCGGGCGATGTGATCCGCTCAATCGGGGCCGCGCGGCTCGTCGCCCTCATGCTGGTCGTGACCGCGGGCATGGTGTGCGGCGGCGCGCTGTTCGCCGCCGAGAAGGAAGCCGGCACTATGTCGTTCCTCGAAGCGCTCCCGACCGGGCGGTGGGCGCTGTGGCGGGCGAAGGTGCTCGCGGGCGTCGCGCTGGCCGCTATTCAGATCGTTCTGGTCGTCACCGTCGCGGCGGCGCTGGGCGTGGCCGACGGCGCGTTCGCGCGGCGGCTCGCGGTCTACGCGGGGCTGGCGTTCGCCTGGGGCGCGCTCGGCTCCACGCTCGCGCGCACCACACTCGGCTCGGTCGGTATCGCGATCCCGTTCGCGGCGGTGGCGATGTTCGTTTTCCTCTTCCCCATCATGTTGTTCTTCACGCCCCCGGCGTCGTCGATGCCGCGCCCGTCCGGGTGGGCCGTGTTTCAGGTGCTGATGGTGGTCACGCCGCTGGGGTTCTCGGCGTGGCGGTTCACCGCGCCGGACCGCGCGCGGGCCGCGGGTGCCGCGCCTGTTGCGCTAGTCCTCGATGCGTGCGCGCCGGTCCCGGATCGGACCGGGCGCGCGGGGCTGGGCGTCCGCGCGACCGTCTGGCTGACGCTCCGGCAGATCCGGCTACCGTGTCTGGTGCTGTCCGCCTTCGCGGTCGCGTTCAGCCTCACGCTCCTGCTCCCGGACGCGCGGGCCTTGTTCGCGTGGCCGGCGCTGGCGCTGAGCGCGGGCGCGATCGTCGGGCTGCTGGCGTTCGGCGACGAACAGTCGCGCCGCGTCGCCGCGTTCTGGGGCGAACAGCGGCTCCCCATCGGCCGCGCGTGGTGGGTGAAGATCGCGCTCCACCTGGGGCTGCTCGTGTGGCTGCTCGTGCTGCTCGCGCTGCCGTGCGTGGTGCGCTCGCAGTTCGAATCGGGCGGCCGGTTCTGGCACGGGCGCACCACGTTCTCCGCAGTGTTCCACAGCCGCCTGTTCGACGAACTCGGCACGCAGTCCTGGAAGTACTTCCTCGTGCCGGCGGTGTACGGGTTCGTGTTCGGCCACCTGTGCGGGCTGTTGTTCCGCAAGCTGGTGGTGGCGTGCGGCGTGTCCCTGATGCTGGGCGGCGCGGCGGCGGCGCTGTGGGGGCCGTCGCTGCTGGCCGGCGGTGTGTCGCACTGGCAGGTGTGGACGCCGGCCGCGGTCGTACTGCTGACCGGGCGGCTGCTGATCCGGGCGTGGGCCTCGGACCGCGCGGCGGATCGCGGGTCGCTGGTGCGGCTCGCCGGCGGGGGCGCGGCGACGGTGCTGGTGCTGCTCGCGGCCGTCGGCTACCGAGTGTTCGAAGTGCCGGACGCCGCCGACGGGAGCGCCGATGTGGCCTTCGTGAACGCGCTGCCGAGTTACGACGAGAACGTCGGCGGGCGCGAGTTCCGGGCCGCGGCCGACCGGTTCGCTCGCGCCGCGACGACCCTGGAAGGCGCGGACCCGCGACGGCGGTCGCGCGTCGACGAGCGCCTCGATGCGGCCCTGCGCGCGAACTGGATCGCGTCCGACCAGGAACTGGGCGAGTGGCTCGCGCGGTTGTGCGACGAAACGCCCACCGCCCCCGACGACAAGCCGTGGCCGGGGCAGGCGGCCGTGGCCGCGACGCGGCCCGTCGGGGTGTACGACCCGCCGGCGCTGGTGAGTTCGGCGGCCGTGACCGCTGCCGCGTTGGAAAACGGCCGGCGCATGGCGGTGGCACTACTCGCGCGCGGGCTACAGCTCCAGGCACAGGGAAAGCCGGAGCCGTTTGTCGATGCGTTCCGCGCCGCGGTCGCGCTGGCCCGGACCATGCGCTACGGGGCCGGGCAACTGGCCCTCACCGCCGGCATCGAGGTCGAGCGCGCGGCCCTGTACGCGGCCGACCGGTGGCTCGAACGAGCCGGCAGCGGAGCCGACTTGAGCCGCGCCGTTGCTGGCATCGCCGCCGGTGCCGACGACCCGCTGTCGTTCGACCCGCGCCCGCACGTGCTCGCGGACCGGTACGTGATCCGCGGCTACATGCAGGCCCCCGGCGCGTGGCTGACCCCGGCGATCACGCCCTCGGGATTCCCACCCGAGTGGGTCGCGGCCGAGGCCGATCTGGTGTCGTTCGCGTGGGCCGTACCGTGGGAGCGCGAGCGCACGCGTCGGCTGGTCGGCCTCACGCCCGACGGCGCGCCCCGCGGCTCGGTAATGACGCTGGTGAGCGGGCGACCCGGCGCGAGTATGTTCGTCTCGCGGAACCGAACCGCGAACGATCTGGCCGACGCGGAAACGCTGCTCCGGGTCGTGCGCCGGGCCGTTGTGCTCAAGGCCGCGGTTCGGGCCTACGAGCTGGAACACAAAACCGCCCCCACGACCGCGGCCGAACTGGTTCCGCGCTACCTGCCGCGCGTGCCCACCGACCCCTATTCCGACGGGCGCGAGTTCGGCTACCGGCGCTCGGCGGGCGAAGACCTGATCGGGCCTGCGCGGGCCGGCCCGGTCGGTCGCCCGCCGGAGCAGGCTCACGTCGTAGCGGTGCGGCCCGGTCAGGTGGTACTCTGGAGCGTCGGCGTTGACCGCGTCGACCAGTTCGGCAAGGTGCCGCCCGGCGGCCCGCGGGCCGAAGACATCGTGTTCCTGGTTCCGCCGTTCGCCAACTAAACAGGAGAGCCGTCATGCGTGCGAAGTGGATCCCCGTCGCGATCGCGGTGGCCGTGGTCGCTATGCCCGCGCGGGCCGAAGACCCGCCGGCCCCGACCCGGGCGCACTACAAGGTCGCCACCAACAACATGAAGAACATCGCGCTCGCGGTCCACAACTACGCGAGCTCGTATCAGGACAAGCTCCCCGGCGACATCACGGACAAGGACGGCAAACCGCTACTGAGTTGGCGGGTCGCCATCCTGCCGTTCGTCGAAGAGGACAAGCTGTTCAAGGAGTTCAAACTGGACGAGCCGTGGGACAGCGAGAACAACAAGAGGCTCATCGCCAAGATGCCCAAGCTGTACGCGCCGGTTCGTGTGACGGCGAAAGAGGGGCTGACCTACTACCAGCGGTTTACCGGCCCCGGCACGCTGTTCGACCCGAAGCCGAAGTTCACCATCGGCAACGTGCCCGACGGCACCAGCAACACCGGACTGGTGTTCGAGGCCGGCGACCCGGTGATCTGGAGCAAGCCGGGCGACCTGGCCTACGACGCGAAGAAGCCGCTGCCGAAACTCGGCGCGCACTTCAGCGGGATGTGGTGTCACGTCGCCCTCTGCGATGGGAGCGTGATCCGTATGAAGCAGGACGCTGACGAGAAGGAGCTGCGTAAGCTCATCCTGCCCGCCGACGGCGAGGTGCTCGACACCGACAAGCTGACGAAGTAACTTCTTCTGTAGCCGGCCTCTGTGAGGCCGGGGCTACCCGCGCTGTGCAGCACGGGGCCAGAGACCCCGGCTACAGTACAGTGCGGCTCCTCTTCACATCACTCCACGAAGATGAACTCTTTGGCATTGAACAGGACGTGGGCGAGGTCGGCCCAGGCCTTCGGGTGGTCGGGCTTGCCGTAGTCCTTCGACAGCTCCGCGACGAACTCGGTCGCGGCGGTCACTTCATCCTTCGTGGGCGCGCGGCCGAACGCGGATGCGTACATGTCCGTGACGCGCGATTCCGCGGTGCCCGGTGCCGCCAGCACCTTCTTCGCCCAAAGCTCAGCCTGCTGAACCACGAACGGGTTGTTCAACATCACCAGCGCCTGCGCGGGCACGTTGGACACTGTGCGCCGGCCGATGGTCGTGAACGGCGTCGGGTAGTCGAACGCGGTGAACATCGGGCTGATGAAGTTGCGGCGCACTTGCAGGTAGATGCTGCGCCGGCCGTTGCCGTCGAGCGGTCCGGAGCCGGGCCGCCCGCGGCCGACTTGGTGGTCGGTCAGGTACGGGAGCACGCCGGCCCCTTCTATTTTCAGATCGAGTCGGCCGCTGACGGCGAGGATGTTGTCGCGAATCGCTTCCGCTTCGAGGCGCTTCACGTTCTGCCGGTGCAGCAGCTTGTTCTGCGGGTCCGCGGTGGCGGCCTTTTCGCTCAGGGCCGCGGTCGCTTTGCTCGACTGCCGGTATGTGGTCGTTAGCAGCATCTGCTTATGCATCGCCTTTAGCGACCACTTCTGCCGAACGAGTTCGATCGAGAGCCAGTCGAGTAACTCCGGGTGCGTTGGCGGCTGACCCTGAACGCCGAAGTCGTCGGGGCTGCGGACCAGCCCCTCGCCGAAGTGGTGCTTCCAGAGCCGGTTGACGATGACGCGCGCGACCAGCGGGTTGCTCGGGTCGGTAACGGTGCGCGCGAGATCGAGTCGTCCGCTGCCGGTGCTCGCGAACGGCTTCTGCCCGAACGCTTCTAGCGTGGCCCGCGGCGCTTCGATGCCGGGCGTCTTGTGGTTGCCGCGCACGAACACGCGCTCGTTGAGGCCGTTACCGTCGCGCATCGTCGGGGCCTTGATCGGGTCCGGTAGCTTCGCTTCGAGTTCGCGAACCCGCGCGATCTGTTTCTTGGCGTCGGCGTCGTCCGTCGCGGGCACTTCGGGCAGGAGCGCCTTCATGCCACCGCCCGCGGGCGGGCCGCTGTCGGCGAAGCGGGCCTCGCTGATCGACACCCAGCCGGGGCCGTCGTCAAGCAGTTCGAGGTACGCCGGCTGTCCCTTCCACATGCGCAGATCGAAGAGCATCCAGCGGTAGTCGTCGCCGTGGTTGATGCCCTGCGCGAGGCCGCCGTAGATCGGGGCCTGAACGAGTTGCAGGCCGTTCAGAATCAGCCGCACTCGCGCGCCTTGTCCCGCGACGCGCAGCGCGAGGTACGGCTTATCGATGGTGAAGGTGGGCGAGCGCACCGCGCCGGCCAGTTTGCGGGCCTCGCGCGCCGAGTTCGGGAATCCGCCCCCGGCTTCGGGACGGAACGCGAGGCCGTCCGCGAACCAGCGCTCGCGCCAGCCGTCGCCGAACAGCTCGAACGGTAGCGCCTTGTCGCGCCACGCCTGCATCTGCGGCGACGCCGGCGCGCCGGGCGCTTGCGCCTTCGGCGGAACCAGCTTGTCCAGTTCCGCGCGAGCCTGCTTCAACTCGTTCAGCAGCTTGATTGCCGGGGCCGGGTCGCTCACGTCGGCGCGGTTGTAGCGCGAACTCGAGAGTACGCCGAACAGTGCGTAGTAGTCCTTCGTCGCGATGGCGTCGAACTTGTGGTCGTGGCACCGGGCGCACGAGACGGTGAGGCCGAACACGGCCTTGCCGAACACGTCGATCTGGTTGTCCGTGCGGTCGGCGTACTCGGCCCGCGAATCGACGGGCGAGTGCTTCGCCTCGCCCAGCCACCAGAACCCGGTGGCGAGTAGCGCCTCGTTCACGCCGGTCTTGGGGTCGCGGCGCGGCGGCAGCAAGTCGCCAGCGATGTGCTCCGTGAGGAACGTGTCGAACGGCACGTCGGCGTTCAGCGCGCGCACGACGTAGTCGCGGTAGCGCCACGCATCGGGGATCTCGAAGTCGAACTCGTGGCCGTGGGTCTCGGCGTAGCGCACGAGGTCGAGCCAGTGCCGGCCCCAGCGCTCGCCGTACTGCGGACTCGCGAGCAATTTGTCGAGCACCTTTTCGTAGGCGTTCGGCGCGTCGTCTTTCAGGAAGGCGTCGATGTCCGCGGGCGACGGCGGCAGGCCGATCAGGTCGAAGTACACGCGACGCAACAGGGCACGCTTGTCGGCCGGCGGCGCGAACGTCAGTCCCTCCTTCTGAAGGCGCTCCAGCAAGAAGGCATCAATGGGGTTCGCGCTCGCTTTCGGCGCGGGCATCCGCTTGATGGGCTGGAACGACCAGTGGGCTTTCGCGCGGGCGTTGCTTCTTTAACTCCACC
>SXGT01905252.1_pt1 | contig 10825 bp, 5 predicted proteins | sample 3176221 | NCBI WGS metagenome assembly SXGT01 (sample SAMN11356862, study PRJNA531348) | freshwater metagenome | isolation source: freshwater sample F1-120 | place: China: Fuxian Lake, Yuxi | collected 2017-12-25
AAGGACGCCTACGGGAACACGGCGACGGGCTACGCGGGGACCGTGAAGATCACGTCGAGCGACACCGCCGCGACGCTGCCTGCGAACGCCACCCTCACGAGCGGGGCGGGGAGCTTCTCCGTGACGCTCAAGACGGCGGGCACGCGCACAGTCACGGCCACCGACACCGTGACATCGACCATCACTGGCACGAGCAACGCAATCACCGTGAATCCAGGCGCCGCGACGATCCTCTCGATCGCCGCGGTGGCCTCGCCGCAGACGGCGGGGACGGCGTTCAACGTGACGGTGTCCGCGAAGGACGGGTCGGGCAATACGGCGACGGGCTACGCGGGAACCGTCAGGATCACCTCGACCGACACGGCCGCGGTCCTTCCCGCAAACAGCACCCTCACGAGCGGCGTGAAGACCTTCTCGGTGACGCTCAAGACGGCCGTCGGCTCGCCCTGGACGCTCACCGCCACCGACACCGTGACATCGACCATCACCGGCACGAGCAACGCGATCACGGTGAATCCAGGCGCCGCCTCCGTCCTCGAGTGGAAGACCCAACCCCCCGCGAGCACCGCCCAAGGCTCGGTCCTCACCGGCACGCCCGCCGTCCAAATCAAGGACGCCTATGGCAACGTGCGCACCAACGACTCGACCACCCAGATCACCGTCCGCATCGCCAAGAACCCCGCCCGCGGTCGCCTCAGCGGCACCACCACGGCCACCGTCGTGAACGGCGTCGCCTCCTTCACTACCCTCAAGATCAGCCGCTACGGGACGCCATACATCCTCGCGGCCATCTCGGGTGCGTTCACGGTCGACTCCAACCCCTTCACCATCACCGCCGTCGCCCCCACCATCACCGGCACCCCGACCGTCACCGGCACGCGCGACTGCATCCGCCTCAACTACAACCTGAGCCACCCCACCTCCGAGCCCGCGCGCCTCTCGGCCCGCTGGGGTGACGGCGCCAACACCGCGACCATCGCCGGCTCCGATCTCGGCCAAGGCGGCCTCATCCAGACGAACACCGCCGGCACCGCCTACACCTTCTACTGGAACTCCCCGACCGACGTGCCCGGCCTCCTCTCCACCAACTTCTCCATCAAGGCCACCGTCGGCGGCCAGACCGCCACCGCCACCACCTCCGCCTTCACGGTCGACAATCGCTGGCGCGCCACCTGGACGCCCCTCGACATCGGCGCCGGCAGCGCCCCCAACAGCTTCTGGCCGTGGAACGGCCAGGTGATCGACATCGACCGCGATGGCTACCAGGACTTCGTGCTCCCCGGTTGGGACGTGGCCAGATCCGTCAGCAAGATGCTCATTGTCTACTACGATCGCGCCGCCGCCCGATACGCGCGCCGCGCCTACACCATCGACGCCTCCAGCTTGGCGATGAGCTCCGCCGTCGCCGCGGACTTCGACGGCAACGGCGTCACCGAGGTCGTGCTCGGCGACTACTACGCCGTATATTCCACGACCACCCAGAACTGGCAGTCGCGCGGCATCGTCATGACCCCGACCGCCATGGCCTCCTGCCACGACGCGGACGGCGACGGCGATTGCACCGACGGCGCCGACACCACCGGCGTCACCTTCGCCCAGAGCCTGAGCGCCTTCCCGACCGGCGGCCCCTGCGCCCATACCGGCACATCCTCCGCGATCGAGGTCATCGACATGCAGGTCGGCGACTTCAACCGCGACGGCAAGCCCGACCTCGCGGTCGCCTGCGCCGCCCGTAAGAACGTCGTGATCTGGTCCTACGACGGAACCAGCTTCACTCAAATGGGCACGCTCGGGGTCGACTACACCCTCGCCTGGGCGCTGAAGGTCGCCGACATCGATCGCGACGGCGACCCCGACATCGTCATCGCGCACGCCAGCGGCGTCACGTTCGCGAAATCGTCGTACGCCAATTCGACGCTCACGTTCACGACCGCCATGAACGCCAGCTTCGCGAGCCTCCTCGACGTCGTCGTCGCCGACATCGACCGCGACGGCTACCTCGACTTTCTGACGACCTCGACGACCAACCCGACCAAGGTGAACATCACCTGGGGCACCGCTGTCGGGACCTTCGCGACCGCCGGCAACACCTCGCTCCTGACCTCGTGCAGCGCCGTCAACTACCTCGCGGTCGGGGACGTCGACGAGGACGGCCGCCTCGACATCGTCGGCGGTTGCTCGAACGACGTCGTCACCGTCCTCAGCTCGACCGACTTCCGCAGCACGACCCTTACCGAGACCCTCGTCCCCGTCGGCTCCACGGCGACCTCGCCCAATCGCCTCTGGGTCGAGGACATGAACCGCGACGGCCACCCGGACATCGCCCTCTCGCGCTTCGACAGCGCTGGCACCAAATACCCGGTCGGCGTCATCGCCGGCGCCGGCCGCGGCAAGTGCGCGCAGCCATTCCGAGGTCCGACCCCCTCGGCGGGCCCCGACATGGAAACGAACGTCCAGGCCGTCGCCGACATCGACAACGACGGCAAGCTCGATCTCGTGCAAGGACCCGGCGACGGTAGGACCGGCGAAGGGCTCCTCGTGTCCTACGGGCGCGGCGACGGACGCTACGCGACAAACGCCTCGCAGACCGGCTTCGTGTCGACCGACACCGGCTCGTCCACGAACGACAACCCCGCCAGCATCGGCCTTGGCGATTTCGACGCTGACGGCCGCCTCGACGCCGTTATGTCGCTCGCCAGCGGCAAGGCGCTCGTCTTCAGCCAGACCGCCACGCGCACCTTCGCGACCGGCGTCTCCTACGCCGCCAGCGGCGTCGTGGCCGTCGCGGCCGGCGACCTCGATCTCGATGGCGACGACGACTGGGCCTACTGCTACGTTAGCGGCACGACCTACCGGATCGGCACCTATCTCCAAAGTGCCACCCATACCCTCATCGCGGGCGCGAACGTCACGCTCCCCTCGGCGTGCTCGACCATCTCGCTTGCCGACGTCGACCGCGACGGCGTCCTCGACTTCCTCGTCAAGCTCAACGCCGCCGCCACCGATGTTTGCACGGTCGTCTCGGATCTCACCCTGCCCGACCTGTGGCCCGCCGCGCTCGACACCAGCCACTGCGCCACATCCGGGGCCGCCACCACCTACACGACGACCTTCGCCGACATCACCGGCGACGGCCGCGCCGACGCCGTCGTCAGCCAAAGCGGTGTCCTCAAGGTGTTCCCGACGCCCGCTGACGACTCCGGCAAGCTCGCCACCGGCACGGCCGAGAGCTACGCATCCCTCTGCACCGGCCTCGGCCAGGTCGCCGTCGATGACCTCAACGACGACGGGCGCCAGGACATCGTCGCGCGCTGCAACACGGGCGCGCCGCCCGCCAGCGGCAACACGGCCTACCTGCAGGCGGCCTCCGGCACGCGCTACGTCTCGGGTACGACCTTCGGCGAGTCCGATTATGGGTACAAAGAGATCGCGTCGGGTCTCCTCGGCTTCGAGACGCACGCGCCCGTCCACAGCGGCCTCGCGTATCACGTCACGACCACGTCCCCGCTGGTCTTCGACGAGCCCAGCCGCAAGGTCGTCATGTCGGGCATGACGACGGGCAGCGCGCTCCTCACCGCGGACTTCAACCGCGACGGCAAGCCCGACGTAGTCGCGGCCGACCCCGTCTCGGGCCTCTACGACAAGTTCTTCGTCACGTCCGATCCGGGCGGCACCTCGTCGCTCACGACCTACACGCCGCTCGTCTCGGGCCCGATCTACGCGATCGGCCTCGGTGACACCAACGCCGACCAGCGCCCCGAAGTCATCGTGGCGTACGGGAAATCCGCGTCCCCGACCGCCTTCGAGCTGAAGACCTACTCGCCCAACAGCACCGCCAGCAGCCTCGTCGCCTCGGCCGCCAGCGCGCTCCTCGACGAACCCTCGTTCGCGCTCGGCGTACCGCTCGGGATCCGTCAAGTCTATACGCTCGGCGCGAGCAGCGCCGACGTCTGCCTCGAGGACCCGATCGACGACCTGGTCGTCGCCTACAATCCGTCCACTGGGTCGGACTACCTGACCGTCCTGGCCAACGGCGCGGTCCCGTTCTCGTCCGCGGGCGGCTCCATCATTCCAAGCGATCTGCGCTACCTCCGCGGCATGACCATCTGGCGGATCCCATCGACCCCAGGTTGGTACGTCGCGCACGACGTCCTGGTGGCCGCGGGCACCTGCACCACCGTGCAGTGCGTGCGCGTGGCCGGCCTCAAGTACTCGACCAATTCGGGCGTCTTCTCGATCGAGCAATTCGCGTCGCCTGCCAGTCCCGCCGCCTACAGCAGCCAGACCATCGCCGGGCTGACCGCTGGCGACTTCGATCGGGACGGCGACGACGACATCGTCATCCTGATGACCGACGGGGCTCACGCCACCGCGATCGCGTACATCCAGGACCCCGTGCTCTATCCGACGACCAACGGCTTCAGTGACGGCCAGGTCCTGGTCACGTTCTCCGGCTCGGGCGCGGGCCTCGCCTCGGCCGACTTCGATCGCGATGGTCGCCTCGATCTGGCCGCGCACATCGGCGACAGCGCGCTCTTCCTCGAGGTCGCCTATCAAGACGCCGCCACCAGCACGCTCGATTTCCTCGCGCAGCACGCCCTCGTCGCCCCCGGGCACGACGTCGACGCGTTCGCGATCTGGGACTACGACGCCAACGGGCTCCTCGACCTGCTGCCGCTCGACGGCGCGAACGCCGGGCTGCGGCCGTTGCTCGCAAAGTAACCCCGGCGCCCGCCCGGCCGCCGGCCTAACGCCAGCGGAAGAGCCGCACCCCGAGCCCGAACGCGATGAGGCCCCAGACGCCCAGCACCCCGATCTGCGGCAGCACCTCGACCAGCCCGGCGCCCTCGTTCGTGATGGCGCGTAGCGCGTCGTTGAGCGCCGTCAGCGGCAAGAGCTGGATGACCGGATGCAGCGCCTCGGGGAAGCGCTCGTACGAGAAGAACGTGCCAGACAGGAGCCACATCGGCATCGTCAGCGCGTTGATGAAGCCCGAGACGACCTCGACCGACTCCGTGCGCGAGGCGCACAAGACCCCGAAGCCGGTGAAACACAGTACGCCTGCGAGCGACACGCCGAAGTAGAGCGCCACCGAGCCCTGGATATCGACGCCGAAGACGGCCGCGCCGAAGCCGACCAGGAACGCGACCTCGACCGTCAGGAAGACGAGGCGCGAGAGGACGAACGAGAGCAGGAACTGGCTGCGCGTGAGCGGCGTCGTCGCAAAGCGGCGCATGAGCTTCTTGCCGCGCTCTTGCACCATCCCGTAGCCGACGCCCCAGAGCGAGCTGCCGAGCAGGTTCATGCCGATGAGGCCCGGCAGGAGGAAGTCGATGTAGCGCCGCCCGGCCGGCATGTCGGTCGCCTCGGCGATGGTGACCTCGCTCCGCTGGCCGAGGGCGCGTCCGAGATCACGCTCGACGACGAGGCGCGCGAGGCGCCCTTCCGAGCGCTGCGGATCCCAGTGGTACCTGGCGGCCGTCGCGGTGCCAGGCGCCTTCGTGCTCGACTCGTCGAGCGCCGCGACTAGATCGACCGCGCCCTTGCCGAGCTTGTGCTCGAGCTCCGCGCGCGTCCCCTGCACAACCTCGAGGTCGTCCCCGCCCGTCAGCAGTTCCACCAACCGCGCGGCCCCCGGCTCGTCGGACGGGATCCCGACCTTGACCGGCTCGGGCGGTCGGTCACGAAACGCCGTGCCGAGCACCAGCGCCAGGATCACCGGAAACGCGAACACCCAGAACAGCGACGCCGGATCGCGCCAGAAGATCCTGACGCGCGCACCGACCAACATCCATAGTGGATTCGGCATCTTGCGACCGACCGCCGCGACCGCCCGCGCCTTTGGGGACGGCTCACGCATCGCGCAACGCCCGGCCCGTGTGATGGACGAAGACGTCCTCGAGCGTCGCGCGATGCGTCGCGAGCGTCAGCAACTTGGCCCCCGCGCTGTCGATCAGTGCCAAGAGATGCGGCAGCGTCTCGGCGACCGCGCGCACGGACAGATGGACATGGGTCGTGCCGCTCTCGTCCGCTGCCCCATCCGGCATGACCCGCGCCTCGCCCGCTCCCGGCAAGGCCCGGAGCCCCTCCAACTCCAGCGCCCGATCGACCTCGAACACCACGATGTCCTCCGCGCCCAGCGACTGCACCAGCGCCGCCGGCGTCCCCAGCGCGATGAGCTTGCCGTGGTCCATGATGGCCACCCGGTCCGCCAGCTGCGCCGCTTCCTCCATGTAGTGCGTCGTCAGCAGCACCGTCCCGCCGCCCGCCTTGAAGCCCGCCACGATCTCCCAGATCTGCCGCCGCGACTGCGGATCGAGCCCCGTCGACGGCTCGTCCAAACAGAGCAGCCGCGGCGACCCCACCAGCGCACACGCCAGCGCCAGCCGCTGCCGCTGCCCACCCGAGAGCTTCCCGACCCGCGCCTTCGCCTTGGCCTCCAGCGCGACCTTGGCCACCAGCTCGGCCGCCGGCCGCCGATCCGCGTAGCACGCCGCAAACAGCGCCACCGTCTCGGACACCGTCAGGCGCTCCTGGAAGTGCGTCTCCTGCAGCTGCACCCCGAGCGTCATCCGGATCGCCCGATCCGTCCTCGCGCTCTCGCCCCATACGCGCCCGAACACCGCGATCCGCCCGGCCGTCGGCGCCGTCAGGCCCTCGATCATCTCGACCGTCGTCGTCTTGCCGGCCCCGTTCGGTCCCAGCACCGCCAGGCACTCGCCGGCCTCGACGACCAGATCCAAGCCCGCCACCGCGACCACATCGGGGTAGCGCTTGACGAGTCCCGAGCACACGATCGCAGCGTCCATCGTCAGGCCCCGCAGCTCCGCACCAGCGCCAGGATGGCCGTCAGCCCGACGAGCCCCAACACGAACAACGTCGCGCCCCGCACGCGCATCGTGCCCGTCGGCGAGTCCGTCCGCGGATCGGGCGCCACCACGTCCGGCGCCGCGTTCCCGCCGGCTGGTTCGTTGGGACTCAAACTATTCTCGGCGCGGCGCGAGCTGCTTGAAGTACTCGATGATCGCCGGGCTGGTCCACTGACGCGCGTCGACGAAGCGCGCCAGGACGTGTCCATTATAGAGGATGTAGGTGTCGGGCAGCTTCGCGGTCCCGAAGAGCTCGCGCAACGTCGTGCCCTCGGGTGACGACGCGCCGGCGGGGTCGCGCACGACGAACATGCGATTCGCCGACGGAATCGCGCCGAGCCAGCTCGCGAAGAACTGGCGGATGTCGTCCCAGCTGTCGTCGTAGCTCACGCCGACCATCGCGAAGCGCCGGTCGCCCAGCTGCTGCCGCAGCGAGAGCATGCTCGGCAGCTCGTCGCGGCACGGCGGGCACCACGTGGCCCACAGGTTCAGGAAGATGATCGTGTCGCGCGGCAACTCCGACAGCAGGAACGGCTTGCCGTCGGCCCGCTCGAGCTTGAACGCGAGCTGCTCCGGCGTGAGCGGCACGTCGACCTGCTCGGCGTTGATGGGCCCCATCAGGCGCTTCACGCGCATCTCCGGGCCGTCCGCCCGCAGCTCCTTGTGGAACTGCAGCCAGAAGAACGCCACGACCGCGACGCCAGCGGCGACGACGAACAGCACGCGAAGTGGGCGCGAGGGGCCTCCCATAGGCCCCACCGGCTACCACGCCTCTCTCCGTTTTCGAAGTACCGAAGGCGAACGCTCGAAAAAAAGTTCGGCCTGGGCTAAGCCGAACGCGGTGCTCCCGCCCTTGTCGCTTGCGAGGCTCCGATGCTCATCGTCATGGATCCCAACGCCACCGCCGATCAGATCGACGCGGTCGTCGCTCGAATCAACGCGCTCGGCTTCAGTGGCCGCGCGCTCCCGGGCGCCCAACGCACGGCCGTCGCCGTCACGGGCAACCAAGGCGCCGTCGACCAGGACGCCTTCATCCGCATGGCCGGCGTCAAGGAGGTCGTGCGCGTCTCGGCGCCCTACAAGCTGGTCTCGCGCGAGGTCAAGCCCGACGACACCGTCATCGACGTCCGCGGCGTCAAGGTCGGCGGCACGAACTTCGTCGTCATGGCCGGGCCGTGCTCGGTCGAGACGCGCGAGCAGCTGATGGAGACCGCCGACGCGGTGAAGGCCGCCGGCGCGACGATCCTGCGCGGCGGCGCCTACAAGCCGCGCACGAGTCCATACGACTTCCAGGGCTTGGGCGTCGCGGGCCTGAAGCTGCTCGCCGAGGCGCGCGAGCGCACCGGCATGCCGATCGTCACCGAGGTCATGGACACCGAGACGGTCGATGTCGTCTGCGAGCACGCCGACATCCTCCAGATCGGCGCGCGCAACATGCAGAATTTCGCCTTGCTGCAAGCGATCGGCAAGACGCAGAAGCCGATCCTCCTGAAGCGCGGCATGGCGGCCACCTTGAAAGAGCTGCTGATGGCGGCCGAGTACATCATCGCCGCCGGCAACCCGAACGTGATGCTGTGCGAGCGCGGTGTCCGCACCTTCGAGACGATGACGCGCAACACGTTCGACGTCTCGGCCATCCACATGCTGCGGCGGCTCACTCACCTGCCGATCGTGGCCGATCCGTCCCACGCCATCGGGATCTGGCACGGGGTGCCGGCGCTCGCGCGGGCGGCGGTCGTGGCCGACGCGCAGGCGCTCATCATCGAGGTGCATCCGCGTCCCGAGGAGGCGCTCTCGGACGGACCGCAGGCGCTCAAGCCCGAGACGTTCCAGCGTCTGATGGACCAGGTTCGCAAGCTGCGCGCCGTCATGGTCGAAGACGGGCAGCTGCTGTGAGCTCACAGGCGAAGGCCGCGGAGCGGCTGCCCGAGGACGCGCCTGCGGGGGATGCCCTTCTTGCCGCATGGCAAGCCAAGGTGCGGGCTGATCTCGGCCTCGAACCCGGGGCCTCGCTCGCGAAGCTGACGACCACGCGCCCGGGCGGGTTCGCGATCGATCCGCTGTACGTCGCCTCGCCGCCTGCCGCAGGCGTCTTGCGCCACGAGCGCGGGTGGGTGCTCGCGCCGTCGGTCGTCGCCGCCGAGCCCGAGCTGGCGAACGTCGTCGCCGAGGAGATTTCCGGCGGCGCCGAGGCGGTGTTCTTCGACGGTGCGCGCGACGCGGCGCACCTGCTGTCGGAAATAGTTGGTACACCAACGATCGGCTTCGAGCGCAGCGAACTCGCGGTCGTGCGCGCGGTCCTCGGGGCGTATTCGTCGCGGGCAAGCGCTCCGCGCTCTTCGCGAGCGAATCCGGGGCGCTGTCGCTGGCTCGGTATCGACCCGGTCGTCGTCGGTTTTGCGGCCGCCGCCGAGGCCACGGCCGAGCTCGGCGAGACGAACGCGATCCCCGCGGTCATCGACAGCCGCGCCTGGGAGGGCAGCCCCGCCGACGAACTCGCCTTCGCGCTGGCCGCAGGACTCGCGCTGGCCGGGCGCCTCGAGGCGTACGAGCTCGACGCCGCCGAGGCCACGCGCTTCATCCTCTGGACGGTTCCGCTCGGGACCGATTTTCTGTTACAGACAGCCAAGTTGCGCGCGCTGCGCCGCCTCTGGGATCGGGTGCTCACCCTCGCCAAGAGCCCCGAGCGCCCGCCGATCCAGATCCGCGGCGTCGCCAGCCTCCGCTGGGCGACCGTCTACGACCCGTGGGTCAATCTTCTGCGCAACACCGCCGCGACCTTCGCCGGCGCCCTCGGCGGGGCCGATCTCCTGACGCCGCTCCCGTACGACGCGGCCCTCGGGACCCCGGACGCCGACGCCCGCCGCCTCGCGCGCAACACCGTTCACCTGCTCGCGCACGAGGCGCACCTGGCGCGGGTCGCCGATATCGCGGCCGGCAGCTACGCGATCGAGACCTGGACCGAGACCCTCGCCGCGCGCGCCTGGGGCCTGGCCCAGGAGGTCGAGGCGCTCGGCGGTTTCGAGGCCGCACTCGCCTCCGGTTTCGTCGCCGAGCGGGTCGCCGCCACGCGCGCGCAAGAGACCGCGCGCCTCGCGAAACGGCAGGATGGCCTGGTCGGAACGAGCCTCTTTCCGAACCTCGCCGAGGTGCGTCCGGTGCGCCCCGCCGTCGCGGGATCCGGATCTCTCGACATCGCGCCGCGTCTCGCCGAGCCCTTCGAGCGCCTTCGCGCCGCCGGCGAAGCGAGCGGTGCGTGCGTCGCCCTTGTCACGATTGGCTCGCCTGCCGAGCACCTCGCGCGCCTCGCCTTCGCGAAGGGCTTCTACGAGCTCGCCGGGATCCGCACCGTCGAAGTCCCCGACGGTCCCGCGCTCGCCGACGAGATCCGCGACCTCGTCGCGGGCAAGCGCTTCGTGCTCTTCGCGAACGAAGCCAGCGCCACGCTCGCGGTGATCTGCGGCAGCGATCGCGCATACCCCGACGCCGTCCCCCGCGTCGCACCCCAACTCGCCGCCGCCGGCATCGCGCGCATCGTCGTCGCAGGTCGCCCGGGTGGCCTCGAAGCCGCCTACCGTGCGGCCGGCGTCCACGCCTTCATCTACGCCGGCCTGGACGTCCTCGACAACCACCACGCCAACGGCGCCCCGCATCCCAGCGCGGAGGACGCCCGATGAAGCTCCCCGCCATCGGCCAGAGCCCCTGGCTCAGCCCCGAAGGGATCCCCGTTTCAGGCACCCTCGATTCGTCGGTGTACAAAGCAATTTCGGACGCCCAGCGGGCCGGCCTCCCGGGGTTCGCGCCGTTCGTCCGCGGCCCCTACGCGACGATGTACGTCCAGCACCCCTGGACCGTTCGCCAGTACGCGGGCTTCTCGACCGCCGAGGCCTCGAACGCCTTCTATCGGCGCAACCTCGCCGCTGGCCAAAAGGGCCTCTCGATCGCCTTCGATCTCG
>SXGT01044493.1_pt1 | contig 10824 bp, 11 predicted proteins | sample 3176221 | NCBI WGS metagenome assembly SXGT01 (sample SAMN11356862, study PRJNA531348) | freshwater metagenome | isolation source: freshwater sample F1-120 | place: China: Fuxian Lake, Yuxi | collected 2017-12-25
AAACTTATGGCTAAGAATTTATGGAAAACACAAAGGGAAAAACAAACAAATTCTTATTGAATGTATCGTCGGCACAAATAAAGGTTGGGAAGACGCAGGATGCAACATTGACACTGGAATGCCTGCGAGTATCATGGCGCAAATGATACATAAAGGAATCATAAATGAATATGGAAGTTTCGCTCCAGAAGTAATAGTTCCACCAACACCATTTTTCAAAGAACTCAAAAAAAGGAATATGGCTATATACGAAAACGGAAAAAGGATAAACTAATTTCATGGGATTCATAAGAACAGGTTTCACTGGCGGTTTCATAGGGATTATAATCGGCGTAGCTGCAATTTTCATAAATTATCCTCTACTTCAAAAAATATCATATATTGGATTTTTTGTGGCAGAAGCATTCGGAAAAGTGTGCATATCTACTTCAACAAATATTTGTTCCCTCTCCGAGAAATTCACAACAATACTTGCGACAATCGTCGGCAATTGCATAGCCTATTTTATATTCGGCGTATTGATTAGTTTAGGAATAAGTATTCTCAAAATGTGGTTCTCAAAAGAAGAAACAACTCAACAGCAAGTCACACAACCTGTCCAACAAACTCCTAAACCAATAGTTCAACCTGCGCCAGAGCCACAACAAATATCTAAACCTCAAGAAGTGCAAAAACCAGTAGCGGAGAAAATGATAGTTAAACAAAAAACATCAAGAAAATCGCAAAGTAAAAATAAACAACAGAACGCAAAGCGAAGGAGTTAGTTTCAATAACTTCAGAAAAATTAATTTCTATAAATTTATCAAATAGTATTATTTTACATTTATGGAAGAATTTATTTAATTTTAATTGAATAGTCATTAATGACTTACTTATGACTTACTAAAGATTTATAATTGAATTTAATGTGTTTAAAACATGAATAGAACCCCTTTAGTGGTGATTGTTGGAATAATTGTTTCTTTGTTAGTTTTACCTTTTTTAGCAGGAGCTCAACCTACTACATCCTCTTCTTTAAGCAATATATGGACAGTTATTTCCGCAATTAAACAAGAGCTATTTAGACTAAATGTCTTAATCTCAAATCTAAAGCAACAGATGAGTGATACTCACATAGAGTCAAGAATTGCTATATTTAATATAACTACACAAACACCAAACGGAGTCAATATCTCATGCAATAATGATGAAATTGTTACTGGTGGTGGCACAGACGGTTGGGGAGATACTGGGAACCCAGGCATTTTAGAGTTTTATCCGATTAATGAAAGAACATGGCACGTCAGAAGTTCTGGAGGTCTAACAGAAGGAACCCTAAGGTTAGTCTGTGTGAAATATTAATATGAAAGGAATCCAGGTTTGGTTACTTATTACATTGATTCTTTTAATTATCTTAGGTTATATTTTTACCTTTTTAAATAAAACCGAGGACGACATGAATGTTCAACCAAACAATTTTACTCTATTTAACTTTACTATTGAACCAACTCTGATTGATTTAGATGTCAGTCAATTAGTCTTAGACTCTCATGATGTTGAAGCGGGTTATAGCCTAAAAAGAAAGTTTTCTGGCTTTAGAGAAAATGAGAGTTATGATTATTTTATTAAGAGATTTGATAAAGAAGTTCTGACTAGCAATAAAGAAATAAGAACAGTCTATTCTGAAGCTTATAAGTTTAAAACAATAGAAGAAACCGATCAAGCCTTTAGACATTTACTCAACAGATTAGTTTCAATTGAATATAATCCAACCTATGAAATCCTTGATTTTGAGCAAATAGGAGACTCTAGCTTTCTTTATAAAACAAACTATTTTTACGACTTTTATCCATTTGAGAGTTATGTTGCTTTAATAAAATACAGAAATGTCATCTTTAAAATAACTCTGTTTGGATATTTTGATGCTGTGGATGAAAATGAACTTACTTACTACGCTCGAAAGTTAATAGAACTTTCTAAAGAAGAACAAAAAGAAAATATTGAGATTCCTAAGAACCAGATAGCTTTACCAGAAGAAAATTTAATGGTAGAATTGGTGATTAATAATCAAAGCTCAAGTAAAATTCCCAAATGGAGAGATAAATATCTCTTAAATAATTATTATGATGAACTGAAGGTAGGATATAATTCTGAAAAGGAGTTATATACATATTTATTTTACGATTCGGATAAGCAGTTCTTAAAAATTAATACTTGTATAAATCATAGCTATGAGGCTATCTCTCTTCTTCCACAATTCTTTTATTTGAGAGATAATGAGGGAAACCACTACACTGCATTTACTAAAGATGGGAACTCTGCCGACAGCCTAGATAAAGGTAGAAAGTATTGTCTTAATTATGTATTTCCAATATTCAAAGAGCTAAAGCATCAAGAGATAAATTTCTTCGAGATAGTGTTTAATACAGATGAAGGAGTAATCTTAGGAAAATCTGGGTTTTACCTGGATGATATGGGTGAAAATTAGAAATGGTAAAAAATAAAGTCTTTAGAAAAACTAGACCTTGACTTTGTATTAAGTTGGCTTTCTGGTTTAATTGATATATAACAAAAAATCGTATCAATACTCTATCAAGAAAGAAAAGCACTAACAATAAAAAACACTATGAACGTTGTTGAGTTTAATAATCTAATTGGATATAATGAATATATAATTTTTCCACTTTATGGATTTTATAAGGTTCAAAATAACCTAAGATAAAAATTCAGAGGTCACATCGGAGCAAAGATGACTATAGAGGAAAGATTAAAGATGCTAAAAAAGGAATTTAAGTTTTCTAGTTTTAGGAGAATTGATAAAACAATTCAGGATTTAATGAATATGGGTATTGTCCTTCAAAGAGAAGAAAAATCTGAGAATAAAAAAATTAAAGGTTATTATTATCTTAATCCCGTTATTCGAGCTCAATTAATTAAATTGGATAAAAGCAACTAAATATTACACCATTAGATACGTCAAAATGGTATTACGCCCGTCCCGAGAATCGAACTCGGATCCCTACCGCGACAGCAATAATTAGCTAATTAAAAAAGCACAATTTAATTCCAATAGAATTAATTTTCTTCGTCTTCCGCGAAAGAATCTGCGTCTGCCGGAATATCTTCATTTGATTCTTCAACAACTTCATCTTCACCATTAGATTCTTCATCATCCATAACTAATTCTAAATCTTGTAAAACTTGAAGTATTTTGTCCAATTTAGCATTTATTTGGTTTAATGAACCTGAAGAATCTGAATTTGAGTTTGAACCGAAAGATCTTGAACTTCCAGATTCGCTAAAACAATCACTACAAAGAACAGGTTTGCTTCCTGTTGGTTTGAAAGGAACTTGACAATCTTTACCGCACTTTGTGCAAGTAACGTCGAACATTTCTCTTCTTTGAGGTCTGTCTCTTCCTCCGCCGAATCCTCCGCGAGAACCTCCGCCAAAGGAACGTCCGCCTCCAAAGCCTCTGCTAGAACCTCGGTCTCTTCCTCCGCCGAATCCTCCACGTGACTCTCTAAATTCTTTAATCATATTCAATGCTTAAAATGAGCCTATTTAAAACCTCTTACTATGGTTTAAATCACAAAATTATAATTATCCCCAAAAGTTTAATGGTCCGTTCAGGTTCCGCTCTCTTATTTTTCTTTCTACTTCAGAATGTTCATTCAAAGGAATAGTTTCTATTTGGCTGACCATTCTACCGTATTCGTTAACTGAAACTCCCATAACATATCCTGGGACAAATATTACTGCGTCTTCGGTAAATTTTTGATAAATCGCTTGTACATTAACCAAATCAGACTTTTCGATTAAATTTTGAGGCACACCATATTCTCTAACAGGTTCATCAGATTTCAATTTTGTTTCAAACTGTTCAGTTTCCATACGTGTTTTATTTTTTGACATTTTCTGGCGCGCATTAGCAAGACTCATTTCAATCATAATCGTCACAAATTCATCTAATTCTTTGTCATTTGAAACACGTTTTTGCAAAAAGAAAAGTGCGTCTCGTTCATTGTGTTTTAATGTGCCCTCATAAAATTTGTGTGGCGAATATCTTCTTGAATAATTATTTTCGCAGATTGATTCGATATTCAACGGCATTCCTGCAAGGTTAGCAGTGTTCATATGATAGTAATTTCTTAATGTTTTAGACATTTTATCAGTATCTATTTTTTGATAAATTGACCCTTTTTAAAGGTAGGTATTTCGCGATAAACGCCCGTCCCGGGAATCGAACCCGGCTCTTGGCCGCGACAGGGCCATGTACTAACCGATATACTAGACGAGCTGTGATAAAAGTGTGGATAATTTGTTTTTAAACATTACTAATTGATATTAGTAAAAATTAAAATGTCGATACCCCATTTTAATACATTCCGAATTGATATTAGTAAAAATTAAAATGTTGATAATCCATTTTAATACATTACTAATTGATATTCGCAAGTTTAAAACTTCAAATATTCAGTTTTAAATGTTATTAATTGAAAAAATAATTATTAAATTAATTAGTTGTATTTTCCAAAGCCGTTCTTGTTTGCGCGAGTAGTCTTTGCTCTTGAGAACGCATCGAATTTGTAATTAGAGAAACTGGTGCCTTGCTCACGATTTCGTGATAAGTCAGTGGCTGATTGTTCAATCCGTTGTAGAAATTGCCACTTCCGAAACAATCTCTTCGGTAAATTACTCCTTCTAAATCAAGAATTCTACATTCAGATGTGCCACTAATTTTCATGGCTTCAAAAAGATATTGCGAAGCTTCAATTAAACTTATTTGGTCTTCACTAAACTCAAATAGTTCTCTTTGCAAAGTAGTATCTTTGATATGCATATAATTTCGCTTAGTTGTGACTTTTTAAATGTTATTCAAAACGTTTTCGATTTTTGGCAAGGTTTAAATATCTCTTTTGATTAAGTAATTTATGAAAAAGATGATGCGTCGAGTTTTTAGACCGACTGCTCAGATGAACTTTAGTGGTTTGAAGCCTTATGCCGTTGGTCACGCTCTCGGAATGATGTTTTTATTCACAATAGTTTTCTACGGACTTTTTGTTTGGTTCGGAGATTACGACGCGACATTTATTGTCGTGCAGTATCCAATTGCGTTCGATTTTCAAGATTGGACATTTATTTTAGGACTTATGCAGAGCTATGTTTTAGCTTATGTTTTTGGATGGGTTTTTGCCAAATTTTACAATAGCGTTTAAAATGAAAGGAGGTGAATTATGGGAGGAAGAAATCAATTAGGTGGCTGGGCATTTTTAGCAGGAGTTTTGTTAGCTGTGATTTTCGGGATATTCGGCGTTGGAACTGACTTTGTATGGGTCTTAGTTTTAATTGGTCTGATTGTTGGAGTCCTAAATGTTACTGAAAAAGAGACAAGCTCTTTCTTGATGTCAGGCGCAGTGCTAATAATAGCGAGTGCATTTGGAGGCGAGATTTTAGGAAGCATTACGTATGTAAACTTAGGAAGTGTCTTTAATATGTTACTTGCAATTTTTGTGCCAGCGACGATAGTTGTCGCAATAAAACACTCATTTGAGTTGGCCAGAAATTAATTTTAGTTTTAATTTAATTTTTATTTTTTAATTTTCCACAGAGATAGGTTTGCAAAGGTTTGTGCATATTTATTGAGATCTCATTTTGTTGAAGATTATAGATGATAACGTGTCAAACATTATTATTATGCGCCGTGGAAATCTTTTCTTGGGTGTTCGTGGCCTGCGCTTAATCGCTCGTAAAGGTCTTTGATGTGGCGTCGGCCTTCTTCGTGGAGCGATTTTTTATTGAAATTGTCTCTAACGAGCATCGACGCCATGAAATCTCCACCGAGGAAATGCGGCATGATGACATAATCTGCGCCGGCGTTGTAGAGTTCTATTGCGCTTTGTATCTCGTGAGATGTTGGTATAAAAATTATATTCTTGTTCTCTATTGATTTCAAGACTGCGAGGTTTGTGTCGTATTCTGGAATTGTCGATATTATTATTTTTGCCTTGTCAATATTCAAACTTTTGAGTAACTCTGTGTCGCTGACGTCGCCGTAAACGCAGTTTATTCCTTTTCTTGAAAGGTCGAGTATTGTTTTAGGGTTGTAGTCGATTATGAGATATTTCTTTTTTGCGAGTGTGAATGCTTTGAGCAAGTTGAATCCTATACGATTATAACCAAGCAATAGCACGTCGTATATTTCTCCTTTTGGAACTTTGTCGAGTTCGTGGCGCGTGCCGTCGAAAATGTTGAGAAATCTTGAAAGAAATCCATATATTGAATGAGAGAAATAAATTGTGTAACTGCTTATGCTCACTGTAATCAGCGCGACGAGAATGCTAAGAGAGAAAACTTCCTGTGGCACGTGACCGAGCGTGAATCCTAAAAGAATCACGATTAGCGAGAATTCACTTACTTGTGCCAAACTTGCGCCAGCGAGAAAGTTTGTGCGTTTCTTGAAGCCGAAAGAACGCATAAAAGCCATTACGATGATTGGTTTTCCTATCAATATAAACAACGAGATTATTGCGGCATTCCATAACATCGCAGCCGTTATAGGACCAGATAGTTGCGCGCCGAAGAAAACGAAGAAGAGGATTACAAAAAAATCACGTATTTCTTTTATTTTTGATTTTATTTCTAAACTATACTTCGATGATGCGAGAGCCATTCCGGCAATCAGTGCGCCGATTTCTGTTGAAAGTCCAACCTTGTTAAATAATATTGAGATGACTAATGCCCACGCGATGCTGAACAGAAAAAGTATCTCTTGATTTTTTGCGGCGATGTTTAACAAAAAGGGGAAGATGAAACGACCACAGACAAATACTCCGGCAATCAGTCCAATTGATTTTACAACTTGTAAACCAATTGCAAGCGTTTCTCCGCCAGCGATAACGGGAATAACCATTAACGCAATGGCTGCAACAAAATCCTCAATTATTAAAATACCTAGAGCTATTTGACCATGGAGCGAATCTATTTCTTTTTTGTCGGACAATATTTTGACGACGACAACCGTGCTTGAAAATGAAAACGCAATAGCAATATAAATTGCGGATATTGTCTGAAAACCCATTGCTTGAGCGATAAAGAAGATTATTGTCGTCACTATAGCCATCGTGGATAGTCCGCCGATAATGGCTGTTCCACCTAATTGTTTTAGGACTCTGAAATCTAAGCTGATTCCAACAATGAAAAGAAGAAGTGCGACGCCTAAATGGGCGAGGGCTTGTAGCGTATCTGTTGGATTAACTAATTTAAGAAAGAGCGGACCGACGACGATTCCTGTCAGAATATACGCAACTATTGGGGGCTGGCGAATTATTCTGCCGAGTATACTAATTATCGCCGCTATTCCCACAATCAGACCAATTTCAAATAATAATGACACCATCTTTATTTCTAATAGTGAAAAGAATTTTAAATATGTTGTTATTTAGTTATTTATGAAATTTAATTCGTAATCGAAGAATTATTTTTTCCCGACTGTTGTGCTTTTGAGAATATTGTTTTTTAATCAAAGTATTTTACTGGGCTAAATTTAAAAAGGTAAAATCCGCGGAATTTTAGTCACTTAATACTCATCTCAATAAGACTGAGATGAAGAGCCTGCGTCTGCGGCGACGCAGGCTCACTTCATTTCTAAAAGTTTATATATTAGTTTGGCTTTTGTTTAATATGCCAAAGAAAAAAAGAGTTGTGAAAAAGGCGAAAGCGTCTTCGAAGAAGATGCGCAAGGGAAAGAAAAACGTCTGCGATTTTTGCTGATATGTGTTTATTTTTTTGAAGCTATGATTTTTATAGTTGGAATTTCTTAAATTTTTATGGGTGGTGAATATGGTTCCGACGTGCCGAGCGTTGTTGCTCTGCTTGGTTCCGACACAAAACTCGGACTTTCCGACGCTGTTGCGCAGGAGCGACTTAAAGATTTTGGATTGAATGAGATTAGACGTGAGAGTAGCGTTAGCGCAGTTATGATTTTTTTAAGACAATTTAAAAGTTTTATAATTTACATTTTGATTTTCGCACTAATACTCTCTATTTTTGTGAAAGAATACGCTGATGCGTGGACGATTTTTGTGATTTTGTTTTTGAATGCAGGATTCGGATTTTTTCAAGAATATCGCGCGGAGAAATCAATTGAAGCGTTGAAAAGACTTTCTTCTTTGAAAGCGCGAGTTATTCGCGACGGAGAATTACAGGAAATTGATGCCAAGTTTTTGGTTCCAGGAGATATTATTGTTCTTGAGGAAGGCGACAAGGTTCCTGCCGACGGAAGAATATTTGAGAGTAGGTCGCTTACTCTCCTAGAATCTTCTTTGACTGGCGAGAGTGTGCCGTCGTCAAAAATTACTGAAAAAATTTCAGGAGTTATTGTGATAAATGATCAGAAAAATATGGTATTTTCTGGAACACTTGTCACGAACGGCAGAGGAATGTTCATTGTAACTGCAACTGGGATGAAAACTGAATTGGGGAGGATTGCGCATTTGTTGAGCGACGTTGAGCGCGAGGACACGCCTTTGCAAAAGCAGTTGAATAAATTTGGAAAGGTTGTAGGATTTGGAGTTATTGCTATTTCTGTGACTCTTTTTATTATCGGAATGTTTAAAGATAATTTGGTAGATATTTTTATTGCTGGAAATTACGGAGAATTTATTGTTGGCTCGCGTGAGTGGCTTTTGACGGCGATTGCGCTTGCCGTCGCTGCTGTGCCTGAAGGTTTGCCCGCAGTAGTTACTATTTCTTTAGCGATAGGTGTTAGAAGGATGCTGAAAAAACGCTCATTGATAAGAAGATTGCCGTCGGTTGAAACACTTGGTGAAACGACAGTCATTTGTTCGGATAAGACTGGAACTCTTACAAAAAACGAGATGACTGTCAGAAAAATATTTACTGACTTAAAGGATTTTGAGACTAGTGGTGAGGGTTATAATTTAGCTGGGGAAATTTCATCGAGCGGTAAGAAAATTTCGGAAATGGAAAAGTTTGTTTTGAAAATTGGTGCTTTGTGTAATAATTCAGTTTTACATATAAATGGGCGCGAGGTGACGATTACTGGAGACCCAACTGAAGCGGCTTTGCTTGTGAGCGCAGCCAAAGCAGGAATTGACTATAAAAAATTAAATGTGGAGTTTGCCCGCATCGACGAGATTCCGTTTGATTCAAACAGAAAAATGATGAGCACAATAAATAAAGAAAGTAAACGCTTTTTTGTTTATACTAAAGGCGCTCCGGAGAGAGTTCTTGACAGGTGCGACAAATTGATTTTGCACGGCAGAGTCGTGCGATTGACTGCCGAATACAAAAAAAAGATACTTTCTAAAAATTCAGAATATGCCGATAGTGCTTTGCGCGTTTTGGGTTTCGCTTACAAGGAAATGAAAAACTTAAATGAGAAAATAGAGGACGGGTTGATTTTTGTTGGACTTCAGGGAATGATTGACCCGCCGAAATTTGAAGTAAAGAATTATGTTGCCAGAGCGCGCGAGGCAGGAATAAGAGTGATTATGGCAACTGGAGACAACATACGAACTGCCGTCGCTGTTGCGCGCGAGATAGGTCTGAATGGAGAAAGCATCGAAGGCGCGCATTTCGCACAACTTGGCGAAATTGAGAAAAGAAAAATAATCGCTGAAACAAATATTTTTGCGCGAGTTGAACCCCAACACAAACTCGAGATTATCAGATTACTGAAAGAACGTGGAGATGTTGTTGCGATGACTGGCGATGGAGTTAATGACGCGCCCGCATTGAAACAGGCCGACATCGGAGTCGCGATGGGAATAAAGGGAACTGATGTTGCCCAAGAGTCGAGCGACATGATTTTACAGGACGACAACTTTTCAACTATCGTTTCTGCTGTTGAGGAAGGGAGAGGAATTTATTCGAACATAAGAACTTTCGTCAAGTATCTTCTTTCAGCGAATATGGCGGAAGTGTTAGTTATTGCTTTGGCGTTAGTTGTGTCTTTGCCGTTGCCGTTGACTGCTTTGATGTTGTTATGGATTAATTTAGTGACTGACGGCCTGCCCGCTCTCGCTTTGAGTGTCGACCCATATCCTACTGAAGTCATGAAAGCTCAACCGAGAAAAAAGGGTGAACCCCTAATGAATAAATCTACTACTCTTAACGTTATTGTTGTCGCTGTTTTAATTTCCGCCGGAGTTTTGGGCGCGTTTACTTGGGGTTTGCAGAATTACGAACTTGCCCGCGCGCGGACTTTGGCATTTGCCACACTCATCACACTCGAACTTGCCCGCGTGTATGTTGTCAGAATCGATTCGCGCATAAATGTGTTGAGTAATAAATGGCTCGCATTAGCTGTTTTTGCGTCTGTCTTGGCGATGCTTGTCGCGATTTATACACCTTTAAGCGAGGCTTTCCACACGTCAGCTTTGGGACTTAGCGACTGGGGCGTCGTTGCTGGAATTACATTTGTTATTTCTACAATTAGCGTCGCGATGGTTAAACTAAGACATAAAGAATAATGGTAACGAAAACCTTTGTAAAATTATCTTCTACAAGAGATTTAAAAATTACATTATACCGCAAGGTTTAAGAACCAATTTTTTCTCTGAGAATAATGGGAACAGTCAGAATAAAACTAAGCAGTATCGATATTGACGCACTTAACTTAGTTATTTCTATGATAAAAGAAATTTCTTCAAAAACAGGTATAAATTTGAGAGGTCCTATTCCTCTTCCAACGAGAACAATGAAAATTACGACAAGAAAATCGCCTTGCGGTAATGGGACTGCAACATTTGACCGATTTGAAATGAGAGTGCACAAGAGAATAATTGATATGCCTGCGCAAGACCGAGTTTTGCATCCGTT
>SXGT01325216.1_pt1 | contig 10823 bp, 13 predicted proteins | sample 3176221 | NCBI WGS metagenome assembly SXGT01 (sample SAMN11356862, study PRJNA531348) | freshwater metagenome | isolation source: freshwater sample F1-120 | place: China: Fuxian Lake, Yuxi | collected 2017-12-25
CCTTGCGGACCTGGTAGCCCCTGATCGCCAGGCAGACCTTGCGCACCTTGCGCGCCCGGCGCGCCCTGCGGACCCGGCGTGCCGACTTTTACGGCAATGGTGGGCTGGTCAATGACGACGTGGCGCAGCTCAGTCATGGGTTAGATCGGCTTGCACAGATAGGGTGTTGATTTCGATGGTGCGTACGGTGGCATCGCTAAAGCTGACCTCTGTCGCGTAGCGGTAGGCGCCGGCGACGATGGGGGCGGTGACGGTGGCTGGCATGATCAGGCTGATGGTGTTGGCGCTGATGGTGAGGCGGCCATCCGTCGTGTCGGCACTCATCACCAGCAAGCCATCCTTATCGCGTACATGCAGGCGCGCCGATGCGCCCGTCAGATCGATGGGCGTATCGTTGGCATCGGTCAGCGCCCAGGCGCGTGCCCAGGTATCACCGGCAACCAGCTGGACGGGTTTAAGGATGGCCATGCCGGCTTACACCATGGCGATCTGCATGTACTGCGACAGGCCCGCGGTGGTGATGCTTTCGTCTTTCAGCACCGAGAACTCCATCGTCAGCTCGCCGAATTCGTCGCCGATCAGATCCATGCCAGCCGTCGGCGAGAACTTAACGCGGTGCAGGCGGGCGACAATCGGATTGCCTGAATCCACTTCGTTGAGGCCATCGAACACCATCAGGTATTCTGTGCCACTGTCGGTCAGGGCCTGGATGAGGTACTGTGCATTTTTGGTGTAGCTGACGGTCAGCGGTGTGCCGTAGTCGTCAAACTGCGTGCCGGCGGCCAACGCATTAATACCGCTGCGGGTGCGCTGGTAATGGGTGTTAGCGACGAGGGTTGTAGTGCCCAGGTCTTTCCACGTCACGGTGCCATCGGTAACGGTGGTGCCATTGGTCGGCCAGGTCGGCTCATTGGTTGCATGCGATGTACCAGCGACCGTGACGGAATAAAGGCGGCCGGTATCCACGATCTTGTCGCCAACGGCATAGACGGTGGCAGCGGCCCATGCGGCAGTTACCGAAACGGTGATGGTAACCGCAGCATCAGGATCGGGGATGAAGGCAAAAAATGCTTTGCTGCTTGTATAAAGCGTGACAGATTCGGTAGCCACAAGCGCTGACGCGACAGCAGCGGACGCGCCGCGCAATGCACGGGCGAGATTCTCCGGCTTGAAGTCGTCAACGGTCATTTGCCCGGTCATGGCGGTGATGCGCTCCACTACGTCAAGTTCGCCGCCGCCCGCCCCCTGGTAATCGACGCGCGCCTTGCGGTCGACGTCGATCTTTAGGTTTAGGGCCTTGCAGTTGCCGACCATGACGGGAGCGTGGTTGGTGCCTAGTGCCTGAATGCTGATGGGGCCTTTGCCAATGTAGCCGCGTGTGGTTGATGCGAGTGCCATAATGAGTACTCCTTAAAGTATGCTGTTGAAATCAGTGCGGTAGCCGATGGCGAACTCCACGCTGGTGCGCAGAATTGGCTGCTCGGCGGGAATGTCTTCCCATGTTGTCGCGCCTTCACGGATGCGAACGCCGGGCAGGTCACTTTTGATGGCGAGCACGGCAGCGACGGTGGTTTGGTTGAGGGTGTCGGCGGCCGGATCGTCATTGGCTGTGTAGATGGCCACTTCGATTTCAAGCGTTCGGATGCTATTGTCGTTTTCTGCTTTGGCCGAATCACGTTGTTTTTCGATCACTACCGCAGGCAGTTCGTTTGGCAACAGCCGAAAGTCATCTGACTCCCGCCCACGCATCAATGCTGTAACACTGGTGGCCGCATTGATGCGTGCCAGCAGCGCGGCGAGGATGGTTTCGCGCCGGCTGCTCATGACACTTTGCGCAGGATCAACAGCTTCATGCCGCTATCGTCTTTAGCTTCCTGAACTTTGTAGGTGCCGTCGGTGATGGTGATGAGTGCGTTCGCTGCAATCTCTACGTCGCCAGCCACGCGCAGTGATGAACTCGTGGCAGAAACCACGCCGAAGGCATCAACATATTGCGCATCAAATATGCCGGGGAGTGACTGGCTGTTGTATTCCGCCGTGACGTTGGCAAGATGCGCCAGCGTCGCGGCGTTGACACGGGCTTCGAGAGAGGCGAAGGGTGCGGTCATGTCAGCACTTTAGGTCTTAGTGCCCGGCACGCCGGTGAAGAGCACATTCATCAGCGTAACGCCGTTGCCAGCCGCTTCGACGGCAACGGCGGGCGCGCCGCTGATGTCGCCGGTCGCAGGCGTGGCGGCGTTGTCGTCGAACGCGCCGGCCGATACATCCCACACCAGGCTTTCGCCCGCGGCGATGACGGCACCAGAAACCTTGGGGACTTCAAAGACGCCTTTGATCTGCACCGAACCGGTGGCCCCGTTGGCGATACCTACCAGGGCGACGCCGAGCATCTGGCCGATAGCGACAACAGCGCCAGATGCCACAGCGGAACCTGTGCCGTTAGTCCAGTCAATGACCTCGCCGGGTTGAATGAAATTTTTTGCCATGATCGTTTTCTCCTGTCAGTGGCTGGGTTGATTAGGCGGTGCCCTTGGCGGTGACCGCGCCACGGTAATCGATTGCGGCAATACCGAAGTCAAGGCGTACCTTGTGGCGGGAGCCATCGACATCGAAGCCTTCCTGCACTTCGAGAAAAGGTTCCTGGGCGCCATCGAGAAATGCCACTTCGATGACTGGCGCCTCGCCTGGATCGGCAAAGGCATAGCCACGGCCAGCAGACAGGCGCGGGGTATCGACCACGTCGCGGAACAGGCCGCGTACCATGTTCGGGCGCTGCAACTTGTTGGCAGTGTCGGGGTCGTACTGACTATCGTTGATGACGCGCAACTCGCCACCGTTGGAGATGGAGGCCAGCAACACGGCGGGCCGCAGATCAAGATAGTCGTTACCGCCGACATCCTTCTGCGTGGCCATCTTGGTGCGCATCGACTCGAGCACCGCAACAGACCAGACACCATCAACGGCAATGTTGCCGTGATCGGGATCGAACAACGCCTTGCCGTCACTCATGGTCGGGCCCATGCCGGCGTTCAGCGCCAACACCGCGTAGACATCGGATTCGATGGTGCGCGCAGCGGCGCGGCCGAGGCTGGCCGACAAACCGACAAAGGCACCCAGATCGTCGTTGATGACCATCTCGCGCGACAGGTTGATGATGTTGCCCTTGGTGCCTGCGGCGATGCTCGACTTTTCGCCGTCCGGAATGGTTTTGCTCTTGAACTCGCCAAGCTCGGTCTTGCTGTCGAGATTCGACAGGCTGCCGACGCGATAGCGGTTATGGGCGCGGAAATCAGATACCGAACCGGTCGCGCAGAAGCGGTTCCAGGTCAGCGCGGCAACGGCATAGGCTGCTTGCAATGCCTTGTGCATGGTGTTTTCCAGCAGGATCGGGAAATCCGAACCGGACTGGGTAAATCCGGCGGCGACGATCTCCATCTGGTTCATGCCGGCCGTCTTGATGCCGGCTCGCTCAAGCGAGGCGCGGGCAATGTCGAGCAGCTTGTGGCCACGGAACGGATTGGAAGCATCGACGCGGATCGCTTCGCCCTTGGCGTCACGCAAACCGGCGCGGGCCAACATGGCTTGCACCTGGGCACCGCGCACCTTGTCGGTTTCGTCCTCGACCGTATCGATCATGGGATGGGCACCGGCAGGTACAGCCGGACTGGTGTCCTTGGCCAGATGGGTCAGCAGCTTCGAGCTGGCGGCCTCGACGGTGATAGCCGGATCGGCCAGCACCTGTGTTTGCAGTTCACCGACGCCTTCACGGCTGGCGAACGGCTTGAAGAACGCGAGAATTTCGGCGTTTTGCTCTTTGGTACGGGAAGCAGCGGCAGTGGCCGCCGAATTGACTTCAGGCATGATTTGCTCCTGATGAGTGGTGGCGGCTGCCACCGGGGTTGTAAAACGGGAAAGGTCGTAGCTGCGCGCGATGCTGGCCGCCACATTGACGGCCGGGCCAACGGTGTCGCAGAAGTTCTCTGCCTGGGCTTCGTCGGCAGTGAACCAGTGGTCCTTGCCATCAGTAAGCAGGGCCATGCACTCGTCGCGGCTCTTGCCGCTCTTGCTGGCATAGCTGGTGGCCATTGCCGCGGCATACTTGTCGAGCATGTCGGCATGATCGCGCAGTTCGGCAGAGTTGCCGATGGCGATGCCCCAGGGCGCGTGAATCATCAGCATGGCATTGGCAGCCATGGTGACGGTATCGCCGGCCATGGCGATGTAGCCGGCGCAGGAAATCGCCACGCCATCGACTTGCACGTCGATGCTGGCCTTGTGCCGCTTCAGCGCATTGAAGATGGCCAAGCCATCGGGCACCGAGCCGCCATAGCTGTTGATGCGCAGGGTGATGGTATCGGCATCAAGCGCCGCCAACTCGCGCACCAGGTCGGCAGCGACCACGCCGTTTTCGTCCCAGCGATCGCCGATGTTGCCGTAGATGTAGATTTCAGCAGTACGCGCACCGGCCGCCGCAGCTTCGCCCTGGGCCTTGATCTCGTACCACTTTGCAGACGTCTGTACTGTATGGTTGGGCATTCCACCTCCTTCATGAGTGGAGTGAAGGATGGCGGTTTGCTTGTGCCAATTCTCGCTAAATTGGCACAACTTAATCGGGCTTGGTGTCTTCGTTGTCTTCAAAAGTCGGCGCTGGCGGGACGGCAGGCGCGGCAGGCTTTCTGGCATCGACCGGAATGCCGCGCTCTTCTTTTTCCTTGAGCCAGCGCGCTTGCTGTTCCAGCACATCAATGGGGTTGCCACCCCGCTTGCGGATGATCTCGGGGCCACTGATGTAGGCCCGATCTTCCTGCTTGGCCCAGGCATCGGCTTCCTTGAGCGGGTCGATCCAGGGCATCTGCGGGGGAATGTAGATCGCGTCGTCTACCGACTCGGGTACCACATCGGGCGGACGGCGCACGGCGCCGGAGAGCAGCGCCAGGGCGACAAACTTTTCATACACGGGACGGCTGATGCGACTGATGAATTCAGCCGACAGGGTCTGATACGCCATCCAGCCTTCGACCAGCTCCTGGCGCTGGGCACTGTAGGTGCCGTCGTAGGTTTTAGACAGGCTGCTGAAGGTGGGGCCGGTTCCGGCGGCCACGGCCTTGAGCTGGCCGCTGCGATAGGTCTCGAGGTTCGGGTTGGGCCGGTTGGTGTCAATCATGCCGATCTCTTCGCCGGGGCGCAGATCGTCAAACACCATGCCGGGGCGGAACTTCATCTGGCGCAATGGTGTGGTGCCGTCACCCGGGTCGTACATATCCGCCGCGCCCTTTTTGATGAAAGCTGCCATCGAGGCAGCCACCTTGGCGGCGATGCGTTCGGATTCTTCGTAGTCTTTCAAATCGTCGAAGCGATTCAGCACGGAGGCGAAGATCGACACACCGCGCAACTGGCGGATGCGATGCCGCGTAGCCAGGTGCAGCACACGCTCGGCCGGCAGACGCTTGGTCTGGCCGCGCCCGCTGATCGGGCCGGATTCGAGCGGGTTGGATTTATAGACGTGGTAGCCAGTGGGCCGCCCCCAGGCATTGATTTCGATGCCTTGCTGGATCAAGGGCGTCGTGGATTGCAGCTCCATCGGCACAAAATCCGGCTCCATCATTTCAATGGAGAGCGGCACGCGCGTGCCGTGATCGATATACGGTACCGGGCCTTCGACGGTCTGGCCAAAGACTTCGCCATCGCGAAACCAGACGCGCGCCAGCATGCGTTCCATGCTTGGGCGGTCGTGCATCCAGGTCACCTCGGGCTTCAGTGACCAGTCTTTCCAGAGGTTGAGTAGTTCGCGGGCAAACTCGATATGGATGCTGCCATCAGCGCGCCGCGGTTGCGGCTCGACGCCGATGCCGTGGGCACCAACGACGTTGGTCACCAGTGTGTTGAGCACCCCCAGTGCGATGTCGTAGTTTTGCTCAAAGTGGCGGGCCTGCTGCCGCAAGCTGGATCCTGCGCGCAGGATGGCATCATTGCCGCTGCCGGTTTCGCGACGATGCTTGCGCAGGCGATCTGCCTTGGCTGCTTCGTAATAGGCCAGCACCCGGCGGGCATGGGCACGCTTGAGGGCGGCGCCCGGGGCGACGTATTCGATCGCTTTGTCGATGAGATTGGGCATGTCAGTCGTCTGAGAAATCGGCCAACTGGTGGCGCGGGTAGAGGCGGGTTGTGGCCGTTTGTGCGGCCAGGCTGGACGCCACCAGCTCGCGCGCCGTTTTCAGCTCGTCGATGCCGCGGTAAGTCACCAGGCGGTCATTGGTGCGAACGGTTAATTCGCCAGAGGCAATGGCGCGATCAAGCGCTGCCAGGTCATCGTTGGTAAAGGCCATATAGGGCTCCTGCGGGGCGTGCAGGCATCATGGCGATACGGCTGTGCCATTTCTATGCAATGTGGCACAACCTTCACAACCTTATTTTCCGCTGGTGATTCGATAGAACGTGCGGCGGCTGATTTTGTGGGTTTTCATTACTTCGGCCCGATTACGGCCATTAAAGTCACGCAACACATCATCAACTTTTACTTCTTTTACCTCGGTCGAAGCAATGCAAAGACTGTTTTTGTAGCCATTGCCACACCACGCAGAAAGCTCAGCCAAAACCAACACAGCCACTTTTTCGGACATGCCAAACTGATCGCGCAAAGCGCGAACCAGATCATTTCCGTAGTTGACTGAAATATCTTTTTCCAACGTCGCCGATGTAACACGGTTCATAAGTTCCATCCCTCACTGCCAAAGCCGTGGTCGGCGGGTGGTGGGCGGGGGGGCGGAACGGCGTAGGCAACGGCTGCAGACGTCTGCACGGCGCCAGCCGCCACGGGCGCGGCAAATAAATCACGGGTCGGCGGGTCAAGCTTGGCGCGCAGCGCTGCCCAATCGTGGTCGCGTTTACGATGCAGGCCGAGGAAGTAGGCGGCGGCCAGGTTATAGACCGCCAGGTCGAGCGCCTCGTTACGGTCGGCCTTGTTCTTCACCCACTCGCTGATTTTGTAGCCCTTTCGGTAACGCGTCAGGCGCCGCTCGGCGGTAAGCTGGCTGAAGAACTCATCGGGCAAGTCTTTGGAGAAATGAATCGCTCCGGGCCCGGAGGGCAACAACCAGCGGCTGGCCAGCCAGTCCTTGGCGGTGTCGGTTCCGACAAACCACAGCTCAACGCCGTGACGCTCGGAGCGGCCACGGAAGTTGATGTCCTGCTTACGTGGGCGACTGGCGACAATCGGCTGACCGGGCCGGCTGGCACCCTTGATGGCCAGCACCTTGCGATTGCGGCGCACACGGCAGTAGTTATAAACATCCTGGGTGTTGTGACCACCGGAGTCGATCAGCGCGGCCGAGATCGGCAGCGGGATGCCGGATGGGTGCGGCAGCGTGCCCTGCAGCACGCCATCGAGATCGCGCCAGACGGCATCCTCTGAGGGGGCGCCCCACAGCACCTGGTGATCGATCACCCAGCGCTCAAGGCCCTCGCCCCAGCCGTAGATATCAACTTCGATACGGTTCGGTTGTACGTCGGCGGCGGCCGTCAGCACCAATACCTCGCGTGGCAGGGTGCGCAGTGCATAGGCTTCGGCGCGCAGCTTAAGCTGGTCGGCCTTGGCAGTTTCCTCGCTCGGGTTCCAACAGCGTGCCAGGCGCGTGTTGTAGAACACCTGCATCGGTTCCTGGTCGCCCTGCTCCAGCGCGGCCTTGGCTTTGACGTACTGCCGCGCCATCGACAGCCACGACAGCCAGCCGAGCGGCGCGTATTGCGCCGGGAAGTGAAAGCTGACGGTGCGGCCGTCGCCCTTCGCCAGGGCGATCCAACGGCCAGCAGCCAGCATTTGCTGTTTCTCGTGCTCATGGATCTCAGCGCCGCAGTCCGGGCAGACGAACCAGGCTTCGGTCAGCTCAGCCGTCCAGCGGCAAGACTCCCACTCGAGGATATGTTCATGCGCGCAGTGCGGGCAGGCGACATGGAACTTGCGCTGGTCGCCATCCTTGAACAGGGCATCGATGCGGCTTTGCCCTTCGAGCGTCGGCGAGCTGGAAAAGTAAATCTTGGCGTTGAACTCGAAGGTGCTGGTGCGTGCCTCGGCCAGCTCGACCGGATCACCTTCGCCATCGACGTTGGCATCCCAACGGTCGACCTCGTCACCCCAGACGTAGCGCGCCGGGATTTCCGCCAGGTTCGAGGCGCTGCCGGCCGTGGTGATGTATAGCGTGCCGCCGTCGAACTCCTTGGTGTCCATCGTGTTCTTGGAGTCGCGGCTGCGCGGTTCGGCCACGCGATCCTTGAGCACCGGCACGGCACGGATCACCTCGCCGATCCGACTCGACACGCGTTTGGCGATGTTCGCCGTCGGCAGCAGCGTCAGGATATTGGCCGGCGCCTGGTGAATGCTGCCGCCCACCCAGTTGAGCCCGACCTGCGTTTTCATCAGCTGCGACGCGCCCATCACTACCACGCGCCGGCACGAATGCAGCGGCGACAGGCAGCGCATCACCTCCCGGGAATACGGCGTGCGGTCGGTGCGGTAGGGGCCAGGGTGCGCGGCGCCAGACTTCTTCGGGATGACCATGTGGGCATCAGCCCACTCATCGATCCACATGTCCGGGTCCGGCTCGATGCCACGGCCGAAGCCGTCCAGGTAGGTTAGGAAACCATCCGCGATCGCACCCATCAGACTTGTGCTTTCTCCAGCCCGGTACGGGTAAGGCGTGTCAGGTTATCCAGCACTTTGCGTAGCTCGTCACGCATGCGCTGTTCGATTGCCTGAGGCTCGGTCATGGCTGCCAACTCCATCGCCAGCCCACTCGGTACCGACAGGATCATGTCGCGTAGCAACCGGCCAGCCTCATAGGCGGCGCGCTCGACGCCATCGCGGCGCACCAGGCCGCTCGCCATTTCCGCCAGCTGCAATTCGGCCTTCGCTGCCTCCGCGATTTCACGGCGCGTCTTTGCATCCCAGTAGAGGCTTCCTTCACGGTCAGTACCATGGCCACCGGCGCCGTTGCCGGCACTGGCGCCACCTGACGGCGGCGGCGATACATCGCGCCCGGCATTCGCTCGCCCAGACTGATCAGGATCTGTATTGCGCCCCCACTGGATGTCGGCAACCTCAGCATCGATCTTCGGCTTGCCTTTCTCATCGACGACCGTCGTGATGCGGCCACTCTCGATAGCTTTCTGGACTGCGCGCAACGTAATACCCGGCAACCCATGGGCCTCACGATACCGAGCATATTCACGCAAACCCAACAACTGACGACCCATGTCGACTACCCCTTACCCTGAATGACAACCGCACTGACTACTCCGCCAAACCCCAGCCACTAGCGGTTTCACGAGGCACGCATTACCCGTATGGGAGTAAGCCAGGGAGGACCCGTCAATCATTTGGCTGTCCTCAAGGCGGCTGCGTACTCTTTGTCGAACTCTGAATTGAAAGTGCGCACCACTACGGCGTCGCTTATCTTTTGTAGGTCTAGCCGCTTGCGGTAGTTGCCTGGCTTGACGTAGATCAGCACCGGGCGCAGACGACCCCTACCTCCCTTGAACTTCTCATCGAGCGCCCAGATACCGTTCGGCGTGTTAGGCCCTGGCTTGCCAGACCAATACACCTGTCGCGCTGCACGCTTGTTTGCGCTTTGGCGCTTGCGGCCGTTCGCATTCCCGGCGCTGCCCGGCCCTGAAAGCGCCTGCAGTGCGGAAACGATCGCGACTATCACGCCTGACTTCATGTTGCCATGGCTGTCGAGCAGACCCATTTCCGATGCTGCCTTGCCTATTGCACACTGGTAGCCGGCAGGCATAACACCTCTTGAGATCAATCGTTCTTCGAAGCGCTTGAGCTTGCGCTTCCCCCCAGAGAAGTGCTGAGCAAGGTAATAATCCGGACCTTTGAATTGCTTATTGACCAGGTAATCAGACCACCCGACCGATGCGATCAGTTCGTTCTTTGTCGCCTTCTTGCGCACATACCAGCTTTTGAGCGTCCAGCGTGTTGGCCTATCAAGCGCACCCTCTATCTGGCGCTGTCCTTCACGCATAGCCGCAAATGCAGCGGAGTTCAGCGCGCGGCTTGCAGCAAAACGAACCTGCTTGCCCATACCGGAGATGTCTGCAATAGTTGCCTGCAAGCCTTTCATCTCGACTTTAATCATTTCCGCTTAATCCAATCAATGCAGCGTTGCACGAAGCTTTTTGCGTCTGAGTGAATGTGGCACCAGACTCTCAGGCCTCTCCGCCTGATGTGTGCGCAGTTGTCGCAGGATTTGGATTGGTGGTCATAGCATCTCCCTGGCAAACGCTGCCCACACTTGCGGATCGCCGTCGAGCGTCCATTCAATATCAGTCCAGTAGTGCGCCTCCTGCATGGCGAGATGTGCAGCAGCAGGCCACTTGCAGCGCCAACCCTTGCGAGGAACCTTGTAGAACAGAACTGGCAAGTTGTTTCCGGCCTGCTCTACGGTCTGCCGCCACCATTCGTTAAGCTGAAGAGTTGCGCAGTTCTTTACCTCGATTGACCACTTATCAACGCCGACCAGATCGGAATCTCCGTCATGCTGGCGTACCCGGCGCTTGACCTCTAAGCCAAGTAAGTCGCTGATGATGGCAGCCACTTCCCGTTCCCCACGCTGCCCCTTTGATCTGCTAAACGCTCCCATAGACGCCCTCATATGTCCGGTTCAGTGCTTCCAATTCGTCAGCCTTGCGCTTTGCCGATGACGGGTTGCGCCCATGCCCGTTACGCGTGGCCCATTCAGCGATTGTTGATTGAGGCAGGCCGAACTCGGCTGCCAGTTGCGGCCAACTTGCCCCATCCCCTATCCTGCCTATCAGGCGCA
>SXGT01003091.1_pt1 | contig 10822 bp, 10 predicted proteins | sample 3176221 | NCBI WGS metagenome assembly SXGT01 (sample SAMN11356862, study PRJNA531348) | freshwater metagenome | isolation source: freshwater sample F1-120 | place: China: Fuxian Lake, Yuxi | collected 2017-12-25
ATGGTGGCCACGTCGCCGGTCGCGCCGTCCCAGGGCAGCTCGGCGCCGACGTACGCGCCCGTGCCACCCCAATACACCTGATCTTCGTGACGAAGCAGCGCATACAGGTCCCTCGGAAAGTCCTCAGGAGGTCCTGCATAGGGGCTCCAGTTGTCGCCACCATCGAGGCTGCGGAAGATGCCGTTCTCGCGTGAGCTCACGTAGAGGATCGACGCGCCCGGGTCCGAGAAGACCAGATCGATCCGGCCGCCATAGGGGCCGCTGCCAACAGCAGTCCACGCATTGACGCCCGCCTGGGCCGGGAGCCACGCCCCAAGAAGAGCGACTAGAGTTATGTGAATCCGGATTGGTCTCGCCATGGCCGACGGCGGCTCTGTGTGGCGCTGCGTCAGATCGACAGTATCACAGGCCGTTGACTCGCCAAGATCGGCATCCAGTCCGTACCCGTTCGCAGCGTCTGGCACGGCGCGCCGTCGAAATGCTCGAAAGCCACAGCAGCACACTCAAATGAAGATATCTGTTGCAGCGGCGATCACTGCGAGCGTAAGGCGGTCCATGAGTTGCTTGATCGGAAAGCATTGGAAACGGGAATGGGAATCGCGACCTGCTCCCGGTGAACGGCGAGAGATCGCGTCACGTCACCGGTGCCACTGGCGAAATGCGAGTTGCCTTACACTGCGGCCGAGGGGGTAGCCATGCAGGGACCGAGCGTCATCCTCGCCGTATTCCGAACGGCGTTCCGCAACCGCGAGTTGCGGCGGATCCAGCTGGCCTGGGCTGCGTTCAACAGCGCCGAATGGGGCGTCTGGGTTGCGCTGGTCGTCTACGCCTATGCGCGGGGCGGCGCCTTCTCGGCCAGCGGCATCGCCCTGGTGCAACTCATCCCCTCGGCCTTGCTGGCACCCTTCCTCGGCGCCCTGGCTGACCGTTACCGGCCGGGCCGGATCCTGCTGGCGGCCTACTCGGTCATGGCCGTGGCCATGGCCGCCATCGCGCTCGCGATGACCCTCGATGCGCCCACCTGGGTCATCTTCGCCCTGGCCCCGATCGTGAACATCGCGATGACCGTGCCGAGACCGGCCCAGTCAGCCCTGCTTCCCGCAGTGGTCCGGACACCCACCGAACTGACGGCCGCCAATGTCGTGTGCGGGTGGATGGACAGCCTGGCCATCATGGTGGCCCCCGCCCTGGCGGGCGTGCTGATCGGCATCGGTGGGCCGCCACTGGCAGTGGCCGCGATCGCCGGCATTGCGCTGGCCGCGGCATTGCTCATCGTGGCGACGCCTGGTACCTATCCCGTTGCCGACCCCGCAGACGGCGAGGGCATCGTGGGCAATGCGCTGCGCGGTATCGGCATCATCTGGCGCAACCGGCCGGTTCGCACGCTGACGGGCCTGCTCGGCCTGCAGTTCGTGCTGGTCGGTGCGCTGGACATACTCTACGTGGTGTTGGCGATCAGCGTCCTCGGCATGGGCGAGTCGGGCACTGGCTACCTGAACTCGGCCTTTGGCGCGGGTTCGCTCGTGGGGGCGGCACTCGCTGCCACGCTGGTGGCGCGCCGGAGGCTGGCGCCGATGCTCATGGCGGCCATCGTCATGGCGTCTCTCGCTCTGCTCCTGCTGGCCGTGCAGCCCTCGGTGGTCGGGGCGCTCCTGGCTCTGGGGCTGATCGGCGTTGGCCGCATGAGCTTCGACATCACCGGCCGCATCCTGCTGCAGCGGGCGGCGCCCGCGGCCATCCTGGCCCAGGTCTTCGCCCTGCTGGAGTCGCTGATGAATTTCGGCCTCGCCATCGGCGCGGTTCTCGTACCGGTCCTGGTCGAAACCGGCGGCCCGCAGTCAGCACTCGTCGGTGTCGCGGCGCTGCTGCTGCTCGGTGTCGCGCTGGCGGCCCGCCAGTTGTGGGGAATCGACGCAGCAGCCACCGTGCCGCAGGTGGAGATCCGCCTGCTGAAGTCGATCACGGTGTTTTCCCCGCTGCCAGCTCCGCAGCTCGAGGGCCTGGCGCGCGCGCTCCAGCCGCTGGCAGTGGACGCCGGGACGGTGATCATCCGGGAGGGTGACCGGGGCGACTGCTACTACGCCATCGCGGATGGGGAACTGCTGGTCTCCGAGAACGGCCTTGAGGTGAACCGTGTGCGCCGCGGCGATGGCGTTGGCGAGATCGCCCTGATCAGGGACTCGTTCCGCACGGCGACCGTCACGGCAGTGTCCCCTTCCCAGCTCTACGTGCTCGACAAGGAATCGTTCCTCACCGCCATCAGCGGGCAGGCTACGGCAGCCCGCGAGTGCGAGCGCGTGATGGCAGAGCACATGGCCCGGTCGGCCGGTACACGCAACGGTTCGGACCCGCAGCCATCGCCGCCACAGGCAGGCCGCTGAACCGGCTGGTCGCGCGTAATCCGGCTAGTACCCAATGCTCCGTCGATGGATAGCCCTCAGGTCGAGCTTGAGTCCCGCTCCAAACTGCTGTCGAAAAGCGGGACGACGTCAGCCTGGTTGTAATCGACTGCGAATCGGCGGAATGTGGGGCGACGATTGCTGACGAGGAGAGACCCATTTGAACAGGTTGCCGTTGCTCGCCACGCTCATCGTCATTGCCGTCAATGCCGCGGCCAACATCCTGCCGATCAACGGTGTGCAGACCGGTGAGCTGAGTGCGCGTTATCCGACCGGCTTCACCCCGGCAGGCTGGGTGTTCGGTATCTGGAGCCTGATCTACGTCGGCCTCCTGGCCTTTTCCGTTCACATGGCGCGTAACCCAGCGGCGCTGACGGCGCGGGCGCGCCGAGTCGTCGCGCCGTATCTGGTGAGCTGCGCCGGGAATGCCGCCTGGATCTTCGCGTGGCACTACGAGCAGATCGCCGCGAGTTTCGCCTTCATGCTGGTCATCCTCGGCGGGCTGCTGACAGCGTATGTCCGCCTGCGTGCCGATGCGCCGGGTTCATTCGCCGAGCGCGCCTGCGTGGACGCACCGTTCAGCCTGTACCTGGGATGGATCACGACGGCTACGCTCGCGAATCTTGCGGCGTTGTTTTTCGATCTCGGCGTCTATCCATTCGGGCTGGCCATGGACGACTGGGCCCTGCTCACCGTCGTGACCGCGACGGGCATCTATGCTGCAGCGGGTGCCCGCACGGGGGATGCCATCTACACGGCGGTATTCGCGTGGGCCGCGCTCGGTATCGTGCTGCAGACGCTCGAGATCAGCGAGCCCGTGCGTCTGGCAGCGGCGGCAGGCTGTGCGGTCGCTTTGGTGGCGACCGCCGTATCACTGCTGCCGGCGACAGGGCGCGGGGTTGCGCGACGCTAGAAGATTTCGGCCATCACGATGAACCGGACGATGCCGGCCAGCGCCAGCAGGGCGATAATGCCGAAAAAGACCAGCTCGGCGGTCCCGGACCAGTTCTTGAACACCTTGGCCATCGTCAATCCTTCCGAGTAAGACAATCCGACATTATCGTCCAATCGCGCGGGTAGTGTCGCCTCAGCTCGCAGGGCCCACCACCGGCCCCTCGTACTTCTCGAATTTCGGCAGCACGTGCTCGGCGAGGATCTTCAGCCCCGCCATCGGCTCGTCGAAGAGCCGGATGGAGAGTTCCGTGAGTCCCGCTTTCTCGAACACGCGGAAGCGCTCGATCTGCGCATCGATTGCATCCAGCCCGCCCGCGGAGGCGCAGGCGGCGATCAGCCGGTCGACGATGGACGCGGGCACGTCCTCGATCACCCCCGAACGTGTCCAGAACGCCTTCGCGAAGTTCTGCCACTTCGAGATGACCAGATCGCGCTCTTCCGGCGTCACGTACGGCAGCATGTCGTAGGCGGGCGGCAGCAGCTCGCCGCGGAAGACCAGCTCGCGCCGCGCTTCGTAGTACGACTTCGCGGGATCTTCCTTCACGTGCCACGCCCAGAAGTTGCCGATGCGGAAATCCTCGGCCGGCGTCTTCCGCTCCGCGAGTCCCTTGCGCAGGCTCGCCATGTGGTGATCGATCTTCTCCGGGGTCACGTCGCTCATCTGCGTGCCGTCGGCGACGCGGCCCGCCATCTCCAGCATCTTGTGGCCGGTCGAGCAGGTGAACACCTGCGCAGTCGGCGCCTTCTTCCAGCCGTGCTTGAACGGCCGTGACACCTTGAAAACTTCGCCCGGGTAACCCTGGGTGAACTTGCCCGACACCACTGCGCGCGTGATCTCGGTTGCCTCGCGCACGCCCCGCACCATGCGCAGCGCCTTGGGATCCATCTTGATGCCGCAGGCGCCCATCACCGAGCCGCCGCCGCCGATTGCCACCACGCCACGACCCCGCGCGAATTCGTTCAGCGTCAGCAGCGCATTGCCGATCTTCAGCGGCTGGATTTCATAAGGACTCACGGCCAGCACGCCCAGCTTGATCTTCTTCGTCGCAAGCGCCGCCGGCACCAGCATCATGAAGGCGTCAGGGTTCTGGTGGTAATTCGAGTGCCAGAGCGTGCGGAAGCCGTAGTTCTCGGCTGCGACGGCCAGTTCCACGAAGTGCTGCGGCCCGATGTCGGGCTCGAGGATGATGTCGATCTGCATGGTCAGGTTCCAGGACGGTGGGCAGGCTCGGCAGGGTAGCGCAGGAACACCGCGGCCGCGAGAAAGGCGGCAACCGCGGGGAAGACGCCGAGCGCGATATAGATAGCCGACACCGCCGCGTCCGGCTGTGCCACCGGCTTTCCCGCGGTCGTGGAAATGTAGCCCGCGCCCGCGAGCCAGCTCGCGAACACCAGCGGCCCCAACGCATTCGCCGCTTTTTCCATCAGGCTGTAGATGCCGGCGTACACGCCCTCGCGGTTGGTGCCGCTCCTCTCGCGATCCCAGGCCATCGTGTCGGGAAGGATGGAGAAGCCGATGACGAGGATGCCCGAGAGGGCGATGCCGAGGGCGAGGAGCCGCGCGTTGAGGATCGGTGTCGGCTCGACCGCGGACGCGAGTAGCCAGGTAAGCATGATCACGCCGTAGCCCGTGCAGGCGGCGACGAAACACAGGCGCTTGCCGAAGCGCTTGCTCGCCGCCGCCCACAGCGGTGCCGAGGCAAGCGTGCCGAGCGTTACCCAGATCCCGAACGCGATGAGCAGATCGGCGCGCTTCAGCACGTACTCGCCGAAGTAGAGCATCGCCGCCGTCGCGCTCGCCTGTGCGGCGAGCATGGCCGTCTTGGCCACGAGGTAGAGGCGGAAGGGGCGGTTCGCGGCGATCACCGCGAGCTGTTCCTTCACGGGCGGCAGAAGCTCCGTGCGCGGCAGGGCTTTCACGTCGTGGGTACCGAAGAAACTCACCAGCATCGCGACGAACGCCGAGATGCCGACGACCCAGCCGAGCGTCTCGTAGCCCGCCGCACCGGGCGTCCGCGCGAGGATCACGTTGCCGCCCACGAGCGTCAGCAGGTTCGCCGTCGTGAAGAACAGCATCCGCCACGCCATCATCACCGTGCGCGTGTGCGGTTGGTCGGTCATCTCCGCCGGCATGGCGAGATGCGGGATGTTGAAGGTCGAGTAGGCGGTCGTATAAACGACCATCGCGAGCGTCACCCAGCCGATGAGTGCCCAGCCGCCGAGCGCCGGCACATTGAAGAGCAGGATAAAGCCCGCGAGCGAGCCGAACGCGCCCGCCAGCAGATAGGGCCGGCGTCGCCCCCAGGCCGAGCGCGTGCGGTCGCTGCAGTGTCCGATCGCAAGATCCGCGACCAGGTCATACATCCGCACCCAGAACAGGATCTGTCCCGCTACGAAAGCCGAGAGACCCAGCACGTTGGTGCAGTAGAAGAGGAAGAACACGACCAGCACGCCGATCATGGCGGAAGTTGCGTGCGTGCCCGCCGCCCAGAGCAGCATCGTGCCGTGGCTCAAGTCGCGGGCGGGCGAGTGCACCGGCGGCGTCAGTCCGGCGGATTCGCGAGCGCCACGATGCGCCCGGCATGCCGCCCCTGCTCGAGCTCGTCGAGGATGAAGTTGACGAGATCCGCACGCGACAACTTCAGGCCGCGCGGCAGGCGCGTGGCGTCGAGTTCCAATTCGTAGCGGCCTTCCACCGCTTCGTTGGTGAGCATCGGCGCGCGCACCACCGTTGCCCGCACGCCGCGCGCGGCCATGACCAGCTCTTCCATCTGGTGCATGTCGCCGTAGTACTCGCGGCGCAGGTAGTTGTAGAGCCGGCGCACGAGGCCCTTGCGCCGTACCGTCTGCAGCGCACCGAGCGAGGAGATGGCCACCAGCCTGCCAGCGCCGTGGGTCGCCATGCCCTCGAGCACGTGGCGGTGCGCCGCCGTGCTCAGGTTCGTGCGCGGATCGCGGAGGTTCAGCTTGCCCACCGAGGTGACGACGGCATCGGCGCCCGCCACACCGGCGACGACGCTCTCACGATCGAATGCATCCGCGCGGCGCTTGTCGATCCGCGGGTCGGTCTCGACGATCTTCTCGGGACTCCGCGCCAGCGCAATGACGTGGTGCCCACGCGCCAGGGCGCCCGCCGTGAGCGCCCGTCCGGTCTGGCCGGCGGCGCCAAGTATCGCAATGCGCATGAAGACTCCTCTCGCCGGTTCGCGGCGCGGGCTTAGAATCCCACAGCAAAGGGAGATTCACCATGAGCAATCGCGAGACGCTGGCACGCCAGACCGAGGCGTTCAACCGCAAGGACGCCGACGCGCTGGGTGCTTTGCTCACCGATGACTACAGCTGGTACCGCGTGGGGCCCGCGGGACCCGAGCTCGCGAGCCAGGGTCGCGCCGAGACGGTCGAACGCATGCGCGGGTTCTTCGCAGCGATGCCCTACGCCAGCTCGCGCGTCGAGGGCGTCATGGCGGTCGGCAACCTGATCGTGGCCATCGAGAAGGACAGCTTCATCCACGATGGCCGGAGCGTCGAGAAGACGACGCTGGGGGTCTACGAGTACCGCGAGGGCAAGCTCGCGCGCGCCTGGGCATTTCCGGCAGAATAGCCAAGTCCGCGCCCGCTACGTCGCGCGATGCCGTTTCTAAAACAAGCTATAACAATAACTTAAGAGCACTTTCTCAACGGTTAGGCCGGTGCCTGTGACCTGAGCGGCCCGCCACCCGGGGATCCCGTGATGGAGATATATAAGGAGTTCATCTTCGAGGCCGCCCATCGGCTGCCGAATGTCCCGCCAGGACATCGCTGCGCGAGGCTGCACGGGCACTCCTGGAAGGGCACGATCTACGTGCGCGGCGAGATCGGCGCGCACACCGGCTGGATCATGGACTACGCCGACATCCGGCGGATCTTCGAGCCGATCTACAGCCAGCTCGACCACAACTATCTCAACGACATCCCCGGTCTCGAGAATCCGACCAGCGAGGTGCTGGCGAAATGGATATGGCAGGAGCTCAAACCGAAGCTCCCCAACCTGTCCCGCGTCGTGATCAACGAGACCTGCACCTCAGGCTGCATCTACCAGGGCGAGGACGAGCCGATCGCATGAACGAGAGCGCCGCGCGCCACGCCGATGCCGTCGCGGGCACTGACGAGACGTTCATGCGCCTCGCGCTCGCAGCCGCCCGTCGTGCCGCGCTCGCCGGTGAGCCCCCCATCGGCGCCTGCCTGGTGCGCGACGGCACGGTCGTGGCAACCGCCGGCAATGCGGTGATCAGCGAACTCGACATAACGGCCCACGCCGAGATCATGCTGATCCGCGACGCCTGCCGTCGCGGCCGCACGCTCGAGCTCGCCGGCTGCACGCTCTACACCACGGTCGAGCCCTGCGCGATGTGCCGAGCGGCGAGTCACTACGCCCGCATCGACGAAATTGTCTACGCGGCGAGCCTGGCCGACATGCAGGCGCTCACCGGCGCCGAACTCGGCGCGGGCGCTCCCGGCCCGCGCATGCGCGCAGGCTGCCTCCGCGACGAGTCGCTCGCGCTGCTCCGTGCCTGGGCAGGCCCGCGAAACCCATGAGCGCACGTCCCGACACACTCGCGTCGGCAACCCAGTACGACGCGATCGCCGCGCAGTACCGCCAGTCGAAGCAGGCGCCGCTGCGCCGCTATGTCGAGGCCTGGAGTTTCCTCCGCTGGCTCGGGAGTCTGCGCGGGCTGCGCATACTCGACCTCGCCTGCGGGGAAGGCCACTACAGTCGCATGCTGCGCGACGCCGGCGCGGCATCGGTACTCGGCGTCGACATCTCGCCTGCCATGATCGACCTCGCGATCGCGAGCGGCGTCCACGCAGGCCTTTCCTACCGTCTGGGCGATGCGCGCGAGCTGCCGCCGCTCGGGCCATTCGATCTCGTCGCTGCGGCCTACCTGCTGCACTACGCGCGCGATGTCGGCGAGCTGCGGCAGATGTGCCTCGGCATTGCGCGGCAGCTGCCGCCGGGTGGGCGCTTCGTCACGCTCAACGAGAACCCGGAGCAGTCTGAAGAGCGCTACCGTGGCTACCTCGCCTATGGCTTCAGCAAGTCGGTGGTGTCGCCGCGCCGCGAAGGCACGCCGATCAGCTACGCCATGGTGAGCGGGCGGGAATTCTTCCGCTTCGAGATCTACCATTTCGAGCGCTCGACCTACGAAGACGCGCTCGCGACTGCCGGCTTCGTCGACATCCGCTGGCATGACCTCGAGCTCGATCCCGCCGGCATCGAGGCCTGCGGCGCGGACTACTGGATGGAGTACCTGGACAATCCCCCCGTCGTCGGCCTTTCCTGCCGGCGCGCGGGAGCCTGAGCGGATCCCGCGATGGGTCGTGCATTCGAGCGTACGCTGTGTCACCTGGTCGAGCGCTGGGCACGCGAGTCGCCGCAGGCGATCGCCGTGTGGCATGGGGGTGCCACGTTGAGCTACGCCGCGCTCGACGCCGAGGCCAACCGCATCGCGGCGGTCCTGCGCCGGCGGGGCGCTGCGCGGGGTGTGCGCATCGGCGTCTGCCTGCCGCGTGGCCCGGCGTGGATCGCCACGCTGCTCGGCGTTCTCAAGACCGGCGCGGCCTACCTGCCGCTCGATCCCGATTACCCGGCAAAGCGGCTCGAGCGACTGGTGCAGCAGGGTGAACCGCTGTTCGTGGTGTCGCGGGATTCGCTCCACGGCGATGCGGTCGCGAATGAGGCAGTGACCTGCGCCGATGCATCGCCCGACATTCGCGCCGATGATCCCTGCTACGTGGTCTTCACTTCGGGTTCCACCGGGGACCCGAAAGGCGTGGTCGTGAGCCACGGCAATGTCGCGCGGCTCTTCGACGATCTCGGCCCCGCGCTCGCGGCCGGTCCCGCTGACGTGTGGAGCCAGATCCACTCGAGCGCGTTCGGCTTCTCAGTATTCGAGGTGTGGGGCGCCTTCGTGCACGGTGCGACGCTCGCCATCGCACCCGCCAGCGTGCGCAGCGACGCACTCGCCCTTGGCCGGTTCCTGGCGGATGCCGGTGTCACTGTGCTGAGTCAGACGCCGTCGGTCTGGCGCGAGACCGTGCTCACCGAGGCATTCAACTGGCCGATTGCCGCGGTGCGCGCACTCGTACTGAGCGGCGAGGCCGTCCGCGGCGACGATCTGCAGCGGTGGTCGCGGCAGCACGCGGCGCGTGGCCCGCGGCTGCTCAACACCTACGCCATCACGGAGACCGGCGGCAACGTGCTGCTCCGCGAGTACGCGCCCGGCGACGTCGACGCTGCCGACATCGGCCGGCCTCTGCACGACGTGACGCTGCAGGTGCTCGGTGCTGACGGTCAGCCTGCGCAGCCGGGTGAGGAAGGCGAGCTCTGGGTCACGAGCCCTGGCGTGGCGCTCGGTTATTGCAACGACGCGGCCCTCACTGCCGAACGTTTCGTGACGCGCGACCCGGGTCGGTCGTACCGGACCGGCGATCGCGTCCGCGTCCGGCCGGACGGTGCGGTCGAGTTCTGCGGCCGGGTCGACGATCAGGTCAAGTGGCGCGGCCACCGGCTCGAGCTGGGCGAAATCGAATCGCTGTTGCGCACGCATCCCGGCGTGGCGCATGCCGCGGCCGCGATCCGCGAAGACGCTGCTGGCGAGCCGAAGCTGGTGGCCTACGTCGTGCCCGAAGCGACCCCGGAGTTCTGGCCTTCGCTCGGCGGTTACGGGATCTACGACGAATTTCTCTACGAGCTCATGACGAGCGATGCCGTGCGCACCGACGCTTATCGCGCGGCACTCGAGCGTCACGCGCCGGGCGCTGTCGTGCTCGATCTCGGCACCGGGCCGCACGCGTTGCTCGCACGACTTGCCGTGGCGGCCGGCGCCCGGCATGTCTATGCCGTCGAGCTGCTGGCGGATGCCGCCGCCGCAGCGCGCGCGGCTGTCGAGGCCGCTGGCCTTGCCGATCGCATTACGGTGATCGAGGGCGATGCTGGCTCCGTTGTGCTGCCGGAGCCCGCTACCGTCTGCACGCAGGGCATCATCGGTAACATTGGCAGCGCGGACGGCATCGCCGCGATCTGGAACCGCGTTCGGCCACAGCTGTCACCGGGTTGCGTGCCGGTGCCTGCGCGCTGCACGACCTTGATCGCGCCGGTTGAACTGCCGGCGGCACTCCGCGATTCCCCGCAGTTCGCGCCGCTTGCCGAGCGCTACCTGCGCCGGCTGTTCGCCGTGGCGGGGCGTGAATTCGATCCGCGGCTCTGCGTGCGTAACCTCCCGGCGGGGCAGCTGCTCGCGCCGCCGCAGGTTTTCGAGGATCTCGACTTCAATACGGCATTGCCCGAGCAGGGCTGGGGCAGTGGGCAGTTCACGCTCACGCGCGCCGGCCGTTGCGACGGCTTCCTGCTCTGGACGGTGGTGACCACTGCTGCGGGCGTGTCCATCGACTATCTCGCCCATCAGCAGGCCTGGCTGCCGGTGTTCCTG
>SXGT01554785.1_pt1 | contig 10822 bp, 9 predicted proteins | sample 3176221 | NCBI WGS metagenome assembly SXGT01 (sample SAMN11356862, study PRJNA531348) | freshwater metagenome | isolation source: freshwater sample F1-120 | place: China: Fuxian Lake, Yuxi | collected 2017-12-25
CCCCGATGTTGATCCGAACCTTCCAAATACAAATCCGCCGGGAAATGCAAGTTTTCACGCCGTTGCAAAACTGCCGCATGCGTCACGCCAGAATCAAACCAGACATCCAGTGTATCGGTCATTTTTTGGTAGTGCTCAGCCTCTTTGCTTAATAACTCACTGGCATCTAAACTAAACCAGGCTTCGATTCCCTCTTTTTCGATACGTTGTGCAACTTTTTCGATCAAGGCATCAGTTCTAGGATGTAACTCGCCAGTTTCTTTATGCACAAACAAGGTAATCGGCACGCCCCAAGTACGTTGGCGCGAAACACACCAATCGGGTCTACCGTTAATCATGCTTTCGATACGCGCTTGCCCCCAGTCAGGAATCCATTGCACTTGTTGAATCGCCGCTAAGGCTTGCTCGCGCAATTGCTCTTTATCCATAGAGATAAACCATTGCGGCGTGGCGCGGAAAATAATCGGGGTTTTATGCCGCCAGCAGTGTGGGTAGCTATGCAACAAGGAATGATGATGCACGAGTTTGCCGCGCGCTTGCAGCACTTGCACCACATGTTCATTGGCATTAAATACATGTTCGCCCGCGAAAAACTCGGTGCCAGGTAAAAATACGCCGTTATCTCCTACCGGGCAATCTACCGGAATACCATATTTTTGCCCTACGATATAGTCATCTTGACCATGTCCAGGCGCCGTATGCACGGCCCCAGTACCCGCATCGGTAGTGACGTGATCACCAAGAATAATCGGTACTTGTCTATCGTAAAACGGATGTTGCAGCAGTTGCTTATCCAGTGCTGCGCCATTGCAATAGGCAATTACATGATAATCTTCAACGCCATAACGCAGCATGGCGTCTTTCAATAACGCTTCTGCCAGCACCAAACGTTCTTTTTGCCCGTTAATAGCACATTGCACCACCACATATTCCAAATCAGGATTCAAAGACACCGCTTGGTTAGCTGGCAACGTCCAAGGCGTCGTGGTCCAAATAACTACCGACAGCGGGCCTTCGCCCTCATGTTCGGGAGTATGATGACAACTTTGCATAAACTGCGGAACATCAATTACCGCAAAGCGCACATCGATTGCAGGCGAGTGTTTATCTTCGTATTCTACTTCGGCTTCTGCCAACGCCGAGCCGCAATCAGTACACCAATGCACAGGCTTAGCGCCTTGGGTTAAATGTCCACGACTGCTGATTTTGCCTAAAGCGCGCACAATGTCCGCTTCGGTGGCAAAATCCATGGTCAGATAGGGATTATCCCAATCACCTAATACCCCTAAACGAATAAATTCCTGTTTCTGAATATCTACCTGTTTATGTGCATACTCACGACAAGCTTTTCGAAATTCTGCTGCCGAAACTTTCACCCCGGCTTTGCCTACTTTCTTTTCCACCATCAATTCGATGGGCAAACCATGGCAATCCCAACCCGGGACGTACGGCGCATCATAACCACTGAGAACTTTGGATTTAATAATAATGTCTTTCAACACTTTATTCACCGCATGTCCAATATGAATTGAACCATTGGCGTATGGCGGGCCATCATGCAGCACAAACTTAGGACGCCCGGCACTGACCGCACGAATTTTTTGGTACAAGCCCATCGCATTCCATTGTTTTAAGCGTTCTGGCTCGCGTTGCGCCAGATTTGCCTTCATCGCAAAAGGGGTATTGGGTAAATTAAGCGTGTGTTTATAGTCCATCGTCATCAATTAGGTTTTATGATTAGCAAAAAAGTGTTTAGCCGCGCTTACGTCTTGTTTAATCTGGGCTTGCAAGTCCGATAAAGAAGCAAATCGCAGCTCTCTACGTAGCTTATGCTTAAAATGCACTTCTACATATTGTCCATAAATCTCGGTATCGAAATCAAATAAATGCGTTTCTAAAATGACTTTCTCCCCGCCAGAAACCGTAGGGCGGGTACCGACATTCGCCACCCCTTGAATAACCCGGTTATCTATCCCCGTCATTTCTACTGCAAATACGCCTTCAATCGGCGTATTTTTGCGCTGCATTTGAATATTGGCCGTCGGAAACCCCAAGGTACGGCCCAACTTATCACCATGGGCGACCCGACCACAGACCGAATAGGAGCGTCCGAGCAAGCGTTCTGCAAGCGCTAAATCACCGGCGCCGATGGCATCGCGAATCGCGGTACTGCTAATGCGCAAGCCTTCCAGCATATACGAACGGGTATCTTCCACCGCAAAACCGTATTGCGCCCCCGCCTCTTTCAGTAATGCAAAATTGCCGCGCCGCGCTTTGCCAAAATGAAAATCATCGCCAACCACCAAATGCTTGACATTCAATTTCGTCAGCAAAATATCCTGAATAAAGGCATTGGCCTCAAGATTGGCAAAGTATTTATTGAATTTCAATACTAAAAGATCATCTACTGGTAACGCCGCAAATTGTATGGCCTTCTCCCGCAAACGCATCAAACGTGAAGGCGCGTTATCGTGCAAAAAATATTCTAAGGGCTGTGGCTCAAAAATCATGACCACCACGGGCAATCCCAATTCGGTGGCATGTTGCGCCAATTTATTGATGACCGCCTGATGCCCTAAATGTACGCCATCAAAATTTCCGATGGTCAACAAACACCCCTGCTGTAAAGGCTCTAAATGCGCCAAACCTCTTATTATTCGCATCAATCCCAGTCAATATTCAAAAAAAACTTGAATTTTAGCATTAACTTAAGGCCTGTTAAGGACAATTTCCACCTGCTATTCATTTTCTAAAATATTTGTGCGCCGCAGTAGAGGTATTTGTGTCCTAAACGCGCTTTACTCCAAATTAACCAAAGCCAGCGTTTGTTGCTGTAGCGCTTGTGCATGATTTAACGACGCTATACCCGTTTGCTGCATTGAGCTCCCCAGGGAATACGCTAACCCTGAAGCTAACACTCTTGAGTAAAAGGAAAAACTATCGACATACACAGGTAGGCTCGCTTGTAATTGCTCGACTGAATTAAGCTGCTGTTCAAAATCTTGGCGTCGCTGATCTAAAAGCGCCATCAGTTCAGCGTTCTGCGCAGCGTTGTCCGACAACGCCAATGACCATGTTAAATCTCTCAGCAAGCGACATTCACCAAAATATTCCCCAGATTGAGCACTGTGCCATTGCTCCGGTGAAATCATGGATAATTGCCAACTGCCATTTTTGTAATATAACCAGTAGGACCGTTCCACTACAGGCTTAAAGCGAATCTGACTTTCCAAGATAAACAGTGAGGTGAATAACTCTGTCGAAACTTGGGTAATATGCTTAGGCGCAGCCGCACTGAGGCGTTTATACTCGCTCAGCGAATCCAGAATTGGACTCAAGCCTTTGCCTTGGGGATTTGGAAGCCCGTGCTTAGCATACGGCGTAGGATAAAATTTAGTCATCAGTATGCACTCAACATTTGCAATCATTTAATTGACGTTACGCAGTAACGTGTTTTTAACCCCGTTTACCGCGTCGAGCACCGCAGTATTTATCGGGAATAGCCCAACGGGGTGCGGCATGGATGCCGCACGGTGGCAAAGGGGCTGGACGCCCCTTTTGCCGCCCCCCCGATAAATACGAGAAGCGCAAGACATTAGCGGTGACCGGGCCGCCTAATGACTCATGCCATCCAGGCATTCGCACTTCGTGTGCTAACGCATCCAAATCTGTTCCTGACAGATTTGTCTTTGAATACTTTCTTTTCGACTGCATGGATGCAGGAGGTAGAGCAACGCCTGGAGCAGTTGCCGAGGCGGCGCAAAAGAAAGTATTTCGCTTTCGGGTGCGAGAACCCGATTAGAAAAACGTCGCGATAGCGACTCTGCATGATTTTCTATGCTACAAAAAAGCGATCTGCGTAACATCAGTTACTTAATCAATTTACCTGGATTTCAAACCAGCGCAATGTCAGATGCAAATTCTACGTACCATTAAATGCAATTAAATTAACTTTGCAGCGACCAACTGTTGCCAACGCACTCCCACCACGGTTAGCCCCAGCCCATAGAGCAAAATACTCGCACTGACCGCCCCTAATAAATGCCAAATACGTTCCGAGGCGCTCCAGAGTACCCAGAGTTCACTATCTACGCCAAAATACAAAGCTGTCCCCATCAGTGTATTCGCAACTACGATACGCACACAAAATGGCCACCAGCCAGATTGCGGTTGATAAACTTTAGCCTGCAGCAAGCGATACAGTAATAACCCCGCGTTAACAAAGGCCGCCAGCGAAGTCGCTAACGCCAGCCCAGCATGCGCTAATGGCACCACCAATAGCGCAGTAAACAGCAAATTCGCGCCTAACGCGTATATTCCCAGAGTCACGGGGGTGCGGTGATCTTGTCTTGCGGAAAAACCTTGAACTAAGATACGAATAAGCATAAATCCCACTAAACCAAACGCATAGGCAGTTAAGCTTTGGGCGGATTTTGCGACATCGGGCAAGGTAAATTCACCATACAGAAACATGGTTATTAATAAAGGCTTTGCCAACAGCACTAAGCCAATGGTTGCAGGCACACCCACGACTAAAACCCAGCGCAAGCCCCAATCTAAAGCTTGGGAAAATCGCTGCTGATCTGCAGTCACATAACTTTGGGCCAGTCCGGGTAACACCGCCGTGGCAAGTGCCAAACCAAAAATTCCCAACGGAAACTCCACCAAGCGATCAGAATAATACAACCAAGACACACTACCTGCGGGCAAAAAGGAGGCAAACACCGAATCTAGAAATAAATTAATTTGACTCACTGAGGAGCCGAACAACACGGGCAACATTAATCCAATAATTTGCCTGACACCCGCATGCTGCTTGAGGCGTGGCCTGGGAAGTAAACCGATACGCCATAACACGGGCAGCTGTAATAGTACCTGCAACACCCCGGCAATAAACACCCCCCAAGCCAAAGCGATAACGGGTTGTTCAAACAACGGAGCCCACCAGACAGCGGCTAGAATCATACAAATATTCAGCAAGACTGGAGTAACTGCCGGAATGGCAAAACGACCATAAACATTAAGAATACTGCCTGCTAACGCGACCAACGCGACAAAGAATAAATACGGAAAAGTAATTTGCAATAACTGCACAGCTAAAGCATGCTGCCCACTCGCCCATTGAAATCCTGGAGCAATCGCCAAGACCAACAGCGGTGCCGCCAGCACCCCGACACAGGTTAGAGCCAATAAAGCGAGCCCCAACACCCCCGCGGTATGGTCAACCAATTGTTTAACTGCGGCTTCCCCACCCTGACGTTGATATTCAGTTAACACAGGGACAATTGCTTGAGCAAAAGCACCTTCGGCAAATAAGCGCCGAAAAAAATTAGGAATTTTAAACGCGATATAAAAGGCATCCGTTGCCATATCGACGCCCAAAAATCTGGCGAGTAACATGTCGCGCACAAAGCCTAATACTCTAGAAATCAGGGTCATACTGCCAACAACAGCCGTAGACTGCAATAATTTTTTACTCAACTCTATCTTTCCTAACAGGTTATAGTTGACAATAAAGTAAATTCACAACATAATTATTCGTTTCTATTAACACTATATAGCAAGTATTGACAACATGGCAAATTCCCCACAAGCTAAAAAACGAGCACGTCAAGCAGAAAAAAGCCGTGTTCGCAATGCCGGACAACGCAGCAATGTGCGCACTTTCGTAAAAAAAGTATTAGCCGCTGTAAAAACAGGTAATAAAGAACAAGCCGAAGCAGCCTTTAAAGTTGCTGCCCCTATTTTAGACGCTGCAGTGAACAAAGGCTTAATTCACAAAAATAAAGCCGCACGAGGCAAAAGCCGCTTAAACGCTAAAATTCGCGCTCTTGCTGCAGCTTAAGTCACTATCTGACTGACAGCTCAAAAATAAAACCGCAGCAATGCGGTTTTTTTATGCCTATGATTTTTTTGCAGTTCAAGCAATTCAATCTCTAGCGCATCGCATCCTCAGCCAGAAGGCATTTAGACTTCCAGAGCGCCAGCCATAAAACTAAAATTCTACAAACTATATTGCGCCTCTAGTATTAGAGCATCTGAATTTCAATAGCTATTTTTAACGACCACCGCTCAAAGCGCATCACAGCTGCAGTTTTTATTTTGTTTAGAACCCACCCAAAGACTTGTATAAATTACAGGGTAGGCAGTCCCGATACATTGTTATATTATGATTTCTATTGAACAATCTTTTGCACTCAGGGCTGGCGTTACTGATCCATTATGCGACCATCAATAGCGGTTCTAATTTTTTTAGCCTCACTGTTTAGCCGTACAACGCATGCAACTGATTGGGGCTCGAACTGGTCAGTATCAGGCTTTGGCACATTCGGCGCAGCAGGCACCGACAGCAATGCCTTAGGGTTTCATCGCGATCGCTTTGAACAACAAGACGTCACTCGCGGTTGGGGCATCACCACGGATTCACGCTTAGGTGTGCAAATTGATACCGATATCACCCAGAGACTGCATGCAACAGTACAATTCGTTGCGCGCGACCATGTCGGTAATTTTTGGGAACAAAATTTAGAATGGGCATTTTTACGCTGGATGCCCTCAGATACCCTAAGCATCCGCTTAGGCCGCGTTGGCGCGGATGTGTTTGTGTTGAGCGATTACCGTAATGTCGGCTTTACCTATCCTTGGATGCGACCGCCGCATGAATTTTATGGCGCACTGCCGATTTATCATTTAGACGGTATTGACCTTAGCCAAAAATTTAACTTCCAAAATAACCTTCTGACTGCCAAGCTATTTGTAGGTCACACTGATACACAAATGCCAGCTGATCCTGTCCCTGCAAGTGAAATCACTCCGGCTTCCACCGCCAGTGTAATAACCATTGACGCGCCCAGCATCGGAGCAAACTTAGTATACGAAACCAGCAATTGGCGTTTACGTTTAGGCTATGCATTTATGCACTTGCTCAAGGGCATAGATACCCAACCCTTAGCGGATATATTAACCAACCCTCTGACCAATATTTTTATACCCAACATTGGAAGCGTAGCTCCGCACCTAGCCATACAAAATACTGATCTACATTACTATTCCCTCGGTGCACACTACGATGACGGTGATTGGCTAGCGCAAACTGAAGCATCCTATACCAACACCCAAACGGTTTTCTTTCCCGATACCTTTAACAGCTATGTCAGCCTAGGACGACGCTTTGCAAAAGTCACGGCCTATGCGTTGTATGGCATTGCATATTCATTTGATCACCCAGTTAGCATACCAGAACCAGTCATCGACAACCCATTGGTGCACCAATTACACCAATTCGTGGACACGACTATTAACCACAATGGCATCCATGAACAATCCGTATCCTTAGGGCTACGCTGGGATGTTTTACCTAAAGTCGCACTTAAAACGCAATGGACGCACTATTGGTTTGGAACCAATGGCACACGGCTGTGGCAAACCCCCGCTAACACGCAATTGCCTGATGAAACCAATCTTTGGTCCGTTGGCGTAGATTTTATTTTTTAATTTAATGAAAAATTTAATCTTTGGACTATGCTTACTGCTTATCCCCCTGAGTCTGAGTGCAGAAATTGTCGTCATAGGCAACTTGAATAGTCCAGTAAACAATTTAAGTAAGCGCGAAGTTCAAGATATCTTTTTGGGTCGCACCCGGGCCTTACCCAATGGTAATTTTGTACTTCCATTAGATTTGGTTGAATTGCGGAGTAATTTTTATTTGCTCCTGACTAATCGTCCCATAGAGCAGATTGATGCCTACTGGGCACGGATTATGTTTAGTGGGCAAAACACCCCCCCAATCAACCTCCCGGATGAACAAGCCATGTTAAAAACTATTGCTGAAAATACCGGAGCAATCGGATATATGGACAAACGCAAGATTAATGAGAAACTAGTTCGTGTGCTTTTAATTTTGGAATGATTCATGGCGCAAAAACAATTTAAAAGCTTACAACAAAAGCTACTGCTTTCGGTACTCAGCGTCTCATTGATTCTTGCCGTCGGAGCGGCCACCATTTCTTTTATTGAAGAATTCGAGCGCTCCAAATCCCAAACAGAAATCATGCTGAACCAACTGCTTGATACTGTCGAAGGTACCGCTGCAATCGCCGCTTTTTCTAATAACGCCCAAATTGCACAAGATGTGGTTAACGGACTGTTAAAAAACGATATCGTCTTCCGGGTTAGAATCAAAAGTGATGGCGGCTTTATCTTCGAACAAGCTAAAAATGAAGCAGAAAGTGGCAAAAAGCTTAATGAAAAAGAAATAGAACGCCCATTATATTCGCCGTTTGGCGATGGACAACTCCTGGGCTCTATTCTGGTACAACCAACCGCAAAATTCAATTTGAACGAGGCACAGCACAGTGCCGAAATTAATGCCTTATCCTCCATCGCACTTATCGGCGTTACCGCCGTCATTATCTTATTGCTGGTGCGCTCCAATATTTCCAAACCCCTGTCTATTGTTTCAAACACCCTACACGCCATCAAATCGGGCGAAAAACAACGCTTACCCATACTACGCAAAAACACCAACGACGAACTAGGCCGTTTAGTCTTGGACATTAATAATTTATTGGATGTCTTAGAATCCCAATTCAATGAAGAACATTCGTTGCGACAACAAATTGAATCGATAGAACAACAATTACGCGATATTTTTAACTCCAGCAGTGCGGGTCTCTTTCTGTTAGACAAATACGGCAATATCCGCACCTTAAACGCAACCCTCAAAAAAATATTGCATGCAAATCATATTGACGATGCCACCTTAACGCACAATTACCCCATTGCGAGTTTCTTTAACGAGCAAACTCAATTTATTGCCTTATTGCAAAGCGCCTTACGCTCAGGGCGTCTGGAAACCAAAGATTTTTCATTACAAAATACCTCAGGACCCGAAACCGTCTGGTTACATTGCTTAGTCTCCAAAGTCATAGACTCTTCAGGAAAGGTCGGCATCGAAGGCGTATTATTTGACGTTACCCAACGGGTCGAAAATGAGCTTGCTATTAAACATGCAGCAGATCACGACCCCTTAACTGGCTTATTACGTCGTCAAGCGGCGCAAGCCGCATTTAACCGCTACATGACCTCAAATAAAAGCCCGAGTCTCTCCATCTTACTGATGGACCTAGACGGCTTTAAAAAAGCCAATGATACCTACGGCCATTTAGTCGGCGATAAAGTGCTCGCTATTGCCGCAGAACGTTTGCTGCAATCAGTCAGAACTACCGATATCGTCGCACGTCTCGGGGGAGATGAATTCTTAATTATATTGATTAATCAGCCTCCTCCCGTTGATCGCTTCGAAACCGCAGAAAAAATTGTCGTGTCTATCCAACATCCTATGAGCATTGATGATGATACCATCGTCAAAGTAGGCATAAGCTTAGGTATTGCCAATATGACCCATGTGCATCAAGATTTTGAATACCTTGTTAAAGCTGCAGACGAAGCCATGTACGAAGTGAAGCGCAAAGGAAAAAACGGCTATTGCATCTATGGCAGTGACATGCGCGTCAAACTCTATCGCCCTGATGCGGCAAGCCCAACGCAACCTGAGCACTGGATTTAAACCAAACAATCACCCGCTGACTGCGAGCCTATATGAGATTCTGGGAAACCAAAAAACTGCATGAAATGACCACCGCCGAATGGGAGTCATTATGCGACAACTGCGGCAAATGCTGTCTGCACAAACTGGAAGATGAAGATACTGGAGATATTTACTTCACCAGCGTCGTGTGTAATTTAATTGACTTAAAAACCTGTCGTTGCACCCGCTATACGGAACGCACCACCTTAGTTCCAGAATGCTTGGACCTAAAACAACATGACTTTGCCGAATTCACCTGGCTTCCCAAAACCTGCGCGTACCGCCTATTAACCGATGGCAAGCCCCTACCCTCCTGGCACCCATTAATTTCCGGCTCCCCAAGCAGTGTGCAGCAAGCAGGCGTATCGATACGTAGCTACGCCATGAAAGAAAAAGATATTGAGGATTTGGAAGACCATATCATCGAATGGGACATCTAATGCATACATTGTCGCCAGCCACCTTGCTGCTAATCATTACAGGCTTAAGTCAAATCAGTTTACCCTGCAGTGCCGGGGTATCTGATAGCCATGTGATTGCGGAAATTAAAAAAAATCCGTCAACATCCACCCGCAACAATAGCAATGCTCAAGGAATAAACGGCATCAATGTGTTCGTCACACCACCTAATCTGAACAATACCCCCCAAACACTCCTTCCGGTACCCACAACGCCCGTCCATCCCAATATCATCCTGCCCATTCCTGGGGCGCCTTGATTCAGCTGGCGCATTGTCAATTTCACATTGCGAGAGAAGCTTTAGCGCCTACCGGGATTAGTTGGATTAGCATTCAGCTTTGATTGTGTATCTCTTGCAACAAATTTATTTGCTTCAATAAGCTTAAATTTAAGGTCATTTAGCATCACTATTGCCTCTGTAATCTCCTTACCATGCATGTGCTGCCAAAATTCAATGGCGAAATTTGGCCCCATTTCAGACATGGAATCGATAAATTTTATAACTTCATTTCGGAGTGGCATTAGAATTGCATATTGAACTTCTGTTTTTGCTATTTCGAATTCTGCTTGAGATTTCGATAATGCAAGGCATTCCAATTGAGAACGCTCCTCAGTTGCACACTTAAAAGCACTAATCGCTGAGACCTCAAGCAATGCATTAATTAACAATTCGAACGATCTAATCGAGGGACTTTCTAGTAGTGGTAAACCCATTTTTTCCAACCACGTATTATCATGAAAAGGTAGCGCAAGTAACGTATCAACACCTGAAAC
>SXGT01063230.1_pt1 | contig 10821 bp, 8 predicted proteins | sample 3176221 | NCBI WGS metagenome assembly SXGT01 (sample SAMN11356862, study PRJNA531348) | freshwater metagenome | isolation source: freshwater sample F1-120 | place: China: Fuxian Lake, Yuxi | collected 2017-12-25
GTACTACAAGATGATCGACCCCAACGCATCCACAATGCGTCGCCTTTCCGTCTCGAAGGCGCTGCTGCTGGTTGTGGCCATCCTGGCCGCCTATGTGGCCTCGTTGAAGCCGGGCGACATTCTGTTCCTGGTCGGTGCTGCGTTCTCTCTGGCTGCTTCAGCCTTCTTCCCTGCCCTGGTTCTGGGTGTGTTCTGGAAGCGGGCGAACTACCTGGGCGCGGTAGTCGGCATGCTGGCCGGCTTGATCGTCTGCATGTACTACATGTACATGACCTACGACTTCTTCGGCGTCAACGCACCACTATGGTTCGAGATCAAGCCCATTTCCGCCGGCATCTTTGGTATGCCCGCCGGCTTCCTGGGTGTAATCATCGGTTCCCTGCTGACCTCGGCACCATCCAAGGAAATCCAGGAACTGGTCGACCATGTGCGTTACCCCAGCCTGACCGGGGATATCGACACCAAGGCGGCCTGACACGCCGCCTGACATCCTGCCCTCGCCGGCAGGATAAAAAGCAAAGGCCCGCATCAGCGGGCCTTTGCTTTTAGGGAACCGATCAAAGCGATTCGATCAGGTGTGTCAGATCGGGACGCTCGGCATCGAGGATCAGACGACTCGCGGTTTGCGGCTCGTGCAGCGCAAGATGGCGAACAACCAGTTCAACCTGATCGGGACGATGGCTGTGGTAGTACGCCATACCCAGCGCATACCAGGCGACGCCATTCATCGGTTGCAGTTCGGCGGCGTGTCGCAAAGCCTCGGCAGCAGCAGCATGTTCACCCTGGTGCGCCAGCGCCAATCCAAGGCCATACCAGGCGCGGTCGTGTTTTGGATTGAGTTCGCAGGCGCGACGAAACGCACTGGCGGAAGTTGTCCGGTCACCGCGCTGTTCGTGTACATAAGCCAGATTGAACCAGGTATCGGCATGCGCCGGATCCAGACCCAGCGCCCGCTCGAACCATTCCAGTGCAGCCGGCCAACGCTTCTGCTGCGAGTGTATCCAGGCCACACTGCGAGCGGCACGCACATCGGTCGGATCGGCGCGCAATGCTTCGACATAGGCATCCAGCGATCGCTCGGTCTGTCCCAGCCAGCCGAAAAGTACAGCACGTGTGGTAAAGCGGAAATGATCAAAATTCATGATGGCGGCGTTTCTTCAGGCGGGCCGGATTGTGGCGGCCTCACCGGGGTCGGGCAAGCTAGAATTGACGGCGTTCATCCCCATGGCTATTCCATGCAATTCGATCTGCTCCTGATCTCACTGTTGCGCGTTATCGTCGAAGTCGCAGGCTTCGCATTGCTCGGCCGCGGTGTGCTGGCTTTGCTGGCCGGCAAGTCGCGGCACGAGAATATCTTTTACAAGATTCTGGAAACCATCACTCATCCTGCCGTACGCGCAGTACGCTGGATAGCGCCGCGTTTCATCATCGACGCGCATGTGCCGATGCTGACCTTCTTCCTGCTGTTCTGGATATGGATTGCGCTGGCCATCGTCAAACGCTATTTGTGCGGAATGCACGGTCTGGACTGCTGAGCCCTGGCTGCACATTCCACATCGAACAAATCCTGCTCTGCGCGACACACTGAAAGCGCTTCTGCTTGACCATTGTCAACAACACAAAAACCACAATCAATAGAATGGCTTGCCATACCCACCAGACAGTGAGAACGGCATGTACCGCAACCTCGTCTTTGTCTTCGCCATCCTGCTCTCAGGCTTGAGCCGCGCTGACACGGCACCGGCTGATGATGCCTGCACGACATTGCTGGAGGTTCGCGCACATTTGCTGGCCATGGTCAAAAGTACAGACAAGGCCAGCCAGGATGGCTTCAAGCGAAAGGTCTATGAAGCCAGCGCCCGACTGGAAAGCATCTTGGGAGCGATGGCCGATAGCGATGCCCCGCGAGCAAAAGCCATCAAGCCGGTCTGGGAAAGCTTCAAACAGACGCGCGAGAAGGAGATCATTCCCGCCGTCTACGCCGGCAGGGCGTCCGACGCAAAATCCATTGCCATCGGCATCCAGGCAGAACGCATGCTCAAGATGAAGGCTGTCCTGGGCTGCAAATAGCCGCTGTACCGTAATACCGGTGGTACCTGGCCATCCCTGGAAATGGCTGGAGGCGACTTTGTTCCAGCGTTGTTCAAGAACCCGAACCCCATGCCGATAAACGTGCATTACCACTTCGGCACGGAATCTGGCAGACGTTGCCTGCTTCCGCCGAATCGCGTTCGTCCACTTCCTGGCAGAGTCTCCAACGCCCCATCATGCCGCAACATCCAGAACACATCAGGCCGGACCAAACCACCGCGTTTGGCTTGACTGCCCGTTTTCAGTTCTGGTTGATTGCCGTGGTGCTGTGCATCAATGCGGTCATGGTCATACTTGCCGCGCAGGGCTTGCTGAGCAGTCGGGAGAAATCGCTGCAACAGGTGCAGACCACCACCTCCAACCTGGCCACCCTGCTGGACGCCAACCTGTCCGACATGGCCCGTCGGGTCGATCTCTCGCTGCTCGGCATCGTCGACGAACTCGAACAGCGAGTCGCCGACAGGAGACTGGATCAAGCCGAAATCGAGCGTATGCTGAAAACCGCGCAGTCGCGCATGCCGGAGGTTGAAGCCTTTCGGGTCAGCGATGCAAATGGTCAGGTCATCTGGGGAGACGTAAGGCAACGCACGACGCCACACAGCTATGCCGACCGTGATTTCTTCCAGCAGCATCGTGCCCGGCCGGGCGCCGGCCTGATCATCAGTGAACCCGTGTTCGCCAGAATCGCGCAGCAATGGGTCATCGCCTTCACCCGTTCATATCATCATCCCGACGGTTCCTTCGCAGGGGTAGTGCGAGCCGGCGTCCCGGTCAGCAAATTCACACAGGCCTTGTCCGATCTCAAACTCGGGCCACATGGATCGGCGGTGATTCGCCATGTCAATGCCGCGCTGGTCACCCGCTTTCCCGCAGTGAGCGGAGCCGGCGGCCAGATAGGCGACAAAACCATATCCGGTGAATTCAAGTCCGTACTGGAATCCGGACAGGAAAGCGGCATTTTCCATACCGCCAGGGCGCCAGACGGTTTCGAGCGAACCTACGCCTTCCACCGGGCCAGATCAGCGCCGTTCTATATCAATGTCGGTATGGCGCCGGAAGACTATCTGGATGCCTGGCGGCATGAGCTGCACGTCACCGGCGCGCTGCTCGGCATCTTTTTTCTGGCCAGCATTCTTGTCGCCTGGCAGATACGCCGCTTCTGGTTGCAGCGACTGCGTGATGCGGCTTCGCTGCTGGCGAGCGAATCCCGCTTTCGAACTTATGTCGAATCCGCTCCGGAGGGTGTCTTTGTGGCGGATGCGCAGGGCCGATATCTCGACGCCAATCCTGCCGCGTGTGCTCTGGTCGGCTATTCCCGCGAAGAGTTGCTTGGGCTGTCCATCACCGATCTGGCGCCCGCAGACCAGTTGCCCAAGCATATCGACCTGTACAAGGCGATCAGACACGCCGGCGGCCTCGATGTCGAACTGACACTCCGGCGCAAGGATGGCGACGAGATCCAGGCAAGCCTGCGTTCGAGGGTATTGCCGGACCATCAGGTGCTGGGGTTCTGCACAGATATCACCGAACGCAAACGGGTCGAACTGGAACTGGAACGTCACCGCCACCATCTCGAAGAACTCGTCGCCGAACGTACCGAAGCATTGCAGTCGGCCAACCGGCGTCTGGGCATGAGCGATCAGCGCCTTTCGGCCATGTTCGCGATGAGCCAGAAAAGCGGCGAGCTCAATGAAAGCGAGTTGCTGCAACTCGGCATCGAGGAAGCGGTGCGCCTGACCGACAGCGAGATCGGCTACCTCCATTTCGTCAATGAAGACCAGGAAAGCCTGGCCCTCTACACCTGGTCGGCGAACACCCTGAAATACTGCACGGCTTCGCATGAAAACCACTATCCGGTCTCCGCTGCGGGAATCTGGGCGGATACCGTGCGCACCGGACACGCCGTGGTACACAACGATTACCAGAACATGGCCGGACGCCATGGTTATCCGGAAGGACATGCACACCTGATCAGGCACCTTGGCGTACCTGTGGTTGAACAGGACAGGGTCGTAATGCTGATGGGGGTCGGCAACAAGGCCTCGGACTATGACGATTCCGATGCCAGCCAGCTTCAGTTGATCGGCAATGATCTCTGGTCGATCGTGACCCGCCGGCGCGCGGAAGTCGCCCTGGCCAACGCCAAGGAAGCTGCGGAAGCGGCAAACGTCGCGAAGAGCGCGTTTCTTGCCAACATGTCGCACGAAATCAGAACCCCGCTGAATGCAATCAACGGCATGGCGCATCTGATCCGGATGGAACCGCTTTCCCGCCAGCAGACCGAGCGGCTGGGAAAACTGGAGGCCGCCGGCAGCCATTTGTTGAGCATCATCAACAGCATTCTGGAATTGTCCAAGATCGATGCCGGCAAGCTGAACCTGGAAATCAGCCCGTTCAGAATCGAGGCGGTGTTCGCGAATGTGGCTTCCATGTTGCAGGAACAGGCAAGTGCCAAGGGACTTCAGCTCCGTGTAGAAGTCGAGTCGCTCGGCTTCGGCCTGGAAGGGGATGCCACACGTTTGCAGCAGGCACTGCTGAACTTCGCCGGCAATGCCGTCAAGTTCACCGAAACCGGCAGCGTGATCCTGCGTGTCCATCTGCTTGATGAAACCGCCGACAGCGCCCTTTTGCGCTTTGAAGTCGTGGATACCGGCATCGGCATTGCACCGGAAATATTGCCGCGGCTTTTCTCCGCCTTCGAACAAGCCGACAACAGCACGACACGAAAATATGGCGGTACCGGGCTTGGATTGGCCATCACCAAAAAGCTGGCCCAGCTCATGGACGGCGATGCGGGCGCCGACAGCACGCCGGGACTCGGCAGCACGTTCTGGTTCAGCGTCCGGCTTCGGAAGGCGGCGATCGTGGCGGCAATTCCGTACGTCGAACGCGAGACGGAACCTGAACGAATATTGCTGCGAGACCACGTCGGTGCTCGCATCCTGCTGGCGGAAGACGAACCGGTGAACCGGGAAATCGCATTGATGATGCTGGAGGAAACCGGGCAACACGTCGATATGGCGACCGATGGCACAGAGGCTTTGCGGCTGGCTGGGCTGAATGACTACGATCTGATCCTGATGGACATGCAGATGCCCCGCATGGATGGACTGGAAGCAACCCGGCAGATCCGCGCGACAGCCCGCGGCGCCCACATCCCGATTGTGGCGATGACCGCGAATGCGTTTACCGAAGATCGCGAGCGCTGCTTTGCCGCCGGCATGAACGATTTTCTCGCCAAGCCGGTGCAACCTGAGCAGCTCTACACCACCTTGCTGAAATGGCTGCGCAAACGCATGAACTAAGCGGGTCAGGCCAGCAGTGACCGTACTTTTTCCAGATCTTCCTGGGTATCGACACCCGGTGCGATCGGATGCGCCGACTCGATCACCACGATGCGATGACCATGCCAAAGCGCACGCAACTGTTCCAGCGACTCATGCATTTCCATCGCCGGCCGGCTCAGCCCGGGATAAACCTTCAGAAAACCGACGCGGTAGGCATACAGGCCGACATGGCGTTGCATTGGCAGCCCGTCAGGCAGGGTCGCAGGCATGGCGCCGCCAGAAACCGATGCGGCCCAGTCATCGCGCGCCCACGGTATCGGCGCACGTGAAAAATACAGAGCATAGCCTTCGCTGTCGGTAACCACCTTGACCACATTCGGGTTGCACGCTTCAGCCGGATCATGAATACGGTGGCTGACCGTGGCCATGCTGGCGGCGGGATGATCGAACAAGGCCTGCGCCGTGGCACGGATCAGATCCGGGTCGATCAGCGGCTCATCACCTTGCACATTGACCACCACCACCTCGTCCCCCCAGCCCAATCGGGCCGCCACCTCCGCCAGCCGGTCGGTGCCCGATGCGCAATCGGGTGAAGTCATCACACAGGCATAACCCTGTTCCGCCACTGCAGCCGCAACGCCATCATGGTCGGTCGCGACCCAGACCCCGGCCGCACCACTTGCAGCGGCGCGTTCCGCAACGCGAACCACCATCGGCTTGCCATGAATGTCGGCAAGCGGCTTGCCGGGAAGTCGGGTAGAGGCATGGCGGGCGGGGATGACGGCGAAGAAGGCGGCGGAAGTCATGGCAGGAAAAGTGAAGGTGAAGGCGTGGCATTGTAAGAGCTTCCATAGCTTCAACAGACGCCCATCGCCCGACGCCTGGTGACGCGCGCCGGGAGGAGGAATCGATGCCGGTTTCAAGTTTTTGCCGAATACGTACGTTACTGGCAACTCGTCCATCCGGCCGCCAACACATATGCCCGCCTCGCCGCAGCGCGAACAGTTGTCTCGTTCGATGTCCCGCTACCTGCTATTCGGGTTTGCGTTGCTGATCGTGCTGATGGCCGGACTGGCTGCGCATGCCGTCTGGCATATCCACGAACTCAAGACGCGCATGGGTGACATCGTCGATATGCGCAATCGCAAGATCCAGCTCGCCACCGATTTGCAGGAAGCCTCCTACAACCGCCACAACACGCTGGTCTATCAAGTCCTGTCACAGGATGCATTCGAGCGTGACGAGAATTTCCAGCTCTACATCAAATGGGGATATCTGGTCGGGGATGCCCGCAATAAATTGAAAAGCCTGCCGCTTGATACATTCGAGCGCGCGAATCTGGCACGACAGGATCAATTGGTGGCCGAAATCATCCTGTTGCAGGAAGAAATCAGCGATCTGGCCTCGCGCGGCGAAGAATCGGAAGCACGCGCCTGGCTGGCATCGGAGTTACGCCCGCTCAATCTGCAATACACGGAAGTGGTCGAAGCGCTGCGCCGACATGAACGCGATCTGATCCGGGACGCGCTGGAAGACGCCAGGCAAGCCACCTTCCGTGCAATCAGCCTGCATCTCGGCCTGGGCGTGATCCTGATCCTGCTGGCTGTGGTCATCGCTGCCATCACGCAACATCTGATGAAGCGCGCCGCTCGCATCATCTATGCACAAGTGGCCGAACTGGAACAGGCCGGCACCCTGCTCGAACATCAAGCGACACATGATCCGCTAACCGGCCTGGCCAACCGCACCCTGTTCTACCGGCGTCTGGAAGAGGCGATTCAGCACGCCAGCGAGGAGCATTTCTCGCTCGCAGTCATGTATATCGACCTGGATGACTTCAAGCAGATCAACGATGTGCATGGACATGCTGCCGGCGATGCGCTGCTGCTGGCGGTGGCACGACGTTTTCATCAAGTGTTGCGCAAATCGGACAGCACGGGACGACTGGGCGGCGATGAATTCGCCTTGCTGTTCGTCGGCATCGACGCCGCTTCCTGCAATGAACTGCACAACAAGATCAAGCGCGAGATCTGCCAGCCGGTTTACCACGAAGGCATCTCCCTGCTGCCGTCATGCAGCATCGGCTGCGCGGTCTACCCGCAGGACGGCAAAGCAATGGATGATCTGCTCAACACGGCCGACACCCGCATGTACGCAACCAAGCGAGCACGCAAACAGGCAGCTGGCAACGCTTGAACGACAGGTCGGCCATGCCGGCTTGACCTAAAATCCGGCTCCCTGCCGAATTTCTGCCCTGGCATGAACCGCTTCCCACTTCGTTTGTTCGCCTTGCTGCTGTGCTGCGGCATTGGCAATACACCCGCCGCCAGCTCACTCTCTGAAGTCTCGGTGCGGGACGACAGCGGTGTGACTGTGCGACTGCCGGCGCCCGCGCGCCGCATCGTCAGTCTGGCTCCGCATGCCACCGAGAATCTGTTTGCCGCCGGCGCCGGTGCACTGCTGGTCGGCGCCGAGGAGTACAGCGACTATCCGGCAGCAGCATCCGCGATCCGTCGCGTCGGCAACTATGCGCGGCCCGACCTGGAAGCCATCGTTGCGCTGCGACCCGATCTGGTGGTGGCCTGGCAGAGCGGCAATGCCGACGTCACGCTGAGCCGGCTGGCCGCACTGGGTCTGCGTGTTTATCAAACGCAACCCGATCAGCTCGACGACATTCCCGCCAACATCGAAAAACTGGGCCGGCTGGCCGGTACCGAAGGCGTTGCAAACCAGGCAGCAGCGCTCTTCCGGCAGCGGCTGCAAGCGCTACGCACACGGTATTCCACACGCCCGCCGGTGCCGGTGTTCTACCAGGCCTGGAATCAGCCGTTGTTGACCGTCGGCGGTGACCAGATCATCAGCGACGTGATTCATCTGTGCGGCGGCCGCAATATCTTCGCCCACCTCGCCGCGAAGGCGCCGACGGTCAGCATCGAAGCCGTGCTGGCGGCCAACCCGGAAGCCATCGTCGCCAGCGGCATGGGTCGCGAAACACCGGTTGGCCTGCAAGACTGGCGCAAATGGAAAAAGCTGCGCGCGGTATCGCGCAACAACCTGTTCTTCGTCCCCGCCGACCTGATGCAGCGCCCGACGCCGCGTCTGCTCGACGGCGCCGAGCAGCTATGCCGGCATCTGGAGACGGCACGCGGCCGCCGCTGACTGCATCATGTCCGGGTCTCAGGCACAAACCATTGCTGTCCGCCGTCCTGCAACACACGCACCGGATGGCCGTACAGACGCGTCAGACGGCCGGCATCGAGCAGGTCTGCGGTGTTGCCGAGTTCATGTTCACCGTTGCCATACAACAACAGCATGCGGTCGCTGTAACGCGCCGCCAGGTTGACATCGTGCAGCACCATGACCAGCGCGGCCGGTCCAGCCTGCACCCGGCGGCTGAGCAATTCGAGCATGGCGATCTGATGGTTGAGATCGAGATGCGCCAACGGTTCGTCGAGCAGATACAAGCAGGGTTGCTGCACCAGCAGGGTGGCCAGCGCGACACGCTGGCGTTCGCCGCCGGACAGGGTCTGGATTGACCGATTCGCCAGATCGGCGAGGCCGACCTCCGCCAGCGCCGCTTGCGCCAGTTCGGTATCCGCCGCACTTTCCCAGTCCCAGCGCGAGACATGCGGATGACGTCCGATCAGCACGGTTTCCAGCACGCTGGCGGCAAACGCATCACTCTGATGTTGCGCCAGCAAGCCGCGCAGACGCGCCGCACAACGCGGCCCGAGGCGGGCATAGCTGTCGCCGGCGAGAAGAATTTCGCCGGCCGCCGGTGCACGCAGTCCGGCCAGGTTATGCAACAACGTGGTCTTGCCGACGCCGTTGCGACCAAGAATCGCCATGCGTTCACCGGCGGCAAGCGTCAGATCCAGCCCGGACACCAGCGCCTTGCCGGCAATGGCCACGGCCAGTTGGTGAACCGCAAGCAGCGCGGGGCTCATGCATCCACCCGTGGCGCGCGCGCCAGCAGATACAGGAACACCGGCACGCCGATCAAAGCAGTGAGCACGCCAACCGGCAGTTGTTGCGGCGCGATCAGCGTGCGCGCCAGGGTATCGGCCAAGGTCAGCAAAGTAGCCCCGGCCAGGGTGGCGGCCGGCAGCAGCAGGCGTTGATCGTTGCCCAGGGCCAGACGCACCAGATGCGGCACCACCAGACCAATGAAGCCGACACTGCCGACGCTGGTCACGGCGGTGGCAGTCAGCAGTGAAGCCAGGAAATACAGAAGCAGCCGCAGTTGGGCGACATTGACACCCAACGTGGCGGCCAGCAAGGCGCCGCGCGCCAGCAGATTCAGCTCACGCGCGAAATACAGCGCCAACAGCAGCCCCGCCGCCAGCACCAGCAGCGCAGGCAGCGGGGTTGTCGCCTCGCCGGCATCGCCCATCAACCAGAACAACATGCCGCGCAGCTGCTGATCGGGCGCCAGCGTCAACATCAACGCCACCGCCGCACCGCAACCGGCGGCAACGATGACCCCGGTGAGCAGCAGTCGGGTCTGCGTCCAGGGTCCATCGCCGGCGCCGGGTCGCCCCAGGCCGGCGATTGCGCCGCCTCGGGGGGCAGCAAACACAGTCAGTGTGGGGGTGGTCCACTCGCCGCGCGCCAGACCGAACACCAGGCCCATTGCCGCCAGTGCACCGATGAAAGCGGCGACACCCATGCCTAACCCGGCCGCCACGCCCAGCAGCATCGCCGCCAACGCCCCCACCGCCGCGCCGCCGGAGATGCCCAGCACAGAGGGATCGGCCAGCGGATTGCGCAACAGCACCTGCATCAAGGCGCCGGCCAGCGCCAGCAGGCCGCCGCAGGCGAAGGCCGAAAGCGCGCGCGGCAGACGAAGCTGGCGCACCACTTCCACCGCCATGTTCTCGCCCTCCCCGCGCAACGCCGACCACACCGCCTCGGGCGCCAGCGCCACGCTGCCAACCGCGAGCGACAGCAGCAGACTCGACGCTGCTGCAACGGCGAGCAGCGCGAGCACAAGGAGCGCACGACGGCGGTTCACGAAACGCAGCTCACAAATCCACTCCAGCCTGCGCCTTCACGCCGGCGCGGTAGGCATGTTTGACATCGGCGATTTCACTCACCGTATCGGCAGCTTCGATCAATCCCGGCACAGCGGCGCGACCGGTGACCACGACATGCTGCATCGGCGGCCGCGCGGCAATATCGGCCAGCACGGCAGCGGTTTCCAGCCAGCCGTAACTGAGCAGATAGGTCAGCTCGTCCAGCACCACCAGATGAAGTGAGGGATCAGCCAGCATGCGCCGCGCCACCTCCCAGCCCTTCCGCGCGGTGGTGATGTCGCGTTCGAGATTCTGCGTATCCCAGGTAAAGCCCTCGCCCAGCACATGCCATTCGACACCGGGCTGCTTGCCGAGGAAGGCTTCCTCGCCGGTATCCGAGCGGCTCTTGATGAACTGCGCCACACCGA
>SXGT01411069.1_pt1 | contig 10821 bp, 10 predicted proteins | sample 3176221 | NCBI WGS metagenome assembly SXGT01 (sample SAMN11356862, study PRJNA531348) | freshwater metagenome | isolation source: freshwater sample F1-120 | place: China: Fuxian Lake, Yuxi | collected 2017-12-25
CTTGTCGATCAGGTCGAAATAGGTCTCGATGGTGTCCTGGAAGGGGATGCCGCGCCGCTTCATCTCCTCGACGGTCTCGAAGATGTTGTCGGTGTGCAGGGCGATGTGCTGGATGCCCTCGCCGTTGTAGCGCTTCAGGAACTCCTCGATCTGCGAGTTGTCGTCCTGGCTCTCGTTCAGGGGGATGCGGATGGCGCGATCAGGCGCGATCATGGCCTGGGACAGCAGGCCGGTCGCCTTGCCCTTGATGTTGAAATATTTCTGCTCCTCGAAGGCGAAGACGTCGCCGTAGAAGCCCGACCAGGTGCGCATCTGGCCCCGGCGCACATTGTGGGTCAGGTGGTCGAGGCTGAACAGGCCGACGGAGTTCTTGCGCTCGGCCTCCTGCCAACCCTCGATCTCGGTCCAGCCGTCGTACAGCGATCCAGCGGCGCCGTATTTGTCGATGATATAGAGCAGCGAGCCGCCGATCCCCTGCAGCACATAGGGATAGCCGCCGGCCAGCGCGCCGCCGTCGTGCCCCTCGGCGGGCTTGGCGCCGCGCGAGACTGCGCCCTCGAAGGCCGCCTTCGCATCGTTGACGCGGAAGGCCATGCCGTTGGCCGAAGGACCGTGGTCGTTCGCGAACTCGGCGGCCTGACCCTTCGGGGTGCGGTTCACCAGCATGGTGATGTCGCCCTGCTTCATCCGAACCACGTCATTGGCCGGGTTCACATGGGTCTGGGTGAAGCCCATCAGCTCCAGTCGTTCGATCATGGCCTTGGGCTCGGGGCCTGTGAACTCGACGAATTCAAAGCCGTCCACGCCCAGCGGGTTCTCGGCGTCCAGAGCCTTGGAGGCGGCGGTCTGAGGGGCGTCGTGCATGGGGAATCTCCCTGAATCCTGTGCGTCCCGGACGTTCTCGCCGGGCGTTTGGCCCGGAACCTAGGCGTCGAAACGACGCGGGACAAGAACGGGCGCCATATGGAAACCTTTGTCGAGCAGGATCGCTCCCGATCATGACCCAGGTTCACGCAGACATGACCGACGCCGCGCATACCGGCGATGGCGGACGGCATCAGGACGACGCCGGCTGCGGCGCCATCGACATGATCGTCCATCTGGCCCGCGAGGGCGAGCGGGACGGCCTGACCCTGCGCGACATCCGCGATCATCTGGACGAACGCGGTTTCGGGCTGATGATCCTGATCCTGTCGATCCCGTGCCTTGTGCCGGCGCTGTACGGCGTGCCGCAGGTGCTGGGGATACCGCTGTTGCTGCTGGCCGGTCAGATGCTGGTGGGACGTCAGGAGCCGTGGTTGCCCTCTGGCGTGCTGGACCGGCGGGTGCCGTCGTCCTGGCTGAAGCGGATGGCGGACTTCGCCGACAACCGCCTGCGCTGGACCGAGCGCCTGTCGCGGGCGCGGCTGAAGATGTTCGCCGACGGCCCGGCGGAGCAAGTGGCGGCCTTCTTCATGATCGTGGCGATCCTGACCATCGTGCTGCCCATGACCAACACCGTGCCCTCGGTGGGGCTGGCGTTGATGGCGGCGGGCCTGATCCAGCGGGACGGCCTGTTCGTGCTGGCGGGGATGGGGGTGGCGGCTGCCTGGGCCCTGTTCCTCGGACTGGTTGTGGCGGGAGTGGTGATGGGCGCGAGCTGGGCGGCGGGTTTCGCCGGGTTGCTGCCGGGCTGATTGAGCGCATCGACGGGCAAGCGCAGCCGGTCTAGAACATCGCCATGCTGAGCGCTTATCGCCTGATCACACGCTGGTGGACCGCCTTCGCCCTTGTGGCGTCCCTGGCCATGCTGGGCGCGGCCCACGCCTTCGAACGCTATGCGGGCCTGGCCCCGTGCAATCTGTGCCTGAAACAGCGCGAGGTGTTCTGGGCTGCGGTGGCCATCGCCCTGCCGGCGACCCTGTGGGCCGTGTTCAGCCGGGCCAGCCGCGGCACGCCGCGCATCGCCGCCTTCCTGCTGGCCGCCGTGTTCGCCACGGGGGCGGTGACGGCCGGATTCCATGCAGGCGGGGAGCTGGACTGGTGGGCCCTGCCGGCCACCTGTGCCGGCGGAGGGATGGTGGATCTGGAGGCGCTGACGGCGCTGGCCAGGGGCACGGCGCCCGTCGCTCGGCCAGCCATGTGCGACGCGGTGGTGTGGAGCTTTCTGGGTCTGTCCATGGCAGGATGGAACACCCTGCTTTCGGCGGGGTTGGCGGTATGCAGCCTGATGGCCGCCAAACGTCCCAAGGATGCCCGCGCGCCCAGGATCACGCCGGAGAAACGCTGATGAACCGACGCATTCCCCTGCCGCGCCCCGGTCGTGGGGCTCCCGCCGCCAGACTGGCCGAAATACTGCGCGTGGATCATGCGGGCGAGATGGCGGCGGTGCAGATTTATCGCGGCCAGAAGCGTGTGTTCGAGGCGGCGGGCCGCTCGGGCATCGCCGCCGACATGGGGCGGATGGAGGCCGAGGAGGACGTGCACCTGAAGCGCTTCGAGGCGCTGCTGACCGAGAAACAGGTACGGCCCACCCTGATGACGCCGGTCTGGCGTCTGGCGGCTTACGGGTTGGGCGTCGGCACGGCCCTTATGGGCGAGAAGGCGGCCCACGCCTGTACAGAGGCGGTGGAGAGCGTCATCGGCGAGCATTACGCCGACCAGGCCGAGGAGATGGCGGACCGCGATCCGGAAATGGCGGCCCAGTTCCGCCAGTTCCGCGACGAGGAGTTGGCCCACCACGACCACGCCATCGCGGAAGGGGCCCACGAAGCGCCCGCCTATCCGGTGCTGAGCGCGGTGATCAAGGCGGGCTGCCGCGCCGCCATAAAGATCAGCGAAAAGGTCTGATCAGGCCCACAGGCCGCAGGCGTCCACCACCTGGGCGTCCGGACGATTCGCGGCGCGGAACTCCACATGGGGCACCAGGGCCAGAACCACCGGCTGGGCCAGGGCTTCTTCCGCCTCCACGAGGGCCAGGCCATGGTCGGCCGGCAGGGCGTGCCCGTAAGGGTCGGCGCAGACCACGCGACCCGGATACAGGGCCGACAGAGCCTTTGCGATATTCAGCGACGGGCTTTCGCGGAAGTCGTCCACGTCCGCCTTGAAGGTCATGCCCAGGCAGCCCAGACGGAAGGCCGGGTCCAGGTCCATCAACTCGCAGACCTTTTCGATGACGAAGCGCGGCTTGCCGTCGTTCACCAGGCGGGCGGTGCGGATCAGGCGCGCGGTTTCAGGCGCCTGGGCCACGATGAACCAGGGATCCACGGCGATGCAGTGGCCGCCCACACCGGGCCCGGGGGTCAGTATGTTCACCCGGGGATGGTGATTGGCCAGCTGGATGATCTCCCACACATTCAGGTCCAGCTCGTCGCAGACCAGCGACAGTTCGTTGGCGTAGGCGATGTTCACGTCCCTGAACGCGTTCTCGGCCAGCTTGACGAACTCGGCCGAGCGGTCGTCGGTCAGCAGGATTTCACCGGAAGTCAGGGAGCGGTAGAGGGCGGCCGCCCGGCGCGCGGCCTGGGGCGTGACGCCGCCGACCACGCGGGCGTTGGTTTCCAGTTCGCGCAGGGTGCGACCCGGAATGACCCGTTCGGGTGAATAGGCCACGTCCACCTCGCCCGCGTCGCGATCGGACGCGCCGGTGGCCACCTTGAGGTCCGGGCGCAGCTCGGCGATACGCCGGGCCACCTGGTTGGTCGTGCCCACGGGGGACGTGGATTCGAGAACCACCAGTGCTCCGGCCTTCAGGCGCGGGGCGATGGCGTCCACGGCGCTGAACACGGACGACAGATCCGGATGATTGAAGTCGCCGGACTTGGTGGGCGTCGGCACGGTGATGAGGTAGGCCTCCGCCTCGGGGGCCTCGTCCGTCGCCGTCAGTGACTTGCTGGCGGTGACGGCGGCGAGCAGCAGGTCCAGGCCCGGTTCCACCAGATGGCTGCGGCCTTCGCGAACGGAGGCCACCACTTCGGGCTTGATGTCGTAGCCGATGACCCGGTGTCCCGCGCGGGCCAGGACGGCGGCGGTGGGCAGGCCGATATAACCAAGCCCAACCACCGCAATGGTCAGCTCTTCACGCGTTTCCGGCTGAAAGTCAGCGTAGAGAGTCAGCGGCATCAAGAATTCCCTGAACGATACGATGGCTCGCGCGCCCGTCGCCGTATGGATTGCTTATGTCGTTCCGCATTTCACGGCCCAAGGCATCAAACACGCCTGACACGATACGGTTCGGATCGGTACCGACCAAATGTGACACGCCGGCGTCGACGGCCTCGGGGCGTTCGGTCACTTCGCGCATGACGAGCACCGGCTTGCCCAGACTCGGGGCCTCTTCCTGAACCCCGCCAGAGTCCGTCAGGATCACGTCGCACCGATCCATGAGATAGACAAAACTCTCGTAATCCACGGGCTCGACCAGATGAACCCTGTCGTATCCGTCCAATAGCGCATGTACCGGACCCTGCACATTCGGATTCAAGTGCACGGGGTATATGATTTCGAGGTTTTCGGTCTCGCCGAGGCGTGCCAGAGCCTTGCAGATGTTGGCGAAGCCCGCGCCGAAACTCTCGCGCCTGTGGCCGGTGACCAGCACCAGCCGCTTCTCGGGGTCGAGGAACGAGAACCGCTGGTCCAGTCGTGCGCGGACCTCCGGCTGGTCGGCCATGCGGTCGACCATGGTCAAAAGGGCGTCGACCACGGTGTTTCCGGTGACCAGCACCCGTTCCGGCGCCGCGCCCTCCGCCAGCAAGTTGGCGCGAGCCCCTTCGGTGGGCGCGAACATCAGTGAACTGACCATGTCCGTGAGGCGGCGGTTGAATTCTTCCGGCCAGGGCTGATCCATGCGGCCGCTGCGCAGTCCGGCTTCCACGTGACCGATGGGGATCGCCAGATTGAAGGCCGCCGTGGCCGCGGCGGCCGCCGTGGTGGTGTCGCCATGGACCAGAACCAGATCGGGGCGATTCGCCCTGAGCAGGGCGTCCACACCCGTCACGGCGGCGGCGAACAGATCGTTCAGGCTCTGGCCCGGCTTCATCAGGTCCAGGTCGCCGTCCGCGCGAAGGTCGAACAGGCCCAGCACCTGGTCCAGCATCTGGCGGTGCTGGCCCGTGGACCACACCTGGCAGGTGATCGCGGGCTCGGCTTTCAGAGCCCGGACCACCGGCGCCATCTTGATGGCTTCTGGCCGCGTGCCGAAGATCACCGCGATGTGCATGAAGGCGTGGTTCCTGAGCCGCCGACCGTCTGAATGCGGTCGTGTGGCGGCGCTGAATAAGGCCAACCGCCGGAAAATGTAAGCCTTCAGGCGCGTATTCGGGCGACCTGCCCGGCCAGGCGAGCCGCGCCCAGCCCGTCCACCGCTGTCTGGCCAGCGAGACTCATGGCCGCGCGGACCGAGGCGGAGTTCATGGCTGCGAGGCAGTCCAGGATGCGATCCTGCAGACCCGGCGCGTCCCACATCCCGGCGGACAGCATCGCGCCGGTCGCGGGCCATTCCCGCAGGTGCTTCGTCTGATTGTCCGCGACGCCAATCATCAGCGTGGGAACCCCGCAGCGCGCCAGTTGGTAGAGCGTCTGGCCCGCCGCGCTGATCGCCAGATCCGCCTCCAGCATCAGGTCGCGCAGAACCTCCGGGGCCAGGGCCCGGTGAACGGTGACAGGGCCGGACCCTGAGACGTCTCCGCGCGCCCCGGCGCCGCGAACCAGATGAATCCGGCTGCCCGGAAAGGCCTCGCGGGCGAGGGCGGCCAGGCGACCGCCCATGTCGCGCAGATCGGTGCCGCCGGCCAGGACGAGAACGGAGCCGATGGTCTCGGCCACGGGTTTTCGTTCGGCCACGGTCCAGAACGCCGACGGCATGGGCTGCCAGGCCGGGCCGATCAGCCATTCGGCCCGGCGGCCAGTCCGGTCCAGCGGTCCCGGCGCGCTGTGCACCACAAGGCCCGGCGGATAGTCATCCTGTTCAAGGTCATCGAGATAGACGGCCGCGCCAGCTCGCTCTGCGATGGCCTGGAGCGCGGCCGCGCTCGCACCATAGGAGTCGGCGATGGCGACGGCGCCTTCGGCCTCGGGAATATCCCCATCGTCCTGCCAGCGGCGCCAGACCACGGTTTCTCCGGTCAGAAAGCGGCGCGCGGCGTCATCGCCGTCCACGACCCACAGAACCCGCCGTCCCATGCTCCGCCAATGCTGGGCGTAACCCAGGCATCGCCCCAGGTGGCCCAGACCCCGCGCCCAGTCGCCTTCTGTCAGGATCACCAGATCGGGAAGCCGTGTCATGCGGTGTCAAACGCCGTAAGGTTGCGTCAGGGCCATTGTGAACCGGATTGGGCTTGCTGACGACCGGCGGGCGGGTTAGCCGTCAGCGGCCGTGATCACGGGTTCGTGTTTTCGGCCGGATCAACCCAGAACCGAGGACAGCGCCGTGATTCCCTATGGCCGACAACTGATCGAGGCCGACGACGAGGCGGCGGTTCTGGAGACCCTGCGGTCCGACTTCCTGACGCAGGGCCCGAGAACCCAGGCCTTCGAGCGGGCGCTGGCTGAGCGCGTCGGGGCGCGCCACTGTCTGGTCCTGTCCAGCGCCACGGCGGCGCTGCACGTGGTCTATGCGGCCATGGAGCTGGAGGGGCGCGAGGGGATCACCACGCCCAACACCTTCGTGGCGACGTCGAACGCCATGGCCTATGCGGGCATGAAGCCGCGCTTCGCCGACATCGACCCGGCCACCTTCAATCTGGATCCCGACGCGGTGGAAGCCGCGCTGACCGACAATACGGCCCTGATCGCGCCGGTGCATTTCGCCGGCCTGCCCGCCGAGATGGCGCGGTTCGCAGCGCTGGCGAGGGCGCGCGGGCTGAAGGTGGTCGAGGACGCCTCCCACGCCATCGGGTCGGAGTATCCGGACGGCGGCCGGGTGGGCGACTGCCGCTACTCCGACGCCACGGTGTTCTCATTCCATCCGGTCAAGACCATGACCACGGGCGAGGGCGGGGCCATCACCACCAATGACGACGCGCTGTACGAGCGCATGGCGCTGCTGCGGTCGCACGGCATCGAGCGGGCGCCCGAGCGCATGGCCGAGACCCCCGGCCCCTGGTTCTATGAGCAGCAGCATCTGGGCTTCAACTACCGCATGACCGAGCTGCAGGCGGCGCTGGGCGAGACTCAGCTGGCCAAGCTGGACCGGTTCGCGAACCGCCGCCGAGAGATCATCGCCGCCTATCACGCCGGGCTGTCGGACCTGAACTGGCTGGGCCTTCCGGTGCAGCCGTCCCAGACCGTGTGCCACCACCTGTTCGTGCTGCAGATCGATTTCCAGGCCATCGGTCAGAGCCGGGCCGAGGTCATGGCCCGGCTGAAGGCGGCGGGCGTGGGGACGCAGGTCCATTACATCCCGGTGCATCTGCAGCCCTGGTACAAGGCGCAGTGCGGCACGGCGCCGGGGGATTTCCCGAATGCGGAGCGGTACTATGACCGCACGCTCAGCATTCCCCTGTATCCCGCCATGACCGATGCGGATGTGGCCCAGGTGATCGGGGCAGTTCGCGAACTGGGCAGCTGATGATCCTGTTTCGCTGCAACGTCTCGCCGTCGGTGGGCGCCGGGCACCTGACGCGCTGCCGGACGCTGGCCGCCATGCTGAGGGCGCGCGGCGTCGCCTGCGCCATGGCGGGGCCGGACGAGACCTGGCTGTTGCCCGGGGACGATGCCCTGTTCCAGAGTTGGACGCCCCTGACCTGGACCACGGGGGAGGCGGACGCGGAGGCGTTCATAGCCTTGGCGAACCAGTTGGGCGCGCGGGTGGCGGTGATGGACGATTACCGCATGGACGAGCCCTATCAGCTGCGGCTGCGCGCGGCCGGGCTGAAGTGGCTGCAGCAATTCGATGCGTCGAACCCGCCCCCGTTCTGGGCCGATTTCGTGGCGAACGGCGGTCCCCGTGAAACCCCGGAGCACTACCGCGCGTTGGCGCGGAACCCGGGGACCAAATTCCTGCTGGGGCCGGAGTTCGCCGTCCTGAGACCCGCCTTCGCCAATCTGCCGCCGCGTGATGCGGATCGCCCGCTGAAGCAGATGCTGATTTCGTTCGGCGGCGGCGACGATCGGGGCATGGTCGTGCGTACGCTTGAGGCGCTGATGGACAAGGGACCGGGCGACGTATCGTTGCGTGTGATGTCCGGCGTCGGCAACCCCGGCAACGCCGCCATCGCGGACTGGATCGTCGGGCATGCGCCGGAGCGCGCGGTGCTGGCGGTCAATCCCGATGACGTGGCGGGCGAGTATCTGAATGCGGACCTGGCCGTGATCGCCGGGGGCACCAGCACCTTCGAGGCGGCGGCGGCGGGCATTCCGATGCTGATCACCGCCATGGCCGACAACCAGATTCGGCAGGGGCTGGGCTGGCAGGACCGGGGCGCCGCCATCTATCTGGGCCGCGCGCCGGAGGTGAATCCCCTCGACATCGCGGCGCATGTGGCCGCCCTTGCCGCCGATGACGCAGGGCGGGCGGCCATGTCCCGCGCGGGACAAGCCAATGTGGACGGCCAGGGGTGCGCCCGTCTGGTGGACCGATTGATCGGGGCGATGAACGGATGAACGAGACCATGCGCGACAAGACCGCCCTGGTGCTGGGCGCCAACGCCGGTCAGGCGGACCTGATCCGCTATCTGGCGGAGCACGGCTGGCGCGTCACCGCCTGCGCCCACCGGGCGGGCGGGGCGGGCGCGAAGCTGGCGCACGACTTCGCTCTGGTGGACATAAACGACCGCGACGGCGTCACCGAACTGGCCCGGTCGATCGGGGCTGATCTGGTCTATTCGGTCTCGTCGGACATGGCGGTCCCGGCGGTGGTGGAGGCCTCGGAGCGCCTCAACCTGCCGCACTATTTCGACCACGAACTGGTGGCCCTGCTGGACGACAAGGCCGCTTTGCGGGCCCACCTGAACGCGCGGGGCCTGTCGGTGGTGCCCTATCTCCGGGTCAAGACGTTTGCCGACTGCGCCGACTGGTCGGCCTTTCCCTGCATGGTCAAGCCGGCGGACTCGCAAGGGCAGCGCGGGGTGGCCAAGGTCAATGAGGCGACGGACTTCGAGGGGGCGGTGCGCCGCGCTCTGGACCTGTCACCCACCGGCACCGCCATCGTCGAGGCGTGGCTGGAAGGAGTGGAGATCTCCTACAATGTGCTGATCGCCGACGGCCGTGTGGTGATCAACGAATGCTCGGAACGGCTGGTGCACGGAGAGCATCTGGTGGGCGTGCCCAGCGGACACCTGATCCCGCCGGTGGCGGTGGATCAGGCGGTGGTGGATCAGGGCGCTGAGCTGGTTGAGGCCGTGGTCGCGTCGATGGGCGTGCGCGAGGGCACGCTCTATTTCCAGATGAAGGCCACGCCGGACGGGCCGAAAATCATCGAGATCGCGCCGCGTCTGGACGGGTGCCACATCTGGCGGCTGATGAAACACGCGCGGGATCTGGACTATCTGGACCTGGCCGTGCGTCGCCTGGCCGGCGAGGACATCTCGGCCCTGACGGACGGTCGTCCGGCGGACGGTGTTTACGAACTGATGTTCCAGCAGACGCCCCCGGGCGGGGCGTTCTCGGCCTCCGACTTCCCGATCCCGGACGACGCCCTCTATCACGAGTACCGCTACGAGGACGGCGAACAGGTCCTGCCCATCAATGGCCGCATGGAAGTGGTCGGCTATTACGTCCGCAGGCGGTCGAACTGACATGAAAGCCTGCTACGGCCATCAGATTCGTATCAGGAGGCAGCACGCATGAGGGTCGCCGTCACCGGCGCATCGGGCTTCATCGGCCGCTATCTGGTCCCCGCGCTGGTCGCCGGGGAGCATGAGGTCGTGGCGCTCGGCCGCGAGGCCGGTGGGCTGGCGCCGCTGCAGGGCGACGGGGTGACGGTGCGGGCGACCGACTACGGCGCGGGCGACCTGGCTTATGCGCTGAAGGGCGTGGAGGCGGTGGTCCATCTGGCCGGGCGGCGCAGCCAGCGGGACGATGATCCGCTCAGCTTCCGGCCATTCGCCGAGACGAACCTGAATCTGCTGGAGACGCTGTTCTTCGCCGCGCGGGATGCGGGTGTATCCCGTTTTGTTCAAGCCTCGACTATCGCGGTCTATTCGGCAGCCAACGCCGTTCCGTATGCGGAGACCGACCTGCCGGTTCCGCTCAACCCTTATGGCCTGTCCAAGCTGACGTCCGAGCAGTTGCTTGCCCTGTGGGGCGGCAAGACCGGGGTGCGGACCACCTCACTGCGGCTGGCGGCCTCGTACGGCTACGGAGAGCGCATCTCGGCGGTGCTGATGACATTCGCCGATGCGGCCTGGCGTCGTCAGACTCTGACGGTCCGGGGAAATGGACGGATCGGAATTGATCAAATATATGTGAGGGATGTGGTTCGGGCGTTCGCCGCCGCTTTGGCGCCGGACGCGCCGGGAGGGGCCTTCAACGTCGGCGCCGGCCGGGTGTTCACCCTGCTGGAGATGGCCGAGGCGGTGAACGCCGCCTTCGGCAACGACGGCAATCTGAGGATCGAGGATCCCCAGAACGGGCCCGCCCCGGCGCCGCACATGAGTATCGAGGCCGCGCGTCAGGGGCTTGGGTGGAAACCCGAGTTTTCGCTGGAGCGCGCCTTGCGTGATTTTTGCGAGACGTGGCGCGCCGCTGAGGCGCGCCCGAACGAGGAAGACTGATGAGCCGTCTGAAGCAGTTGCTGAACCCCAACGCCGCAGACGATGGATCGCCCTTCGTGATCGCGGAGATGTCGGGCAACCACAACGGTTCGCTGGACCATGCCCTGGCCATCGTCGATGCGGCGGCCGA
>SXGT01887566.1_pt1 | contig 10821 bp, 9 predicted proteins | sample 3176221 | NCBI WGS metagenome assembly SXGT01 (sample SAMN11356862, study PRJNA531348) | freshwater metagenome | isolation source: freshwater sample F1-120 | place: China: Fuxian Lake, Yuxi | collected 2017-12-25
CGTCAAGCACATCGCCGACCGCCTCGACGGATCGGCGTCGATCACCTCGCGGGAGGGATTCGGCACCATCGTGACGGTGCGCATTCCCGCGACCGGCCCGCCGGTGACCGACGTCCCCGGTGGCCCCGGACGGGGTTCCACCGCCCGCCTGCGTTGATAACGTCGCGCGCCGTGACTATCCCGCTGATGGACATCCGGGCGCAGTACGCGCCCCTGCGAGGTGCGCTCGACGCAGCGCTTGCCGACATCCTCGACACCGGGACCTTCATCCTGGGTCCACGCGTGCGCGCCATCGAGGAGGCCGTGTCGGTGCGCCTGGGGAACCGCCCGTGCGTGGGCGTGGCGAACGGGACCGATGCGCTGGTCATCGCCCTCCAGGCGCTGGGCGTGGGGCCCGGCGATGAGGTCATCACCACTCCGTACACCTTCTACGCCACGGCCGAGGCGATTGCGCGGCATGGCGCGACCCCGGTGTTCGTGGACGTGGAGCCCGTCGGGGCGTGCCTCAACCCGGACCTCATCGAGGAGAGGATCACCGAGCGCACCAAGGCGATCATCCCCGTGCACATCTTCGGCCACGCCGCTCCCATGACGTCGATCCTCACCACCGCGGCCGAGAACGGCCTGTCCGTCGTCGAGGATGCGGCGCAGGCCTTCGGGTCGGCGGACGGCGAGTGGGCCGTGGGCACCATGGGCGACATCGCCACGATCTCGTTCTTCCCGACCAAGAACTTCCCGGGCATCGGTGACGGCGGGATGGTCGTGTGCGGCGACAGCGACCTCGCGGCGACCGTGCGCCGCCTGCGGTTCCACGGCTCGGAGGACAAGCAGACCTTCACCGAGGTCGGCTACAACTCGCGCCTTGACGAGATCCAGGCGGCGGCCGTGAACCTGTTCCTGCCGCACGTGGACGGGTGGAACGACCGCCGCCGGCAGGTGGCCGAGTGGTATCGCGACGCCGGGCTCGGCCAGTACGTGACGCTGCCGGAGGAGCGGGACGGCGTGCGCCACATCTACCACCTCTACGTGGTGCGGCATCCGGAGCGCGACCGCCTGCGCGACCTGCTCCAGCAGGACGGCATCGGTGCCGTCGTGTACTACGGCACCCCCATGCACATGCAGCCGGTGTTCGCGGGGCTGGGCTACGCGGCGGGCGACCTCCCCGTGGCCGAGGAGTGGGCCCGTACCGGGCTCGCGCTGCCGATGCACCCGAACCTCACCCGGGAGCAGGTGGACGAGGTCGTCGCGGCCGTCGGCCGCGCCGTCGAGCGCATCTAGGGCGACGGAAGGGGCCCCCATGCGGGTCTGGGTCGACTGCACCAACTCACCGCATGTGCTGATCTTCCGGCCGCTCATCCGCCGCATGGAGGAGCGCGGGCATGAGGTGGTGGTGACATCGCGCGACTTCGCCCAGACCATTGGCCTGCTCGACCGGTACGGCATTCCGCACCGGCCGATGGGGGCGCACGGCGGGGGTGGCCTGCTGGGCAAGGAGCGGGCGATGACGTCGCGGTCGGCGCAGCTCGCGGCGATGGTGCGCGGCGAGCGGTTCGATCTGGCCGTGGCCCACGGCAGCACCGACCAGCCCCTCGTGGCGCGTCTGGCCGGGATCCCCCAGGTGACCATGTTCGACTACGAGTTCGCCGCGGCGATGCATCATTCGAATGGACGGCTGGCGTCGCGCGTGCTCGTTCCCGATGCCATCCCCGAGCGGGCTCTGGCCCGGTACGGGATCCGCTCACCCCGGCTGATCCGGTACCCGGGTCTCAAGGAGGAGTACTACCTCGCCGACGACCCGCCGGATCCGGGCGTCGCCGATGAGTTGGGCCTCGACCCCGGGAAGGTCATCGTGGTCCTTCGGCCGCCGCCCGAGGTGACCCTGTACCACCGCGGTGCCTCCACCGACCTGTTCGCCCGGGTCGTGGACCACCTGGAGGCGAATGCCGCCACGGTGCAGGTGGTGGCGCTTCCACGCACCGGACCGCAGCGCGACGCCCTGCGCCGCCGGGGCGTGCTGGTTCCCGAGGCGGCCGTGGACGGGCCGGGGCTGATCGCCGCGTCCGACCTGGTGATCAGCGCGGGGGGAACGATGAACCGTGAGGCGGTGGCGCTCGGGGTGCCGGCGTACAGCCCGTTCGCGGGCCGTCTGGGCGCCGTGGACGCGCGCCTCATCGAGCAGGGGCGCCTGCACCGGCTGGAGGACCCGGCCGAGATCGCTCTGGTGCGCCGCGAGCGCTCGGCGCCACCCCCGATGCGTGACCCGGACCTGTTACTTGACCTCATCCTCGGTGCGGCTGCAACGCGACGTGCGGGCCGATGGCGGCGTTCGAATACGATGGACGGACGATGAGCATGGGCATCGGACGCATCGCGTGGCGCGGCCACCTGCACCGCCTCGGGCAGGTGCTGGTGGACCTCGGGCTCGTATCCCTGGCCTGGTGGCTCGCGTTCGTGGTGCGCTTCGACGGTTCCCCACCCGGGCGGTACGAGCGCCTGTTCCTCGTCACGCTCGGCGTGGTGGTGGCCATCAAGATCGTCACGTTCATCGCGTTCCGCCTCTACACGCGGTGGTGGCGGTTCACCGGCATCCAGGACCTCGAGCAGATCGTGGTCGCCTGCCTTGTGGCCAGCGGCCTCGTGACGCTTGCGCTCACCCTGTGGCGCCTGGACGGGTTCGAGGCGGTGCCGCGCGGGGTGTTCGCGCTCGACTTCCTCTTCACCGTGGTGCTCGTCGGCGGGGTGCGCTTCGTCGTCCGGTCGGTGACGGAGCGGTCCTCGCGTGGCGCGGGCGTGGGCAATGGCCGGCCCGTCATCATCTGTGGCGCGGGGAACGCGGCGAACTCGCTGCTGCGCGACATGCGCGCCAACGCCAGCCTCGCGTACACCCCGGTGGGGCTGATCGATGACGATCCCCGCAAGCGGGGCGTGCGCGTGGGCGGGGTGAAGGTGCTGGGGACCCGTGAGGACCTCGCGCGCATCCTGCGCGAGACGCGGGCCCGTGAGGTGATCATCGCGATGCCGTCCGCCCCGGGCACCGTGCGCAGGGACATCGTGGAGCGCTGCCGCACCGCGGGCGTGCGCGTGACCACCCTCCCGGGCCTCCCCGAACTGATGAACGGCGAGGTCTCGGTGCAGAAGCTGCGCGAGGTGCAGGTGGAGGACGTCCTGGGCCGTGCGCCGGTGGAGATCGACATGGCCCGGGTCGCCCGGTACCTCAACGGCCGCCGGGTCCTGGTGACCGGCGCCGGCGGGTCGATCGGCTCGGAACTCTGCCGCCAGATGGCTGCCGTCGGTCCGGGCACCCTGGTCATGGTGGACCACGCCGAGAACAACCTGTTCGAGATCGACCTCGAGTTACGCGACCGTGGGCACGCACCCATCCCGGTGGTGGCCGACTGCCGGGACGCCGACCTGATGGAGCACGTGTTCGCCACCCACCGGCCGGAGATCGTGGTCCACGCCGCGGCCTACAAGCACGTGCCGATGATGGAGATCAACCCCATCCAGGCGATCGCCAACAACGCCCTGGCCACCGCCACGCTGGCGGACCTGGCCACGCGCCACAACGTGGAGCGGGTATGCCTCATCTCCACCGACAAGGCCGTGGAGCCCAAGACCGTGATGGGCGGCACGAAGGCCCTGGCGGAGCGCATCGTGGAGATGCACGGCCGCCAGGCGGCGACGCGGTTCGCGGCCGTGCGGTTCGGCAACGTGCTGGGCTCATCCGGGTCGGTGCTGCCGATCTTCCGCCGGCAGATTGCTGCCGGCGGCCCCGTGACCGTGACGCACCCGGACATGACGCGGTACTTCATGACGATCCCCGAGGCCGTGCAGCTGGTGATCGAGGCCACGGGCATCGCCGACGGGGGTGACGTGTTCGTGCTCGACATGGGCGAGCCCGTGCGCATCATGGACCTCGCCCACAACATGATTCGGCTCTCGGGGATGGAGCCCGGCCGTGACATCCAGATCGATGTCACGGGCGTCCGCCCGGGCGAGAAGCTGCATGAGGAGCTGTTCAACCTCGACGAGCAGGTGCGCCCCACGCGCTACGGGGGAATCCTGCGCGCCACCCGTCCACCCCTCGACCCGGCCGTGCTCATGGCGCGCATCGAGATGTTGCGCGCCGCCGTGGCCACCGGTGACCCCGGTGTGGCCTCGGCGGCCCTGTGGTCATCGCTGCGGGCGGGCAGGGACGACGCGGCGTTCGGCGAAACGGGGGAGAGGCAAGCACGCGACCAGGGGGAGCACCGATGACCACAGCGGCCGTGACGATGCTGGCCGGACCCGACATCCTCCCCGGGGGCTGCGTTCACGTGCGGCCCGGGGGCGTGCTGTCCCGGGTGCACCGCACCTGCCCCGAGCATCACGCCGATGCATCCTGCGTGGGCCGTCACGCCGACGGCAGCGGGCTCGTGTACTGGTGCCCCGACGGCCGCCACCACCTCGCCGCGGAGCACCGCTGACCGCCGTACCCCCGCTCGCCCCGGTGCCAGGCACGTCGCAGCGGCCCCCAACCCCGCTGACCGGCACGTGAGACCGCAGCCCGTCTGACTCCCCCGGCACCGCGGGCGGGGTGCGGGTGGAGCGGCGGCGAGGGATAAAGTGTGCTTATGGATCTGCGCCAGTTGCTCACCTTCCGGACGGTGGTCGACAAGGGGTCGTTCTCGCACGCGGCGGATGAGCTCGGCATCTCGCAGCCGGCGGTGTCGTTCCAGATCCGCTCGCTCGAGGACCGCATCGGCGAGCGCCTGCTCGATCGCAGCGGGCGCCGGGTGACCCTCACCGATGCGGGGCGCGTGGTCGACACGCACGCCCGCCGAATGCTGGTGCTCGAGGCCGAGTTGATGCGTGATGTCGCGGGGCTCTCCGATCACCTGTCGGGCCCGCTCCTCCTGGGGTCGTCCACCGGTCCGGGGGAACTGCTGCTGCCGCACCTGCTCGGCGGGTTCAAGCGCGAGAACGCGGACGTCGAGGTGTCGCTGGTCGTGCAGGACACCCAGACGGTGTGCGATCGGGTCCTGGACGACGAGATCGAGTTGGGCGTGGTCGGGGCGGCCCGTCCGCACCGCGGCCTCGTGTTCGAGCCGTTCGTCCGCGACGAGTTGGTGGTGATCTGCCCACCCGACCATCCCCTCGCCACGCGCCGCCGCATCGCACTGGCCGACCTGGCATCGCAGCCGCTGATCCTCCAGCAGCGCGGGTCCGGGGTGCGGGCCGTGCTCGAATCGGCCTTCCGCGCCGTGGGCATCCGCATGCGTGACCTCGATGTCAGCCTCGAACTGGGCCTGCAGCAGTCGGTTCGCGTGGCCGTGCTCGACGGCCTGGGTATCACGGTGATCTCCCGTCTCGCGGTGGAGCACGACATCGCGGAGGGGCACCTCGTCGGCATCGAGGTGGAGGGCGCCGTGCTGGCCCGTGACTTCTCATTGGTGCGGCACGCCGGCCGCACCCCGAGCCGGGTGAGCGAGGGCTTCGTGGTGTTTGCCCGCGAGCACCTGGGCGACCTCGTGCCCCCGGCGGGGGGCCCCGCCGTACCCGCAGAGCCAGGGGAGTCGTGACGGGCACCGATACGCGCTGCGACGTCCTGGTCGTGGGCTCGGGCGGTGCGGGGATGAGCGCGGCGGTGGCCGCGCGTGACCTCGGCGCGGCCGTGGTGGTCATCACGAAGGCGGCCCTCGGCGCCTCGAACACCGGCCGGGCCCAGGGCGGCATCCAGGCCGCGGTGGGCGGGGACGACACCACCGGTGACCATCTTGAGGACACCTTGGCGGCGGGGCACGGGGACGGTGACCCGGCGCTCGTGCGCACGCTCGTGGAGGGCGGGCCGGGCGCCATCGAGTGGCTGTCGTCCCTCGGCGTCGCCTTCACCCGCGATGACGGCACTCTTCGGGTCATCCGCTGCGGCGGCGCCCGCCGCCCCCGCCTGCTGCAGGCCGGGGAGCGCACGGGGGCCGAGATGGTGCAGGCCCTCCGGACGGCGGTGCGGGCCAGCGGTGCGGAGGTCCGCGAGTCCACGGCGCTCGACGCGCTTGAGCGTACGGGGGAGGGCTGGCGCGCCACCATCTGCGCCCGGGGCGGCGCACGGGCGTACGTCGACGCCGGGACGGTGGTGCTCGCGGCGGGCGGCGGCCTGGGCGGCGAGGCCGCGCGCATCGGTGAGCGCTCCACCAATCACCCCGATGCCACGCCGGAGGTGCTCGAGATGGCCCTCGCGCTTGGCGCTGCGGGGCGCGACCTCGACTCCTGGCAGCGGCACCCCACGGGAGCCGTCTGGCCCTCGGGCCTCGCGGGCTACGCCCTGCCCGAGACCACACGCTCGTATGGCGCCACGCTGCACGACGCCGACGGCGAGCGGTTCGTCGACGAACTCGCACCCCGGGATGTGGTGGCGGATGCCATCATCCGCATCGTCGCGGAGGGGCGGGGGGCAGCCGCGCCCGATGGCACCATGGGGGTGTGGCTCGATACCCCGGCCATCGACCGGGACAACGGCCCCGGGTTCACGGCCGAGCGTCTGGCGTACGTCCACAACCGGTATCTCAAGCAGGGGGTTGACATCACCACGGAGCGCGTCCTCGTGTATCCGGTGCTCCACTACCGCAATGGCGGGCTCGTCATTGACGCGCAGGGCCACACCACCCTGCCGCGCCTCTATGCCGCCGGCGAGATCACCGGGGGCGTGCACGGCACCAACCGCCTCATGGGGAACTCGCTGCTCGACACCGTGGTGTTCGGCCGCATCGCCGGGGCGGCCGCCGCCCGGGAGGCGGCCGCGTGAGCCGCGCCGGCGACTTCCTCACGCTGCCCGGCCGCCCGGAGAAGCCGCGCCAGTTCGGCTTGACCCACGTCATCGACAAGGGCCTGTCGCTTCGCCAGATCGAGGACCTGTTCGAGTCATCCGGGGACTACATCGACATCGTGAAGCTCGGGTGGGGCACGGCGTACGTGATGCCGAACCTGCGCGAGAAGGTGAGGCTGTACGAGTCGCTCGGCGTCGCCACGGTCCTCGGGGGCACCTTCTGGGAGACGTGCCTGGTGCAGGGCCGGCTCGAGGAATGGAAGGACTTCGTGGGCGGGCTCGGCCTGCGGCACGTCGAGGTCTCCGACGGCACCATCGATCTGCCGCACGAGCGGAAGCTCGAGTACATCGAGGAGTACGCGCAGGACTTCACGGTCCTCTCGGAGGTCGGTTCGAAGGACAACGACGTGGTCATCGCCCCGTACCGCTGGGTTGAGCTGATCGACGCCGAACTGCGGGCTGGCGCCTGGAAGGTCATCACGGAGGCCCGTGAGAGCGGCACCGCCGGTGTGTTCCGCGGCGACGGAGAGGTGCGCATGGGCCTCATCGACGAGATCGTCCATGCCATTGATGCCCACCGCCTGCTGTTCGAGGCCCCGCAGAAGTCGCAGCAGGTCTGGTTCGTCCGTACGTTCGGGGCCAACGTCAATCTGGGGAACATCCCGCCCGAGGAGGTCATCCCCCTCGAGACCCTCCGCCTCGGCCTGCGCTCGGACACCCTGTTCACCATGACCCCCATCGGCCACGTGGACGGCGCGGGCATCTAGCCTCGTGGGCATGCGTGCCCCGGTCGCCGCCGTGGCGCTTGCCACCCTGATCCTCCCGGCGCTGGCCGGGCAGGCGGCCGCGCGCCCCATGGGGCATGTGTTCGACTGGAGCCACGAGCTCAATCTGGAGGAGCACCCCCGCTGGCGCCCCACCGGGCCGCTGCCGATTCCGGGCGCCACGTGGCTCCGCATGGTCAACGCGACCCTGACGGCGGCCGGGGCCAGCAACCTGTGGTTCAGCGGCTTCGGCGCGCTGCCGTTCGACATCCCGGTCTCACCGCGCGAGCCGTCGGCGTGGCGCAACCCCGCGACGTTCACACGGCTCCACCGGGCAACCGGGCTCTCGTGGGATGTCAACGTCGAGGCCCGCGCCGCCAAGGAGGCGCTCTGCGTGTTCCCGCGCCGGCCCGCGACGTGCACGCCGACCGGTGCCGTATTCCGGCCCGGCACCGTCGCGCCCACGCGGCGCATGTCACTGCTGGACCCCGCCTACCGGCGCGCGGCGCTCGCCGAGATCCGCCGCATCGTGCCCACGCTGCGCACGGCGCCGTATGTCTTTTCGTACACCGGGTCGGATGAGCCGATCGTGGTGCTCCCCGCCGGCACGGCCGCCCGCAGCGCCCGGTGGCGCCGGCAGTCGGCTGCGATCGAGCGCGAGTACGGCTTCCCCCCGCCGCGCGCAGACGCCCGGCGCACCACGTCGCCCACCGCCGGGCTCCAGTGGCTGGCCTACTCGCGGTGGACCAGCACGCGCTTCTTCCGCATGAAGGCCGAGCAGGCCGCGCTGATCCGGCGGCTCGATCCCGGCGCCCGGGTCGCCCCCAACGACTACGCCTTCATCGATGGCTTCATGCCCTGGGACTACTCCGCGCTCGGGGCCTTCGCCGACATCGTCGAGGCTGACCCCTACGTGTCGTATGCCGAGCGGAGCAACCCCGGGCGGGGTCGCTACAACCCCGGCTTCGGCGCCAAGTTCCTCTCGGACCTCACCGGGCGGGATGTGCGCATCGTGGTTCAGGCGTTCCCCTATTCCGGATTCGCCCCCGCGATCTCCGATGTCGAGACCTGGTCAAGTCAGGCCCTGCGCGCCGGTGCCACCCACATCAGCCTCTTCGCCATGCAGAACCCGCGCTTCACCGACCGCAGGCTCTACACGGGGATGCTGGGCCTGGCGTCGCGGCTGCGCGATCTCGACCTGCCTGCGGCACCCATGGACCCCGCGACGGTGGTCGTGTACTCACTGATGAGCGAGGGGCAGGGGCAGCCCGCGAGGACCGGTGATGCCCGCTACCGCGCCTCGGGCGATGCGCTGTACACGACCTACGCACTGCTCGGTGAGTTGAATGGCGCGCCGTTCGTGTTCGACACCGACGAGCGCCTGACCGCCGAAAGGGCGCGGCTGTCGCGGGCGAAGGTCGTCTGGTTGCCCCGCGCCGACACGGTGACCCGTGCGTTCGCCGAGGCCTTGCGCGACTGGGTGGGCGCCGGCGGGTTCCTGGTGGTCACCGACCCGACCGCATTCGCGCGCACGCCGGGCAACGAGGATCTCTCCGACATCGGGTCGGCCCTCATGGGGGGCCGTCGGGCCGGCAGAGGGGGTGCGGTGGTCCTGGTGAGGAGCGGCGCCCTCGCACCGGACGTTCCCCCCGACCTCCATGCGGTGCCGGTGGACGACCGGCGGTCATGGGCGTTCTCCGACGTTCCCGCGGGCGCAACCGTGGTCGCCACCCACCTCGACCAGCGCCCCGCGGCCGTGCTGCGCACGGTAGGGCGGGGGCGGGTGCTGTCGTTCGCGGCCGATCCCATGACGCCCGGATCCCTCGTGGAGCCCATGGACCTCGTGCCGCTCATCGGGCACATCCAGCGCAGTGCCGGTGGCAGCACCGGCCACCGCTCATGGACATGGCGCATCCCGGGCACGGCCGACCTCCCGCCCTGGGACGGTGCGTAGGTGGCCGTCTTCATCTGTCCTCGGTGCGCCCACCGCGCGGCGGGCGCCGAGCGCACGGAGGGCCACCAGCCGCGCGGCTGCCCGCGCTGCGGGTTCGGCTTCACCGTCGAGTTGATGGACGACTACTACGCGGGACCCCTCACCGCACTGGTCTGCTGCGATCGCGACCGCCGCGTGCTGGTGGCGGGGCACGCCGCCACTCCCATCACCGGGTGGCCTGAGCACGCGCTGATCGGCTGCGAGGTGTCCGCGGCGCTGGGCCTCGCCTTCCCCGGCGCGCCCGATGACCCGATCGCCCGCGCCCTGGAATGGGGGGTCCGCGTGCTGCGGCAGCCATGCACCTTCCGGCCGTGCGGGCGGGACGACGACCGCGACGCGGTTGCCGATATCTTCCCGGCGTATGACGATGACGGGGGCCTGCTCCTCGCCCTCACCCCGGTGACGAAGGGATAGCCATGGAGACCCGCCGCCTCGGCGCATCCGACCTCGACCTCACGGTCATCGGCCTCGGCACCTGGCAGTTCGGCGGGCGCTGGGGGGGTGCGGACGACCGTGACAGCGAGGAGGCCTGCCACGCGGCGCTCGACGCCGGCATCAACTGGATCGACACGGCCGACATCTATGGCCAGGGGCGCGCGGAGCAGGTCGTCGGCCGGGTGGTCCGCGCGCGCCGCGACGATGTCATCGTGGCCACCAAGGGCGGCGTGGCCTGGGAGGTCACCGGGAGCGGCCTTCAGATCTGGCGCGAGACCTCGGGCGCGTACCTGCGCATGGCGCTCGAACGCTCCCTCACGGCCTTCGGCATCGATGCCGTCGACCTCTATCAGGTCCACTGGCCCGTCCCCGGTGTGGCCGCCGACGACACCTTCGCCGAGCTCCTGGCGATGCGCGACGAGGGGAAGATCCGCTGGCTCGGGGTCTCCAACTACCACGTCGCCGACCTCGAGGCCGCCCGCACCGCCGGGCCCTTCGTATCGCTCCAGTCGGGCTACCACGTGATGCGGCCCCATGTGGAGGCGGCCGAGCTGCCGTGGTGCGGTGAGCATGGCGTGGGGGTGCTGGCGTACGGGCCGTTGGCCCACGGCCTGCTGACCGGGCGGATGGACGAGTCCACGGTGTTCGCCCCCAACGACTGGCGCAGCCAGAGCGAACTGTTCGCCGATGGGCACTTCGCGGATCGCATCGCCGTCGTGCGGGCCCTCGCGGAGATCGCCGCACGGTCGGGGCGCCCCGGAGGCGTGGCCGAGCTGGCCGTCGCGTGGGTGCTCCGCCGGCCTGAGGTCACGGCGGCGATCGTGGGC
>SXGT01322297.1_pt1 | contig 10820 bp, 9 predicted proteins | sample 3176221 | NCBI WGS metagenome assembly SXGT01 (sample SAMN11356862, study PRJNA531348) | freshwater metagenome | isolation source: freshwater sample F1-120 | place: China: Fuxian Lake, Yuxi | collected 2017-12-25
CCGCACACGCTTCGGTTTTCCGATCGACCCAAAACCCCCGACCCTCGCACCTATCAACATCCCTAAATCCCAAGGAAAAACCACTCGATGACCTCGTTCTCTCGAATGCTCAATTCCGCGAAAGATCGCGGGGTCTCGTTAGTCGTAGAACGGTGGTTCTCTCAACAAATCGAGCCCTTTGGCAAATTGGCGAAACTCAAATTTAATTCTCAGGATAAAACTCTCCATCTTGAAGTTGTGTTAATGGGTGAGTCCGAACCCATCGAGGTCAGTCTCAAAGATTACGAAATCCTCGAACAATCGGGGCAAACTTTCCTCGTTTTTAATCAAGGCACCGCTTCTCGACAGTGGATCACCACGGCAATCCGGACATTTCTCCTCGGTCGCAGATTTGAGCTTCCGGAATCCTACGCAGCGATGGTCCGAATGGGGTTGTAACCCAGCCCGATTATTCGTTACCCACCGGAAGTTGCAGCAGAGAGGGGCAATTCACGTATCATCTCATCGAGTCGATAACCAAATCCAAAACCCCGCAGGCTCCTAAGATCGACTATTCCATTCCGTCGCTGATAAATTCCAGGATGAACTGCGGCCTCTGGTGTCGATGCCTCGGGATAAAACTGCATGGAATTTGTTTCCACACCCATGATCGTGCCCACTTGTGCCGCAAGTCGAACATGGGGAATCTGAGCTAACATCGGATTAGTTAAATCCTGCACCATCAGCGACATTCCATGAGCCTTAGCCCAACACGCCGAGAGAATCGCTCCCGTCTGTGTTTTACACGTTTTCAGGGCGACGCCCGTCCAACCCAATTCTCGACCCAGCCGCACTTGACGCCAATCATGCGCGCTTTCGTCCAAGAACAGCGGTTTTCTGGCGGAAACCGAATGCACATCAATCGGGTGCTCCTCTAATTCGTAGGGGAACGGCTGTTCGACATAGAGGATTCTGCTCGAAATATCGGGATGTTCCACACGGAGTCGATCGAGCAATCCATTCACATAATCAGGATCCGTCACAGTGCAGTTAAAATCCGCAGTGAGCCACAGAATCTGACGTTGGATTGCGATCCCTCCTACTTGCACCAGACGATCCCAATCCCATGCGGAATCTGTGCCGCGTAATTTAATTTTCAGGCAGGTCAAACCATCTCGTTCGATCCAATCCTCAAGGAGCACAGGGTGTCCATCCTCAGGTTCTTGACCTTTCATATCTGCGCTCGAAAGAGGATCTAATCCTCCGACTAAATGCCACGCTGCCAATTGTGTTGGAGCCGGGTTGATCATAAAATCGCTCGGATATTTACATTGGAACGACACTTCAGATGCGTCTGAAGGTTCAAGAAAACCCGCCAAATCTCGTGTCAAGAATTCAGCGCCATACAAATCGTAAATATCCCTCCGATGCAACACGCCAAAGGCATCATGAAGGGCAAGGTCGAACGCCGAACAGCATACAAGGGCGGCCAGCCACGGCATCGCCAATGGAGCTTCTTTCGTCTTGGACTCCGTGAGCCACAACGGCCTGAGGCACTCCGACTGAAAATCTGACCCTACCTCAATAGGGTGACCCATCAACCCACAATCAACCCACGCAGTAGTCAGTTTCTGACAAAAAGTTTTTAACCTCTCATGCCGCTCAGCATAGGAAAGTTGGCTAGGCCAAACCCATTGCACACTCAATGGGGTCTCGCCCCATCCTTCTGCCATCCGTCCTCCAGCGTCGCGAACGCGTAACCGAACCCTCGCACACGTCACGGAAGTTAATGTCTCCGGGCCAAACTTCAGCGGCACTCTCGTTGTCACTGGAAGAAAAAAGAGTTCAGCACTAACAACTTTCACATCGGTAGATTTCGACATAAAACAATTAAGCGATCGGGCTCAGGCTCAGGGTCGCAACATCGCTACGAGGTGACAAACCTTCATTCCGATCTTTTCGCAAGAGTTCGCGTTGAATGGGGTTTGTTCTGTAGAATCGCATCGATGAGTTTCCTAGTGCTAGTTCCCACTAAGCCGAACCGCCGTTCGAAGACGGTTACCTCATTCCACTCCTACGGGCTAGCGATCGCTCTTTTTCTTATCCTGCCTACTAGCCTGTCGCGACCCAGCGTGGCCCAGACAATCTCCTCCGTAAAGCAGCCAACGATCCACGTCAAATTGAAGGCTACAGACCCGCTTTGTACTCCGGGCAACGCTTCCCCAAAACAAACCGCAGGAACTTTGAGAATGGTTGCTAGGTTAGCGCAGATTGCGAAGGAGACAATTGCGGATCCCGGCACGCTCGGAACATTCCAAAGCGATGCCTTGGCTGCACATCTCCAAGCCAAGTTGCTCAAAAATACCGACGCCAACCAAACTCCTAAGCTGCGCCAACAATTATCACTACATCTATTGCGGTCCGGCCATAGCGAAAAGGCACTGGCGGAAATGGAGTTATTCCTTAGCACAAATCGTGAACTTGGGCGGGTATTCGATTGGCAAGAACGCAGCCAATCAGAAATATTTCGGGCAATGTGCTGGTTAAGGTTGGCAGAACAGGAGAACTGTCTCACCAACCACAATCGCGACTCTTGTTTGATGCCGATTCAGCCCGGCGGCATTTATAAATCTCAGCGAGGATCCCGGCAGGCGATTTCCATTCTAGAAAACCATCTGAAAACCCTTCCGGGAGACCTTCAGGCACGATGGCTCCTCAATATCGCTTACATGACCGTCGGGGATTATCCTCAAAAAGTGCCTGTGCATCTGGTGATCCCGCCAACAGTTTTCCAGTCAAAATACGATATCAAACGCTTCCCAAACGTCGCAGCCAATGTAGGACTGGATAGGGTGGGTTTAGCAGGCGGCAGCATCACAGAAGATTTCGATCGTGATGGTTACCTAGATATCATGACCTCGTCGTGGGATCTCAAAGGCCAATTGCAGTTCTTTCACAACCATGGCGATGGGACGTTTGAAGACCATACAATCGCAGCAGGATTGACCGGAATAACAAGCGGCTTATCCATCGTCCAAACCGATTACAACAACGATGGTTTCCCCGATGTCTTCGTCCCACGCGGAGCTTGGCAAGGTGCAGCGGGGCATCATCCCCCGTCTCTTTTGCGGAATAATGCCGACGGCACTTTCTCTGATGTGACAGAGGAAGCCGGACTCCTCAGTTTTCATCCCAGCCAAGCCGCCGTCTGGTTCGATTTCAATGGGGATGGATGGTTGGATTTATTCATTGGAAACGAAAGTTTTGAGCAGGAGATCCACCCCTGCCAACTCTACCGAAATAACGGTAATGGCACCTTCACCGAGTGCGCAGAAGAATCTGGCGTCGCAACGGTCGGCTATATAAAAGCCGTGACCTGTGGAGATTTTAACAATGACGGACGCCCCGACCTCTACCTCTCAAACAAGAATGGTCCCAATCTTCTGTTCCGCAATGGGGGCCCCACAGATCCCACCAAAGGTCGAACCTCACCGTGGAGATTCACCGATGTCGCACTGAGTGCCGGAGTGACCAATCCGTACTACAGTTTTCCAACGTGGTTTTTTGATTACGACAACGACGGTTGGCTCGATCTTTTTGTCTCGGGTTATTCCGTGCGAGACGTATCCGATGTGGCAGCGGATTATCTGGGATTACCGAACCAAGGAGAAAAGGCGAAACTCTATCATAACAATAAAGATGGCACCTTCAAGGATGTCACTATCCAAGCAGGTTTGGACAGAGTTCTCCTAGCCATGGGAGCAAACTACGGCGATCTCGATAACGACGGTTGGTTGGATTTCTACTTGGGAACCGGTGATCCTGAGCTCAGCACACTCATCCCCAATCGCATGTTTCGGAATCAAAACGGTCATCGTTTCCAAGACGTGACCACTTCTGGAGGCTTTGGCAATTTGCAGAAAGGTCATGGAGTTTCGTTTGCAGATCTCGATAACGATGGCGACCAAGATGTGTTCGAGGTCGTGGGCGGGGCCTTCCCAGGAGATATCGGACACAGCGTCCTGTTCTTAAACCCAGGCCACGGCAACCACTGGATCACTCTGAACTGTGAAGGTGAAACATCCAATCGCGCAGCGATCGGAGCCCGTATCCGCGTCACCGTCCAGACAATCGATGGACCTAGATCCATCTACAAAACCGTGGGATCAGGCGGAAGTTTTGGAGCCTCTCCATTACGCCAAGAAATCGGCTTAGGCCAAGCACTCTCCATTCAGTCCATCACCATCCACTGGCCTAGTTCCGGACAGTCCCAAGAATTGCCCGGTGTGCCGATGGATCGTTTTTACAAAGTGCGCGAAGGTTCCAAATCGCTGGAACCTTGGGTATTAAAGTCGTTTCATATTCCGACCTCTGCGAAAGCAAACAACGATCACCATCATCATCCCGCCACAACGCCTTAACGAGTTTGACTCTTCGGCTTCTCGATCGGTTTCTCCGGCGACGACGGTTCCTTCTTTTTAAATGCGGATCGCAACAGCCAATGTTTCTTCAAACCCTGAATCATATCATCGGTGTGCACGATGGTGTCAGAAATCGAGGAGATCAGATTCGTATTCGATTGCACCTGAGTATTTAAATTGCTCGTAATCTCAGCAATGCTGACCAAGGTGCGTTCCAGTTCACTCGCGAGTGTAATCAACTTCGCATCCACATGACTGATCGTGGCATTGGCGTTCGTAATCGTGCTTTGTGTCGCCGCTAAAGTTTGCTCCACCTGATTTGCAATGTTCGTGGGAATCAACCAGTCGCCCAAAGATCCTTTCGGATTCTTGAGTGTTCCGGTAATGACAGCAATATTGGTGATCGTAGGCTGAATATCGCTCAGCAACGAATTAGCTTTGGTGGTAATCTGAACGGCGTTCGTGAGCGTCGCGATGATTTGGTTTGTTAACCCCAAAATGTTAGGCAATGCTTCGCGCAAATCTCTGGCCACTTCCTCGAACCGATCCGTCAGGGCTGCTGACTCCAATGCCTCCAGCGCATATCCCTTGCTGTTCCCAATAAACGGAACGTATTTTTTGGACTCCTGATCAAAAATTCCGGCCACCTTCTGCTTTTTAAAAACACCACCAATCTTGGTATCTTCGACCTTGTAGGTCGCATGCAAATCATGATTCCGGAACGTTCCACCTGGGATTAAATCGAGCACCCGTTTTCCTAGAAAATCTCCGGTGGTCACCTTGATTTTCGAATCGTCCCAAATATATCCCTCGTAAGGGTGTCTCACGATAAACTGCACAAACACACGGTTCGTCGTGATTTCAGGGCCCATGGATTCCACTTTTGTGATCTCCCCAACATCGAAACCAAGCAGCTTCACAGTATCCCCTATTTTCAGTCCCGTCCCGGAATTGACCCGTGTATGATAGGGCAGCTTCAGATCGAACCATCCTTTGCGCAACCCGGTGTGGTAAATGTAATACGAGAACCCCACGAGCATGAGGATCATCGAAAACGCGACAAAAAATCCTACAGTTCGTTCCACGCGGTTCAACCTCGTGCGCAATCCGGGAGTTAAGTTGTGCAAGGACATAACATTTTTAATCTGCTTGATCCAAATCGTTCCAGCAACCTGTCAACAGCGATCGTCCTAATGGATGATCCGTTTGTTGAAGGTTTTGGAGGTCTCCGAGATCCTCCCACCGTTGACGATGAACGAGGCCGAATCTCCGATTTATTGCTAACCAAGGTCGAAAATCTGTCGTCGTCACAACGATGGTAACCCCTCGCCCATCTATCAACGGATGACCCTTCGCAATGCTTGGAAGAAACTCAAGCCACCAACCAGCTTGGCGAGAATCAGAATTGAATAAGGGATTATCGATCAAGAGCACTTCAGGGTTCAGCACTAGGGCTCTAGCCACAGCAATCCGTTGATGCAGTGTGTGACTCACCTCTGCTGGCCTCAATTCACTCAGTCGAGTCAAACCAGTCAACTCCAAGACTCTTTCCACTAGGGTCCCTGTCTCCTCAACAAGGCAATCGCGGTGGTAACACACTGGAAGCGCTACGTTCTCCTCGATGGTCAATTCGTTGAAGAGGCGTCCACCATTTTCAAACACCAAACCAATCCGCAACCGATTCGCCAATCGTTCGGCATCGTTTAAGTCCTCCAACCGTGAGCCGAATAGGTGACACTCCCCTTCTAATGGCCGCTGTAGCCCGGCCGCAGTCGTCAGGAGATCCGTCTTCCCAACACGAGGGCGCCCACCGATCACCCAAAAATCACCAGCTTCCACAGACCATGTCAGCTCCCTGATTCGCGCAAGATCTGGCCCCGATTCAGTGGCACCCACTGTCGCTTTCAAGAATCTGATCAGTGGCTGAGGAGACATCAGATGACAAGGTAAACCACAATAAAAAAGGCGTCGATCACGACACATGCCACGACGCTGCCAATGATCGCTTGAGTCGTCACTCGGGGGACGTCCTCAAGTCGAACCGCATTCGCTAACCCCTGAAAGCAGGTGATCAACGCAACCACGACGCCAAAACTCAATGTCTTTAGGCCCAGCAAAATAAAATCCTCCCAACGCAATGACGAGGACATTTGCGCCAAATAAGTGGAGGGCGTCAGTGGAACATCTTGGATGAACGTGAACAAGAACCCACTGATCAACGCGATCAGAACCAAGTAAACCGTCAGGCTAAACACTGACAATGCAACTCCGATCACACGGGGCATTACGAGATAGTGAACGGGGTCGATGCCTAAAGCCTCGAGTTGCTCAACCTCACCCAGCGCACGGCTCGTGCTGAGTTCGATGACAATTCCTGTCCCCACACGAGCGAGCACCAATAACACAGTAACCAACGGTCCCAACTCCCGAACGATCACCGAGACCATAATCACCCCTGCATAATCCACTGCGCCGACTCGACTCAACAACGCAACAGTCTGACCACTCACCAGCAGCCCAAGCGCAACACCGAGAAACGTCAACATCGGCAGCGGTAAAAGGCCTGCACGATTAATCTGCCGTGCGACCAATGGACGCAAAACCACAGTGCTTTTATTCCATCGAGTCAGGGTAACTACTAAGGTGATCAACGCGAAAGCTCCCACGCGCTTCGTAGAATCGAGCGCGCCTAAGATCAGCCGACCCACCCATTGGTCGGGCCGAGTCCAGCACCGGCCCGAAGGACTTTGGGACTGTGTTGGGGAAGGATTAAGAAGAGCGTCGGACTCCACGTAAAAAGTCTAATCTGGACCTATAACCCGGTCAATGCCACACCCACCAAAGCAGCAAGACATTGCGGCGGCGAATCAATTCCCTTGGAACATTTTTTCCACCGCTGGATTCGCAGGGTAACCAAGGGCCACCGCTTTTTTATAATGGAACCGAGCTAACTCAAGCGCGGGAGGTTGAGAGGTCGTGTAGGCCATCGAGAGATTGTAATGTGCCCCAGCATAATTCGGATTCAATTGAATCGCTCGTCGAAACGCTTTTTCCGCAGGTCCACGCTGCCCCTTTTGGCTCAGTGCGATACCCAAGTAATTCTGTGTCTCAGAATCCTTCGGGTCTGCAGTCGATGCCTTGCTCAGATAATCGATGGATTCATCGATCTTATCCTGCCGAAACCGGAGGATTCCCATCAATGATTGGAGATGTGCATCAGCAGGATCAAGCCCCAATGCCACGGTCAGGCGTTCGTCAGCCTGAGGTAAATGATTTTGCTGCAGATTGATCGCTGCAAGGTTTGCCAACACCACCGTGTTCTTCTCGTCCATTTTGAGAACTTCTAAATACTTCGCTTCGGCAACATCAAATTGGCCTGCTCCGAATGCCTTCTGAGCTTCTGCCACAAGCGGAGCTGCCCCTGCTGGAAGCGTTCGTACTGCTGGTTTGGCTGCCTCCTGAGTTTGGACAACTGGCGTCGTGGCTTGCGCCTCGGGAGCTGGGTTTGCATTTCGCTTATTACCACTGCGCCAAGGCCATTGTACCGCAGTCAAAAATCGTTTTCCTCGAGGTTCAGTATCCTTTTTCTCTTGAACCTTGGGGACTTCTGAGTTTTTGGGGGAAGCAGCAGTCAATTTCACAGGAGGAGCTTTGAACAAAGCCAACTCCTCAGCAGTATAAGGCACAGTGACGGCCTCAAGCACTTTCAAACGGGCCTGAAGCGCAGCGATTTCTTTCCGTAATTTATCAGACTGGGTGTTGTCCACTCCCACCTTGGGACCCGTTGCAACTGCCCGGTTTTTCAACACCTGATTCTCCGCACGCAGAGCCTCGACTTTTTCCTTTTCCTTAGCCAAGAGCCCCCGTTGAACCTCGTTCGCGGCGACTTGTTGTCGAAGCGACTCAATTTTCGCTTCCGCAGCCTTCAGCGCGCTCGAACTCTTGGACTTATTCTTTGATTCCTCGAGGGCAGCTTTCAATAGATTCAACTCCGAACCTACTTTCACCGCTTCAGCATCCTTCGCTTTCAATTCTTGCTCCAATTTCAGAGTGCTAGCCTGGGCTGCCGTCAAATTCGCCGCCGCCAACTCCCTTGCTTTCTCGAACTCTTTGATCCGCTCCTGTGCTTTAGCGAGTTCACGGGGATCTACATTAGCTGGTTGGGCGGTAAGTGCTTCCTGCAACTTGGCTGCTAGAAGTGTTTTCTCCCCTTCCAATCGAGCGATGGTGTCCTTAAATGGTACGGTAGGATCTGCGGGTGCCGGTGCGGGTTTTTCCTTCTCCGCTTGTGCAGCCTTCTCTGAATCCAACAACACTGACTTTAGACCGGCGAGTTTGGCATTGACGTATTCGAGACGAAATTTAACCGCATTCGGATTCCACTCTGGTGAAGTTTTTTGAAATATGGTGAGAGATCCAAGCGCTTCCAGATACTTTTGCTTCGCTCTGGCTTGTTGTTGCGTGGCTAGCAGTTGATCGGCCTCCTGAATAACGAGATAAATCTCCACATACTGCTCGTCCCCTGCCGCGTGCGCGGGCATAGACCGGAACAAAGCCACAATGAGTAATAAAACAAAGGACCAACGCATGCTGTAAACTAAACAGGGAGAATTCCCTTTGGCAATCCGGAATAGCAAGGCGGGAGGTTTGAAACCGTGGGCAATCCCGATTTCCGCCAAACTTGACACATTCATTCTGCCCACGATAGGATCCCCCGCGGTCAGACTAAGTATGAACTCGTTCCTAAACCAGCAGGTTTTAGTACTTAACCGCTTGTGGCAGGCGGTCAATGTTTGCACCGCACGCCGAGCACTCACCCTCCTTTTCGAAGGTCAAGCTCAGGTGGTTCTGAACAGTGGAGACGGTTCGTTCCGCACGCTTGATTTTCGCGAGTGGCAGGATCTTTCCCATAAGGATCCTCACTCGGAGAGTATCAGCACCGTTTCTTTTAAAATCCGCGTTCCTCGCGTCATTCTTCTAGTTCTGTTCGATCGCGTTCCAAAAAAAGAAGTCAAATTCACACGCCACAATATTTTTGAGCGGGATAATAATACCTGCCAATATTGCGCGAAAGTTTTCGACCGGCGTGACCTCAATCTCGACCACGTCACCCCGCGCGATCGAGGTGGCCCCACTACGTGGGAGAACATTGTGTGTTCCTGTATCCGGTGCAACACCCGGAAAGCAAACCGGACTCCTTTCGAAGCGGGAATGCGTTTGTGGCGGAAACCCAAACGGCCCAAGTGGCGACCGTTCATCCATGTCAACATCGTCGGAAACTACCACGATAGCTGGAAGCACTTCCTCGATATCGCGTATTGGAATGTCGAACTCGGCGAAGAAGTCAGCTGACTGCTCCCGATTCGGTCGCGCCTTCCGTGTTTACTCCGACTGGCCTTTGATAAAAACATCCACCTGCTGCCCCACGTAAACTTGGAACGATGGCCGGTCGAATTCAAAGATAGACTGTAGAACCCGGGTATCCACCCGTTCGAGACTATCCCCTGTCAGACTTCGCTTCGGAATCACAAAGGGTTCGATCCGAACGAATCTAAGCTCAATTTTTTGTCCTGTCGTTCCTTTGAGGAACGCAACCGCAGGTTGGTTAGGAATCACCCTCGGTGCATTCTGCTCATCAACTTCCGCACGCACTTGAAGCCGCTCCGTATCCCCAAGCAGCATCAGCCCTTCCGATGGATTAACGGTTGAATTCTCCCCCTCCCTTACATTCACCTGCAACACAGTGCCCCCGCGTGGTGCCGCCACCGTCAGGACAGAAAGCTCTACCTCCGCCTGTTGCAAAAGGCTTTCCGAGGTCGAAATCTCGGCCGCAGTTTTCACTAACCGAGCCTCTGCTGCACGTAACCCAAATTCTTTGCGTAACCGCTCGTCCTCGCTCGCAACCTTATCTTGGCTGAGTTTTGTCACTCGACTCAATTGATCTCGTAGATCCTCGGCTTGCACCTGCTCCATCGCTAACTCCGCACGAATCGAAGCCAACTGTGAACGAGTGGTTGCAACCTTCGCCCTCGCCTCCCGTGAGTCTAATTCGAACAAAGTATCCCCTTTTTTGACCTTGGTTCCTGCCACCACATGCACTCGGGAAACTAGCCCAGCGCGAGGTGCAGCGATCTTTACGTTCTCATGCACCGACTCGATGATTCCTGTGGCGGCGACCGATACCGCAAAAGGCGACCGCGACGGTTCCACCAATGGGGGTGGTGCAGGTGGACGATAGGCCGTGCTGCGGACAAGTTTGAACATTACAAAAATGCCAACAATCGCTAAATAAAAACTTGGTTTCTTGAGAAGCATAACGTCTTAAACTTGCGCCACTAACGATCCAGCCATGTCGTTCTTTCGAGCGAGATTTTCGTGAACCCGACGCACTCGACCATCCTCCATTTCCGTCATCCGATC
>SXGT01734338.1_pt1 | contig 10819 bp, 5 predicted proteins | sample 3176221 | NCBI WGS metagenome assembly SXGT01 (sample SAMN11356862, study PRJNA531348) | freshwater metagenome | isolation source: freshwater sample F1-120 | place: China: Fuxian Lake, Yuxi | collected 2017-12-25
ACGACGCCATCATGGTGCTGGAGAACATCACGCGGCACGCCGAAAGCGGCAAAGACCGGGTGACCGCGGCCCGCGACGGCACCCGCGAAATCACCTTTGCGGCACTGGCGGCGACGTTGGCGGTGGTGGCAATCTTTTTGCCCGTGGTGTTCATGGAGGGCATTACCGGCAAGTTCTTCCTGCAGTTCGGCGTGGCTTTGTCGCTGGCGGTGCTGCTCAGCTACCTTGAAGCCATCACGCTGGCCCCGGCTCGCTGCGCGCAGATTCTGTCGGTCAGTCGCCACGACCGCAGCTGGGTGGGGCGCCAGGCCGACCGCGGCTTTGAGCTGATGCAGCGCTTCTACCTGTGGCAGCTGCGCGGGGCGCTCAAGGTGCCGGTGCTGGTGGTGCTGCTGGCCGCGGGCCTCTCTTGGGGCGCGGTTCTGCTGCTGCAAAACATGCCCGCCGAGATGGTGCCGAGCCAGGACCAGTCGCGCATCATGATCCGGATGCAGACCGCCATCGGCAGCAACCTGGAGACGACCGCGCGGATCATCCACAAGGCCGAAGCCAAGATTGGCGAGCGGCCCGACGTCGCGCGCTACTTCGGCGTCATCGGCGGTTTTGGCACCAGCGCCGTGTCGGGCGGCATGGTTTTCGTGACCATGGTGCCACCGGCCGAGCGCAAGACCACCCAAGCGGACCTCATCGGCTGGTTGCGCAAGGAGCTCAACGGCATCCCTGGGCTTAAGGCCATGCCCATCGACACCTCGCAGAGCATGTTTTCGTCCAACCGCGGCTTTCCGGTCGAGTTCAGTGTGCGCGGCAGCGACTGGAACGGGCTGGTCAAGTCGAGCCAGGAGGTCATGCGCAAGCTGCGCGAGACTGGCGTTGTCACCGACGTCGACAGCAACTACCAGGTCGGCCAGCCCGAGCTGCGCATCACGCCCGACCGCCAGCGCTGCGCGGACCTTGGCGTCTCCGTCGACGACGTCGCTGTCGCGGTCAGCCAGTTGGTGGGTGGTCAGCGCGTCGGCAAGTTCAACCAGAACGGTCGCCGCGTCGACGTGCGCGTGCGCCTGCTGGCCGAGCAGCGCGACCGCCCCGAGGACTTGGCCCACCTGCACGTGCGCAGCAAGTCGGGGACGCTGGTGCCGCTGTCGATGCTGGTGACGATGCAAGAGAAACCGGCGCTGCAAGGCATCACCCGCATGGACCGCGAGCGGGCGATTACCGTGCAGGGCAACATCGCGCAGGGCCACAACCAGCAGGAAGCGATTGCGCTGGTCGAAAAAATCGGCGCTGAACTGCCTACCGGCAACCGGGTGGTCATGTCTGGGGCGTCGATGGCCTTTCGCGAGTCGATGCAGTCGCTGGTCTACGCGCTCATCGTCGGCATCGTGGTCGCGTACATGATTCTGGCGGCGCAGTTCAACTCGTTTCTGCATCCGGTGACGGTGCTGACGATTTTGCCGTTGTCGGTGGCGGGCGCGGCGCTGGCGCTGTGGTGGGCCGACAAGACGCTCAACATCTTCTCGATGATTGGGCTGTTGCTGCTGATGGGCATCGTCAAGAAGAACTCGATTCTGCTGGTGGATTTCGCAGTACACCGGCGCGCGGAAGGGCACTCGGCCAAAGAATCGATGCTGCTGTCGGGCAACGCGCGGCTGCGGCCGATCCTGATGACCACGGTGGCGACCATGATGGCGGCGGTGCCCAGTGCCTTGGCCTTGGGGCCGGGGGCAGAAGTGCGCGGGCCGATGGCGCTGGCGATTTTGGGTGGGTTGACGGTCAGTACCGCGCTGTCGCTGTTTGTGGTGCCGTGCTTTTACGTGGTGGCGGATTGGGTGGTGCAGCGGGTTTGGGGGCGCCGTAACCGCGGCCCTACGGAGCCGGCGACCGCGTGAACCCTGCGGGCGCGGCTACGGACATCCCTTCGCCCACTGCCGCACCTTGCCCTTCTGCACCCCTGTCAAGTTGCTCGTCAGTGTCCCGGCCAACGCCTGGCAATCGCTGCAATCGCCCAACTCACAGGCGGCCATCGCCAACCGCACGCCGCGGCCGATGTCCTTGCCCACCATCAGCACCGCCGCAGCGGCGCGATGGCAGCCCCCGCGGTCTTTGAGCGCGCAGGCCTTGTCGTGCCAGGCCAGCGCCACCTGCCGATTGCGCGCGCTCGGCGCCAGCAGCGTCAGCTGATCGGCCGCGATGCCGGCATTGGCGCAGCAAGCTGCGTCTTTTGCTCCACAGCCTTTGGCGAGCAAGGGCAGGGCAGCGTTCGGGTCCTTGCGCTGGAGCAAGCGCTCACCTGCGGTCCGGCACGCCGCGACGTCGCCTTTGCGGCAAGAGAGCACGGTGTCCGCACTCGGCAGCGGCGGCAGGGGCTCGTTGCCCACCTTGCGGTCGTCTTGCACCTTGGCAGGCGGTGGCGCGGACTCGGCCTGGACGGGCGCTGCGCTTACGCTACCCTTTTTGGGCATCTTGCCTGCCGTCGCACGGTGCTCGCCGCGGACGCGGTCCAAGTTCTTCAGCGCGGCCTCGGCATCCACGCCCAGGCGCTCCTCGGCCGGCGCCACGAACATCTTGCGGTAGCCCTCGAGCGGCAAGTCGGCAGCGCGCACACGCTCACAGGCGGCGACATCGCCGCCGTCACACTTGCTGCGCTCCAGGCCGGCCGCCGGGTCATTGACGCTAGCCAGGCGATCGGCCACGCGGTCGGCGAGGTCATCGGCTGCCCGGGCCACGCCTTCGACCGCGGCAATCGCGTCGGCCAGCGCCGGCGAGCAGGGATGCACCTCAGTGCGGCGCAATTCTGCGCAGCGCTTGCGTTCGGCCACCGCAACGCTGCGCAGCATTCGGCCTTTCTGCCGAAGCACCGTGGCGCTCGATTGCAGGGCAGGGCGCGGATTGGCAGGGGGCTCGGCCGCGGCCGCCGAGGTCGACAACAGGGCCACGCCGACGGCAAGCAGGGCAATCACCGCCAGACGACGAGCACGGTCATGGGCAACGGGCATGTCGTTTCCAGTCGCGGTCAGTCGCGGTCGCGGCGGGTGTCCATCATGCTCCACGCCGCGAAAGCCGGGATCACATACAAGATGGCGACAATCATCAACTGGATGGTCCATTCGCGGCCCGTCCGCGGCGGCTTGAACGTCGAGAACGCCAGCGCCGTCACCGTCGACGGCAGCGCCACCAAACCCATCCGCCACAGTTGGTTGCCAAAAACCGCCAGCGGATTGAGACCCAGATGCCGGCACGCCCGCACCGGCAGCCACAGGCCACAAGTCAGGCTTCGAACGGCAACTACGCCCCACAGCGTCCCCGACCAGCCGTAGTCGGTCCACAGCAGCGCGGCCACCGGCAGCGCAATGCCCACCTCCGCGCCGCGCACCATCGCCACGAACCCGCGCAGGTCGGCCCGGCGCAACCACTGCGCCGATACCGCCACCGGCGCGACCAGTACCAGCAAGGCCGTTACTGGCAGCAGCCGCAGCGTGGTCGTGCGCGGCAGGCCCAGCCACATCTGCACCAGTTGACCGCCGTAGGTTGCCAAAATCAGCCCGAGCCCCAGGGCGACCAGCGTCGCCGCATCGAGCGAGCGCCCAAAGCGCCATCGCGCCCGATAGGGGTCGGCGTGCAGATCGCCCATCAGACCGACAGGTTCCAAGCGGCTGGCCAACTGCCATCCGGCGGCACTGAAAGCGGCTGCGACCGTCATGATCGCGGCAGGCACCGCGGCGTCGAGCGTCCGACCGATCGCGGCAGGCAGGATAAGGGCAGCGAAAAACACTGGCATCATGCCGGGTTCTGGTGCACACGGCCACTCAGTCGCGCCCAGCAGGTCACGAACCTCGGGCCACGCGAACCCGGGTCGACTGCCTGCCAGCCGCTCGCGCCACAGCACAACCAGCGACAGCAGAATCAGGGTCGCGTGCGCTGCGGCCATCGCCACCGGCCAGGCGTGCGGGCGCCACTGAAACATTGCGACCGACAGCGCCGCCATCGCCTCAATGGCGATTGCAGTGCCGCGAAACGCCGCGCGGTCGGACTCGCGCAGGCGGGCCTCGGCCAGCGACGTCCAGGTGATGAGTGCCGGCCACAGGGCCAGTTGCAGGGCTTCCAGGTGCAGCAGGGTCTCGGCTTGCGCGCGGGCCAACCCTGGCACACGCACCAGCCACAGCGACAGTGGTTCAGCCAGCAGCCACCCAACGACGCCAGCCACGGCGCCGACCGCCAGCGCCGAAACCGCAGCGGTGCCATGCAAGCGCGCCAACGCGTCCTGGTTGCCGACGCGCAGCGCTGCCTGACTGCGGCGAACCAGCGCTTCGCCCCAACCGACCAGGAACAGCGACGGTAGCATCTGGATCGCGCAACAGAAGGCTACCAGCCCCAAGTTGGCGGCGCCCCACTGCACGCTCAGCAGCGGCACCAGGGCCAGCAGCACCACCAGCCGCAACGGCCAACGCCCAAGTGGGGCAAGCAGCCGCAGGTCCAGGCCGGCGTCGCGGTCTGGCGTCGCGTTCGGTGTGTCAAAGTAGGCGAAAGCGGGGATCATCGCGCTCGGGCGGCGCCGCATGCGACAGACGCCGGCGGCAATCGGCGTCCGGATTGTGGGGCCAGAGCCGACCAGCGTCCAAATTTGCCCGAATTGTGATGGACCGCGGCGCTACTTCACGGTCACCTTGGGCCAGGTCTGCCAGACGACGCCGTCGACCATGATCTGCAAATAGGTCGTGGACGGCTGCGCCGCTGCCAGCTTGCCGCTGCACAGGCCGGTGGCGTCGCAGGCCAGCGGCGTTTGCCACTGCAGGCCGCCCGCCGGGATTGGGGTGACCTTGACCGTGCCGGCTGTGGGCTTACCCGACTTGTCGTGGGGGTGCACAGTCAGCTCGACCTCTGCTCCCACATTGAGCATCCGCGTCGACAGCGTAGCCAGCGGCGGCTCTTGGACCAGCACCGACCCGGGCGGCACCGCCGTCAGCTCTTGCACGTAGCCGCTCGGCCAGCGCACCACCAGCTTGCCATGCGGCGCGTCTGCCATGCCGAACACTGCCTCGGGCGCATGGTGGGTCGTATACGTCGCATCGCCGCCGAGCATCCGCGTCTGCACCGCGCCACCGATGACCAGGTGCACGACTGCGCCGCGACCCGACCGGTTCGATAGCTGGCCTTGCAGGCGCACGCGCAGCTGGCCGTGCGGCGTGGTGATCTGGTTTCGCAGCACGATCGGGCCCGCATTGAGCTGGCCCAGCACCAGGTCGTCGTCGCCATCGCCGTCGAGGTCGCCCATCGCCAGGGTCGGCGCGAACTGCGGCTGAGGCAATCCGACGGCCGCGCTGACTTCTTCAAAGGTTCCGTCGCCCTTGTTGCGCATCTGCACCGGGCGCATCGGTCCCAGCTTCTTGTCGACATAGGCGTCGTACGCGGGTGCGTTGCTGATGGTTAGGTCCGTCCAGCCGTCGCGGTCGAAGTCCCAGGCCCGCACACCCCACGCGGTCATGTCGATGCCCTTGACTGGATCGACGATTTGCTTGAGCCCGGCCTGCAGGCCGACGTCGTCGAACTGACCCCAGGGCTTGCCCCGCATCAGGTTGTTGCGCGCCAGAAATGGCACCGACGGATCTTCGGTCAGCAGCATCTTCATCATCATTTCTTCGGGCATCGGGATGCCGATGTTGGCGAGCACCTGGTCCGGCAAGCCGTCCAAGTCAAAGTCGGCGCTGTCGGCCCCCATCGGCGAGGCATACGGGTTCTTGGACTTCGGAAACTGGTAGAAGTCGTGCGGCACTTGTCGTTCGAACACGGGCAGTCCAGTCGGGCCGCGACCGGTGTTGCGATAGAACGGCTGCGACGACGTCTGATCGCCACAGCCATCGTGCAGCCAGGTTACGTCCAAGTCGCCATCGAGATCCCAATCGGCTGACGCAACGCCCCACTGCGATCCGCTGGCCGTCAGTCCCATCGCCGCCGCCTTGTTTTGGAGCACGCCGTCGCCGCGATCAATCCAGGCCTCGTGGACCGGCGGTTCTTTGCACTCGTAGTGCGCCGGCAGCAAGTCCAGCAAGCCGTCGTTGTCGAGGTCGACGACCGTCAGCCCGCGCCGCTCGACCTTGCCGGGCTTGGCGGCCACGCCGAGCTTGCTGCCCGCATCCTGCGCCTTGTCGCCAAACAGCACCCACGCCGCAATCTGATTGCCGCCCACCAACAGGTACTGCTTGCCGGTCGGGCCCTCCAGCATCGCCACGCTGCGTATGCGCAACTCCTCGCCGATGACGGCCGGCAGCACGGTTATCTTGGCGTTGGGGCCGATCGGGCCATGGATCAAGCGCAGCGCGCCGCCTTCCGTCCACAGCAGCAGGTCGGCCTTGGCGTCGCCGTCCAGGTCGTCGATGAGTGCGCTCGACAGATGAGGATACGAGGGCTTGCCAGCAATCTTGACCGGTACGCCCAGCGGCAAGTCCGCGCCAGCTGGCACGGCATCCGGCCACGTCACGAAGCCGCCGCCATAGACCGCCGGCGAACTGCCGCCCATCGCGATACCCTTGAACGTTGCGGTCGCATCGGCTGCGGGCGGTACGTCGGGCGTGGCAACGACATCGGGCGTCGCTGCGACTTCCGGCTGGGTCTGGTCGGACACTGCGTCGGCCCCACTTGCTTCGGCGTCGCCGACGACGCTTGTCGCGTCGCCTGGCACCGATACCTCTGCCAGCACGGTCTGTCCATCGGTCGCCGCCACGGCATCCTGTAAGCCGGTGTCCTCAGCCGGGCCGCCATCGGCTTGTGCGACCTCGGGCCAGGCCAGGTCAGACTGCGCTGTCGCGTCCGGCGTGACTGTCAGGTCGCTTGCGCCGGGTGCGTCGCCGGTGTCTGGCAGGTCGTCGGCCGACTGCGCCACGTCAACGGTCACGGCGTCCGCCACCGCGTCTTGCGAAGCGACCGGCAACTCGGCGACGACCTCGGCGGCCGCAGCGTCTGCCGCCGCAACTTCAGCTTCTGGGCCGCTCGCTGCATCGGCGCCCGCGGCGGACGCACCAGCGCTCAACCCGTCGGTGACTGCCGAGTCGGCGCCCGTACCCACGACATCCATCGCTTGGGCTGGGATTGAGGCCTGCTCTGCGCAAGACCAACCTGCGACCGCCAGCAGCACACCTGCTAGCAGTTGGTGGGCAAGTTTGCGGGCGCGAAACGGGTGCAAGTCCAGCCTCCGCGGCACAAGGTAGCGAAAGGGGCCACACGCGGCAACCGCACCCAGCACAGCGAATCCGCGCGGCAAGCCGCATCGCCCGCGAACTGGATTTGCTCGCCCTACGGTCCTGCCTTACGCTGCCGCTGTTTCGGGAGGTCACCGTGCTCGCTGCAGATGCTTACGAACTTACAGATCCCCGCACTCAGCGCCGCGTGCTGGCCATCCTCAACCGCAGCGAAGGTCTGCACGCAGTCTCGAACCAGGTGCTGCTGCGCCTGATGTCGCTGTCACACCTGCGCCAGTTTCGCCCGCAAGACGTGTTGTGGCGCGCTGGCGAAGTCGCAACATCGGCGTGGGTCATATTGCACGGCGCGGTGAGCGTTGTCGGGACTGCTGCCGAGACCGACGTCGCGGCGAGCATGGCGATCGGCGTCGCCGCGGTGCTCCACGGTCAACCGTTCAGCACATCAGGCCTGGCATTGACGGACGTGACGGCGCTCGAGATTCCGCAGTCTGCCATCCACCTGCTCGCTGAGGCTTCAACCGGGCTGCGCCGCGCGCTGCGGCACACCGCGTCCGTCAAGGGCTACCGCGCGCCAGCCTTCGTGGACGAAAAAGAGAGCGACTGCGTCGAGTGGGTTGTCTGCTGCGTGCCCGCCGGATGGTCTGAGTCTGCCTTTGTCGGCCGCCTCGCGCGGGCCTGGACCGCCTGCCTGCCCGATCGCCTGACGGTGGTGGTCGCTGACCCCGCACATCAGGGCGCTCCGGAACATCAAGCGGGCGATGTGCCCACCGTGCGCGTGTCTGCGGTCGCGGTGCCAACGAACGACGCCGCGTTTGCTGCGGCTCTGGGCATCGCGGATCAGGCGTACCTGCTGCTCGACACCGGCGCCTGCACGCCTGCGCCGCGGGCGCTCTGGCGTCAGGTCGCCGAGAAGGTCATCGTCTTGAACGACGGCGCACGCAGAGCCGACAAGACCGGCGTGCCCAAGCGGGCCGTGGTGGTGCCGGTTGAGCGCGTGCCCGGCGCCGTGGGCCCGCTCGCGCCAAATGCTGTGCGCATTCGAATGGATCCCTTTGAGCTCACTGGCAACTTGACCGACAGCGCGGTTGCCGGCCTGCAGCGCCTCGCCCGTTCCGCGTCGGATCGCACGGTTGCCCTGGCGCTGGGTGGCGGCGGCGCCTGGGGCTACGCGCACGTGGCGCTCATTCGCGCTATCCTGCGCAAGGGTGTCCCCATCGACATGGTCGCCGGCGTCAGTTTTGGCGCCATGGTTGGCGCCTACTACTGTTCTAATGGCCTGGCAGGCTTGGATGTGCTGGTCTCGCGGGGCGGGGAATTCCACCGTTGGCTGCCGGCGGCGATGGCCACCTCGCACGTGATTGGCCTCTTGGCCAGGCGCGATCTCGGCAACTTGCGGCTCGACGACTTCGAAGTCCCCTTCTTTCCTGTCGCGACCGACGTGGCCATGGGCGAGGCGGTGGCCATCCAAGGCAAGTCGATGTCGTTCGGCGTGCGGGCGAGCGGCTCGTTTCCCGGCGTGTTTTCGCCGACGACCGGCAGCTACCCGGACCAGCACACCAGCGTGCGGTTCGTCGATGGCGGCATTCGCGACAACGTGCCCGAAGCTGCGTTGCTGGCCGCTGGCGCGGACCTGCTGGTTGCGTCGAACATCGTGCCGATGCCGGCGCCGCAAAAGCCCAAAGGCCCACTTCTGGGCCTGCCGGCATGGCGCTACCTGCACGAACTCAATCCGCTGGGGCGACTGCAAGACGCCTGGCGTTCGACGTTTATCCTGTTTCACTCGGCCGGTGAATCCGGCACGTTGAGCGCAGACGTGGTCTACGACAGCAAGCCCAACCAGTTTCTGGCCACCAGCTTCACGCAAGCCCAGGGCATCGTCCGCGCGGCAGAACCCGAGGTCGAACCCATCGCCGAGGAAGTCGCCCGCCGCTGGCACTTGATGGTGGCGAAGGCCGACTGACCCGAGCGCAAAGCAGTGCGTGGCAAGCGGTCGCCGAAATTGCTGCGCGGCAGCGCAGCCTGTTGACGCCAGGGCGCTACTTGCCGATGCAGAATTCCGAGAAGATCGCCCCCAACACATCGTCGGGCGTCATAGGCCCAGTCAGCTCGTCCAGTGCGTCGAGCGCATCGCGCAAGTCTGCCGCCACCAGTTCCAAGGCCGGCTCGCCGTCGAGCTGAGCCGTCGCGCGCTCCAAGGCAGCGGCGGCGCGGCCAAGCTGGTCGGCGTGGCGTTGTCGGGCGACCGCAACGCCGTCGCCTGCGGTCGCGCTCAGCTTTCGCACCTCACCGACGACAACGTCCAGCACTGCCTGTACGCCGACGCCGCGCGCAGCGGAAACGACTTGTGCGTTCGCCAGCTGGGGGTGCGCCTGCACGGCCGGGTGCACCGCCAGATCGCCCTTGGTGCGCACCGCCACCAGCGGCGACTTCGCCCCAGGCATCTGCCCTGGCGGTTCGGACTGGTCGACCACCCACAGGACCAGGTCGGCCGTAGCCAGCTCAGCGTGCGCGCGGCGAGTGCCCTCGGCTTCGACCGGGTCGTCGGTCTGCCGCAGGCCCGCGGTGTCAATCCAGGTGACCGCTGTGCCTTGCGGCGCGGTTCGCACCTCCAGCGTGTCCCGCGTCGTGCCTGGCCGCGCATCGACGATGGCGCGATCGTTGCCACAAACGGCATTGAGCAGCGTCGACTTTCCAGCATTTGGGGCGCCCACCAGGACCACCCGGGCACCACGGACCCGAATTCGGCCAGCTTCTGCTGTCGCTGCGAGCGCCCGCATCCGGCTGGCCAGGCCAGCGAGGTCGGCCCGCAACGGCTCGGCATCAAAACTCGCCAGGTGCGGTTCTGCAGCGAAGTCCAGGCGCGCTTCGATCTCAGCCGTTGCGCGCAATAGCGGCGTGCGCAGCGCGTCGACCATGCGGCTGGTGACACCGTCCAGGTGCTGTAGCGCGGCCCGATGTTGATCCGCTCCGCCGGCATGCAGCACGTCGAGCAGCGCCTCAGCCTGCGAAAGGTCGAGCTTGCCCGCCAGCAACGCGCGGAACGTGAACTCGCCCGGACGCGCCACGCGCGCGCCCAGCCGACACAGTGCCGCCAGCAACCGGTCAACGCCTGCAGGCGCGCCGTGCACGTGAAACTCGACAACGTCTTCGCCTGTATAGGACCGCGGTTGATGGAAGTGGACCACGTAGCCGCGGTCGAGCAGTTGGCCCGTCCCTGGATCGCGCAGCGTCCTCAGCCGCATGGTCGCGTGGGGCAGCGATGCATCGCCGGTCAACTGCTGGACTGAGGTCGACGCGCCCGGGCCGCTCAGGCGCACGACCGCCACGCCAGCGATGCCTGGCGCACTTGCGAGCGCGACGATGAGGTCGTTGCTGGACGGGTCGGCCAGCGGTTGCGCGGACAGGTGGGCCTACGAGCGCAAGGCCTTGATCTTGCCGACCAATTCCGGAACGGCCACGAAGGCGTCGGCGACCAGACCGTAGTCAGCAACCTTGAAGATCGGCTCGTCGCCGTTCTTGTTGATGGCGACGATGACCTTGCTGTTCTTCATGCCAGCCAGATGCTGGACGGCGCCCGAAATGGCGATCGCAAAGTACAGCTGCGGTGCCACCACCTTGCCCGTCTGGCC
>SXGT01742819.1_pt1 | contig 10819 bp, 11 predicted proteins | sample 3176221 | NCBI WGS metagenome assembly SXGT01 (sample SAMN11356862, study PRJNA531348) | freshwater metagenome | isolation source: freshwater sample F1-120 | place: China: Fuxian Lake, Yuxi | collected 2017-12-25
CAGTCTGGATGACCGTAAAAAGCTGCATACCGAGTTTCAACAATTGGGCAGCGAGGTCAAAAGGATTATTCAAAACACCGAGTTCAATGGTAAAAAAATTCTTAACGGCTCTTTGGCCAAGGTGAATTTCCAAGTGGGTGCCAATGTTGCAACAGACAATCAAATCTCTATCAATGGATCTGCTTTGTTAGGCACGTCCGGTGTGAGTCAGGTGATTGCCATGGCGGCGAGTGCCGGCGGTATCGGTTCCGTCACATCAACCAGAGTCCGGTCGGTCATCAGCGCCATCGATGGCGCGGTGGCGAAAATCGACAAATTCAGATCAACCCTGGGTGCGGTGCAAAATCGGTTCACCACCACCATAGCCAATTTGCAGTCTTCAATTGAGAACCAAAGTGCGGCAAGATCACGTATACTGGACGCGGACTTTGCAACTGAAACCTCGAACTTGAGCAGAACCCAAATTCTGCAACAAGCAGGTACTGCGATGCTGGCGCAAGCGAATCAGTCTTCACAAACCGTGCTCAGTTTGCTTAGGTAGTTTTAACAGGAAGGTGGTATTTTTAACCACCTTCCCTTTTTACGAACGTTATAGGTGAACACCATGAACAGTGAGATTACAAACATTGTAAAGTTATCTCCCGTGACTGTTGTAAAAGCCGACAAGCAAACCGAGGAGCGTCCAATCTCCGAGCCTAAAACTGAGACAGCAGTGTCCAAACCGGTCAATTCAAACGACTTCCTTAGCTTGACAGAAAAAATCAAGCAGGAAGAAGAGAAAAAAACCAAATCTAAACCACCACTGGAACTGGTTAAAAAAGCGGCAGATGAAGGGAATGCATTGTTGCAGGTGGTTAGGCGTAACTTGCAGTTTAAAGTCGATGACTCGACCAAAGAACTGGTAGTTAAAATTGTCGATAGTGAAAGTGGAGAATTGGTGAGGCAGATACCATCGGAGGATATGTTGGCATTTATCAAGCACATGAAAGAAATGGAAGGGCTCCAGGGATCGATGATTCAGGATAGGGCTTAGTGCTTTAAATAAATCAGGGGAGGTTGATATGGCCATAGCATCTTCAGTGGGACTTGGTAGCGGCATTGATATCAATTCTTTGGTGACCCAGCTGGTTTCCAGCGAGGGTCAGCCAGCGTTTAACGCTATCAATCGTCAGGAAACAGCTTACAGTACCCGTTTAAGTGGATTGGGTACTTTAAAGAGTGCGTTGTCGGATTTTCAGTCGGTTGTTTCTAAACTTAAAGATGGCAGCTTGTTTAAAACGCATCAGGCCACATCTTCCAACGAGTCCGTTTTAAAAGTAACAGCTGGTGCAGGCTCGGTTGCAGGTTCGCATGCGATTGAAGTCACTCAACTGGCCAAAACTCAAAATTCCATTACGACTGCGGAATTCGTTAACGGATCGGCTGTGGTAGGTAACGGGAGTCTGACGTTTACAGCTGGTTCGGGGGCAAGTTTTAATCTGACTGTCGATAGCCTTAGCGGCAACAATACGTTGTCCAGTTTGGCAACGGCAATAAACAGCGCTAGTGGAAATAGCTTTATTAAAGCTAGCATTATAAATGTCGATAATGCTAACTCTACCGGTACGATTTCCAAACTGGTTCTGACCGCCAAAGATTCTGGAACGGTCAACGCTTTTACCGTCAGCGGCACCGATGGTGACGGGATAGTTGACAATGCCGGTTTATCCAGGATTTTTTCCGCCAATCTTTTCGCGCAAACGCCAGCCAGCAATGCCGTAATCAAGGTCGACGGCCAAACGGCTACGCGTAGTAGCAATACCATGACAGATGTGTTGCAAGGGGTTACATTAGATCTGAAATCGGAGCTGCCTGGAACCCAAATCAACGTCAATGTCAACCTGGATAACGAAGCAATCAAAAAAACCATTTCCGATTTCGTGACGGCATATAACAAGTTTAGCGCCACGACCAAAAGTTTGGGGAAATACGGTGGCAGCTCCGATGGTTCTGGCAATGGGGCACTGATTGGTGATTCGACGCTAAGATATGTTTCCACCCAAGTACGGCAATATTCCGTAAACACGGTGTCTTCGGCGACTGGTGACTACAACTCGCTGGCCATGGTAGGTATTAAAATCGACAAAGATGGCGTTATGTCGTTGGATAGCTCGAAATTAAATTCAGCGTTGTCGGCAAATCTTCAATCTGTCAGTGAGGTCTTTGCATCCTCAGATGGTGTGGCTACCCGATTAAATACCCGATTGAATGAATTTCTTCAATCCGGTGGTCCTCTGGATAGCCAGGAAAGTTCACTAAAAAAACGACTGTCCGGTTTGCAAGACAAGAGATCCGATGTACAAAGCCGATTAGATAGTTTGGAAAAGTCCTTGTTGAAACAATTCACAGCCATGGATATCGCTGTTGGACAGTTCAGAAACACCGGTTCGTTCATATCGAATTGGGTCAATAGTTTGTAGTCAAGAGGTTTTTATATGTATGTTGATGCTCAAAGCAAAGGCGCCAGACAGTATGCGGATGTGCATACCACTAGCCAGTTGGCGGAAGATTCTCCGCATCGCCTGATTCAAATGCTGATGGAAGGATTGCTTGCCAGAATCAATTCAGCCAAAGGTGCAATGTCTCATGGTGATATGGAAGCCAAAAGTCTGTTTATTTCAAAAGCCATAGGCATCGTGGGGGGGTTGAACGAATCCCTGGACATAGAACAGGGTGGCGATTTGGCGTTAAACTTGCGTCAACTATATGATTACATGAATTTTCGGCTTTTACAGGCTAGCCATGAGAATAGTCAGGAAAAACTGGACGAAGTGGCTGGATTATTGCGTGAAATCAAGGAAGCCTGGGAAGCCATTGCCTGAGATCATATTAAATGTGGGCCAACATGAATTGGAGTCGCATAAAAAAGCCTTGATCGATTTCTCCGAACTTATAGACGCCTGTATTATCAGTTCAGATTGGGAAGAACTGTCTTCTGTTCTGCAAGACAGGCAACATTATCTGGAGCATCTGTTCAAAGCGCCAATCTCAGACCAGGTTAAAAGCCAGCTGAAGCCACTTGCTGAGTCCATCCTGCAGCAGGATCAAGATTTTCAGGCCAGAATTCAGTTACAAAAAAATCAGCTGTCTCTCGAACAGTCCTCCATCGAGCGCAGTCGCCGAGCTATTAAAGCCTATATAGATAATTAAATTCCCAATGTTCTTTTTGGAAAAGAAGTGAGGATATCTCAGATTTTGATGTGAAGATCGCATCAAAACATTGATCTTACCAATTTTCGGTCATAGCTATTAAGAACATCATGCTTATGGGCTAGCAGCATCAAATGCGTTGTGCGATCAGATACAGGTGTTTCTCCGGATATTGATCGTATTCCAGGTGCCGACAAACGCAACTGGCTTGTTCCAGGGTATTTAGTAAAGCCGATATGCCTGGAGCGGCGTGGTAAAGTGGTTGCCCGAAACAATGATTGGTGACTTCATCGGCTTGATCAACACCACCTGTGGTGAAAATGACAACCCCACCGCGTTTCAGTCCGCTGCAAATCTTGGATAACACGGCTGTCTGCTGTAATAATGGCACATGCCAGATGCTATCCCAGGCTGAAATGAAATCATACTGTCGAGGAAATGACCACAAGCAAATATCCGCCTGATGAAATGTGACTTCAGGGTGATGCTGTCTGGCTAGCTTCAGCATTTCTGTCGAAAAATCCAGCCCTTCGGTGTCAAAACCGTGATTTAAAAGAAAGTCGATGATCCTTCCGCTGCTACCGCAGCCTATGTCCAATGCACAGCCGATGCCTGAAACAAACTGTAAAGCGCGCTTGTGTTGTGCAATGCCGTTATTTTTATCGAATTCCGGGCAATCCCAGTACTGGGCAATCTGGTTGTAAGTTTCAGCGGTTTGTTTCGGTGTCATAAAAAAAATCCCCGAAAAACTTGTATACCCGTGTTCTTTTTCTTACTGTAAAAATCAATTTCTTAATCCACTTCCTTTGTTCTAAAACATTAACATATTTTTCTGTGGCGGTAATTGCAAATCAGCCATGACTGACTATGCTGTCTTGGAACTGGGCATGGATTGTGCTTTATTTTAAGTCAAAGCGGTTTTTACTTAATCATTCTAAGAAATGACAAAAAAATGACAGACCTCTACGGAATCGATAGTCATAAACTGGTGTATCACCCCAAACGGGTTGCGGAGTGGTTGGACAGCCGAGATACTTGGGTTCATGCGAAAACCGTTTATCCAATCTACATGGAAATTTCACCTGTAGGCGCATGCAATCATCGCTGCACGTTTTGCGCAGTCGACTACATCGGATACAAAGCGCAACGCCTGGATGTCAATATTTTGTCAGATCGCTTGGCGGAGATGGGGCGACTGGGAGTCAAAAGCATCATGTTTGCAGGGGAAGGCGAACCCATGCTGCACAAAGACATCAACCAAATCGTCCGCACAACAGTGGACGCGGGTATCGACGTCTCGTTCACCACCAATGGCACTTTGATGAATCAACGGTTTATCGAACAGTCATTACCTTTGGTGGCCTGGATCAAGGTCTCCCTGAATGCCGGCAGTGCGGAAAATTATGCGGCCATTCATCAAACCAAGGCTGCGGATTTCGAGTTGGTGTTGAACAATCTGCGTGCAGCTGTAGCGCAAAAGAAAGCCCGGAAACTGAACTGTACCTTGGGTGCACAGATTCTACTGTTGCCGGAAAATCGTCATGAAGTTGCTACGCTGGCGGGTATTTGTCGTGACATTGGTCTGGATTATCTGGTGGTTAAGCCGTATTCCCAGCATGTATTCAGCGAAACCCGCCGCTATGAAAACCTGCGTTATGACAATCTGTTGGGGATGTCCGAAGAACTGGCAAAATTCAATGGCGATGGTTTTAATGTGGTGTTCCGTGAACAGACCATGAAAAACTATTCCCAGTCGGAAGATCAGCGTTATCAAACCTGCCACGCCACTCCGTATTTCTGGGCCTATATCATGGCCGATGGCGAGGTGTATGGCTGTAGCGCCTATCTGACTGATCAACGATTTGCTTATGGCAATATTCATCGGCAATCCTTTCAAGCTATTTGGGAAGGCGAAAAGCGGCGGGAAAACTGGCAATATATACGTCAGGAGTTGGACATCAGCCAGTGCCGGAAAAATTGCCGTATGGAGGCGGTCAATCAATATCTGGACAAATTGACGGCGCAGCAGCCGGCACACATCAACTTTATCTAGGATCAGAACATGAGGGTATTGGTGACAGGTGGTGCGGGGTTTATCGGCAGTCATTTGAGCCGCGAGCTCTGGCAGCAAGGCCATCAGGTCAATGTGATCGATAACCTAGCCGGTGGCCGGAAGGAAACCCTCTCCGACTTGCTGGGTCAGGAGCGCTTTGAGTTTCATCAGGCCGACATACGTGATGCTGAAACCATTAACCCGTTATTCAACGACATGGATTGGGTCTTCCATCTGGCCGGTCTGGCTGACATCGTCCCGTCCATTGAACGGCCCAGGGCGTATTTCGAAACCAATGTCAACGGCACCTTTAATGTGCTGGAAGCCGCTCGGGCAACCAAGGTCAAGCGCTTTATCTACGCGGCCTCCTCGTCTTGCTACGGAATACCCAATGTGTTTCCAACTCCGGAAACCGCCGATATCCAGCCTCAGTATCCATACGCCCTGACCAAGTATCTGGGCGAGGAACTGGTGTTGCACTGGGCACAACTTTATGATTTACCGGCGGTATCGTTACGTCTTTTCAATGTTTACGGGCCACACGCCCGCACTACCGGCGCTTACGGTGCTGTGTTCGGCGTTTTTCTGGCGCAGAAAATCAATGGCAAATCGTTTACCGTGGTGGGCGACGGTACACAGACGCGTGACTTCACCTATGTCACCGATGTGGCGCATGCCTTTATCGCCGCAGCCGCGTCGGATTTATGCGGCGAGATCATGAATGTCGGTAGTGGTGGTACTTATAGCATCAATCAGTTGGTCGGTTTGTTGGGTGGAGACATTGAATATATCCCTAAACGACCTGGAGAGCCTGATTGCACTTTTGCCGATACGCAAAAAATCAAAAGCAAACTGGGTTGGCAGCCGCAAGTCAATTTCGAACAGGGTGTTATCAACATGCTGGCGCATATCGATTACTGGCGCGAAGCGCCGTTGTGGAGTTCGGCTAGCATCGCAGAAGCCACTGCGCATTGGTTCAAATATCTGGATAAATAAGGAGAGATGAAATGACCATCCGCCCGGCAGTTGCAGAATTTGCAGAATTACTGAATCAGTGCGAATTTACCGATCAGCAGGGGCAGATATTGCCGGACAACATCGTGATACAAGCATTACTGGTCGAATTTGCCCGGGTTAAACAGCAGGAAGCCAAAATCATCATTTTGGGTAATGGTGGCAGTGCGGCGATTGCCAGCCATGTGATTACCGATCTGCGTAATGTAGGCGGTTTGTGTGCATTGACACTGCACGAGGCTGCACCACTGACCTGTTTTACCAACGATTTCGGTTACGAGCAGGCTTTTGCGCGGCAAATCAGCGCCTTTGCGCACACAAAGGATCTGCTGATTGCCATCAGCAGTTCCGGCCAGTCCTTGAACATCATCAATGCAGTACAGGCTGCCAATGCCAAAGGCATCAAGGTTATGACCCTCAGTGGTTTTCAAGCCGATAATCCGTTGCGTCAGTTAGGGAACTGGAATTGCTGGCTGGATAGTCGTCATTATGGCATGGTCGAGTTGGGGCATTTGTTTGTGTTACACCATGTAACCGATCATCTCATCAGGAAATAAACCCATGTCTACAGAGAAAATCGTTACCCTCGAACAACTGGCACAACACGCCAGCGATTTAAAAAACCAGGGCAAAACCGTGGCCTTATGTCATGGTACCTTCGATTTGCTACACATTGGCCATATTCGCCATCTGCAAAGTGCGGCCAGACAGGCTGATGCATTGCTGGTCAGCGTTACGGCCGACGAGTTTGTCAACAAGGGGCCTAGCCGGCCGGTATTCAACCAATATTTGCGTGCGGAGAACATTGCCGCACTGGCCTGTGTCGAGGGTGTGGCAATCAATCATGCTCTGACGGCGGTGAATGTGCTTGATCAGGTCAAGCCGGATCTGTACGTCAAAGGCAGCGACTATAAAAGTACCAGCGATGATTTGACAGGTAATATTCAGCACGAAAAAGAGGCTGTTGAACGGCATGGCGGTAAAATCCATTTTACGGATGAACTGACCTCCAGTTCTACTCGACTGTTAAACGAATATTTCGAGGTGTTTTCACCCGAAATCTCTGCCTACCTGGATCAATTCCGCGAAAACATGGGCGCCAGTGAAATCATAGAGCGACTGAAAGCCTTGAGTGGCTTGAATGTGTTGGTGGTGGGTGAAGCGATTGTTGATGAATACCATTACACCTCGCCTTTGGGACAAACCGGCAAAGGTAATGTGTTTGCTGTCAAGTACAACGACTATGAACGTTTTGCCGGCGGTGCGATTGCCGTCGCCAATCATGTAGCCGAATTCGCCGGTAATGTAACCATATTATCCGGTCTGGGTGTGATCAACAGTCATGAGGATTTCATTCGCCGCAACCTCAATCCCAAAGTGGATCCGGTGTTTTTCTTCAGCCAGGATCGCTCGACCATCGTCAAACGCCGTTATGTCGATGCCGATATTGCCAAATTGTTCGAGGTGTATTTTTATAACGATAACCCTTTGCCGGAGGATAGCAATCGCAAGATTGTAAGCTGGCTGGACAAGCATTTGGCGGATTACGACGTAGTGATCGTGCCGGATTTTGGCAACGGTTTTATCTCCAATGGTATGGTCGCAGCTTTGGCCAAAGGTGCCCGTTTTCTGGCCGTGAATGCCCAGGTCAACAGTGGTAACCGCGGCTATCATCTGATTACCCGCTATCCGCATGCCGATTTTCTATCACTGAATGAACCGGAACTCCGGCTCGCCATGCATGACAAAGGGGGCGTCATCGAGGAGTTGGCGGCGCAACTGGCCGATCAACTGGGCGCGGGGCATGTCGCCATCACCCGTGGTACCAAAGGTGCGCTGATGCTGGATCCAGCCAAAACGGCCTACAAGATTCCTGCACTGTCCGGCAAAGTGGTGGATCGTATCGGCGCCGGCGATGCCTTTTTGTCGCTGGCCGGCTTGTGTCTGGGTGGCGGCATGGCACCACAACAGGCGCTGTTTGCCGGTAGCGTAGCGGCTGCATTGGATGTGCAAATCGTCTGTAACCGGGAACCGGTCAGGGCCGTGGCTTTGTTCAAATACATCACGACCTTGTTGAAGTGATTGCCATGTCTACACACGAGTCGGGTAATCTGAAAAACCTCTATTACCAAATGTTGCGCATTCGTCGTGTCGAAGAAGCGATTGCATTGCGTTATGCCGAACAGCAAATGCGTTGTCCCACCCATTTATGTATCGGCGAGGAAGCCATAGCCGCAGGCATTTGTGCTCATCTGACCCAGCATGACAAAGTATTCAGTAATCACCGCGGACATGGACACTATCTGGCCAAGGGCGGCAGCCTGCCGCGACTACTGGCTGAATTGTATGGGTATGAAGAAGGCTGTTGCGGTGGACGAGGGGGGTCCATGCATTTGACCGATTTGACGGCCGGATTTGTAGCCTCCACACCTATCGTCGGCGGCACCGTGCCTGTGGCTGCAGGTTATGCCTGGGCGGAACAGATGCGTGCCTGTGTCTCCACAGCAGAAAAGCCTGTGGTGGTGATCTTCTTTGGCGATGGCTGTTTTGAAGAAGGCGTGATGCACGAGACGATGAATTTCGCCGTGTTGAAAAAACTGCCGCTGTTGATGATCTGCGAGAATAACCAGTATTCGGTGATGACGCCGTTAGCCGAGCGTCAGCCACAGCGCGATATTTATGCCATTGCGGCCGCCCATGGTCTGAATGCCCGCAGTGGTGATGGCAACAACATCCTTGAAGTGCATGCCATGGCGCAAGTCGCCGTCGCCAATGCCCGGAGTGGTCTGGGGCCGCAGTTTCTGGAATTGTATACCCATCGCTGGCCGGAGCATTGTGGCCCGAACGAAGACGACGATCTGGGCTACCGGTTTCCAGGCGAACTGGCAGCCTGGAAACAACGTTGTCCTCTTTTGTTGGCGCGGGAAAAACTGCAAGCGGATTTTGCCATCAGTGATGCAGAGTTCGATGCCATGGAAGCAGAGCTGGCCGCAGAAATCAGTCAGGCTTTTACCTGGGCGCTACAAGGTACTCGCCCCGCCATCAGCAGCTTGGAGCAGCATCTGTATGCCTAAGATCACACTCAGTTATGGCGCGGCGATACGCGAGGCATTGGATGATGCGCTGGCGCAGTACCCGGAAATGCTGCTAATCGGCGAAGGGGTACCGGATCCGAAAACCATTTTTGCCACCACCCAAGGCTTGCGCGAAAAATATGGCTCGGAGCGGGTGCTGGATATGCCATTGGCGGAAAATGGCATGACCGGTATTTGTATTGGTGCCGCTTTGGCTGGGATGCGGCCGGTGCTGGTACATCAGCGCATCGATTTTGCATTGCTGTCGGTGGATCAGATAGTAAATAACGCCGCAAAATGGCGCTACATGTTCGCCGGCCAACAGCAGGTGCCGCTGGTGATTCGCGTCATCATAGGCCGCGGCTGGGGGCAGGGACCCCAGCATTCGCAAAGCCTGCAGGCCCTGTTTTCGCAAGTACCAGGTTTGAAAGTAGTGATGCCGACTACGGCAGGGGATGCTTATCACTTCATGCTGGATGCCATCGCCAGTCCGGATCCGGTGCTGTTTATCGAGCATCGCTGGTTGCACCATATTATCGGTGAGTTGGACAAACAACGGCCGTCAGCCGGCTTGACTGGTGCGGCAGTGCTGCGCAAGGGTCACGATGTGACGCTGGCGGCCTTTTCGCATATGAGTATTGAAGCTTTGAAAGCAGCTTCCTTGCTATCCGAACATGGCATTGAAACCGAAGTGCTGGATATGCGTTGCCTGACGCCGCTGGATGTAGACGCAGTGGCCAAGTCGGTCGAAAAGTGTGGCAGGCTGGTGGTGGCGGATTGTGCACCGGAAATGGCATCGCTAGGGCATACGCTGATTTCTCGCTTGTATCAGCAGCATTCGGGATTACTAAACCAGGCGCCCCATCTGATCGCATATCCGAACCATCCGGTGCCGACCTCGCATTTTCTGGCCAATCATTATTATCCTGGTGCGGAACAGATTGTCGCCGCCATACTCGATTTATTGGATCGGCGGTCGCTAATGGAAAGCCTGCGTGGACCATTACAAACCGATTTGGCCAAGGATCAGCCCGACCGCAGTTTCGTCGGCCCGTTTTAACTTCTACGAGACCACCGTCATGTCCAAACCCGAACAAGTCAACCGCTTCGGCAATGCCGCCGTCACCTCCATTCCGGAAGATGCGCCGTTGTTCAGCAAGCCTGGTCACAAGTTGCGCACGTCGAATCAGATCGTCGATCGTAGCGCGTTGTCGCAAGAATATCAGGTCATCGATACCAGCCAATTGACCCGCTTGCCAGGGCAAAAGGTCAAGACCGTGTCGCACGATGGCCAGGAAGGTATCATTCGCCTGGATGCCGGCTGCGAACAGGAGCCTGCGGTGCCCAACCAGTTTACCGGCCCCAGCTTTCGTACCCAGCGTGAACGCTTCAGGTTTGATGGTCACAAGATGATGCATCATCTGGACCGGGTGCAAGCCTGGCAGAATGGTGAGCGCTTTGCGCCGGTACATATTGACATGGGGCTGAC
>SXGT01185609.1_pt1 | contig 10818 bp, 9 predicted proteins | sample 3176221 | NCBI WGS metagenome assembly SXGT01 (sample SAMN11356862, study PRJNA531348) | freshwater metagenome | isolation source: freshwater sample F1-120 | place: China: Fuxian Lake, Yuxi | collected 2017-12-25
GATGATCGTGGCGTACAGGATCGCCGAGCGAACCTCCAGCGTTGCACGCGCCACCACTTCGATCGGGCTCAGCCGGTGTTCAGGGTGTTTGAGGCGGTCTTCCTTCAGGCGCCGCATCACGTTCTCGATGCCGACCACCGCGTCATCGACCAGGCCGCCAATGGCGATGGCCAAGCCGCCCAGCGTCATGGTGTTGATCGACAGTCCGAAGTACTTGAAGACCAGCGCGGTGATGAAGATCGACACCGGTATCGCCACCAGCGCGATCACGGTCGTGCGCACGTTACCGAGAAACACGAACAGGATCGCGGCGACGAAGATCGACGCGCCGATCAGCTTGCCTTGCAGCGTGGTGATCGAGTTCTCGATGAAGGTCGCCTGGCGGAAAGTGACGCGCGGTGCTTCCATGCCGGGCGGCAGGCCGTTCTTGGTTTCCGCCAGGGCGGTCTCGATGGCACGGGTGAGCGCGATGGTGTCGGCTGTGGGCTGCTTCTGGATGCCCAGGATGACGGCGGGCTTGCCGCCGTAGCCCGCATCGCCACGCTTGAGCGCCGCCGCGAAAGTCACTTCGGCAATTTGGCGCAGCAGGATGGGCTGGCCGTTCTTGGCTGTGAGCGCCAGGTTCTTCAGGTTGTCCAGGCTCGACGTGCGGCCCAGATGGCGAATGAGGTATTCACGGCCGTTGAGTTCGAGAAAGCCGCCAGACGTATTCGACGAGTAACCGCGCAGCGCGCCTTCGAGCTGCTCGTGCGTGATGCCGAGTTCGGCCATGCGCGCGGTATTGGGCTGTACCTGGAACTGGCGCACCTCGCCGCCGATCGGGATGACCTGCGCGACACCGGGGATCGCCAGCAGCCGCGGACGCAGCACCCAATCCGCGTACTCGCGCACTGCCATCGGCGAGATCTTCGCCGTGTCCACGGGGATGGCGATCTGCATGATCTCGCCCATGATCGAGCTGATCGGCCCCATGCGCGGCACCACGCCCTCGGCGACGCCTTCTTCCATAGACGACAGCCGTTCGCTCACCATCTGGCGCGCGCGGAAGATGTCGGTGCCCCAGTTGAAGGTGACGTAGAGGAACGACAGCCCCGCGCTGCTGACCGAACGCACGCTTTCCACGCCGGGCAGCCCGTTCATCGTGGTTTCGAGCGGGAAGGTGATGAGCTGCTCCACCTCCTCGGGCGCCATGCCGCCGGCCTCCGTCATGATCGTGACGGTGGGCTTGTTGAGGTCGGGGAACACGTCCACCGGCGTGCGTGTCAGCGTCCACGCGCCATAGCCCATCAGCACAAGGCTCGCGATGATCACCAGCAGCCTGTTCGCGAGGCTGCCTTTCAATAGCCAGTTGAACATGTCAGCGCACCTGATTGACGAGGGTGGCGCCTTCGCTGACGACGCGGTCGCCGGCCTTGAGCCCTGAAGTGACGGAGACGGTCGACCCGTCCAGCGGCTGGAAGATCACCACGCGGGGCTCGTAGCGCTCAGGCGACTTCTTGACCCACACGATGGATTCGTTCGACGGGTTCTTCATCAACGACGCGGCCGGCACCGGCACACCCTTGATCTGCGAGCGCGTCTGCACCACCACCTCCACCGGCTGGCCGACAGCCAGGCGGGTCGGCGCCGTGCCCGTGGTGCGAAAGACCAGCGGCAGCGCCTGTTCGCGCAGGCTCGCCGATGCGCCAACAAAGGCGAGCGTGATGCGTTCGCCGCCTTTGGTGGTGACGAAGGCACCGGCGATATCGGTCGCGGTGGTGCCGTCATAGGCCAGCGCCTCGATGCGCAGGCGGCTCGGGTCCACGATCTCGAACAGCACTTCGCGCGCATCGACCACTTGACCGCCCACCACCGAGGCGGTGGCGATCACGCCGCTGACAGGCGCCGTGAGCGCTTCCCGCGTCGTCAGGCCGCCGCCGAGCGCGCGAAGGCGTTCGTCCAGGCTCGTGACTTCGCTCTCCGCGACCTCGATCTCCTTGCGGGGCACCGTGTCAGCCAGATCGCGCAAGCGCGCCAGGCGTTTGGCGGCGAGGTCTTTGGCGGCGCGCAACTCGGCCACTTGCGCCACCTGGTTGGCGCGCTCCAGGCTGCCGGCTGAGGGCAGCACGTACGCCAGCACCTCGCCCTTGCGGACTTGCGCGCCCACCGAAGGCAAACCGCGCGGGCCGGCCTCGATGCGGCCACCCACGGTGGGTTGCACCTTGCCGCCGGCGTTCGGGTCCATCACCACCCGGCCGGCCAGCTCCACAGCACGTGGCAAGGACTTCTCTTCGACCGCGATGGTGCGCAGGCCCATCTGCCGCTGTGCCGGCTTGGGCAGGAACACCGTGCCATCGGGTTGCCGCTTGGGCCCGCCGCTGCTGGCTGCCGGTGACTCGTCGCCATGGTCGTGGCCCGGGCCGGCGTGCGCCGGCATGGCCAGCGCGGCAAGCGTCAGCAGTACGGTGCCGGTGTGGGCGAGAAACAGGCGCAGACACTGCTGCCGCAAGTGGAGGGCCTTCATGCTGCACTCCCGAACGATGCGTTCAGCGCCCGCTTGCCCGTGAAGCGGCGTATCGCCATCCAGACCACCGCCAGTACAGCCAGCCCGCCCGCGCCCCAGGTGGCGTACGTTTTCCATGGCATCGGTGCGGCGGCGGCCTTGACCGGTCCTTCAGCGTGCAGATCGAGTTCACCGGCCAGCAGGTCCGAGTCTTTCGCGGTGCTGACGGTGGCGGTGATGGGGATGACGCCGGGCTTGAGCGCCGCGGCCAGCGTGGCCTCGAACTCGCCCTCGGCGTGCGGTGACACGGCCACCTTGGTGCCGCCCATTTCCAGCTCGACCTTGGCATCCTTCACCGGCGCGTTCGTGGCGCTGTGGTCGAGGTACAGCGTGAGCTTCGTGCCATTGACCACGCCCACCAGCTCGAACAACTCGGATGTCGCCACGAAGCGTGGCAGCCCCGGACCTTCGCCGGCTGCCGCGGGTTCGTCGCCGTGGTCGTGGCCGGGGCCGGCCAGCGCGAGGGGCGAGGCGGTCAGCATCAGGGTTGCGCAGGCAGCAGCAAGAGCCGCGCGACCCACAGGTCGACTGCGCGCTGCACACACGCGAGCTTCAGGTTGGACGGTGATGGTGGGCATGGGTGCTCCAAGGGGATTCGTTTGGACGGATGTGTTCATGGCGGCATGCGGTTTCATCGGACTCGATCCAGCTCAATCGGGCTCAATCGGGAAGAAGCCCGAGCGCCTGCCGACGGAGTGAAATCGCCAGCTTCAGTTCGATATCCGCGCGCGCCGCCTGCCGTTCGGCATCAGCGGCTTCGAGTTCAACGCGCAGCCGGGTCGGCAAATCGCTTTCGCCAGCGCGGAACGACTTGTCGATGAAGCCTCGTGTCTCGCGTGCGAGCTGGGCACGGCGGCCCGCCGCATCGGCTGCCGCCAGCGCAGCGGTCTCGCGGGCGCGGGCGGCAATCAGGTTGGCTTGCAGCTTGTCCTGCTCGGCAGACAGCGAGGCTTCGGCTTCAGCCAGGTCGGCCGCCGCTGTCGCCGCTTTGGCGCGGTTGCGGTCGTCGCTGCCGAATGGGAAACGAAACCCCAGCGTCACAGTCTGGCCGTAGGACTCACCGGCGACCCCGCGGTCACGCGTCGTCAACAGCGTCAGCTCGGGGTTGGCGCGCTTCTGGCTCTGCGCCAGGGCCAGTGCGCGGCGCAGTGTCTCGGCCCGGTCGGCCAGCTCGCGCAGCGCCGGGTGGTCGGGCAACACGGTCGCTTCGGAAGCTGGAGTGGACTCGGCCTGGGTGGGCAGATCTGCTGCGACGCTGCTGCCCACCCAGATGCGCAGCGCTACCACGGCGGCTGCCTCGGCCGCGCCGCTGGCCGCAAGCTCGGCCTGCGCCGTCGCAACCGCGCCTTCTGCCTGGTTCTGGTCGGCGCGCGCCAGGTCGCCAGCCTTCAAGCGGCGTGCCACGTCGGCGGCCAAGGTCTGCGCTGCCGTCAGCCGCGTGCGCGCAGCCAGCACGTCTTGCCGCGCTGCGTGCAAGGCCCACCAGGCTTCCCGTACCGAGCCGGCCACGCGCAAGCGGGCGGCGGCCGTGCGAGAGTCGATGGCGCCGAGTTCGCTGTCGGCCAGTGCCTGGGCGCGCGCGCGCTCGCCCGGCAGCCACAGCGGTACGGCGACACCCACTTCGTACTCACGAGCGCCGTTGTTGCGTGTCAAGCGATCGGTACGGGTCGACGCTTCCAGCGCCGGCGGCTCTGGCGTCCAGCCCGAAACCGCTCGACGTTGAGCGGTGGCAGCATCGCGTCGCAGCGGCGCCGCCTGAAACTCCGGCTGGCGCGTCCATGCTGCCTCGACGGCGGCGCGCAGTGGTGTTGCCACCACATCGGTCGGCGCAGACGCGCCCTGAGTTTGCGGGCTGGCAGTTGGTGGCGTTTGCGCGTTGGCCGCGGCATGACCGAGCGCTGCACCCAGCGCCGCTGCGGCAGCTATCAAGGCCGCCCGGGCGCTGGAGGCGCATGCGCGCCTCGACAGGTCTCGTGGAGACGAGATCGCCATGTTGTTCTTCCGTTCTGTGCCACGGCGCACGCGTGTGGTGCGTGCGATCGGGTAACCCGTGGTGCCGGCTCAGGTGCCGGCGATGTGAGCCTGTCGCGTGCCCGGTGTATCGGGAACGAACGCGAGCAACGTTGCCGGCGAGCTGCGCGCGCCGATGGCGCGCGATAGGGTCAGCCCTGTCGGCGGGTCACAGGCTGGTGCGCCACGGTGGCCGGAAGAGCTTCTCGGCAGGCGAGGCAGGCCAACTGGCAGCGTAACTTGTCACCGCAGAGGCCGCATCACATGAGGGCACCGCGCTCGCGGTGGGCGCCGCAGCGTGGGCAGCGCCAAGATGGCAGACGCCGCAGTCGGCGTCCAATCCGAGATCGCCGCTGCCGTGGGGCAATGGATGGTTTTCACCCTCGCCTGGCGAGCCGGTCGCATCGGGCGACGCGCTGGCGTTGCTGAACGCCACGGGCGCAGTTCCGTGCTCATGCTGGTGCTGATGGTGGCCGAAGTGCACTTCAGCCACCACGGGTTCGTGCTTGCAGTACGCGGCCGCGAGCGCCCAACCCCATTGGAGGGGCAGGAACACCAGCAAAAAGGCGGCTACGGATTTGCGCACGGGCTCAAGTTTAAGTGGGGCGGGAGAGTCTGCGGTTCGTGGGCGCCCGACAAGACCCGCGTCCTGCGCGGGGCTTGCCCCGCCGTGCCGGATCTCAACGCCCGCTTTGGACAGACAGGCGCCGAAGCACCGCGAATGTCATCGACGCCGTGCGTCAACCGCCCAAGTAGCCAGCTTGGCGCGCGCTGCGCGCTTGCGGAGTCTCGCTGCGCATGTCGGCGATGACCTGCGCCCGGGTCTTGTTCATGCCCTGGGTTTCGGCGGGCAACGGCAGGCTGCGGGCGATGCGGGCCAGCGAGCCGTCCTTCTGCGCGGCCAGCACTTCAGCCGTGACTTGAGCACGCGTTTTCGTCGAAGTCGCGTGATCCAGGTGGATCGTCACGCCGGCTTCGCCATCGGCGGGGTGGTACACAGAAGCTGCGGAAGCAGCCATCGGCAGTGTGGGCAGCATGGCCAGGGTGGCGAGGGTCAGGGTGCTCTTGAACATCATCGAAGTCCCTTGGCGTGGATGACGGCCAGCGACTGTGCTGTGCCGTATGCCTCAAGGCATGCAGCCACTCTAGGTACCGCTGCGGGACATGACGCTGGCGCGCGCATTACATGTTTGTCAGGTTCGGCCGCGCGCGCGAGCAGGCAAAGACAATGCACCCATGCGTGTACTGCTGATCGAGGACGAGACCAAGCTCGCCAGGTACCTGACGCAAGGGCTGGCGGAAGAAGGCTTCGTTGTGGACGTGGCCGCCAACGGCGTCGATGGCCTGCACATGGCCATGCAGGGCCAGTACGAGCTCATCGTGCTCGACGGCATGCTGCCCGGTATCGACGGTTTGGGCGTGCTCGCGGCGTTCAGGCAGGCGCGCAACACGCCGGTGCTCATGCTCACGGCGCGCGGCGCGGTAGAAGACCGCGTCAAGGGCTTGCAAGCCGGTGCGGACGACTATCTGACAAAGCCCTTTGCGTTCTCCGAGCTGGTGGCGCGCCTGCATGTGTTGCTGCGTCGCGGCAAGGCGAGTGGCGCGGCCGAAGCGAGTGTGCTGCGCCTGCATGACCTGGAGGCCGACCTGATTCGCCGCAAGGCCGTGCGTGCCGGTACCCGACTCGACCTGAGCGCCAAGGAGTTCAACCTGCTGACGCTGTTCCTCCGCCGGCAGGGCGAGGTGCTCTCCAAGACCGAGATCGCCGACCAGGTCTGGGACATGAACTTCGACAGCAACACCAACGTCGTCGAGGTTGCGATCCGCCGCTTGCGCAGCAAGCTCGATGAACCGTTCACGGAACCGCTCATCCACACCCTGCGCGGCATGGGATACGTGATGGAGCTGCGGCGTTGAAGGCTGGCCAGCAGGGCAGCCCGGCGGCTTCGCTTGGCGCGCGCTTGTCGTCGATGCTGGCCGCTCAGGCCTTGGCCTGTCTGGTGCTGGTATCGCTCGCGGTGTACTTCGTCAGCGCCGGCAACATGGAGCGGCGGCAGGGCGACACACTGGTGCAGAAGCAGTCGATCATCAATCACCTGCTGGACGAAGCGGCGGCCAGCGGCGACATGCCGGCTTTGCGGCACAAGCTCGACGACTTCTTCCTCGGTCACACCGACCTGCGGCTGTCGTTGACCGGGCCGGCTGGCAGCGAGCTGTACCGCAACCGGTTCCAGGACCCGCAGCCCGTGCACGTTCGTCGAGCCGACTACACCGCCCGGCAGGTGCTGGCGGCGGGGCAGGTCTTGGAGATCTCGGTGAAGCTGGAGCTGGATGTGTCCGCGGACTACCGGTTTCTGAAGCAGCTGGCCTGGGCCTTGGGCCTCGCGGCACTGTTGGGGGCCTTGCTCATTTCCGCGGGTGGCTTCCTGCTCGTGCGCGCAGGGCTCGCTCCCGTGCGCAGCCTCGTGCGGCAGACCGACTCGCTCGGCGCTGCGAACCTCGGCAAGCTGCTCGATGGCAGCCGCCAGCCGCGGGAACTTCAGCCCCTGGTCGAACGGTTCAACAGCCTGCTCAGCCGGCTGCGCCAGGCTTACGAACAGCTCGAAGCCTTCAACGCCGATGTCGCCCACGAGCTGTGCACACCCCTGGCAACGCTGATCACGGGCACGGAGGTCGTGCTGCGCAAGCCGCACGCGCCCGAGGCGCTGCGCGAGGTGCTGGAGTCGAATCTCGAGGACTTGCAGCGCCTGTCGGGAATCGTCGCCGACATGCTGTTCCTGTCGCGCGCCGATAGGGGTGCCGTCGGGCGTATGGAGGTTGTACCCAGCCTGGCCGCGCTGGCCGCAGAAGTCGGCGAGTACCACGAGGCAGCGCTGGCAGAGTCCAACCTCCGCATCGAGGTGGTGGGCGACGCCAGTGGCAGTTGGGATGGCGCCTTGCTCAAGCGCGCAATCTCCAATTTGCTGGCCAATGGGACCCGGTACGCCCGGCAAGGCAGCTCGCTGCAGGTGCGGATCGAGCGGATGCACAACGACGCGGTTCGCGTTTCGGTCGTCAATAAGGGGCCGGCCATTCCGGAGGAGCACCTGGGCCGCTTGTTCGACCGCTTCTACCGGGCCGACGGCGCCCGAAGTGGCAGCGACGCCAACCACGGCCTGGGCCTGGCGATCGTGGCAGGCATCAGCCGAATGCACCGCGGAAACACCTTCGCACACAGCGCTGAGGGCTTTACGCATGTGGGCTTCGAGTTGCCGGCCCTTGCAGCCGGCACTTGAGCCGCAATCGGCCCACCACCATCGCAAGCGAGGGCAGAACCGATGCCGCTATCCATCCAGCAAATTCCGAATATGTCACGTGACGAGCTGACATTGATTCTCGCGGGTGGGCTTGTCGGCGGAGCCATCTTGCTGGGCCTGGTGTTGTTCTTGAACTGGCGACATCGAAGTGGCCGCCCTCAAGGCGTCGGGCAACAAGCGAAAGCACGCATGGGCCGCCGTCGAAGGAAAAAGGGCCGCTGATGACCGCCTGGCCGGTTTTCCGCCGATCGACGCGCTTGGGTTTGCTGGCCACCCACGAGCCGGGGCTGGACTTGCTGCGCTACAGTCACGGTGTGCGCCGTACTCTGCGTCTGCTATTGATCTGCCTGCTCTCGCTTGCGCTGCCGTTCAAGGCGCTGGCGGGCGTGGCGATGATCGGCTGCGGGCCGAAGCACCATGCCTCGATGGTGCGGATGGCGGATGCCAAGCCCGTTGTTCATGCCGAAGCGTCGGCCGGGCACGGCGCGCATGCGATGCACGCCAGCCAATCCCCGTCGCAGGGCGAGCCAATGGCCGATGCCGCGGGCAGCGAGGGCGGCGCCGCCGCCCCTGACAGCACCAAGTCTGCTACGGACCATGGCGCGAAAGCCGCCAAGGGCAAGTGCAGCAGTTGCGCACCTTGCTGCGCTGCGGCTGCGCCAGCGCCAGACCACCACCGGTGGCCCACGGCCGAGCCTGCGCATCGCGAATCGCCGTTCCGGGCCGATCGCTACAGCGGCGTCATCACCGACGTACCGCACGAACCACCCCGTTTGATCCTCGCCTGATCCCCGAGCGGCCACGCGCCTCGACGCGCCTGGCCCGGCAGAGATCCAGCCCGCCCGGCTTCCGCTCAGGAAAGGCCGGCGGTTCACTGAAGCGAGGATTCCATGTTCACCGTTCAAGCGAGCAGGCCATTGCGGGCCGCTCTGACCGTTGCGGCATTCACTGCCGCGTTGATGTCCACCGGGCACGCTGCGGCTCAGGCCAGCCAGCCCGGTTCGGCAGCCCCTGTCACCAAGCGTGACCCGCTGAATGCGGCCGAGCGCGTGCCCACCGTGCAGCACCGCTCGGCCTTGGCAAGCTACCGCGCCCACGCAGAGCAGCCCGTCGGGTCCTGGCGTGAGGCCAACGACACCGTCACGAAGATCGGCGGCTGGCGCGCCTATGCGCGTGAGGCCAGCCAGCCCGACGCGTCGGCTCCGATGCCGCCGTCCGCCCCGCCACCCGTTGCACCGGTGGCCAAGCCTGCGGCAACGCAGCCGGCGCCGGCCGGGCACGCGGGGCACGGCAAGCCATGAGGTCCGCGCAGATGAACACCCATACCCTGAAACGACCGGCGCAGCTGCTCGTGCTTGCCGTCACCAGCGCCCTGCTCGGCGGTTGCGCCAGCTTCTCGACCGATGGTGGCTTCGGCGCGGTCGAGTCCACCGCGAAGGACCGGCTGGGCAAGGACGTGCGGTGGGCACGCAACGATGCCGACACCGACACCATCGAGCGCCGAGTGGCCGAACTATTGGCCAAGCCGCTGGCCGCTGACGACGCCGTGCAGGTGGCCCTCCTCAACAACCGCGGCCTGCAGGCCCGCTTCCAGGACCTGGGCATCGCCGAAGCCGAGATCGTGCAGGCCGGGCGGCTGCCCAACCCCGGCTTCACCTTCGGTCGCTTGAAGAAGGGCGATGAGATCGAGCTGGAGCGCGGCCTACACATCAACCTGGCCCGTCTGCTGGCGATGCCGCTCGTCTCACGCCTGGAAGCTCGCCGCTTCGAGCAGGTCAAGGGCGAGGTGACGATGGACATGCTCTCGCTCGCCGCCGACACCCGCAAGGCCTACTACCAGGCGCTGGCGGCCGAAGAAAGCTTGCGCTACATGCGGCAAGTGAAGGAAGTGGCCGAGGCCAGTGCCGAGCTGGCCCGGCGCATGGAAGCCGTCGGCAACTTCAACAAGCTGGCCCGTGCCCGCGAGCAGTCTTTCTATGCCGACGCGGCGCTGGGCCTGGCCCGCGCCGAGCAGGCACAGCGGGCCTCGCGCGAGCGCCTCGTCCGCCTGCTGGGCGTGTGGGGCACACAAACGCAGTTCGTGCTGCCCGAGCGCCTGCCCGATCTTCCCGATGCGCCCAAGGACCAGCCCGACATCGAGCGCACGGCGATGGCTCAGCGACTGGACGTGATGGCCGCGAAGTTGGGCGCGGAGCAGACCGCACGCAACCTTGGCCTCACCCGCACGACCCGCCTTATCAACGTGCTGGAGCTGGGCTTGGTGCGCAACACGTCCAACGAAGCGCCGCGCCAGACGGGCTGGGAAATCGGCTTCGAGCTGCCGCTGTTCGACTGGGGCGGCGCACGCGTCGCGCGTGCCGAGGCCATCTACATGCAAGCGCTGCACCGCGCCGCCAAGACGGCCATCGACGCCCGCTCCGAAGTGCGCGAAGCCTATGGCAACTACCGCAGCGCCTACGACATCGCACGCCACCAGCGTGACGAGATCGTGCCGCTGCGAAAGCGCATCTCCGAGGAGCAGGTGCTTCGCTACAACGGCATGTTGATCGGCGTGTTCGAGCTGCTGGCCGACGCAGGTTCGCAGATCGCCAGCGTCAACGCGGCCATCGAATCGCTGCGCGACTTCTGGCTCGCACAGGCCGATCTGGACATGGCGCTCATCGGCAAAGCCGCGATGGCTGCGCCCGCCGCCGGTGCCGCCCCTGCTGCCGAAGGCGGCGGTGCGGCGCACTGACCGCGCGCGCTGCCAACCTCAAACATCCAAGGACTTCCATCCCATGTTCTCCCGAAGAAACTTCGTCGGCGGTGCTGGCGCCGTGGCAGCGGGTGTCGCAGCCGCTGCTGTCAGCAAGGTCGCGATGGCCGCACTGCCCGAGCCGGTCATGCAGACCAAGCCCGACACCATGCCGCCACTGGTGCCCAACACGGGCCGCCCCTACAACCCGGTGGTCACGCTCAACGGCTGGACCC
>SXGT01566639.1_pt1 | contig 10818 bp, 10 predicted proteins | sample 3176221 | NCBI WGS metagenome assembly SXGT01 (sample SAMN11356862, study PRJNA531348) | freshwater metagenome | isolation source: freshwater sample F1-120 | place: China: Fuxian Lake, Yuxi | collected 2017-12-25
CCAAACACCGCCGCGAGCGCTCAAGCCCACTCCCGAGAGCCGTTCGATCGCGCAAGTCGCCTGGTATGCGAGGCTACTGACCTCCAACGGGCCGTCAGACGTCACGCCTTGCCCGCCCCGCCCTTGGCCCTGGTCGGGTTTGTCCACTTGCTAGACGCACCTGGGTCTCTGGGGCGTAGAATGGCCCGTCACAGCACCATCAGACCATGGCCCTGACCGCCGGCGCCCGCCTCGGACACTACACCGTCTCCGCCCTGCTTGGCGAGGGGGGCATGCGAGGTATGGGCACCAGACCCAGCATGGATACAGATCGCCTGACCTTCTGGGGAATCGCGTACAGCGCCATCGTCGTCCACACGACGAGCTACCTGGTCGTCGGGGCTGTCGCCTTCACGATTCTCGATTACCCCACGCTGTTCGCCGACGCCAGGCTCCAGTCGCTCTTCAGACAGGCCGACGACCGATGGGTCATGGCCGGTCCGCTCTTCCAGCCGCTCCGCGGGCTGCTGTTCGGGGCGGTGTTCTATGTGCTGCGGGACGCGTTCTTTGGCCCGACCGATGGTTGGCTGCGGATCTGGCTCGTCCTCGTGGTCGTGGGCATCCTGTCCACGTTTGGACCCGCGCCTAGCTCGATTGAGGGCCTGATCTACACCACCATTCCGGCCAGATTCCAGCTCGGTGGCAGCCTGGTTGAAGTGTTGGTGCAGTCCCTGCTGCTGTCTGTGGGCGTGTTCCACTGGGTGACTCATCCTGAGAAGCGATGGCTCACGTGGGCGCTGAGTGGTCTCTTCGTGATCGCGCTTGTCCTGCCACTACTCGGTCTGCTCATGGGATAGCCAGGCGATCCCGGGGATAAGACGACTCTTCCGGCCGCCCTTGGCGCGAGAGGCCCTGCCGAGAAGCGCCGCCCGGCCGCCGTAGACTTTGGTCACCCCGGTGATCTCCACAAGGGTCGGGTCTCCTGTATCGGTCACGGTGTGTGTCAGGCGAGCTGGTCTGGTGGGGTCACCAGCTCCACCTGAGCCCGGCCCGAAGGCGCTTCGCACGACTGATGGCACCGGGTGAACTCGTCCGGGATCCGTGCGGCAGATCTGAGCCAATCGTGACCTTCACGACATCTGTCAGGTCTCTGGAGGCTTCAAGCTGCAGTATGCCGCCGACACGCCGGAAGGTCGCCAGCCAGGTCACTTCCCAGCTACCCCAGTCCTCGAGCTGGGTGGTCGTGGCCACGAAGGAAGGCACGAACGCGCGGTCGAAAAGAAGGAGCGGGTTGATCGGCGGTTCGATTGCGCTCCCGGCGACCGTCACCACCGCCACGCCGCTCCGGACGGCGCGCTCCACCCCGACGGCCCAGAGCACCGCGTCTCCAACCTCAGGATCACGGGAGCGTGAGTACGAGAATTCGCCTCGCACGAGCCACTCGCCCTGGCCGCGGACGGCCTCGACGCCATAGGCGTCCTCGCGGGCGAACCGACGCGCCAACGGGACGATCAGGTCGACCATCGGGTCACGTTCCAAATCGCCCAACGCTTCGAGCACGGGTGCCGGCCGGATGCCGGTGCGAGCCCAGACACCGAGGTCCCACTGATCACCACTCACGACCACCCGTCCAACATCGAACCCTCGCCGTGGCGGTGCACCCTCCGCGTCCTTCAGAAACACATCCGCGTACCATAGCGGCGAAAAGCGCCCTAGCATGACCGGCAACCGCCACGGCGTGGTGAGGAACGCGTGATACAGCTCGAAACGCACCGGGCCGCGCTCACCCTGCAGCCGCGCCCCCCACAAGGGGAGTCGCTCATCGTCGAACGGATCGGACAAGTCCCGTGGCAGGAACGCCTCGGCCGGGGAAAAGCCGTCGGTACGTCCCCACCCGACCTGGAACCGCCCGATCTGGAGGTCCAACGCCGGAGCCAAGGGGAGACCAACCCACGCGTGCCGAACCGACAGGGGTGACCGCCTGGGCCGCCGGTCCGCCGGGTCGAACGCCCAGCTATCGTGCTCACCCGCGGATGACTGCTCGGCCTGAACGGCGCCGAGAAGGCGCACGCTGCCGAAGGTCAGCTCCTGTGAGGCGACCAGCGTCACCCACGCGTCGACAGGATCGTCGGCCCGGGTCACACCTCGTCCGTACCCGAACACGTTCGCCTCGACGAAGCCGGTGAACCGACTCGAGATCCCGGAGCCGAGGTGTGCCTCCTGACCTGCGTCGACGCCGTCTTCGGCGTGACCCGTCCTGCCGACCGGACTCACGACATCCGCACTTCGGTCCACGCGCGTTGATCGCGAGTCCGAAGAGGACTGCGCCCCAACGCCCCCGAGCGGTGCGACGACCAACAACACCAGAGTCGGGGCGAACTTGGCCATTCCGCAGCAAAGTTTGGTACAGGCACTATGCATCACGTTTCCGGCGAGCTAGTATATGACTCCAGATTGTGCGGCTCTGCACGCCCATCACGGCGCAGCACACACACGGCATCCCATTTCATACGCGTCATACGCGCGTCACCACACGGAGAGCAGGCATGATGAGCAGACAGGGCATCTTGGGTGCGGCAGTAATCCTGCTGGTCCCCGCGCTGACCTTGGCCCAGAGTCCGGTCGAGAGCGGCACCGTGGAAATCTCCGGCAGCACGGGGTTCCTGGGGAGCTTTCAGACCCTCGGTTCCCAGGACGAGGCGGACGATATCAACATCACGAATCTCGCGTCGGCGCTTGGAGTCTTCTTTTACCCGTCCGCGAGCTTCGGTGTCGGCGTGACCGGCGCACTCACCAAGTTCACGACCTCCGCCGGATCATCGGACTTGACAGCGAACAGCACGTTGATCGGGCCTGCCGTAAAATTCCGCATCGGCGGAGGGAGCGCGCAGTTCGTGCTCACCGGCGGCGCGGGCATCACACGGACAACCCTCGACATCACCGGTCAGGATTTCGGAAGTATGGAAGAAACCGGCCTCACCACCGACGGGTTTTACTGGGTCGCCGGCGGGGAGGTGGACTTTTTCCTGAACGACTTCGTCTCGCTGGACGTAGGGGCCAAGTACCAGGCGTCGACCGTCACCGATGACGCGGACGGCGAGTTCGACGTCGCGGGGCTGACGGTGGGTGTGGGCTTTTCGCTCTACTTCAACTGAATCGTCACTGTCTGACGAAATGGTCGGTTCGCTCGCTGCGCCACCGCTTTCTGAGTGTCCTGGTCGCGGCCGCAGCACTCGACCGGCGCCACGCTGGTCGCCGCCTTCAAGGAGTCGAAAGGGGGTCGCGTCTGCGACCGGCGATACACCGCCCTGCCGACCTTCGTGGGTGGCAGCGTCCACGCGTCGGGGTTCATCGTCGGGCACTACAACGACTCCGCTCTGTTCGTAGGGGGCGATCTCACGGCGGCCGGCTACGTGCCGCGGGCGAAGCCATACCCGGACCTGCCCGGTGTCGCACCGCACCAGGTGGCGGGAAAGATCGAGGCCCGGCGGATTGATGTGCACGAGGCCTCGGATGAGGCGCTGCGAGCGGCCTTCGTCGACGAGGTCCTGGCTCAGGACGGCGAGGATCTCTGGCTCGACGAGAATGCCGTCATCGAGCGATCCAACGCGGGCCTGCCCGTGTGGCGATAACGTGCCCGTCTGCGGGATTACCGCAGATGTCATACATCCGCAGATTGCCCAGATTCGATTACGCAGGATGATTTGGCAGGGGGAACGCCGTGCGCCCACCAGGTCGTTGGAAGACCGGTCAGAACGCGGTTTCCCACCAGCGGGATCCCGTTCGGCGACGTGTCCCACAGCGGCTGGCATGGCGCCTCGAACAGCGGACGGGGTCATCGTGTCGACGTGGACAAGCTGATTCCACGAGACTTGGCGGTATGCGCGACCATAGCGCGCCGGCTCGTCGCCTCGCACCAGCGATGTGGTTCGCGCTGGCCGGATCGGGTACGACGGGGCGCGCTACTATCGGAGGGTGATACGCCTCTGGGCGGCGTTCGTGCTGGGGTGCGCCCTGCCGGGTTCCGTTGCCGCGGCCATCGATCTGCAGCTCCTGGTCGGCGGGCTCGCCAACCCGGTGGGGATGACGCACGCGGGTGACGGCTCTGGACGCCTCTTCATCCTGGAGCAGGCCGGGCACGTGCGCATCCATACCGGCGCCGCACTGCTGCCCGCTCCGTTTCTGGACATCACGTCCATCACGGGCTCGGGCCGTGAGCGTGGGCTGCTTGGGCTGGCCTTTCATCCGCACTATGCCTCGAATGGGCAGTTCTTCGTGTACTACACCGACCTGGCAGGTTCGACCGTCCTCGCACGCTATGAGGTCTCCGCGGACCCCAACGTCGCGGACCCGACGTCGGCGGCGCTGCTGCTGACGATCCCGCGGCCGTTCGCGAACCACAACGGGGGCCAGATCGCGTTTGGTCCGGACGGGTTCCTCTATGTCGCGGTCGGGGACGGCGGGAGCGGCGGCGACCCCGGCGACCGGGGGCAGCGCCTGGACACCTTGCTCGGCAAGATGCTCCGCATCGACGTGGACACCGGACCGCCCTACGGAATCCCCGCGGACAACCCGTTCGTCGGCGTCGCCGAGGCCCTGGACGAAATCTGGGCCTGGGGCCTGCGCAACCCGTGGCGGTTCAGCTTCGATCGCCGGACACACGACCTCTTCATCGGTGACGTCGGACAGCGTTCCTGGGAGGAGGTCAGTCACGAACCAGCTGGCGGCCCCGGAGGGCGGAACTACGGGTGGCGCCGGATGGAGGGGGCGCACTGCTTCAACCCGGACTCCGCCTGCAACGATGGGACCTTGGTGCGGCCGATCCTCGAATATGGGCACACCGTCGGCTGCTCCGTGACCGGCGGGTATCGGTACCGGGGCACGCAGATTCCGGCGTTGGCCGGCGCGTACCTGTTCGCCGACTACTGCAGCGGTCGGATCTGGGGTGGTACGCCCGGCACCGACGACCGCTGGTCCTCGGTCGAACTGCTCGACACGGCGCTCCGGATCAGCAGCTTCGGCGAGGGCGAAGCGGGCGAGCTGTATGTCGCCGCCCACGGCGCACCCGGGTCGGTGCATCGCGTGGTCGAGGCGGCGTCCCCGTCCCAGGAGCGGTTGCGGGTCAGCACCCGTGGTGCCGGGCGCGGCACGGTGACCAGCACGCCGGATGGCGTGGCGTGCGCCGGGGACTGTTCCGCCCTGTTCGACGGCGGTGCGGCAGTGTCGCTGCGTGCGACTCCGGCCGCGGGTTCGGGGCCCGGTGTGTTCGCCGGTCATCCGGATTGCGACGATGGGGCGGTCACGATGACGCTGGCCCGCCACTGCACCGTGAGCTTCCCGCTGGATTTCACCGACGACCTCAGCGGCGGCGCGGCCGTCCCTCTCAGGGCGGTCCACGTCACCGAACTCCGCGAACGGATCAGCGTCGCGCGCGCCACGTTGGGGCTGGCGGTGGTGGCCTGGACGGACGACCCGATTGCCCCGGGGACGACGCTCGTCCGTGCGACGCACATCACCGAACTCAGGGCCGCCCTCGCGGGCGTGTATCGGGCGCACGGCCTGGCGGAACCGACCTACACGGACGTGCTGATTTCCGCCGGAGACCCCGTGACAGCCAGACCTGTCCGCGAACTCCGCGGCGCCCTGCTGCTGGTGGAGTAGGGCGCGCTGCCGTGCCGGTGTGACGCGGGGGTGCCACCGACGGCTGCTATTCGGCCCTGTGGCCGCCCGCGAGGTACCCGGCGAGGTGCGCGGCCACATCCCGCCCATCTAGCGCCATCTAAATATACGCAGCGCAATCGCGAACGGAACCACGGCCCACGTGGCGAGCGTCGCGAGTTCTCCCCGGAGATCCACCAAGGTGGCGCCTTCGAGCACGACGCCGCGCATGGCATCGACGAGCGCCGTCAGCGGTAGGGCCTGGATGACCGGCTGCGCCCATCCGGGAAAGTTCGTCGCGGAAAAGAACACGCCGCTCAGCACCCACATCGGCACGGTCGCCAGGTTCATCAGTCCGTTGATGGCCTCGAAGGTCCTAACGCGGCTGGCGATCAACAGCCCGAGCGATCCGAACGCGAGCGCACCAAGAACGGCAACGATGCCGAGGCTGGCCAATCCGCCCCGTATTGGCGTGCCCAACACGAGGGCTCCAAACGCGAGCGGTATTCCGACTTCTGGAGCCAGGAACACCAGTCGGGCGACAATCGGCGCCATCAGGAAGTCGCGTTTTCGCATCGGGCTGGCGGCGAGACGCTTCAGCAGCTTCTTGAGCCGTGCCTGGACCGTCACGAACGCGATGCTCCAGAGGCCGTTGTTCATCACGCCGAGCGCGATGATGCCCGGGAGCAGCCAGTCCACATAACGGGATCCTGGGATCGCGATCGTCTCGTCATTCGCCTGCCACGGATCAGGGCGGCCGGTCGCGCGCTTCAGCGCCTCATCGACGACCAGTCGCGCGAGGCGGCTCTCGTCGCGCGTCGGATCGAAGCGGTAGGTCGGCGGATGGCTTGCCACGACAATCAGATCGACCTCCCCGTTGCGGAGCGCGCGAAGCTCGTCACCCGGCGGAATGTCGCGGACCACGATGTGCCGCTCGGCCGTCAGCGATGCCTTCAGAGTGTCCCGCGCCCCGGTCGCTGAGCTCGGCTCGATCGCCGCGGAGCTCCGCTCGACGGCCACGCGCACGGGGCGCGCGGCCCCGGCGGGGAAGGCGATGGCCATCATGACGGACATGACGATCGGGAAGAAGAACGTCCAGAAGATGGCTTCGGGCTCGCGCAAGAACTCGCGGAGCCGGGCGAGCGTCAGCTCGACGAGCGGATGGTAGGTGCCACTCGACGCGCGCGGCTCGGTCGACGCGAGGCGGCCCGTCGCCTCAGTCTTCACGCAGCTGCCGTCCCGTTAGCGACATGAACACGTCCTCGAGCGTGCCCTCGTGCACCACGCGCGTCGGTGTCCCGAACGACGCGATGAGGGCCTGCGGCGTGTCCATGGCGATGACCCGGCCGCGGTTGACGATGGCCACGCGGTCGCAGAGGGTCTGCGCCTCGTCCATGTAGTGCGTGGTCAGGAGCACTGTGCCGCCATTCTCCCTGAACCGGCCCATGATGCTCCAGAGCTGTCGGCGGGACTGCGGGTCGAGGCCCGTCGTCGGCTCGTCGAGAAACAGCAAGTCGGGGGCGCCCGCGAGCGCGCAGGCGATCGACAGCCGCTGCTTCTGGCCGCCAGAGAGCTTGACGACCCAGCTGCGACGCTTCGCCTCCAGCTCGACCCTCGCCAGCAGGTCCGAGACGGTCGGTCCTCGATCGTAGAACGACCGGAAGAGGCGCAGCGTCTCCTCGACCGTGAGCTTGTCGGTGAACTGCGTTTCCTGCAGTTGGATGCCCAGTCGTTGTCTCAGCTCGTGCTCGTGCGTCTTCCAACGCAGTCCGAGCACATCCACCTCACCATCGTCCGGCGTGAGGAGCCCCTCGAGGATCTCGATTGTCGTCGTTTTGCCGGCACCGTTTGGGCCCAACAGGCCGAAGCACTCGCCGCGACTCACGGAAAAGGAGAGACCGTCCACGGCGACGACGTCGCCGTAGCGCTTCTTCAAATTGCGGCAGTTGACCGCGAGACTCATGGTCTGGCCATTCAGGCGGCAGCACGAACTCCCACGACCGCGCAGTCTAACCGACTATCGTCCTCTGGAGGGGTGTGATGCTGGACAAGATGGAGCCGGGCCTTGACACGTCGAAACAGATCCTCACAAACCAGTGGTTGGAGGCCCCTCGATGCAAGCAGCGCCAACTCGACACCTCGATCCGACCCGCATAGATCGGATTCCGGAGTATCGCGCTGACTGCATGCTGTCCTTCGTTCGGTCAGCTCGAATATCATTGTCGAATTGCGCGGAGGACGCGAGCACCCCCCTCCATCAGCTTGCCTGTAGACGACCAGGAACTGCACTCGCTCCCGATGCTCGCGGCAGTACGCGAGCAGGCGCTGCAGCTCGAGCCGATCCGAGGTCTTGGCCGATTCTCCCTTTTCCGTGAACTCGGCAGCGACTTCGAAGGCTTCACGTTTGCAGTATTCCAGGCACGCACGACGTTGAGTCGCCAAACTGAGGTGTTCGACCGTCAGCCCGGTCAGCCAATCACCAATTCAAGGAACCCCTATGCCTTATATCTCCTCGCTCCACGTCTATCCGGTCAAGTCCTGTGCGGGGCAGGAGCTGTCTCAGGCCAGGTTGAATGCCCGTGGAATATGCCGCGACCGCGAATGGGTCGTGGTGACGGACGACGGGGCTTTTATCTCTCAGCGCACCCATCCGGGTATGGCGCTCATACAACCCGTCCTGGAAAATGACCGGCTTTCTGTATCGGCCCCGAAGATGAACGAGATGACCATTGAGACGCAGGATGATGGCGACATCCGGCAGGTGAATGTCTGGGGGGCTCTGTGCGACGGGGTCGACCAGGGAGAGGCTGCGGCCGCCTGGTTCAGCGCTTACGTGGCGACGCCCTGCCGGCTGCTGCATTTCAGACCGGGCTTTGTCCGGCCTGTCGATCCGAATTATGCGCCGCGTTCAACCGATCAGGTGGGATTTGCAGATGCCTATCCGCTGCTGCTCCTCTCCGAGGCCTCGCTGGCCGATCTGAACGCCCGGCTGCCGGAACCGATTCGGATGAACCGGTTCCGGCCGAATATCGTCGTTGCCGACTGCCCGCCGTATGCGGAAGACACCTGGAAACAAATTCGCGTGGGTGCGATGCAGCTTGACGTGGTCAAACCCTGCGCACGTTGCGCCACCACGCTGGTGGAACAGGAATCCGGTGCCAAAGGCAAGGAGCCGCTCAGGACTCTGGCGACCTACCGTAAGCTGAACGGCCCAGACCCGGTGTTCGGCCAGAATGTCGTCCATCAGGGCGAAGGCGTTCTTGAAACCGGCCTGGTCGTGGAGGTCATCACGTAGGGTGCGATCGGCCTGCCGAAATAAATCTGAGATCTCGGTGGTAACACACCACGGACAAGGGTGCCCGAACCTACCCCCGTGCGCGCGTCCGCCTCGCCCACGACGCCTTCATCCGGACGGACACCGCCTTCCGTGCGGCGGCACTCAACGGCGCTCGTCCCGTCTTGGTCTTGCGCGCAGTCTTCGGCGCGGACCTGCGCGTGCGGGCAGTCTTCGTCCCGCCCAGAGCACGCGCGGCGCTCTGGAGGGCGTCAACCTCCCCCTGGAGCTGGGCGATCTGGGCGAGTCTGGACGCGACGGCGGCGGTGATCTGGCTGTTGACGGCGGTCGAGAATGCCATGCAATTGGTCTCCTGGTATGTCTGGTCAGAGCCTCACGACGCGACCTCCGAGCCTGGCTGACGCCCTGAAGCGGATAGCCCACCCCCCACAGCCGCTCTCGTGGTCTCGCAGATTCATCAGTTGCGCCACGCGGCGCAGCAGTCCTCGTGGACCTCAGAAATGTGTGGTTCCCTGTTCGTGAAAGTACGCGTGCGTGCCCCGTGCCTCCGCTGCCTTCTCGAACGCAGCTAGAAGTTCTAAGCTCCCGGCCGCCCCGGACTTCGAGACCGCCATGATCCGGTTGGTTGCCACACTCGGGTCGTCCGCCCCAGGGTCGACCGCACCCTTGCGGCCTGTCCGCGCCTTGATTCGCGCCACGAAGTTTCGGGTCAGAGCGCCGGGATCCGACGTCATTCCGCGCACAACCTCGGGCATCGCATATAGGAGCAGTGATCGCTTGTAGGGTCCGATGGTGCCCACCGTAAACCCAGTCACACGCCCACCTTCTTCAGCGATTAACGCCAGGTCACCATGGTTGCGAATGAACCATTTGTACATCTTCCGCAGGAAAGGGGAGCCGAGGATCGTCACGCGCCACTCGGGAAACCGCTGCTTATGAATCTCCACCACTTGGTCCATGTCACCCTCGCCCATCCTCCGTACTTTGATCGTCGTAGAGGGCGCCCCGACACTATCCTCTCCCGTCAGTGCCCTCTTTGGCGCTGCCACCGGGTTCTCTAGCAATTCAGCGACTCTTTCAAGTGTTCTAGCTTCGATGAAACTACCGATTGATAGCTTCGTACCGAACGTCTTTGCCGCCGTGACTGTCGCTTGCACGAGCGTCAGTGAATCGCCACCCAAACCGAAAAAGTCGTCCTTGCGTCCGATGTCTCGAATGCCGAGCAGGTCTCCCCAGATTTGTGCGAGCGCGCGTTCTACGTCACCAGCCGGTGCTTCGAATTCCCTCTTGGCTTCGGTCGCGTCTACGTCGGGAGGCGGCAGCGCTTTGCGGTCGATCTTCCTATTAGGTGTTTGTGGGAAGGCCTGGACCTGCACCACACGTGCAGGCACCATGTACTCGGGAAGCCGTTCGGCGACGAAATTCCGTAGCTCACTTGCCGTCACCTGTTTTCCATTGTGCGTGGTCACATACGCAACTAGGCGCAGGTCCCCCGGCGTGTCTTCTCTTGCCAGCACTATCGTTTCACGCACATCCGCGTGGCTGCTCAACACGGTCTCGATTTCGCCCAGCTCGATCCGGTGACCGCGAACCTTGACTTGGTGATCGAGTCTTCCTAGAAACTCGATCTTGCCGTCAGGCAAATATCGAACCAAATCCCCGGTTCGATAGACCCTGGCATGCGGTGTCTTTCGGAATGGATCTGCAAGGAATCGCGCTGCCGTTAGCTCACCTTGGTTCAAATACCCCCGAGTGACACCGGGGCCCCCGATCAACAACTCGCCGGGAACGCCGACGGGCTGTGGCCGGAGAGCCTCGTTGACGACGTAAAATCGCGTATTCAGAATCGGGCGGCCGATGGGAATCGCGTGCGCATCATCCTTCAA
>SXGT01043986.1_pt1 | contig 10816 bp, 4 predicted proteins | sample 3176221 | NCBI WGS metagenome assembly SXGT01 (sample SAMN11356862, study PRJNA531348) | freshwater metagenome | isolation source: freshwater sample F1-120 | place: China: Fuxian Lake, Yuxi | collected 2017-12-25
CCGGCTCTGCCGACGAGTCCGAGTTGCTCTGCACGCAAAGCGGCTTTTTTGGCTGCCGCCACGTCGCCGGACTTGAGGAGCACGTAAGCCAAGTTGGACTGAACGTACGGCGAGTCCGGCAGTTTTTGCGCCGAAGCCTGCATCGCTTTCACGTAAGGGGTCCAATCGACCTTCGCCCGCTTTTCGATGCGGTCGAAGAAGCGCCGCACAAAGAGATCGGACTCGAACCGCTCGGCGTACGAAGTGAACGAGGCGGCCGAACCCGCCGCATCTCCAACCGCGGCTTTGGCTTCGGACTCAGCCAGATGCCAAGGCGCGTAAGCCGGAAAAAGCTTGATCGCCTGAGCAAAGAACGGCAGTGATTCCTTAGCTTGTCCGAGCTCCAAGAGCAGTTCTCCCGAGCGGAAATGCGCCGTCCACGCCGCGGGATTGATTTCGCAGGCGCGCCGGTATTCGACCAGCGCGAGAGCTGCGGCCGCTTTGAGCGCCGCTTCATCCATTTTCGGACGCGGCGATTCCAAACGCCGGGCGAGCCGCAACCGAAGACCGGCGTGGTTCGGGAACGCCGTGACGGCTTCCTTCAACTCTTCGATGTCGGTGCCGGCGACGGCCGAAGGCTCCGACGGCTCCGGCGAACGCGACGCAAGGTTGAGGGCGAACGCATGGCGGCTGCCCAAGGCCAGATCGCAGAGGCCGTCGGCCTCCGCTTTATGGAAAGTCTTCCACGCATCTTCCGTGCGGCCTGTCTCGGCCAAGAAACCGGCGTGCGTCAAGCCGAGCAACGGGTGTCTTGGCGCGGTCGTCGCCAACTCTGCAAATCCCTTGTCGAGCGCTGCACGAACCTTCGGTCGCGGAGAGATCGTGCTGAGCAACCCGAGCACCGTGCCGGACGACGGCGAAAGCCCGGACTTGACCCATTCGAGGAAGAAGGCCGCGGCCTCTTCGTCTTTATCCATGCGGAGCAGGGACTTGACGTAGAGCGTCGCGATCTCGATGTCTTCCGGTTCGACGGCCAAAAGCTTCTTCGCGGCCTGCGCCGACTCGTCGAACTTGCGGCGGTAGTAAGACTCGCGGACGTTGGCGCGCAACGGAACCGCGGCGTCAGGCCTCGCCTTGCGGATGTCGACGAAGAGGGCTTCAACTTCCGCGTCGGCGACCCGTGCGGGCTCGGCCCGCTTGGCCGTAGCGGTCGCATCCAAGAGCGCTTTGGCAAGCCTAAGTTTCAGCCCGACGTTCTCGGGGTTCTTGGCCGCCGCTTCGCGCAGCGACGAGACATCCGACTTGGCCGTGCTGCCAGGAATATCCTGCGCCGACGCGAAGACCGCGCCGACGAGGAGCATCGTCCACCAACGTACCGAAGCGCCGACGCCGAGAGTCATAGCGCTGATGCTATCGGGTCGGCCGAGTCCGGAAAGGCCGATTTGCAGCGGAGCGGAACGACCGACGACCCGGTGGCCGTGCACCGTCGGTCGGCCGTCCCTACTTGATGGGTCGGGACTCCGCCGGTCGCGACTCCGGTTCGTCGCCCGCGACCACGAGGTAGGGCTTTCCATCGAGGACGAAGAGGACGTCGCCGAGCGCCAAGACGCCCGCCAGTCCGGGGTTTTGGGTCAAGAGGTCGAAGTAGGCGTCTGAAAACGCCTTGATGCGCAGGACGCCGGTCTTCAGCGTCTCGGCGCTCAACTGAAGCGCGGCGGCCTCCACGTACAGGCCTTCGCGATAGTAGAACGTGCGGTCACCCACACGCTTGACCAGCGCACCGGCAGGAAGACCGTCGTCTCCTTGGGCGTCACGGAGCCGAAGAATCCGCAAAGAAAGCGCTACCGGATCCTTTTCAAGCGATTTTCGGACTTCCTGAACCGCCTTCTCGCGTTCGGCGTCTACGAGGCGATCGCGTTCGCCGAACTTGTCCTCGCCGGCCTTCCCGTCCCGCGCGGCGTCGGCGACTTCCCCCAAGCTCAAGTCACCGGGTTCGCGGAGTTTGGTCCCCGGGGCAGGGTTGCCCGGTGCCGCCCCGCGAGAGTTCGGCGGGCTGTTCGGATCGCTGCTCGGCGGAAGCCCGCCCCCGGCCGGTCGTGCGCCGCCGCCGCCCTTCGCGACTTCTCCCTCCGGAACCCCTCGCGTCCAGCGTCCCCCCTCCCTACCGCTTCCGCTATCCAACCCGCGGACCGTGCCCGGACGAGGACTTGCTCCGGTCGGGATATCCTCGACGACGAGGTAGGACGTGTACGGGGTCACGATGCCGTACTTGACGCCTAGGCGGACGATCTCGTCCGTCAGTTCTTTCGCAGCACCGTTCAGCCGGATCTGGTCCATGAGGAAGCCGACTTTGCGGACGGCCCACAACCGAGGCACGGCCGGTTCCTTCCCGGAATCGCCGAAGCGGAGTGCGAAGTCGTAGCCGACGGATCGGCCGTTCATGCGACCTTCGAGCCGCACTTTGGCGTCTCCCGCACCGAGGTAGCGGCCGGCGATCATCGCTTGGGAGCCGCGGAAGAGGTCCGGAAGCACGCGCGGATAAAGGTCCAGGGCTTTGACGCCTTCGACGATCAGCTTGAGATCGGTCAAGACCGGGCTCGCCACCTTCTGGAAGAAGCTCGACAGCTTGACTTCGAGGTCTTCGCGTTCGCCGACGTAGTCGCGAGCGCCGCGGTTTTCTTCGGCCAATCGGTCGAGCAGGACCGTGTTGACGTCTTTGCCGATGCCGAAGACGAATACCCGGGCGTTCTCGCTACGGCCCTTCGCATCCTTGAGGATCGTCTCCACGTCCGTCAATCCGACCGTCGGAAGACCGTCGGTAAGGAAGATGACGAGGAACGGGCGGCTCGGATCTTTCTTGGTCGAAAGGGCGACCGACAAAGCATCGGCGATGTTGGTGCCGCCCAGCGCCTGACGTTCCGAGATGAACTGCAACGCAGCGTCCTTTGCAGCCGTATCGGCCGGAGAGAGGGCGTCCTTCCAAGTGCGCGACTCCGTCGAGAACGTGACGAGGTTGAATCGATCGCGAGGATCGAGGCTCTTCACGCAGAACGACAACGCACGTTTCAACTGCTCCATCTTGTCGCCGGCCATCGAGCCGGACGTGTCGGCGACGAACACGACGTCCTTCGGCAGCGATTCGGCGGTCGCGGCGTCGTCGGACGGCGAGAACAAGAGCACGAACGCCCCGTCGTCCTTGGCCTCGGCGTGCGTCAACAACGTCGCGCCGACCGCGTCCGCACCGAGACCGACGACCAAGGAGAAGTCACGGTCGGCCACGGCGCCCTTTTGTTCGAACGACGCCTTAAACGCGAAATCCCCCTTCTTAACGACGTCGACCGCATGGGACGGCGAGTAGACGACGCGCATCGGGGTCTTCGATTGAGCTTCGACGGAAATCGACAAGTCCGGGACCGGAGCCGGAGAGGCGCCGTGCGTACGCAACGGGTAGCGGTACTCGACGGTCGCACCGTTCCGGAGCAAGGTCTCCGAGTACGTCAACTCGATCTCGGCCGTCCCGAGCGCCGGGATCGGGAAGACCTTCGCCTGAAAGAGGCGGCGACCGACGTACTCAAGCAGCGCCGGATCTTGCGCCCTCGAAACGATGTCGCGGTAGATCTTGGCGGCTTTCTCCTTTTCGAGGACTTCGCCGGCGATCATCTTTCCGCCCATCAACATCGAGAAGCCGGAGAGCGCGGCGTCGTCGGGGAGCGGAAAGAAGTATGTGCCTTCGAGTTGCCAGCCGTTCGTATTGCGAAAGACCTGTCGGACGGTCGTCGTGGCGACGCCTTCGGCGAAGACGACGCGCACCATATGCTTCTCGACCGACGGTGCGACCACGCGCGGCGGAACGGGGCGGCCGGGCGGAACCATGCGTTCGTCCCGGATACGGACATCGCCGACGAATTGCGCCGGGCTGAAGGCGCAACAAGCGGCGATCACCAAGGCGGCGTTCAGAAGGACGAACGTGTGCGAACGAGTCTGGCGGAGCGACATGCGAGGTCTCCGGCAGGTTGGACGCCGGGCCTAAGAAGAAGTTCCGCGGGGCGAACCTCTTCGCCGTCGGAGTCACTCGACCTGCGGCGTCCCCTTCTTAAACCGAGCGCCGACGGTGATGCAATCCGCTAAATCGCGGGCACTTAGGCCGGATCCGCGGAGATCCGCCTCTTGGAAATCGCAGCGCGTCACTTTGGTCTCATGGAAGATCGCGCCGTGAAAGACGGCCCGCGGAGCTTCGACTTCGTGAAACACGGCCTCGGAGAGATCGGCGTCCGTGAAATCGGCGGAAGCGGCGCGCGTCGACCGCAACACGGCGCCCGCGAGGATGGCCCCGGTCAGATCGGCGCGCTCGACGGCCGCGTCCGCGAGGTCGGCGCCGGTGAGATCCGCAGAGCGAAACGCCGCGCCCGAAAAGTCGGCCGCGACGCACTTGGATTCGCTCATCGTCGAGCCCGAAAAATTGCCTCCCGCGAATCGTGCGGCCCGCATCCCGGCCCGCGCCAAGAAGGCGAATTCGAACGACGTGCCCTCGCCGAATGCGCGCGAAAGCTCCGCCGCTTCGAGGACGCAAAGTTCGAAACAGGCGCCGTCGAGGCGGGCGCCGGAAAGATCGGCGGCCGTCAAATCCGCGCGGACGAAACGGGCGCCGGTGAGATCCGCACCGCGGAGGTCGGCGCCCTTCAGGGTCAGGCCGGAAGCGTCCATCCCCTTGAGGTCGGCGCCCTGAAAGGACCGTCGCTCGCGCACCGCGGCTTCGAAGGCGGAAGGGTCGGAGTCAGTCATAGCGGCCCGAGACTAACCGCGTCGGAGCGACCGTGGGCGAGGCAGACGACAAACGCCGTCCAAAGGGCACTCGGGACAAATCACGGGGTCGCGTCTTCTGCGGCAGTCGCCGTGAATGCCCGCATGGCAGAGCGCGAAGTCGAATCGGACGGGATCGGCGGGATCGAAGCGCCGGAGCGCGGCGGTCGTCTCGAGCGCCGTCCGCCAATCCGCGGTCGTGCGGCGCGTGAAACCGAGCACTCTGGCGTGGAACGCCAAATGTACGTCGATCGGAACGATCAATCGGGAGCGGTCGATCGCACTCCAAAGGCCGAGATCGAGGCCGTCGGCGGGACGAACGCACCATCGCAGAAAGAGATTCTGGCGTTTGCAGGCCGAACCGCCCCCCGGGGCGGCGAATGCGAATTTGATCGCCCGGCCGGGACTCCGACCGGCCATCTTGAGCGCCTGCGCGGAGAAGGCCGCGAGTCCGTCACGAACGTCGAGAGCGGAAGGATCGTCGCCTGCGGAAAAGGCCCCTTCCAGCGAGCCGAACTCGCGACGAAGCGAGCGAACGACGCGCAAGATCGTCGCCGTCTCGGCAGGTCCGAGCCAGCGATGACGAAAATCGCGCACGCACCGCGTCGCCGCTGCGGCGGTCGCAAGGTCGTCGATCACGGAGGCGGGACGGGGCCCGAGCCTTAAGAACAAGTTCTCGAGCGACGCGAGGATCGTCTTCACGCCGCCGAAGGCGAAGCAAGCCGACAAAAACGCCGCGACTTCGCGATCGGCCGGATCGGACTATCGGTGAGCGAAGCGGACCGGATCACGCTCGCGCCATGAGGCATCGAACCGGATCGACAGATTTTCGAGGACCGGACGCAAGGCCTCGACGTCGAGCGACGGGACGGAGGCGGCGGCACGGCGGCCGCCTCCCCCGCCTCGCGGCGAGAAAGGCGGCGTGGGGGTCAGACCGAGGCTCCGGCTTCGGAGGTCGCGGCCGTCTCGTTCGCAAGTCGGCCGGATTCGTTCGAGGCGGGGTCTTCCGGCTCGTTTTCCGACGCTTGGCGTTCTTTCGCGGCGGCGCGGTTTACGGAATCGATGTCTTTGAGCGTGCCGTCGTTGCCGAGTTGCTCGAGCTTCACGGCGACGCGGCGGGAGACGCCGCGCTCCGGCATCGTCACGCCCATCAAGAGATTGGCCTTGTCCATCGTCCGCTTGCTGTGGGTGACGATGATGAACTGGCTCGACGCAAGGAACTCATCGAGCATGCGAGCGAAGCGCTCGGTGTTGTCCTCGTCCAATGCCGCGTCGACTTCGTCCAGGAGCGCGCAAGGCGTCGGGTTCGCCCGCAGAATAGAGAAGAGCAGCGCGACCGCGACCATCGTGCGTTCGCCGCCGGAAAGCTGTCCGAGCAACCGGACTTCCTTTCCCGGAGGACGGGCGCGGATCTCGATGCCGCAGTCGAGGGGACGGGTCTCGTCCTCCAAGAAGAGTTCGGCCTTTCCGCCGTGGAAGAGTTTCCGGAAGATGACGCCGAAGTGTTCGCGGACCACGTTGAACGCGTCCAAGAACATTGCGGTCGTCTGCTTCTCGATGCTCTTCAGCGCATCATGCAGCGTGTCCCGACTCTTCAAGAGATCCTCTTCCTCGCGAACGAGGAAGGTGGACCGCTCTTCGTGCTGAGCGAGTTCGTCGATCGCGGCGAGGTTCACGTTGCCGAGGCGAACGAGTCGTTCTTTGCGCTCCTTGATGTCCTCGGCCATCGCGGCCCAATCGACGCCCTCTTCTTCGAGGGCGGCTTCCGCGGCCGCGGCCCGCAGATCGACGCCCAAATCCTCGCGAGAGCGCTCTACCAAAGCTTCGAGCACGGCGCGAAGCTCGGATTCGCGACCGCGGGCCTGTGACAATTCTTCGCCGACCTGATCCAAGCGTTCTTCAGTCTCGCGAAGGTGCGACGCAACCTCGTCGCGGCGGGAGCGCGCTTCGTCCGCCGCCTGTTCGCGCCCGGCGAGCGCCTCGCGCTCTTCTCCAAGTCGGCGCAGGGATTCCGCAGACCGTTGCTGTTCTTCCTCGGCGGCCTGCGTGGATTCCGCCACGCGGACTTCGTCTTGGGCGATTTCACGCTCGGCCGCGGCGGCCGCCGCTTTGGCTCCGGCGGCGGCTTCGTTCAGATGACGCACGCGTGAGGCCGTCGCTTGCAGACGTTCGGCGCAGCGCACTTCTTCGATGCGGGAGGTTTCCAGCGCGTCGGCGTATCGACGGACGACCAAAGCGTGTGCGGCGGCCTCTTCCGCGAGTTCACGGCGGCGGGTGTCTTGGCCCGCGACTTCGGCCTCGCGTTCGCGTCGTTCATTCTCCGCGTGCTCGACGCCGCGGCGAGCGGACTCGAGGCGCGTCAGCGCAGCGGCGCGACGCTCGGCCTCGCGACGCTCGTCGCCGGCGAGCCGCTCCATGTCACGACCGAGACGGACCAGTTCTTGATCCAAACGGGCGGCGTCGCCCTGTTCCTGCACAAGAGCGACGGAGAGCTCCTTGACTTTGGTGCGGGAAAGGTCGACCGCGGCGCGCGCGGCGACATAGGCCTCGCGGGCGGCGGCGAGACGGAGGTCGACGTCGCGCTCGGCTTTCCGGAGTTGACGGAGTTCGGCCGTCTGTACGACCAGTCCGCCGTGTCCCTTGCCGCGCGGCAACGAGAACACTCGGCCGTCACGCAGGACGTCGCCTTCATAAGAGACCAGCAGCGGACCTGCGCCGCCTTTTACGGCGCGCGCCGAGAAGACGTCCGACGACACGGTTTCGAGGCCGCCGAGCAACGCCGAGACAACCGGCGCGACGTCGGCCGCCTTGGCTTTCAAACCCGCGACGTCCGCCGTGCTTCCGCCGCGGAAAAGCGACAACGGAAGGAAGGTGGCGCCGCCCGCCTTGGCTTCGCGCAATTTGCGGATGCCGGCCAGCGCCTCTTCCGGCGATTCGACCACCAACGCGGACGAGGCGTCTCCGAGCGCCGCGGCGACCGCGCGTGCTTCGGCGAATTCGACGTCGACCAACTCGACCAACAAGCCCCGAAGGCCGGGGAGGAAGGACGGATCCTTCTCCTTCCAACTGAGAATCTGGCGGGCGCCTTCATCCAAGCCCTCGCGCTTTGCGACGGCGGATTCGAGGACTTCAGCGCGGGAGACGACGCGGGCGCGTTCGGCCTCCAAAGCGCGGAGCTCCTCGGCCCGATGCGAGGACTCGCGCTCCAAGCCGTCGGCGGAAAGTTCGGCTTCCGCCAATGCATCGCGGCGCCGATCGACCGCTTCGGCGCGGGCGCCGCGGAGGCCGGATTTTTCGTCCAATTGCGCGCGCAGGCCGTCGCGCTCGGCCGCAATGCGGCGCTCGGCGTCTTCGGCGCGGCGCGAGTCTTCATCCAGACGCGCGGCTTCGGCCGCAAGGCGGTTCGCCTCTTGGGCGACCGCGTTCATGCGGCGTTCCACCGCGCGGAGCGCCTCGGCGAGTTCGGCGTCCTCTTGCCGGAGGTCGTCGGCGCGACGACGGGAGTCTTCCGCTTCGGCCCGGCGAGCCGCGGTTTCTTCCGCTAGGCGTTCGCGGTCGCGGCCGAGATCGTCGCGCTCGCGGGCAGCGACGACCGATTCCTCTTCGTAGCGGACGGACTGTTCGGAGCGAGCGGAGATCTCCATCCGCTTCTCGTCCATCCGCGCCGTGAGTTCGACGCAGCGACGGACGTGGAATGCGGCTTTGTCGGCCGCGGACTGTGCGGCGGCGCGCGCGGCGGCGGCGGCCTCGCGAAGGCGGGAGACGCCTTCCGCGAGGACGGCGGTCTCGGCGTCGAGGGTTTCGAGTCCGGCGCGGAGTTGTTCACGACGGGCGAGAGCGGACTCCCGCTCGGCGGCGACGGCGGCCGAGCGCTCGGCGGTCAACAGGGCATCTCGACCGGTGTCGCGAAAGCGCCGGAGGTTGAAGCGAAGCTGGAGCCCCTTCAATTCCTCCGAGATCTCCTTCCAATGACGGGCTTTGCCGGCTTGGACCTTGAGCGACCGGACCTGCCGGTTGACTTCCTCGATGATGTCGCGGAGACGGGTGAGGTTCTCACCCACTTTTTCGAGCTTGAGTTCGGTCTCGCGCTTCTTCAGACGGAACCGGGAGATCCCCGCGGCTTCTTCGAACACTCGACGACGCTCGACCGGGTTGCTGGCGATGACCGAATCGATCTTCCCCTGCTCCATGAAGGCATAGCCGCCGGGGATGAGACCGGTGCCGAAGAACAGGTCGCGGAGATCCTTGAGGCGCACCGAGCGTCGGTTCACGAAGTACTCGCCGTCCCCTGAGCGGAACAGGCGACGGGTGACGACGACTTCGTCCTCTTCGACCGGAAGGAGGCGGTCTTTGTTTTCGAAGTAGAGCGTGCCTTCGGCCATGCCGGTCGGCGCGCGGCGGTCGGTGCCGTTGAAGATGACGTCCGTCATCTCCTTGCCGCGAAGACTGGTCGGACGCTGTTCGCCCAAGATCCACTTGATGGCGTCGAGGACGTTCGACTTGCCGCAACCGTTCGGACCGACGATGCACGTGACCCCTTGGTCGAACGCGAACTCGGTCTTGTCGGCAAAGGATTTGAACCCTTGCACGACGAGCTTCTTGAGCCTCATGAACGCGCCGTCTTTCCCGGTCCTGATGGGGGGGCGATCCGAACGTTTCGCCAAACGCGAAACGCCGCCGGACCCGACCCGCCGCCGAACGAAGGGGCGCAGTATACAGCGGGTCAGGCCGAGGTCTACCCCTACATCTTGTATGTCGAGGAAGTCTGGGCGGTGAAGAACCTAAGCCCTTACGGCCCGTGCATTTGAGTTCGACGGTTGGACGAAAGGATCTCTTTTTCGATTGCGAAATCCGCCGTCGCGACCGTCAACGGAAAAGTTCTTCCTGAACCTCGAAGAGGGCGTCGCCGGATCCGGGAGGTGCGATGGCCAGACGACCAAGGCGCGAGCGACCGAGGAGCGCGGCGCAAAGCTCCGGCCGGACCCCTTCCGGCAGTGCGGTCTCAGACACCGCGAGCCCGGGTCCGAACCGCTCGGCGCACGGCACGTTGAGCAACGCCGCGTTTCGCTCGTTGAACAGCGGAGGCACGATCGGCAAGACCCCTTCGCCGCCGCGAGAACGCTTGATGGCCGCGATCGCGGCTTGGTCGCCGACCTCCCCGGCCGCACGTTCGAACGCTTGATGGAAGCGCAACCGGACTTCACGGTCGCGAACGCCGCCGAGACGGACTTTTAGGGAGAGCCCGTTGCGATCCTCGCTCAACAGAAAATCCAAGAACCCGAGCAGGCGCGCCGCAGCGTCGGACGCCTTGGCCCTTCCGACGACGTCCCGCCGGATCAGCATTTCGAGCGCGAGCGGGAGCCCCCACACCTCGAGGTCGGCCTCCTGTTGGTCCGCTTCGACGACGACCGACGCCGGGCCGCCGAACATGACCACCACGCCGTGGATGCCGTAGGGATCGCCGCGTCGCTGGCGCCAAAGTGCGTCATGAAACGCCTCCACCGCCAGACGTCCGGTCGTCGCGAGCTGCTCTAAAACCGCAGCGAGGGTCTCGCCCTTTGCGGAAAGGAGCGCGAGCGGAAGGTTGATCGCGGCGCGAAGCGGCGAAAGCCGGAGACGCCGGGCGGAGATCGCATCGCCGTCCCGGCAGAACGGATCGTCGGCGCCGGCGCGGCGGGCTAGCAGGGCGGCATCCGGACGGGCGCGAAGGAGCGTCGCCGCGGCGGGCCAGATCGAGGCGGCGGCCGGATCCGCCGCGATCGAGCCGTCGGTTGAGAACACGATGCGAAGGCCCGTATGCAAATGCGGCACGGACGACATGCGTCCCAAGAACGCGGCGACGACGGCGCGCTCACGAACGCCCGCAGCGCCGGTTGAAAAACCGTCCAAAGGCACGACGGCTTCGATCACGGCTCCGACCGGAGCGCCGAACGCGTTCTCGAAGACGAGCGCCGTCTCGAGATCCGCCGCCACCAAGGCCGGATCTTCACCGGGAGCGACGGCCGCCGCCGCGGCGCCCACCACGTCGGGCAATTCG
>SXGT01323531.1_pt1 | contig 10815 bp, 11 predicted proteins | sample 3176221 | NCBI WGS metagenome assembly SXGT01 (sample SAMN11356862, study PRJNA531348) | freshwater metagenome | isolation source: freshwater sample F1-120 | place: China: Fuxian Lake, Yuxi | collected 2017-12-25
ATTCCTTGACCTATTCGATTGGGACCACTTCCTAAGATAATTACCGCAGTTTTGCTTCGAGGAAGCACCTCACTCTCTTCGTCATAAGCGGAGTAGTAGTAAGGAGTTAGCGCTGCAAACTCACCAGCACAGGTGTCTACCGTTTTATACACGGGACGTATCTTGAAATTATCTCTCGCAATCTTTATTTGGCTCTCCTGCGTATTACGCAGAGTAGCTACTTGTGCATCTGAAAATCCCATCATCTTTGAAGCCCTAAGGAGTTCTTTACTAAGTTCTGCGGATTTTGAAACGCTATCAGCTTGATGATTTATCTGATTAATTTGTTCTAAAAACCATGGATCAATTTTTGTTGCTTGATAAATCTCATCCGCTGTTGCGCCATTCGCCATCGCCATCTGGACTTGCTGCAATCTAAACTCAGTTGGAATTTGCATTTTTTTCAGCAATTCATCCTTGTTCATCTGTGGCCATGTGAAGGTTGCTCCCACTTTTTCTAATGATCGCAATGCTTTTTGCAGTGCTTCTGGGAAACTTCTACCAATCGCCATTACTTCGCCAACACTTTTCATAGTCGTTGTTAACCGCACATCAGCCTCAGGAAATTTTTCAAAGGCAAACCTTGGAACTTTGACTACGACATAATCAAGTGCTGGTTCAAAAGATGCTGGAGTCGATCTAGTAATATCATTATCAATCTCATCTAATGAGTAACCAATAGCCAATTTTGTAGCAATTTTTGCTATTGGAAATCCTGTAGCTTTTGAGGCGAGAGCTGATGAGCGTGAAACGCGGGGATTCATTTCGATAACAATTATCCGGCCATCAAGTGGATTAACTGCAAATTGAATATTACAACCACCGGTAGCCACGCCAACCTCTCGAATGATGTCGATCGAAAGATCACGCAGTTTTTGATATTCAACATCGGTTAAGGTCATTGCTGGGGCCACCGTAATTGAATCACCAGTATGAACACCCATTGGATCAATATTTTCAATACTGCAAACAATCACTACGTTGTCATTATGATCTCGCATCACCTCAAGCTCATACTCTTTCCAGCCGATAATTGACTCTTCCAGTAAGACCTCTGTAGTTGGGCTATGACGCAAACCTGCTCCTGCAATCTGTTGAAGATCAGATTCGTTGTAAGCAATTCCAGATCCAAGCCCACCCATCGTGAAGGATGGTCGCACTACCACTGGATACTTCAAATCTTGCGCAGCTGCCAGGCACTCTTGCATTGAATGACATATTTGAGATCGTGCGGATTGTCCACCAATTGTTTCCACTATTTTTTTAAATACTTCACGATCCTCACCACGCTTTATGGCATTAACATCTGCTCCAATTAACTTGGCGCCATATTTTTCAAATGCACCACGCTCATGAAGTAACATTGCAGCATTTAGGGCTGTCTGGCCCCCCAGTGTGGCCAACACAGCGCTAGGCCTTTCTTTTTCTAAGATCTTTTCGATTACATCAGGTGTAATTGGCTCAATGTATGTAGCATCTGCAAACTCTGGATCAGTCATAATTGTTGCCGGATTAGAGTTAATCAAAATTACTCTAATTCCTTCAGCACGCAAAACTCGGCAAGCTTGAGTTCCAGAATAATCAAACTCACAAGCTTGACCAATAACAATTGGACCACTGCCTATTACTAAGACACTCTCGATTGATTTATCTCTAGGCATTGATTGCCTTAAGACCTAGTTTTGGTGTTTGCATTAAATCAACAAATCTTTGAAATAAATATGATGCATCGTGTGGTCCAGCGCAGGATTCTGGGTGGTATTGAACAGAAAAAGCCGGTACTGAGATTAATTCCATACCCTCAACCACTGAATCATTTAAGGAGATATGAGTTACACGTCCATTTCCATACACAGTCTTGAAGTCGTGATCCTTAGGAGCCGCTACGGCGAAGCCATGATTTTGAGCAGTGATCTCAACTTTGCCAGTTGTTAAATCGATTACCGGCTGATTGATGCCCCTGTGTCCAAATGGTAATTTATAGGTTTCAAAACCTAGCGCTCTACCTAATATTTGATGACCAAAACAGATTCCAAAAAAAGGTATCTCCTCCTGTAATACCTTGCGAACTAATTCAACAACTGCTGTCATAGTTGAAGGATCACCTGGCCCGTTGGAAAGGAACACTCCATCAGGTGATAAAGATTTAATCTGTTCAAAAGTGGTATCAAGTGGCAGTACATGAACTTGAATACCTAGATTAGACATCGCCCGTGGTGTGGCTGACTTTATGCCAAGATCAATAGCTGCCACTTTAAATCTTGTAGCAACCCCTTTTGGAGGATTCACTATATAAGGTTCTTTGGTTGTTACATCCGCTGCGAGAAATGCGCCACTCATTATTGGAAATTGTCTAACCTTACTTACCATCTCTTCTTTTGTAAAATTTGTATCACTAAAAATACCCACTCGCATCACACCACGATCTCTTAGATGTCGAGTGATCGCTCTGGTATCTACACCTTGAATTCCTACAACTTCAGCATCAATCAGTTCTTGTTCCAAAGTTTTCTCACTTCGCCAGTTACTAGCAATTGGAGATGGATTGCGCACCACGAAGCCTGACACCCAGATTTTTTTTGATTCCTTGTCTGCGGTATTAACTCCAGTATTGCCCACATGTGGAGCAGTCATAATCACTACCTGCTTGTGATAGGAGGGATCAGTTAAGGTCTCCTGATATCCGGTCATGCCAGTTGAAAAAACCGCCTCGCCAAAAGTTTCACCAATTTTTGCCCAAGAAAGTCCTTCAAAAATCCGACCATCATCTAGGACCAAATAAGCAGGTGAGCGTTTAATCATTAACTTTTCACTCTTTATCTATTAACTCTTTATTTACCACTATCTGTTTGCCGTTATAGAAGACATCAGTAACAGTTGTTGGTAACTCCATTCCACCAAAAGGGGTGTTCTTACTCTTTGAATGCAAACGCTTTGGATTGACCTGCCAAGAAGCGGCTGGATCGATCAATATTAAATTTGCTGACTGATTCACAGCAATTTCCTGCCCCTGTTGTGGGTAGCCGGCAATTTTCGCTGGTTGAATTGACATTCGATTAACCAAATCAGACCAATTCATCAATCTACTTTCGATCATAGTTTTGACTACTACCGACAATGCAGTTTCAAGACCAACCATGCCAAAAGCTGCTGAATGCCATTCACAATCCTTGTCCTCTGTGGGGTGTGGTGCGTGATCAGTTGCCACAATATCAATGATTCCTTCAGCTAAGCCTTCACGCAATGCCATCACATCTTTTTGAGTTCTAAGTGGCGGGTTTACCTTATAAATCGGATCATAATTTTCAACTAAATCATCAGTGAGCAGAAGGTGATGTGGCGTAACCTCTGCTGTGACTTGTATCCCGCGTGCTTTTGCCCATCTGATGAGATTTACTCCCCCAGCAGTTGTCACATGACAAATATGTAATCGTGATTGCACATGTTCGGCGAGCAAAATATCTCTAGCAATAATCGCCTCCTCGGCAATCGCTGGCCAACCTTTTAAGCCGATTCGAGCTGAAACACTTCCTTCATTCATCTGTGCATTAACGGTCAGACGTGGCTCCTGTGCGTGCTGAGCAATAATCCCATTGAAGGTTTTTACATATTCAAGTGCTCTGCGCATAATTAATGGATCTGATACACATTTTCCATCATCACTAAATATTCTTACCCTGGCGATCGAATCGGCCATTGCGCCAATTTCAGATAATTTCTCACCATCTAATCCCTTAGTTACTGCGCCAATTGGATTCACATCGCATAAACCAGCCGCCTTACCCAAACGATAAATCTGTTCCACAACACCAGCTGTATCAGCAACTGGATTTGTGTTTGCCATTGAAGAGATAGCGGTGTAGCCACCTGCTGTTGCAGATCTTGATCCAGTTAATACTGTCTCAGCATCTTCTTGTCCTGGTTCACGTAAATGGGTGTGTAGATCAACCAAACCAGGAAGCAGCATCTTGCCAGTGGCATCGATAGCATCTTTTATTTTTGTTCCTGCAGCTGGACTGACTTTGATAATTAATTCACCGTTAATCTGCACATCAACCAGATCGCCATTTGCTCGTTTTGCATTAATAATGTTAATCATTTGCTATCTCCTAATGGCGCGCCACCAAGTAATTCGTACAGGACAGCCATTCTTACCGCTACACCATTTTTTACTTGGTCAATAATTACTGATTTAAGATCGTCGGCGCTTTCTGCTGAAATCTCTAATCCCCGATTCATTGGTCCTGGATGCATCACTATGGCATTTTTTGCCAACTTGGAGAGTCTGGCAGAATTTAAGCCATATCTGCGTGAATACTCCTGGGCAGATGGGAAGAATGAATCTGCCATCCGCTCTAACTGAATTCGAAGCATCATAACCACATCACACTTAGAGATTTCTTTATCAAAATCATAGGAGAGCTTGACTGACCAATCTGAAACTCCAACCGGTAATAAAGTTGGTGGAGCCACTAAAGTTATTTCTGCGCCAAGTTTGGTCAGCAGCAAAATATTACTTCTTGCAACTCTTGAGTGCAGGATATCTCCCACAATCAATACTTTAATTCCCGATAAATCTTTTGAATCTGGCCTAAGGTGCTGCTTTATGGTGAAAGCATCTAGCAAAGCTTGAGTTGGATGCTCATGTGTTCCATCACCAGCATTTATCACCGCCGCTTGTATCCACTGCGTATCAGCTAATCTCTTGGCTGCGCCAGAGCTGCCATGCCTGATTACGACCGCATCCGCGCCCATTGCCTGCAGGGTTTGGGCGGTGTCTTTCAAGCTTTCACCCTTACTAACTGATGAACCTTTAGCCGAAAAGTTAATTACATCTGCAGATAAGCGTTTTGCTGCTGTTTCAAAACTTATTCGTGTCCTAGTTGAATCTTCAAAAAAAAGATTTACAATCGTTTTTCCACGCAAAGTGGGAAGTTTCTTGTTTGGACCATTAGTGATCTGCGCCAATTCCTTTGCTGTGGCCAGCAGATTTAAGGCCTCCTCCTTTGATAGATCCGCAGCTGAAAGTAGGTGCCCGGAGATCATTTGATCAGCTCCACAAGATCTTCCTTGTCATACTCCGACAAGTGCACCTTCACGCTCTCATTAATTGAGGTCGGTATATTCTTGCCAACATAATCTGCACGTATCGGCAGTTGCCTATGACCCCGATCAACCAGAACCGCCAGTTGAACACTTTTTGGTCTACCCAATTCACCGATCGCATCAAGTGCTGCTCGAATTGTTCTGCCTGAGAATAAAACGTCATCCACTAGAACAAGATCTTTGCCTTCGATCCCACCAGGTGGCAGTTTTGTAGGAAGTAAGGGTTTTGGTGGCCTCAGTCGCAGATCATCTCTATGCAGAGTGATATCTAAAACACCCACTGCAACTGCACCCTCGATCGCACCGATGAAAGCAGCAATACGATCAGCAAGGTATGCCCCTCTAGTGGGAATTCCCATTACAACTAAATTAGGTATCCCTTGATTATGTTCAAGAATTTCATGTGAAATACGTTTGATAGCGCGATCAATGTCTGCGCCAGATAGCAATACACCCATTTACTTCTCCTTCGCCGCCTCTCTGGACGGATCGTTAAAGGAATCGCCGTATATTAGCAGAGAGTCTGTGGATAATAAAATCATCAAAATCCTGGTGTGGCTACCCTGCGCAGATGAATAAAAACAACCCAGCAGATCGCTTAAGAATAATCAGGAAATCAAAAGGGTGGAGCTTGCAAGATGTAGAGCGTCACTCAAATGGAAAGTGGAAGGCGGTTGTGATCGGTTCATATGAAAGAGCTGATCGAGCAATCTCCCTGAAAAAGGCAATATCACTAATGGAGTTCTATCAAGTACCCATAACCGAATTGTTCCCAGACTCTTCACCCCAGGTAGTTGCCAGAAGTTTGCGTTTGAATCTTCATAAGTTAAGCCAGGATGAAGGATCAACTGCACAAAACCTTCGCAAGTTCACTAAATCTATAAGTGAGCGCCGTAAAGATTGGAACGGTCAACTTCTAACCATCAGGGCAAATGATCTACAGTTCCTAGCCCTTTTACTTGGTATTGATGAATCAGCAACACTTGATTACTTAGCAGAGGCAGATTTGCTGAACGCCTAAATAGCGATTGAATCCTTAAGCTTAATAATTCTTCCTAGGACACCATTTATATAGCTTGAGGATTCATCGGTAGATAATGATTTTGCCAGTTTAACAGCTTCATCACATGCAACCTGTAAATCCACTCCACTCTCCCAAAGAATTTCATAAATTGCGATTCGAAGAATGTTCCGATCAATTGGTGGCATTCGATCCATGTCCCATCCTTGGGCATAGGTAATTATTAATTCATCTATCTTATTTATGTGCTCAGCTACACCCTCAAGTAAGACCAAAACATACGGCTCTTGGGATAGTTCAGCAGCACCTCTTATTTTGAATAGTTCTGCCGCGCCAGTTTTCTTGATATCCCCCTCATAAAGAAAATCCAATGCCCGCTTTCGAGCCTTACTTCGGGCAGACATTATTAGTTAGCGCGTCCTAGATAGGCACCAGTTCGAGTGTCTACTAAAACTTTTTCATCTTGCTTTATGAATAATGGGACTTGGATCGTGATCCCTGTTTCAACAGTTGCTGGCTTTGTGCCACCTGAGGAGCGATCACCTTGTAACCCTGGTTCGGTATAAGTAATTACTAATTCAACCGATGCTGGTAGCTCTATAAAAAGTGGATTACCCTCATGCATTGCCACAATCGCATCAGCATTCTCCAACAAATAATCTATTGCCTCACCGACTGTTTGTTTACTTATTCTAATTTGATCATAATTAGTTGAGTCCATAAACATGAAATCTTCACCGTCACGATATAGATACTGCATATCTCGTTTTTCAACTGACGCCACTTCAACTTTAATTCCAGCATTAAATGTTTTCTCAACAACTTTTCCAGACATAACAGATCTCATCTTGGTGCGCACAAATGCACCACCTTTACCCGGCTTTACATGTTGGAACTCAATAACATTCCATAATTGCCCATCAAGATTTAATGTCATGCCGTTTTTTAAATCATTTGTTGTTGCCATTTTTTCCTATTCGCTATATTGAATCGAAAGATTACTTAAAATTTACTACCAAATCCTACCTTGTTAGCCAACCAACTTTTGCATTGCAATCAGCGCCAGATGATAACTTTCAACCCCAAATCCTGCGATAGAACCTTTTACTACCCCACTGATTACTGAAGTATGACGAAACTCCTCTCGAGACAAAGGATTCGAAAGATGAACCTCGATAACTGGCGCAGTAAGCATGGTTACTGCATCCCTTATCGCATATGAATAGTGTGTGAAGGCGGCAGGATTGAAAATTAATGGCTGCTTCTTATCAGCAGCCTCATGAATCCAAGAGATTAATTCACTCTCACTATCACTCTGCTTGATATCTACATCCATGCCCAACGATTTAGCTTTTTCCTCGATAGCTTTTTTCAGTTGTGGGTAATCCATATCGCCATAATGTTTTTGTTCTCGCAGATCCAATCTTGAAAGGTTAGGACCATTTAAAACAAGAATTTTCATGAGCTAATTCTCTCATAAACCTTAGATAGATGTGTTGGCAAAACATCTTCAAACCAGACCGGTTTGCCAATCTTGCTAATACCAATAAAGCGCAACTTAGACTGCTTAATTTTTTTATCCTTGGAAAGTGCTTGCAAGAGTCGAGGCCATCTTTTCTTAGGATAGGTAATTGGCAAATTGAAGTTCGCTAGTATTTCTCGATGCATTAATACCGCATCATCTGACAGATTTGCTAAATCACGGCTTAATTCTGCTGCAAAAACCATACCAATACTTATCGCTTCACCATGACGCAATTTATAAGAACTATCCTTTTCAATCGCGTGGCCCAGGGTGTGCCCATAATTCAGGATTTCGCGTAGCTTACTTTCCTTAAAATCCTTTGACACTACGTAAGCCTTTACTTGAATTGATCTGTAGATAAGCTCTTCATAATCGAGGAACTCATCTTGCACTAAATTTAAGATCTTATAATCTGATATAAATCCACATTTAATTACCTCTGCCATGCCTGCTGACAGATCTCGGGCTGATAATTTGCTTAAGAAATTTGTATCTATAAGAACTTCTGAGGGTGAATAAAAAGATCCAATCAAATTCTTGCCCGATTTGGCATTGATCCCAGTTTTTCCACCTACTGCCGCATCAACCATCCCAGCAAGTGATGTTGGAAACGCATACCAAGAAATGCCACGAAGCCATGTAGCGGCAGCAAAACCAGCAAGGTCAGTTGTAGCCCCTCCACCAAATCCAATTACCGCATCACCGCGTTTAATCCCAATCGCAGCACATTTCATCCAGACTCGATCTAAAGTGGTGAGAGTTTTCTGATTTTCTCCCTCAGGGGTAGCGAAAATACTTAAATTTTTCCTCTCTTTAATATTGAATTTTTTAAGTAGCGAGGACGGAGCAATCAGCAGTACCTTATTGTGATTCATTAAGATTTCTGCTATTTCTGTAGCAAAGTCAACTCCTACTTTTACTTGATAATTTTTCTCAGCTTTTACAGTAATACTCTTCATAATTTTGCTTGCAGTTTCTCGCTTATGATTTTTGCAACCTCTGCAGGCTTTTGACGATCTGATGAAACAGTTTGTGTTGCCAACTTCTCATAGATTGGCCTGCGTTCACTCATTAGGCTCATCCACTGCTGCCGGGGATTAATCAACAACAACGGGCGATCTTTGTTAAAGCCGATTCGGTTAGCAGCTTGTGAGATTGATACATCAATAAACACAATTGAAAAATCAGCGATCTGCAATTGATTTTGAATTTCTGGATTGATAGGAGCTCCTCCTCCGAGTGCGATTACGCCTGAAAAATCCTTTAGTAATCTGCTCACCGTCTCAACCTCCATTTTACGAAATACTGCTTCTCCATCATCCACAAAAATTTCTGCTATTTTTTTCTCTGCTATTTTTTCTATTTCATTATCGCTATCAATAAAATTCATACTAAGCTGTCTTGCCAACGCTTTTCCGATACTTGATTTACCAGCACCAGGCGGTCCGATCAGGACAATTTTCTTCAACATTACTTGATTTCAAGGCTCTTCATATAGTTTTCGAAGTTACGTTTTGTTTCCTGAACACTATCGCCACCAAACTTCTCCAACACAGCATCAGCAAGCACCAAGGCTGTCATAGCTTCGGCAACAATTCCTGAGGCTGGTACCGCACAAACATCTGATCTCTGGTTTATTGCTTTTGCAGCCTCACCCGTTGATACATCGATGGTATCCAAAGCTTTTGGAACTGTTGATATTGGTTTCATTGCAACCTTAACCCGCAATATTTGTCCGGTGCTTATTCCACCCTCAGTACCACCTGCACGATCAGTACGTCGACTGATTTCACCCTTTGCATTCTTTTCAATCTCGTCATGAGCTACTGAACCTCTGCGCTTTGCGGTTTGAAATCCATCACCTAGCTCAACACCTTTGATCGCCTGAATACCCATCAGTGCGCCAGCCAATCGTGCGTCTAATCTCTTGTCCCATTGAGTATAAGAACCAAGTCCTGGTGGCAAGTTGTAAGCCAATACCTCCACAACACCACCCAAAGTATCGCCATCTTTATGCGCTGCCTCGATTTCTTTCACAATTGCCGCACTGGTCTTTGCATCTGCACAACGCACTGGATCTTCATCAATTCTTGCTCTGTCATTCATGATCGGAAGCTTGTAACCTTCTGGAACTGAAATTTCTCCAATTGAAACTACATGGCTTAATAATTCAACACCCACACTTTGCTTGAGGAAAGCTCTCGCAACAGCGCCCAACGCAACTCTAGCTGCAGTTTCTCGAGCACTTGCTCGTTCTAAAATTGGTCTCGCATCCGAAAAATTAAATTTTTGCATCCCAACTAAATCAGCATGTCCTGGTCTTGGCCTAGTCAGTGGTGCATTTCTAGCCAGATCCTTAACATCTGCTTCAGGAACTGGATCAGCACTCATAATTTTTTCCCACTTTGGCCATTCTGAATTCGCTATTTGTATGGCAATCGGACCACCTTGGGTGATTCCATGGCGAATACCGCCAGTGATTGTAATTTTGTCTGCTTCAAAATTTTGCCGCGCACCTCGTCCAAAACCAAGTCGACGTCTGGATAGATCTGCATCAATTTCTTTGCTGGACACCAAAACATGAGCTGGTATTCCTTCAATGATTGCAGAGAGTGCAGGCCCGTGGGATTCTCCTGCTGTTAACCAACGAAGCACCTTAATCTCCAATCATAATCTGTAAACCGATATTTATAGCCTTATTCTCTCAGATCAGAGAGTTATCTCGTTGCTATTTTGCGCCTAAGCTCAAAGAATCTTTGAAATATATGTTCCTGCAATCATAAAAGGTGCAAATGCAACGACTTTGGATCTTCGAATCAGTACGTATATTCCGCCGATAATCCAGGTGATGGAGAGCGCATTGAATAAGTCTACATACGATTCCAAAGGCATTGCGCAAATAAATGAAAGTTTAATATCACCAAATCCGATTTTACCTCTTCCAATTATATTTAAAATCAAATAAATGCCCAGAGATAGCAAACTGATGCGCCAATTGGAGCGATAATTGGGCAATAAAATTAATAGCAGAAGAATTAAATCAATGTTCATAATCAGGTGATACTTAATATCATATAAAGCGATCTTGATAAAAAATAACAATGCCGTCAATTCGAAGATCACA
>SXGT01471329.1_pt1 | contig 10815 bp, 12 predicted proteins | sample 3176221 | NCBI WGS metagenome assembly SXGT01 (sample SAMN11356862, study PRJNA531348) | freshwater metagenome | isolation source: freshwater sample F1-120 | place: China: Fuxian Lake, Yuxi | collected 2017-12-25
CCGGCGCACCGGCAAGCCGTCTCCGGTCGCGGGGATTCTCGCGGAGGAGAAGGACCGCCTCGCCCGGATGAAGGCGCTGAAGGTGACGGACACGCCCGAAGCGCTCGCTGCGCGCGAGCGGGCGCGGAAGGCGAACGCCCAACCGGACGAACCCGATGAGCCGGAACCGCCCAAGCCGAAGAAGGGGGCAGCGAAGACACCCGCGAACACGGTGCGGGCGCTCGCGGATTCACTGCCAGAGGGGTCGGTCGAGCGGGACTACCTCGAAGCCGCCCTGCACAACCACGATGCCCACGACCCCAAGACCGAGGGCACCGACCACGCGCGGGCGACCCAGAGCCTCGCGGAACAACTGGGGTTGTCGGTGGAAGAGGGCTTCCAGGGGCGGGACGGCAAGTTCGGGTCGCGGACCGTACCCGAACCTGCCCACCGCGCGGTGCGCAAGGCGCTCGCGGCACTGGGGGCGACGGAACAGGGCGCGGCCGGGGACCGCACCGGATACGACCGACTCACCCACCAGCACTTGCCCGACGACCCGGCGACCGGAACCCCGGTCCGCGTCGTGCGCCCGCCGATGGTACTCAACGGCCGCGTCGTGCTCCGGGGCGTCGTGGAACCGGCGTAGTCGCCTTGTCCCGGCCACCATCGGGGCATGGCGATTCTGGTAAACGGCGTCGGCGCGGAAGACCCCCTCTCGCTCGCGGACTGGTGCGCGAGCCAGACCCCGCCCCTGCCCACCGACCGCTGGCGCAACAAGGCCGGCACGTTCACCCTCGGCCCCGGCCGCGAACCGGGGCGCGGGTGGGCGATGCTCCGCAAGTCGGCCCTCGACGCCCTCACCCTCACGTCCGACCTGACGCTCACGTTCAGCGGCACGACGACCGCCGCGACCGTCGCCCTGTCGCCGCTCACGCTGCTCAACTCGGAGTGCGTCACCCCCGGCAGTTCCGCCGACGCGAACGCGGTGTACCTGTGCGAGTTCGTGGACCGCCGGCACCACCTGGCGCGGGTGCCGCTGCCCAACGGGTACGCCGCGTACAACGTGACCAACGCGGCCGGCGACGACTACCTGAGCGCCACCCTCAACAGCGGCACCCCGTACACCTGGGACGAGGTGGTTGACGCCCTGGCAACGATTCTGGGCGAGAGCACGACCGAGTTCAACCTGCCGTTCACGCCCGACGGCACCCCGGAGAACTTGGTGTTCGACGGGTGCTCGGCGTGGGAAGCCCTGAACCGGGTGCTGGACCGCATCGCGTGCGCCCCGGCCTACGACCCCATCACCGACACGTTCAGCGTGGTGCGGCTGGGGAGTGCCGCCGACACCGAACTGGACGCCGTGACCGCGGCGCGCACCTGGGACGGGTACTCGTCGGAGCCGGTGCGCGGGTGGCGGCCGGAGAAGGTGCGGGTGCGGTTCCTGCGCCGCCCCCAGCCCACCGACGGCAGCAGCCCGTACTACACCGCCGACGTGACCCTGACGGCGACGACGGGCGTGGTCGCGGGCACCTACGCCCAGTTGGACGACGACGCGACGGCAGAGGGGGCGAGCGGTTCCCCGACGAACGCGGCGGCGCTGGCGACGCGGGCCGCGGAACGGGCGGCGGACTGGCTCCGCAAGCGCCGGGACTACGACCGCCCGGTGCTGCGGGCGTGGAAGGACTTCGTGCCCGGCGCGACCGGGCTGGCCGGGTACGCGGTCGCGAAGGTGGTGTTCGACGACCGGGGGGAGATGCAGACGTGGGCGGGGGGAGATGCAGACCGGGCGCTCGAGGAGTTCCGTCCGCTGGGTGAGTGGCCCGCGTGGTGGCCGCTGGCGAGTGCGACGAGCGGCATCACCGCCGAAGAGGTTGACGGTAGCCCGTCCTACACCGGCACGACGACGCTCCGTTTCGACTCGGCCGACGGGTTCGTGCTGAGTCAGCCGGGGGCGGGCATCACGCGGGTTGACCTTAACGAAGCAACCATCAGCCAAAACGGGATCGTGACGACCACCAGCCAAACATGGTCCGGCGCGAAAACGGTCAGGGGCGATGTCACCGCGGAGTACACCAACGGCACCACGGACACGTTCCGCATTGCCATTTTGCGCACAGCCACGGGCGGTACGGGCTACCCGTCGGTCTACTATTACCACGATGTCGTCGGCGGCGCGCACGCCGGCACCTACGAAGCGCAACTCAGTTTCATTGACGACGGCCCCGTGTCATGCCCTATGTACTTGGGCACAACATGGTGTGACGTTCTGGGGGGTATCACTGGCCCGGCAGGAACGCCAATCGTTGCGCCGCAGTTCGGCTTTTGTGACGGCTCTGTTGATCCGGTCATGGGCAGCACCACCGTCACCGGCGGGTTGACGTTCAAGGGCGGCATCCTCGTCAGCGGCAGTTTCAGCGGCGGCACCGGCACCGTGACCAGCGTGAACCTCACGGCCCCGGCCGCGGGGATCACGGTCAGCGGCGGCCCGGTCACGACCAGCGGCAGCATCACCCTCGCGCTCGCCGACGACCTCGCGGCGCTCGAGGCGCTGAGCGGCACGAACACCATCTACTACCGGTCGGGCGCTTCGACATGGAGCGCCGTAACTATCGGAAGCAACCTGACGTTCAGCGGCGGCACGCTCAACGCCGCGGGGGGCGGCACGCCGGGCGGCAGCGACACCCACGTTCAGTTCAACGACGGGGGCGCGTTCGGCGGGCAGTCGGACCTCACCTTCGACAAGACCGGGTTGCAACTTACCGTGCCGGGGCTGACCGGCACAAAGGACGTGCTGCTCACGGGGTACATCAACCCGACCTCGTTCAGCACGCCCCGCCACGACTGGGCACCGACCAACTTCGACACCGCGTTCGCGGTCGCGGTCACGACGACCGCATCCACCGACATCACCGGCATCGCGGGCGGCGCGGACGGGCGCATCATTTTCCTGTACAACGCGACCGCCTCCTACACCATCACGCTGAAAAACGTCAGCGGCAGCAGTAGCGCCGGGAACCAGTTCTTCTTGGCCGCCGACCTGGCGCTCCCGCCGGGCGCGGGCGTGGTGCTGCTGTACCGCGCGTCGTACTGGCGGGCGGTCGGTGCCGCGGGCGAGTCGGCGGCGGCGGGCACGCTCACCGGCGCGACGCTCGCCTCCAACGTGCTCGCCTCGTCCCTCACGTCGGTCGGGACGCTCACCGGCGGCGCGACGGGGGCCGGGTTCACTATCGCCCTCTCGACATCGACGGTAACGGGGTTACTGGGGCTGGCGCGCGGCGGGGCCAACGCGGACCTGTCCGGGACCGGGCCGGGCGTGCTGCGGCAGGCGTCCGCGGGCGCGAACGTGACCGTGGGGCAGGCGCTCGACCTGATTATCCTGAAGGACGTGAAGGCGGCGACCACCGAGGGCGGGTCCAACACCGGCGGCAGCTACCAGACGCGCACGCTCAACACCGAGAGCGTGGACACCGGGAGCCACTGCACGCTCGCGTCCAACCAGTTCACCTTGACCGCCGGCACCTACCGCATCTTCGCCCGCGCGCCCGCGTACCGCGTGGGGCGGCACCAGATCAAGCTCCGCAACGCGACCGACTCGACGGACGTGTGCATCGGCACGCCCGCCTACTCGGAAAACGCGAACAACGTACAGGGGTGGGCGTGGATCGAGGACCGGTTCACCATCGGCGCGTCGAAGGCGCTGGAGATTCAGCACTACACCACAACCAGCGTGACGACGCAGGGGTTCGGGCTGTACGGCGACGGGACCAACTCGACGACCTACACCGTCGTGGTGCTGTGGAAGGAACTGTAATGGACATCGCACAGGTGCTCGCCGTGCTGCGCCCCGGAGAGGACTGGGGGCCGTGCGCGCAGAGCGAATCGACCTACGCGGACCTCGCGCGGACGTGGCGCAGTTCCGAGAGCGCGTGCCCGACCGAGGCCGAAATGCTGGCGTGCTGGGCCGAGTTGGAGGCGACCCGCACACAGCGGGAGCAGCAGCGGTTGAACCAGCAGGCGCTCGCCACCATCTTCGGCGGCACGGACCCGCTCCACGTCGCACTGAAGAGAATCTTCAGCGACCTCTACACGCAAATCAACGACGTGCGCGAGCACGACTTCCGCAACGGACCGCTTGAGCGCATCTTGGAGCCGGCAATCATGGCCCGGCTGGTCGCGGCGCTGGACGGCTGACGCCGGATGGTCCTTGCCGCCCGCGTGCATGTGCGCCACCAATCGCACGCTTGCCGTCAAACGCTCGGGCGCGGGGTCGCAGTTCCCAATCTCGCAGCAAGTCCATAGCGATGCGCCACTTTCGGTCGAGCGCCACCGTACAGTCTGTGTAGAGGTGCGAAATCAGTTCCGCGGCCGCGCCAGCATGAACGGCGAATGCCCAACACCCGTTGGCGGCGTGCGGCTGCGATGTGGTGCCAGTCAATTCTTGGGTGAAGCTTGCAAGTTGCCGCATCAGCGTTTCTGACCCGACCGCTTGGACGATGGGTGAAGGCGTGTGCGATTCCTTCCGACGCCGTGACCCAAGTGACCCGTCACTATCAATCACCCCTCTCCAAAAGTGTCTGTTCTTTTCCAGTAGGTGGACCTCAGCGGTTTTCGATTTACGAGGAACCACACCGTACCTCGAAAGGTCCGATGCAAGTCGCTTTGATGCCACAGCAAGACGGTGCGATGGCTGCCGGTTCGGAAAGCCCGGATAGTGTTGAATCATAATCCGGTGCTCCGCTGCGAGAAAACTGCGGAGCTTCGCGACATGGCTGGCATCTTGCTCAGCCAATGCGAGGATCACCCATGTGCTGTGCTTGGTCACAGAGATGCAACCATCGCCCATTAACATACCTACCCAATACGCGGCTTCGGCGTCAGTCTCAGCGCCCGCGAACGCATCATCACGACAGGGGAACCGGTGTTGTCGCTCCACGCGAGTGCGGAGCGGCACGCCGGCTGCAAGAAGCCGGGATAGAACGGTGGAACGACTGCCGCCGTAGCGCCTTACGAGTTCATGCATGGACGACCCGTCGGTGTACTCACTGACAATCAGGGCGGCCTGCTCAGTCGTGTAGGGACTGGGGCGCGGCATCAAATGGCCCCCCGTGCGCCGAGTGTGGGGCGGTTGTTGAGCAGTTCTTCGACGGCATTATCCAAGTACTCGGTCACGATGCGCGGGCACGGCAGCACCGACGCAGACGCGGCCTCCACGTCCGCGCGCAGGTCGTCCAACTTCGTCAGCAGGGCGAACCACGCGGCGACATTCGCGGGCAGGGCGGGTTTGCCCTTCGCGGGCAATTTGGTAGACTTCACGGCGAACTCCTCTTTGGGGGATTGGCACCGGTCGCGGTGGGGAAGCCGCCAAGCAAACACCCACCGCGACCGGAAGCAGCAGAGGGGTTGCACACCCAACCGCCGATAGAAGCAACCTAGAGCCGAAACCACTTCGGCTCTTTCACGCCGACATAACTCACAGCAGACACGGACCGAATCGCTTCAATTTGCTCAGCAGCCAGTGCGAACCACTCTTTGGTGACGTGTGCCGACAAGAAGCGGCGCATCACTTCCCGCTCCAGCCGAAGACAGTTGTTGGTTGCGATGGCGTGCAGAAGCATGACCTCACCGCGATGCTCGCGGCTAAGTTCCGTCATCCGCATTTTGGGCGGCTTGGCCGTGCGCCCGATCTTGTACAGCCCACTGTTGTGATGCTTTGCGAGGTAGACGTATCCTGGGTAAAAGCCCAGAGGCGCGCGTAGGTTCCAAGTCAGACAATCAGGGGCGCTCATATTCACGTTCTCCGTGGGTTAGCGGTACACACTTGTAACACCACTGAGCACCGCACGCAATATCCGTTGCGAATATTTCCGGAATTGAACAGAATACTACAGTGGTGAGTCTTCGGGCCAAAGAGGAGCGTATGCCTACCACAACTGAGCCGGTGCGGAATATCATCCCCGGCATGGGGAAGAAGAAGCCGACAAGTGGGAAGCACAAGACCGCGCGCACAAACGTCGGGATGCCCGAACAGTGGCACGCGGTAGCCCGCCGGCTGGCGGCGAAGCGGCAGCAGCCAGTGACCTACCTACTCATCGCACTGCTGAAGGCAGAGGCGGAGCGGTTGGACTTGAGCGAGTTGCCCGTGACGCCGTGGGAAGAAGAAACTGAAACCGGGTGATGTATGCGTGCGATGCTACTCGCGGTTACGCTGGTGCTGGTCGGGGACGCAACGCCTGCGCACGCTGACCCGCCGCGCACAACTCAGTTCCCGCCAGCGACATGGACGCATCGCGACTTTGCCGACCACATCAAGAAGAAGGGCACCACGCTGTCATTGAAACCGGCCGGCCTCGTCCTGATGGCCGGCCCCCGCCCCGTTGCCATACTTCGCGAGGGCACAGGCCCGAACGCACCCGGCTTGCTTGTGTTTCTGTGTGCGGACGAACAAGGGGCGCGTGAGATGGCGGCTACGATGGGTGAGGGGGCGTTCGCCTTCGGGCGGTTCGCCACCGGCGCGCTTAACCCGGACGCCAGTGGCGATGGTCCCGACGACGCGGGGCTTCTCAAGCGCGTAGCGGCGGCCCTCAAGTAACCGCCGGAGTCACCAGCGGGTTCGGCAGCGTCGGCATCGGCTTGTCGGGCGGAACCTCAACCACATACCGCAGGTTCCACGTCGCAACGTGCAGGGCGTTCCCGAAGGCATCGCTGCCCGCCACGCCCTGCGAAAACCCTTCCCCGCGCCCGGTGCGGTTGCACGCCGTAACGGGCTTGCCGGCGACCTCAATCAGTTCGGGGATCGCCACCGGATACCCCAGGCGCTTCGCCTCCCCGAACAGCCAGACGTACAGGATCGGCTTCCGGCGGCGCTGGGTGAACGTCCCGCCCGCCGCAATCGAACTGCCCGCGCTCACCACGTCCGTAGCCGGCGGGTAGAACGAACGCTCACGTCCCGCCGGCAGAACGCCGCGGACCGCATCCTGAACCCCGGTGCCCTGCGGCCGTTCGACCAGTGGCGAACCCGGCAGCGTGCTGGCGACCACTACGCCGTCGTCGCTCTCGATGCGATAACCGCTCTGGAAGTCGAGATAGGACTGGTCCGGGGGCGGGGGAGCGGCCATCGCCTCGAACCCCTTGACCAGCGCCGGCAGGTTCGGGTTGAAGATGTCGCCGCCACCGGCCTTGAACGGGTTGTCGGCGTCCTTGCCCCCCAGTTCCACAACCACCTTCTTCTTGGGGGGCGGGGCGACGGGGACGCCGGGACGACGACCGCCCCTCAGTTCCACCACCGGCGGTTCCGGGCGGCACAGGTCTACGATCTTGTCGTCAGCCGTGCGCATTACCAGCCCGGCCGTACCGCGCGGCGACAGGTGGCGCGGGATCGCGGCCGACCACTTGCCCCAATTGGAGTCGGGGAGCGGCTTCCACAACCCGGCCGCTCCGAGCATGTCGGGCAGCGCGCCGGCCGACACCTTCAGCACGGCCGCAAGTTGCACGACCGGGGGGCCGTAAGAGTTCACCTCGGTCAGCGTGAACTTCCACGGGATGCACACCATCGGCTTCCGGCCGGGCGCGCCCCTCTTGATGTCGGCGCGGCGCTGTTCCACCAGCCCGAAGAACGACGACCACGCCGCGTTCGCGTTCGCCCCGCGTGCCAGTTCGTAACTCGCGCTGAGCGTTGCCCACCACGAGTACGCCTTGCCCGGCTCCTGGTCGAGCGTGTAACTCAGCGACCCATCGATGATGTTGGGGGGCGGGACGTTGCCCCGGAACTCCTCGTCGCGGATCGTGAAATCGCACCGCGTCTTGGCAAAGTTGATCTCGAACTCGCCGGGGATGCGGCGGAACCCCGGCAGGAGCGGGGGGCTGATTTGCTCCCGCATCTCGTCCACGGTCCACGGGAGCCGGCGGTCGCCCGCGTTGATGCGCGTTGCGGGCACCGACACGAACCCCGAAATGACACGGTTCGTGTATCCCGCCTTGTCGATCTCGTACCGCGCCCGCCAGCAGAACTCGTGCGGGAACGTGCCCCGGTTCGTCACCGCATCGCCGCAGGTCATCGTGGACCACTCGACCGACCACATCAGCTTCACGGACTGGTTGGGGCCGCGCGACACGATCTTGCATTCGGTGCAGAACGGCCCCCACCGCACGTCGGCCAGTCGCCCGAAGTTGAGTTGGTAGTTCCCGAACCCGCGCCCCTCAATGCGCAGGCCGGCGGCCGGTTGCGTGAGCCGCGACATGATCTCTTCGATCTGCCGCGCGCCCGGCCCGCGGGCGTCCAGCCACATCGACGCCGTGAGCGAGAAATCGGTGTGCTTGACGGTGCGCCCGCTCTCGTCCTTGATGGGGCGCAGCGAAATGGCCTCGATGCTTGTCGAGGCGTTGAACTTGACCCCATTGTAGACGAGCAGCAGCGGTCCAACGGGGAAACTGGTGGCGAGTGCTGGCATACCCCGATGGTGGTCGGGACAAGCCTACGGCACGGCGATTGGCGGGCCACCGCCGGCACCGCCGGCCGGCAGAGGCGCGGGCGGCGGGCCGAGCATGTTCTTCGCGTCGCGCAGCCAGCCGTCGGCGAGCCGGTCGAAGTCGCCCATGTCGCCCGCCATGATCTTCTTCACGTCTTTCACGAGGTCGCTCAGGCCGGGGACGACGCCCGCGGTCAGTTTGTCGATGCCTTCGAGGATGCCGACCGTGACCTTGAGCGACCGTTCCATGAACCCGGCCAACTGCTCTGCGAGGAACCCCTTAATCGGCTCAAGGAGCCGCTGGAACGTCGCCTCGGTCTTGCTCTGGGTGTCGATGAGTTTCGCGAGTTGCGGCCCGATGCGCTGGGCCTCACCCATGTCGGCTTGCAGTTTGCGCACGTCCGCGGTGGCGCTGGCACCCGCGAGCTGGGCGTTGAACCCGGCCAGTTCGCGCCCCCGGTTCACGAGCGCGTCAATCGTGGCTTTGGTGGCCTCGATACCCACACTCAGAACTTTCAGCGCGGCCCCAGCCGCCGCGCCCGCCGGCCCCAAGCGGGCCAGACCCGCCGCCGCCGCCCCGATGCCCTCGGTGAGCGCGGGCGTCACCCGGTTCTGCGCCACCCCGACCCCGGCGACCCCGGCGGACCGCACCCCGCTCGCGAGCCTGTCGGCGATGAACTTTACCCACCCGTCTTCTTGCTTCGGCGGGCGGTCAGCGGCCGGGCGCGCCCCACCCGGCGCGCCGTCGGCCATCGTGACCGGTAGCGGCTTGGGGCCGACGACGATGACGGGTTGCGGCCGGTCGAACGCGGGCGTGCGCGACAGCGGGAGCGGTGGGGGGACCGGCGCGGGCGTCGGCTTGGGGACCGGAACCGGTGCGCCGGGCGCGGGAGCCTTGTCCCACGCCGGCATGTGGTAGTCGTCGTCCGCGGGCGGCGTCGGGGCGGGCGGGCGCGGGAACGGCATCGTGCTGGGCGGCGTCGGGCCGCGCCAGCCGGGCGCGCCGAACTCCCACGGCACGGGCGGCTCACCGCCCGGACTGGGCGGCGGTTCCGCGGGTGCGGCACTCTCGTCGAGCGTAATGCGGATTTCTGCGGGCACTTATACCTCGGGTTTCTCGTTCTGCCGCAGTCGCGACATGATTCGCGCGGAGAGGGACGCCGCCGCGCGCTCCTCCGACCCGCTGGCCGCCAGAACCACGTCGTAAACCCGGTCGTCGGACACGCCCGCTTTCAGTTCCTCCTCGGCTTCCAGCACCTTCATGTTGGCGTCGAGAAGTATCTTTTCGGCGGGCGCTAACTTGGAGCAGTCGAACCCGTACCAGCGGGAGAGTCGGGCGTCTCCCAGGCAAGCCCGATGTTTTTTTTTGCGAAGGCGTCCACCTCTTCGCGCATCCGCCCCGCGAGGGCCAGTGCGGTGCCGTGCGAGAGGCCGACAAGCCCCTTGCCGGCGAGCCACACGCACCACTCTTCGGCGCGCAGCACGAGGTCCGTGTGCTCGTTGTGGATCGCGGCGTAGGCGTTGGTCGCCTCGAACAAGTCGAGGCGGACGACCTCCGAAAGCGTCCCGTCCGCCCGCTTCACGTCCACGTCGAGATACCCGTCGCCTTCTTCGAGCGTGATCTTCATAGTCGCCTTGTCAGGTAGTGGAGAACAGGATGGTGTCGGTCGAGGACGCATACGGGAGCATCTGCATCCGAATCGGCACCTCGCGCAGCTTCGACATCAGCAGAATCTTCGGGTTGTAGTTGGGCGCGATCCACGACTTGCTCGCGGTCAGCGTTGCCGGGGCCGCCGCCGCGCTGGTGTTCGTGGTCGAGGTGAACACCAGCGCTTGCGCCAGGTCCGACGCGAACATGCCGACGGGGACGGCCGAACTGAACACCTTGCCGAGCGTGCCGCCGCCGAGGGGCCACAGGATGGCCTTGCTGCCGGCCTTCCATTCCTTCAGTTGCGCGGACACGAACCCGTCCGCGCCCTGCGTCACAAGGTCCACGGTGGACATGCCGAACAGGTCGGTCTCGTTCACGACCTCGTGCTTGAACTCGAAGTCCAGCTCGAAGCCGGCGCGCGTCATTCCGATGTCAACAGTGTTGAAGGTCGCAGAGTAGCGACCGGCCACGAAGGTTCCCAGCACGGCATCGCCCTCCCGGTGTGTCACGTCTGCCCGCTCGCGGGGAAACTCACGGTAGTGCCCTCCACGAGATGCCGGATTGTGTGGGGGACACGCTACCGGCGGGCGGAGGGGGTGAGGGCCGCGGCCCCGTTGCTGGCCCCGTTCGCGGCGGCGTAGGCGGCGGTGGCCCGGCACGCGGCGCAGTTGACGTGTTCCGGTTCCCCGGTGAACGCGCACTTGGGGACGCCGACGCGAA
>SXGT01483500.1_pt1 | contig 10815 bp, 7 predicted proteins | sample 3176221 | NCBI WGS metagenome assembly SXGT01 (sample SAMN11356862, study PRJNA531348) | freshwater metagenome | isolation source: freshwater sample F1-120 | place: China: Fuxian Lake, Yuxi | collected 2017-12-25
CGCGCCTCGGTCTGTCATGACTGCTACTCGGCGCACCAGGCCGTGGAACATGACGACATGAACGTCCTCTGCCTGGGCGCCCGCGTCGTCGGCGGCGCGGTGGCCGCGGAAATCGTGCAGTCGTTTCTCACGGCGACGTTTTCCGGCGAGGAACGCCACCAGCGTCGCCTGAATAAGGTCCTCGCGATCGAGCGCCGCTGTCTCCGGACCTGACACATGCAACTCGGCCTGATCGGCCTGGGCCGCATGGGCGGCAACATGGCCCGACGCCTCACAGCCGGCGGACACGACGTCGTCGCCTGGGACCGCAATCCCGACGCCGTTCGAGACCTCCAGCGCGACGGAATCGCGGGGGCCGCGTCCCTGGACGATCTCGTCCAGCGCCTCACCCCTCCGCGAGCCGTCTGGATCATGGTGCCGGCTGGCGATCCTACCGAGCACACCGTGGCGGCGCTCGCGAATCGACTGCAGCGCGACGATGTGATCATCGACGGCGGCAATACCCACTTCAAGGACGATGTCAGGCGCGCGCGGGAGGTTGAAGCCAAAGGCCTGCACTACGTGGACGTTGGAACGAGCGGCGGCGTCTGGGGTGCCGAGCGCGGCTACTGCCTGATGATTGGTGGCGACAAGGCGGCGGTTGAGCGCCTCGGCCCGATATTCAAGGCCATCGCGCCCGGCCAGGGCGACACGCCGCCCACCAAGGTCCGCAAGGTGACCGGGGCAGAAAAGGACGCGAAAGGACACTGGCATGCCGTACACGGCCCGGAGGTCACGGCCAGTGGCACGTCGGCCGACAGCTACCTGCACTGCGGCCCGTCCGGTGCGGGTCATTTCGTCAAGATGGTTCATAATGGCATGGAATACGGCATCATGGCCGCCTACGCCGAGGGGCTCAACATCCTCAAGCATGCCAACGTCGGCAAGGCCGGCCGCACCGCTGCCAGCGCCGAGGTCACGCCGATGCGCGAGCCGGAGCACTATCAGTACGATTTCGACATGCAGGCCGTCTGCGAGAACTGGCGCCGCGGCTCCGTTATCGCCTCGTGGCTGCTCGACCTGACTGCCGAGGCGTTTCTGGAGAACTCGGAGCTGCCGGTCGAAACCAATTCGGTCAGGGACGGCGGCGTCCCGGACTCCGGCGAGGGCCGCTGGACATTGCTTGCCGCCATTGACGAGGGCGTGCCGTGTCCGGTGCTGACGACGTCGCTCTACTCGCGTTTCACATCGCGGCATGAAGAAGACTTCGCCTGGAAGATCGTGCAGGCGATGCGCCGCAAGTTCGGCGGACATTAGGATGAACCCGTGTATTCGTTTAGCGCCCGCATGGCGCCATGCAGGCGCTAAACGAAGAAAGGCGACTCGGAACCCAACATGCCCAATCGAATCGTGCGCCGGTTTGCCGATGTCAACGAAGTAAGCCGCGCTGCGGCGCAGGAGTTCATACCACTCGCGCAAGCTGCAATTAATGCGCGGGGCCGATTTACCGTCGCGCTGGGCGGCGGCTCGACTCCGAAGCTGCTGTATCAACTGTTGTCCGATGCGCCGTATCGCGCCCAGGTTGATTGGACGCGCGTCGAATTCTTCTGGGGCGATGAACGTGCCGTGCCGCCGGATCACGCCGATTCGAACTACGGCATGGCGCACAAGGCACTCCTGCAAAAGCTCGCACTCCCGGCGGCGCAAATCCACCGCATGGAGGCCGAACGCAACGACCGCGATGTGGCAGCAAGCGACTACCAGGCGGCGTTGACTCGTGTTTGCGGCAACGATCCGCTCGACCTGGTCCTGCTCGGCATGGGGCCGGACGGGCATACCGCATCGTTGTTCCCGCAGACGACAGCCTTGAAGGAGACCAAGCGCTGGGTGGTGTCCAACTTTGTGCCGAAGTTCAACGCCGATCGGCTGACAATGACTGCCCCGTACTTGAATCGCGCCGCCAACGTGCTGTTTCTGGTGGCCGGGGCAGACAAGGCGGCGGTGCTGGTCGAGGTGCTCGAAGGCCCGCCCGATCACCAACGGCTGCCCAGCCAAATGATTCAGCCGAGCACGGGCAGCTTGATTTGGTTCGTGGACGAAGCTGCCGCTACCAATCTGAAAATGTAAATTGAGACATGGATCCCAAACTTCCCAGCGATTGACTCCTGACCTCCGATTGGCTCGTATGGCAACCGCAGAACAAAAGCGACTTCAAGAAATCACCGATGATGTCTATTCCTGGCGGCGCTGGGGGCCTTACCTCAGCGATCGCTCGTGGGCAACCGTGCGCGAAGACTACAGCGTTGACGGTAACGCGTGGGGCCACCTGCCGCACGACCTGGCCCGCAGCAAGGCCTATCGCTGGGGCGAGGACGGCATCGCCGGCATCTGCGATCGCTATCAACTCCTCTGCTTCGCGCCTGCTTTCTGGAACGGCAAGGATCCGATCCTCAAAGAACGCCTTTTCGGCCTCACGCCGCACGAGGGCAACCACGGCGAAGATGTCAAGGAATACTACTTCCATCTCGACAACCTGCCGACTCATGCGTACATGAAGTTTCTCTACAAGTATCCGCAGCGCGAATACCCCTATTGCGACCTGGCGGAGAAGAACCGCGAACGCAACGGCCAGGGCTTTGAATACGAGCTGCTCGACACAGGCATCTTCGACGAGCAGCGCTACTTCGACATCGTCATCGAATACGCCAAGGCGACAACGGAAGCCATTTGCATCCGCATCGAGGCGTTCAACCGCGGTCCCGAGGCGGCGCCCTTGCACATCCTGCCGCATTTGTGGTTTCGCAACACCTGGGCGTGGTACTCGGAGCCGCAGAAGGAGCCTGTCATCCGTCCCGGTCCTGTCGGCAAGGGCTTCACCAGCCTCACCTGCGACGACTTGGGCGTTGAAACGCTTGCCAATATTCCAGTCAACTATCGACTCGGCGAGCGCACGCTCTACGGGCCTGCCGACGGCGCGATGCTTTTCACGTTCAATGAGACGAACGCCGAGCGCGTTTACGGACCCGACAGCATCAGCCGCAAGCCATACGTGAAGGACGCCTTCCATCGCGCCATCGTTGGCGGCGAGCCGTGCGTCAACCCGAAGCTGATCGGCACGAAAACGGCGCTGCACTATCACTTTCCTGCGGTTCCGGCGGGCGGGTCCGTGGTCGTGCGCTTGCGCCTCTCCGACAAAAACAACCTGACCACGCCGATTGCCGAGGTCGATGGGATCGTCGCCAAGCGCAAGGCCGAGGCGGACGAATTCTATGCGGAGATTCACAAGCCAGGCGCGAGCGCTGACGAGAAGCGTGTGCAGCGTCAAGCGCTGGCGGGGCTGCTATGGACGAAGCAGAGCTACCTCTTCGATGTGAACCTTTGGCTAACGGGCGATTTCCCCGATATGCCGCCGCCACAAGAGCGCATCAACATCCGCAACAAGCAATGGCGGCATCTGAATTCGATGCGCATCATGACGTTGCCGGACAAGTGGGAGTATCCGTGGTTCGCAGCCTGGGACCTGGCGTTTCACTGTGTAACCCTCGGCCTGATCGATCCCGATTACGCCAAGAACCAGCTCTGGGTCATCCTGTTCGATCAATTTCAGCATCCCAACGGCCAGATCCCGGCTTACGAATGGGAGTTCTCGGATCTTAATCCGCCAGTGCACGCCTGGGCGGTCTGGCGCGTCTATCTGCTCGATCGCAAACGCACCGGCACGGGAGACCGCGCCTTCCTTGAACGCTGCTTTCACAAGTTACTCATCAACTTCGCGTGGTGGATCAACAAGGTCGATTCCGATGGCAGCAACATCTTTGAAGGCGGTTTCCTCGGCCTCGATAACATCACCGTCGTCGATCGCAGCATGAAATGCGACGACGGCTCGACGCTGGAGCAGGCCGACGCCACCGGCTGGATGGGCATGTTCTGCCTCAACATGATGCAGATCGCTCTGGAGCTGGCTACCTACAGCCACGCCTATGAAAACCTGGCCACCAAGTTCTTCCAGCACTACGCCTACGTCGCGGCCGCCATGAAACGCATGGGCAACAAGGAGCCCCTCTGGGACAACGATGACGGCTTCTTCTACGACGTGCTGCGCTATCCGGACGGCCGACACCGCAAGTTCCGCGTGCGCTCCCTCGTCGGCCTCATTCCATTGTTCGCCGTCGAACGGCTGGACGTCTCCTGGCTCAAGCAGTTCAAGGAATTCAACGCCAACGTCAACTGGTTCCTCAAGAACCGCCCGGATCTCGTCAAGGGTGTGGTGCACACCATCGAACGCGACGGCGAAACGACGCACGTCCTGACTATCGTCGACCAGGAGCAGCTCGTTCGCCTGCTTGCACGTGTGTGGGACCCCGACGAATTCCTCTCCGACTATGGCATTCGCAGTATGTCCAAGTTCCACGAGAAGCATCCGTTCGAGTTCGACGGCAAGAGCGTCGGCTACGAGCCGGCCGAGGCAGTCTCCAAGATCAAGGGGGGCAACTCCAACTGGCGCGGGCCGATCTGGCTGCCCACCAACTTCCTGCTCGTCGAATCGTTCCGCAAGCTGGGCCGGGCGTACGGCTCCTCCTTCGCGGTCAAGCTGCCCGGCGGCGGGCCCGCCAAGACGTTCAAGGAAATGGCCCAAGAGCTGTCCGATCGGCTCATTCGCATCTTCACGGTGAACGGCCAAAAGCGCCGTCCCGTCTATGGCGGCAGCACGATGTTTCAGGAGGACCCGCACTGGCGCGACCACGTGCTTTTCTACGAATACTTCCACGGCGATAACGGCGCGGGCCTGGGGGCGTCGCACCAGACGGGCTGGACGGCGCTCGCGGCGTCACTGCTCGATGAATGGCGAGAATGAGTGCCGGCTGCGGTTTAGCGATCGTACGGCGCCACGAACGCCAAGCCGCAAGCGGCCATACGAATACGTGTCGACAAGAAAGGATCCCTCACCATGCCAACCACCCAAACCGCTCAGACATCCGCACTGGCGCCTGATCAGCCGCCGGGCGAAAATTGCATCCTCGTCATCTTCGGCGCCTCCGGCGACCTCACCAAGCGGTTGCTCATACCGGCCCTCTATAACCTCGCCTGCGACGGCCTGTTGCCCGAGCACTTCGCGATCATCGGCAGTGCCATGAGCGAGTGGACTACCGAGGAATTTCGCGACAGGATGACCAGCGGGGTCAAGGAATTCAAGACCCGCAAAGACTTCAACCAAGAGGTCTGGGACAAGCTCTGCGCACGCCTTTATTACACCCCCGGCAAGTTCGATGACGAATCGGCGTTCAAGAAATTGCACGACCTCGTCACCCAGCTCGACTCCAAGTATCACGTGGGCGGCAACGTCCTCTTTTACCTCGCCACGCCTCCCTGGGCCTTCGGTCTCATCTCCGGCAACCTCGATAAGGCCGGCTTCAAAACCATGCCCGGCTGGAAACGCATCATCGTCGAGAAGCCCTTCGGCACCGACCTACCCAGCGCCATCAACCTCAACAAGGAAATCCTCTCGTACTGGAAGGAAAATCAGGTCTACCGCGTCGATCACTATCTCGGCAAGGAGACAGTGCAGAACGTCCTCGCCTTCCGCTTCGCCAACGGCATGTACGAGCCGCTCTGGAACAAGCAGCACGTCGATCACATCCAGTTTACCGTCTCCGAGGCGGTCAGCGTCGAGGACCGCGGCGGCTACTACGACGGCGCCGGCGTCCTGCGCGACATGATGCAAAACCACATGTTCCAGATGCTCGCCTACCTGTGCATGGAAGCCCCCAGCTCGTTCTCGGCCGACGATATCCGCGACGAAAAGTCCAAGCTGCTGCGCGCCGTCCGGGTCTACAAGCCCGAGGACGTGCCGGTGAACTCGGTGCGAGGCCAATACGGCGCCGGCAAGAAAGCCAACGGCAAGGAGTGTCCGGATTATCGGCAGGAAAAGGACGTGAAGCCGGACTCCAACACCGAGACGTTTGCCGTCATGAGGCTGTTCATCGACAACTGGCGCTGGGACGGTGTGCCGATCTATCTGCGCTCTGGCAAGGCGCTCTGGGCGCGCGGCACCAACGCGATCGTCCAGTTCAAGAAGCCCCCCGCTTCGCTCTTCAAGAGCAAGGCGGTCTCCAAGCTCTTCTCCAATCGTCTGATCTTTCACATTCAGCCCGACGAAGCGATCGAGACGCTTTTCCAGGCGAAGATTCCCGGACCGGTGATGCAGATGCAGCCGGTGAACATGCGCTTTAACTACGGTGAGGCCTTTCTGGCGTCGCGCGCGACCGGCTACGAGGTGATGCTCTACAGTTGCATGCTGGGCGATCCGACCCTCTTCTCGCGCACCGATCTCGTCGAGACCGCCTGGCGCATCGCCCAGCCGTTCCTCGATTACTGGAGCACTCATGCGGCGCCCGAGTTCCCCAATTACGCGGCCGGAACCTGGGGGCCTCGCTCGGCGCACGAATTGATCGAGCGCGACGGGCGTTCGTGGTTCGAGATCATCACCCGCGAGACGTTGCAGAAAGTGCCGATCTTCGAGAAGGGGAACGCACTCTTTCTCAGTCAGATCAGCATGGCCCTGGCGCCCATGGCTGTGGCAAAAGGCGAGACCATTTTCACCAAGGGAGAAGTCGCCAACGACATGTACCTGATCTTCCGCGGCGAAGTCGAAGTGCTCGACGGCAACGGCAAGGTGATTGCCACCTTGCGCGAGGGAGAGTGCTTCGGCGAGATCGCGTTGCTTACGAGCGAGCCGCGCAGTGCCACGATCCGCGCCAAGTCGGCTTGCAATCTGTTCGTGCTGGGGCGAGCCGACTTTTGCCGCATCCTGCGCGATCATCCGCACTTCGCCCAGGTGATCACCGAGATGGCCCAGGAGCGATATCAAAAGTGGGTGTCGCCGGATCAGCTCCTGGACCCGACGTCGAACAGGTAAAATCCCCAGGCCGGCAGGTCCACGTGCAGGCCCGTATTAGGTGCGAGCGAATTTCGTTGACGGTCAGCGGAATTCCTCTTATGCCAAAGGTGCGATTGCAGCCGTCGCGATGCATGGCGGGTAGGTGTCCCGCCATCACTGATGGGCTTTATGAGGTCCAATTCATGAGCAAGATTCTCGTCATCGACATCGGTGGCACCAACGTCAAGATCCTCGCGACCGGGCAGGATGAAGCGCGCAAGATTCCTTCCGGTCTGACCATGACTGCGGCGGACATGGTCGCCAAGGTGAAAGATGCCGCCAAGGACTGGGACTACCAGGCGATCTCCATCGGCTATCCAGGCCCGATCTTGCAGGGCAAGCTAGTGCTGGAGCCGAAGAACCTCGCTGCCGGCTGGGTCGGATTTGATTTTGAGAAAGCCTTTGGCAAGCCCGTCAAAATCATTAACGACGCTGCCATGCAGGCCCTCGGCAGCTACGAAGGCGGCCGCATGCGGTTCCTCGGCCTCGGTACCGGGCTCGGCTCGGCCCTCATTATCGACCGGGTCATCGCCCCCCTGGAGCTCGCTCATCTCCCTTATAAGAAGGGAAGGACTCTCGAGGATTACGTCGGCCAGCGTGGCCTCAAACGGCTCGGCAAGAAGAAATGGCGAGCCGCAGTCGAAGACGTGACCGCCCGACTCAAGGCTGCACTCGTTGCCGACTATGTCGTCCTCGGCGGCGGTAATTCGCGCAACCTCGACGGTCTGCCCCCTGGCACTCGCCTGGGCGACAACAGTCACGCGTTCCTCGGCGGCTTTCGGATGTGGGAATAACCTTGTCGCGCCGCTTGCGGTTTGGCTTCTGCTGCGCACTTGGTACAAATTTGATTGATTTTCGACATTCTAGGACGTACTGCGCCATGAGGGCGCATACTCCGCAGCAACCAGACCGGCTGGTCCGCGCATGAGTTTTGGGAAACCTACATCCAGCTCGCCGTCGTCGAACACGGCTTTCGGGTGCTGAAAACCATCCTGCTGTTGCGACCGATCTGGCATCATTACTTCGGCTGCACCAGCAACGGACTTCTCAATCCGTCGCTGGCGAGGCCGACTATCCGATTCTACTACTTCTTCTGTGCAATCCGCTCCAGCGCGTACTTCTCCAGCTTCCGCGCGTCCGCATAAAACTTGCGTATGCCGTCGCTCAATTTTTCGACCGCCATCGCGTCCTCGTTGTGCATCCAGCGGAAGCCTTTTTCGTCGAGGTGGATCTTCTTCACGTCGCTCGCCTTGGCGGTCTCGACGTTGAGCTTACGCGGCACGTCGCCATCGGTCTTTCCCATCTTTTCCAGCAGATCAGGGCTGATGGTCAACAGGTCACTGCCGGCCAAGCCGAGCACCTGCGGGACGTTGCGGAAGCTGGCGCCCATGACCTGTGTCTTGTAGTCGTGCTTCTTGAAGTAGGTGTAGATGCGCGTGACCGACGCAACGCCGGGGTCCTGGTCCGCGGGGATTTCCTTCACGCCGCGATCTTTGAGGTGCCAATCGTAGATACGGCCCACGAACGGCGAGATCAACGTCACGCCCGCCTCGGCACAGGCGACGGCCTGGGCGAAGCTGAACAGCAGTGTCAGGTTGCAGTGGATGCCTTCCTTCTCGAGTTGCTCGGCAGCACGGATGCCCTCCCAGGTGCTGGCCACCTTGATGAGCACGCGCTCCTTGCCGATGCCTGCCTTGGCGTACATGCCGATGAGTTTGCGGGCCTTCGCCAGCGTCGCCTCGACGTTGAAGCTGAGTCCCGCATCGACCTCGGTCGAGACGCGGCCAGGGACGATCTTCAGGATCTCGCAGCCAAACTGAATGAGCAGGTTGTCCATGAACGATTCCGCACGGGCGGCCTGATCGCCGGGCGTGTCAGACGCAAGCTTGAGGGCGGCGTCCACGAGTTTTTGATATTGCGGCTTCTGAGCGGCCACATAGAGCAGCGACGGATTGGTGGTCGCGTCCTGCGGCTTGTGCAGAGCGATGGCTTCGATGTCGCCCGTATCGGCGACAACGGTCGTGAATCGTTTCAGGGATTCGAGCTGAGTCATGGGTTTACCTCGTGAGACTTATGGTTTGCAGAACGTGATTTTACCTGGATCGCCTTCGCCGGCGCTTTTGGCTCGCCCGTTGGCGGCCAGATGTTCGAGCAACAGGTACACCGTCTCGGCATCCGGAGCGGAGACGGAGGCAATCTGCTCGGCCGTCTGCGGCGTCGTCGTGAGGGCGGCGGCCACCTTCGCTTGAAGCTCCAGAACGGACGCGGCAGCCTTCTTCCCTGCCTCGACGCCTGGCTGATGATACGCGTTGATGCCAATCAGGCTGGCGTAAAGTCCGACCGCCCGTTCGAACAGGGCGATCAGGCCGCCGATGACGCGAGCATCGACCCGCAGTACGGTGATGGTGATCGATTCACGGTTATTATCGTACAGCGCCGCCCGCGTGCCAAGCAAGAAACCGTGCAAATAGTCGCCCGCGGTGACGCCCGGTTCGAGATTTGTCGATGAGCCGCCCGATTCGAGGACACGGATGAAGACGGCGAAGAAGTTCAGCACGCCGTCGCGCAATTGCTGCACATAGGCGTGTTGATCGGTCGAGCCTTTGTTGCCGTAGACGCTAATTCCTTGATCGACGCGCTTGCCTTGCAGGTCGAGCTGCTTGCCGAGTGATTCCATGACGAGTTGCTGGAGATAGCGGCTAAACAGGAGCAGGCGATCCTTGTAGGGGAGGACGACCATGTCCTTTTTACCCTTGCCCTCGGTGATGTGATACCACATGAGGGCCATGAGGGAAGCAGGGTTGCCGCGCATGTCGTGCTTGCGCGTCACTCGGTCGCAGTCCGCGGCTCCGTCGAGCATACCCTGGATGTCGAAGCCCTGGAGAGCAGCGGGGACAAGACCGACGGCGGACAGTTCGCTGGTGCGGCCGCCGACCCAGTCGAACATCGGGAAGCGGGCGAGCCAGTTATCCTTGGTGGCGAGCTTGTCCATCTGCGAGCCGGCCATGGTGACGGCAACCGCGTGCTTGGCGAAGTCAAGACCCGTTTTCTTGTACGCCTCGGCGACGAGCAACATGCCATTGCGCGGTTCCGGCGTGCCGCCGCTCTTGGACGTGACGACGACGAGCGTCTCGCCCAGTTTGCCTTCGTAGCACTTGAGAACGCGGGCAATGCCGTCGGGGTCGGTGTTGTCGATGAAATCGACCTTCATCGGGTCGGTGGCAGGATTACCGAGAGCGTCGGCTACGAACATCGGGCCCAAGGCCGAGCCGCCGATGCCGATGGAAATGACGTGCGTAAACTTGTGTGCCTTCGCTGGCTTGATGATTCCGGTGTGGACGTCCTTGGCGAACTTCTTGATATCGGCCACCGACTTGCGGACCTCCTCAGCGATGCCTGGCGTCGGCGCGAGCTCGGGAGCGCGTAGCCAATAGTGGCCAACCATGCGTTTCTCGTCCGGGTTCGCGATTGCGCCTTTTTCCAGCTCATCCATCGCCTTGAAGGCACTCTGCATCGACGCGGACATCTTTTCAAGAAAGCCCTCGTCAAAGCGCATGCGGCTGATGTCCATGGTAAGGCCGAGCGCGGGGATACGCGATTGAAACTGCTTGAAGCGTTGCCAGGACGTGGACATGTTGACCACCTCTCTTGGGAGAATTAGGTGCAATGATCTCGGATATTGTGGCAAGAAATGGGGCAACCCGCAATAGGCGGGCCTGAATTCTGAGGAGAGACCGTGGACGAAATAAAGAAACTCCGTAACTCTTTAGCCGTATGAAGTACATCTTTGCTCGAACCGCCTGTTTGGGTATCCTCTGTGAGACACACGGAGGGTTTTACCATCACGGCACTGGATGTCTCTCTGGGGCCGAGCCTCACAGAAGCGGAGGCTCGGGCCA
>SXGT01609086.1_pt1 | contig 10813 bp, 8 predicted proteins | sample 3176221 | NCBI WGS metagenome assembly SXGT01 (sample SAMN11356862, study PRJNA531348) | freshwater metagenome | isolation source: freshwater sample F1-120 | place: China: Fuxian Lake, Yuxi | collected 2017-12-25
GGTGACGTACTCAAAGCGCAACAGGATCGTTTTGCCGGCGAAGGCGGAGAGGTCGATCTGCTCGTCTACCCACTGCCCAACGTCCCCGCCGCCACTGGAGTGGGTGTACCCATCTCCCAGCGAGTTGCCGGTAGGATTCTCAGAGGTGGTGCTGGTGCCTGGTAGCGTCACCCAGGTCTGGCCGCCGTCCGCGGATGCCATCACGTACAGGTAGTCGTAGTCCTGCTCGATCTCATACCAGGTGCGGAACTGGAGCGTTGCCGCGGGCACGCCGGTGAGATCCAGCTCGCGGGTCAGGGTGGAGTCCATCCCGTCGGCTCGATTCGACCACCAGACAAAGCTGCCGCTCGCCGGGTCCGCGCCGGCCAATCGCACCTCAGGCGACCCACTAAACGTGAGGTTGACATCGCCCTGGCCGACCAGCTCCACGTAGTCGACGCCGAACTGGTGCACCTGGGCATCCAGCGGCAGGTCGTCCACGCGCAGCGTGGCGCTGATCCGCGGGTGCAGATCGACAGATGGCTGGGAGTACCGAGCGCCGTCCACGGCGGGATCGTCCAGGAAGTTGGCCACCGCCCAATCCCCGAACACCTCCGGGAATCGCTCGGTTCGACCGGTCGATTCCAAATAGCGATCGAACAGCTCGTCGCCGCGGGCCGGTTGAGCGATCACGTCGTACAGGATCTCGGGCCCGCCGTAACGGTCCACAAAATAGCGCATGAACAGGTACGCGCCGTCGTAGTGCGCCGACACGCCGCCGCTCAGATCGGACCAGCCGGTGAGCTGGGTGTCAGGCTGAGCCTGGTAGGACGCCGCGCTCAACGGTTGCCCTTCCATCACCAGGTTGGTCGCCAGCTCTGAGCTGCCTTCGTCCACCCAGGTTTCATCGTTCGGGTTTCCGTAGAAATGCACCATGTGCTGAAACTCGTGGGCCAGCACTCCGTCGAAGCTCTGCGTGCCGGGGATAATGGAATCGAGGTTCATGTGAACCATCTCGCGCTGGTTTGAGTGCTTGTACACCTCCACCGGGTACTCATCGCCCGAGGAGAAGTAGGCGCCCACCCCGGGCACGCGGGCGATCAGAATGGTGATGCGGGGATCGTTGTCGATGCCTGGGAACCACTCTGTTCCGAAGTAACGTCGAACCGTTGGATAGGTTCGCTGCTCGAAGAATTCGGCGGACTGAACGAGCGCGCCGTCGGACACGCTGCGGCCCTGTTCCACGTACCAGTAGGCATGCTCCGACACGTGCCGCAACACCGCGGGTGAGAGTCGATACTCGCGGGTGAACTGGTTTCCGATCCAGAACTCGTCCACGCGGCCGGCTTCGTAGTTCGGGATCGTGTCGTTGACCACCAGGGCTACACTGGCCGGGTCGATCCCGCGGAGCCGCGCGTAGAGGCTGATCGGGTCGCGCGGCGGAATCGGGGTCGATTCCACCAGCTCCAGCGTGGTGAGGCTTTGTGACGGCTGTCCCGCCGCCAGGCCGAACGGCGGGGAGAACATCACCACGGTCGCGAGCAATCCCGCGGTGGTCGCCGCGGCCAGGGCACGCTTCCAGATGGGTCGAGTCGGATGAGCCATGCGTTTCCCTGAGCCTCCCAGCCCAATCGCCACGACTCAGCCGCCTGAACGCTACTGAGAGACCGGGGTCAACTCGGCCGCGCGACTGTCGGGCTGCGAGGATGCGGCCTCGTGTCGAGCGGTGTTCAAGTGAACCTGGGTGTATATCTGCGTCGTGGAGATGTTGGCGTGACCGAGCAACTCGCGCAGCCGTTCGAGCGCCACGCCATCGCGAAGGCGATGGGCGGCGAACGAGTGACGCAGCGTGTGCGGGGTCACTGGCGCCAGTATCCCACTTTCGCGTGCCAGGGCCTTCATTAACAGCCAGAAGCCCTGGCGGGTCAGGCGGTCCCCACGCTGATTTAGGAAGAGCGCCGACTCGGACTCGCCGCTTCTATTGAGCACCACCCGCCCACGCTGCAGGTACTCCAGCAGCGCCTGGCGTGCGCCTTCTTCCAGCGGGACGCGGCGTTCGCGGCCACCACGGCCCACGCAACGCACCTGATTGGTCTCCAAGTCCGCGTCGCTCACGTCCAGAGAGACGAGCTCCGTGACCCGCATTCCGGTTGAGTAGAGCAGGTGGAACATCGCCCGATCTCGCAAACCGTCCGCGCCGCCCTTCCGCTCAGCGCGGTCGAGCAGCAACGCCACGTCGCGCACTGACAGCGTTCGGGGCAGTGGCTTGCGTACCTCGGGTGATCCGAGATCGGAGGTTGGATCGCGGCCGATATCACCCCGTTCGCTCAGGAAGTGGAACAGCGATCGGGTGGCCGCCACCTTCCTCGCGATCGTGGCGGGCGCGTATCCGCGTTCCCGAAGCTCCAGCACGAAATCCAGGATCTGCTCGCGGGCGACATCTGACTGAGTCGAACCTTCGGCTTCCGGCATCAACGCCGCGGCGCGCGGGGTGCCGAGATAGCGGGTGAGTTGACACAGATCGTTGCGATAGGCGGAAACCGTATTCGCGGAGAGACGGCGCTCCTGGGTGAGATGGCTCAGATACTCGTCGATCTGCTTGCGCACGTTTTCCTCTCCAGGGACCTGAGCCCCGTCCCGGCAGTCAGGGAGTGTACCACAGCGTTTCCGGCTCGTCGTGCGATCACGGCCGTCGTCGCCCGCGACCGGCGGTTCGCTGGTCGCGTGCCTCAGACTCGCGGGTCCAGCGCCAGATGATGATGTAGTGAGGGCGTCGATACTCGCGGCCTTCCTCTTCGAATCCAGGTGTATCCGCCAGAATCTCGTTCCAGGCTGTCGCGTCCTGACGAGCTTTGACGGTTGCGGATACCAGGCGCGGAGTACGTAGCACATAGTGCAGCATCTGTTTGATCGCGGCCGGGTTTAGCGGGTCGGTGGACGAGCCGATGTCGCGAATTGTCAGGGTATCGTCAACGCGAAGGTGATAGTCGATGAACCCTTCCACCCGCCAACTCTTGTCGCGCGGGGTATGGCGCTCGAGCAGCATCAGCTCCCCGCGCTCAGCCGCCCCCTTGTAGCTGACCCTACGCCCCTGGCCATCTGGATGCGCGAGCGTGCGCACGATCGTTTCCCGCAGCGCGGCAACGTCATCGGGCTCGGCGACTCGGATTCGATAGGGAAGCTCTTGCATCGAGCGTCACTCTCCATGAGAGAGCCGCTCACCGAGCAGCCCGAGGCAAGAGTATCGGGCGCCACCTGCCCCACGCAAGCGCCCCGCCGCTCAGCGCGGCTCCACGCCCCGACCGTACAACCACTTCAGGAAGAGGAGCTGACGGGCCTGCTCGGTGGTGAAGCCGTGCGATTCCAGCGAGTAGCGCCATTTGTAGAGTGTCAGCCGCCAGACATCCTGGGCGCTGAGAGCGCCAACCGACGCTGGTGGCAATGACACGGCTGCGCGTGGACCGCTGATGCGCTCCTCGTTCATGGTTCCCCCGAGTCGTCCAGGCTTCGACCAGACGAGCGCCAGACACACGAACCGTGTTGTCTGACGTTCCGGCCTCGCATGCGGGATCGGGTCGGACGGAAACCTCCCGACCCCACCCGGGCAGACTACGGGGCATACGATCACAGCCACATTACAGCGTCATATCGACGCGTTACAGGCGCATCACACCGCCGCGGGGTGGGAGCGTGGCTAGCGAGCCAGCGTGTAGCCGATTCCCGGACGGGTCACGATGTAGCGAGGGTGCGAGGGGTCGGATTCGACCTTCTGGCGAAGTCGGGCGATGTTCACCCGCAGCAAGTGCGCCTCATCCTTGTATTCGGGTCCCCACACCTTGCTGAGAAGGTCCGGCTGAGTGACGACCCGACCGGCGTTTCGGGCGAGGTACGCGAGGATGCGGTACTCGGTGGGGGTGAGGTTCACCGGCTTGCCATCGATACTCGCCTGGTGCTGAGCGAAATCGACAGTCAAGCTGCCGGAGGTGAAGCTGGGCTGCGCGTCTTCGCGGGTGTAGTCCTTGGAGCGTCGCAACTGCGCCCGCACCCGAGCGACCAACTCTGGTGATGAGAACGGTTTTGTCAAGTAGTCGTCCGCGCCGGAATCGAGACCCTGGACCTTGTCGTCCTCCTCGCCCTTGGCGGTGAGCATGATGATCGGCGCGGTTGAAAACTCGCGCACCCGCCGACAAACTTCTAATCCATCAACGACCGGCATCATGATGTCCAGCACCAGTACGTCGGGCTTTTCGGCCTCCGCCATCTTGAGCGCCACCTCGCCATCCACCGCGGTGAGCACGCGGTATCCACTCAGCTCCAGGTTTCGCTGGACGAGCCGCAACAGGCGCGGGTCGTCGTCGGCAACAAGAATCGTGTTCTTCTTCGTGTTCATGATGCAATCGCCTCGCGGGGGATGTGGAGGGGAAGCGTAAACGAAAAACGACTCCCCTTGTTTGCCTCGCTCTCAACCCAGATCCGGCCACCGTGTGCTTCCACGAGACCGCGACAGATCGCCAATCCAAGCCCAGTGCCGCCCACTCGTCGTGACAGCTCGCCCTCTACTCGATGGAAGCGCTCGAACACCCGCTCTGTGTGCCAGGCTGGTATCCCTACTCCTTCGTCCGCGATGGAGATCACCAGGTCGGTCGCGGTACGCTGAGCGCTCACCTCGATCGTCCCCCCGTCCGGAGAGTACTTAATCGCATTGTCAATCAAATTACTGACAACCTGAGAGATGCGGCGGGGATCGGCCAGCACGAGCTGTTCCACCTGCCAATCGAACTCCAGGTTGTGCTGTTGCGTCAGCGCCGCCGCGCGCGCCAGCGCCTGGCGGGCCACCGGTTCCAGGTCCACCGGCTGGCGCTCCACCCGCAGCACCCCGGCGTTCAAGCGGGACATATCGAGCAGGTTGTCGATCAGCTCCTTGAGTCGGTCGCTCTCCTCGTCGATCGTCTGCAAGTACTCGCGCCGTTCCTCGCGACGGAGCTTCTGCTCGTTGTGCAATAGCAACGTTGAATAGCCCTTGATGGAGCTGAGCGGAGTCTTCAATTCGTGCGATACGACTGACAGCAGGTCAGTCTTGAACCGATCGATCTCGCGCAGCGCGGCGAGTTTTCGCGCCTCCTCCACAAGTTGGAGATTCTCTATCGCCAGCGCTGCCTGATTGGCGAGCGAGACCACGAGCTCCTGATCGGCTTCGCTATACCGCCCGCCACCCACACCTTCCAGGTCTACCACCCCTACCACGCGGTCTTGCAAGGTCAACGGCACCGCGAGGCGGGGGCGCGGCCGGGCGTGACCTGATTCTGACCGCATCGACACCCCGGCGGTCAGCGCTTTTCGGGCCAGATCGCTGGAGAGCGGCGTCTCGCGCCGGCCACTTCCCGCTGGCGGTCCGTCGGTCGCCGCGAACCAGAGCACCCCAGTCTCGCGGTCACGCAGACTGACCCGCGCCCGAGAGAAGCCCGGTCGTCGCTTCACGATCTCCAACAGTTGATCGGCGATCGCCGAGGGCGACATCGCGTTGCTTACCGCGCGCATGAATTCGAACAACGCCGCCATCTCGTCGAGCCGTTGTCGCTGCGCCCCGTACAACTGCGCGTTCTCGATCGCCACCACCGCTTGCGAACCGAGCACCTCCGCTTTCGGGAGATCCCGCTCGCCGAACCCGTCGTCAACGCGCCGACTGACGAACAGCAACACTCCCACGGTGCGTCGCCCCTTCGCGACCGGCACCGCCAGCAGCGAATGCGCACCGAGCATAGTGGTGAGTGGCTGGTCGAGCAGACGACTGACCCGCGTGGTGGTGATGACTTCGGAACGGTTGGAGCGCAGCACGCGCGCGACCAGGGATTCACGTTCGTCGCGCGGCACTCGCCGCCCGAGAAACTCTTCCTCCGCCGCGCCAACCACCTGCACCACTTCGAGCACCGTCCCGCCACGATCCAGCGACCACAAGAACACGACATCGGCGCGCATGATGTCGCGCCCGGCCCGGCACAACTCCTGGAGCACAGTGGGCAGTTCCAGGCTGGAGTTCATCGAATTCAGCGCCTGGCCCAGATCACGCAAGCGGCCCTCCACCGCCCCGGCCGACTCCAGCCGACGCAGCAGCCCGCGGTTGTCCATCAACGTGACCAATTGACGACCAACCAACAGCGAGAGCAGCAACAGCGAGCCGAGGAACACGCCCTGAGTAGGAGATTCGCCTCGCGCCGCGACCGCCCAGGCGAGAAACAGCACCACGCAGCCGGCCAGCGCCGAGGGCACCAGGCGCAGTCGACTCTCGTCGCGCACCACCGCCTGGACCGAGTCCAACCCCGGGGTGCCAACCGCGCGCACCGTACGAAGCGCGGCGATGCCCACCAGGCCGATCCCGGCGCCCCAGAAGCTCTGGCCGATGCCGGTCGCGGTGGGCGCGAGCCCGAACAGGCGCGCCGAGGACAGCAGCGCGGCGACGCTCAACAGCGTGGCGCCGATCAGCAGCAGCCCGGCGGGAGACTGCGGTCTCGGGAGCGTGGTGCCCCGCACCGACACCAGTACCGCGAACGCGGTGGCGGTGTAACAGACCGCGTAGGCGGACGCCATGAGCAGATGATTCGGCCCCACCCCCTGCGCGGGGAGCAAGCCGGCGATCCCCAGGCCGGCGAGCGCCGGGGAGAGGCCGAGAATCAGCACGTCCAGCAACAGCTTGAGTCGGCGCACCCCGCGAGTCTCGCCGCCCAGCCGCAGCAACGCGGCGATTAGGAACGGCACTACCGGTATGAGTAGCAACAGGTCGGATCGACTGCTCTCCGTTGCTCTCAGCGCGGTTGAGCCGGGGAGCCGCAACAGCAGCGCCACGGTCATGCTCGCCCCGCCGACCGCCAACGCCCACCAGGAGTCCGCCAGCGCCCCGCTGGAGCGTTTCGCCGCCATTCCACAGGCGACCGCGGAGGTGGCGGCGAGTGCGCAGGAGAGCGCCCAGGTCCAGAAGTACCCCGCTGGCTGGCGGCTGACCAGCAATTCAACGACCGCGAGCGCGGTCGGAAGCCCTAACGCCAGCAGCGCCGGCAGGCTAGCGCGCACGCGCAGGTAGCGCGGATCGCGCGCCGACTGGCCGGGCAACAAGCCTGGCAAGGCGCGTCCGAGCGGCGAGTGCGAGCGGCCACGAGGCGTGGTCGGAGCACGTCGGCGGGGGGGAATTACACTGACGTCAAGGCTTCCCAAGCGGTCATCCAGGACACGACCGGGCGCGGCGGGTCGGGGGGATAGCGTTCATCTTAGCCCCGCCACCCACGCGCAGCAAGCGCCTGCCCAGCGCAAAATCCGCGTAGCAGGCGCTCCACCGGGCCGGCATTGCACGACCTCGCGGCGCCCTATACTGCCCTCTCATGATCGAGCCGCGCTTGCTGCAGGCGGTTCAGGCCCGGCTGGTGGGCTGGTACCGCCAGCACTCCCGCCCCCTTCCCTGGCGCCAGACCGCGGACCCGTTCGCGATCCTGGTGTCCGAGCTGATGCTCCAACAAACACAGGTTTCGCGCGTCCTTCCGAAGTATCTGGAGTTTCTGGAGCGATTCCCCACGTTTGATGCGCTCGCTCTGGCCGGGCTGGCAGAGGTGATCCGTGCCTGGGCCCCGCTTGGCTACAACCTGCGGGCAGTGCGGCTGCACGAGATAGCCCGCCAGGTGGTTGAGCGCGGCGGCGAGCTACCGCGTGACCCGCTGGCGCTTCAGCAGCTCCGCGGACTCGGACGTTACACCGCCGCCGCGGTAGCCTGCTTCGCGTTCGGGCAGCCGGTCGCGGTGCTGGACACCAACGTGCGCCGCGTGCTGGCACGGGTGTTCCTGGCCGAGCCGGAGCCACGCCAGGTGCCGCAGGCTCGGCTCTGGAAGCTCGCGGAGGCGGTGTTGCCTGTGGAGCACTCCTACGATTGGAACCAGGCACTGATGGACCTCGGCGCGACGAATCTGCACCGCGCGCCGTCCCGCCTGTCTTCAGTGTCCGCTGGAGGAGCACTGCGGCTCGCGAGCGCGGTACGGTGTTGAGCTCGAACGCGCGCAGCGGATCGTACGGGACCCCTCGTCCCCCTACGCGGTGACGACAACGGTGCCGCGTCGCATCCTGCGAGGACGCTTCGTTCAACGATTACGCGAGCTAGCGCCAGGCACGGCACTCTCGCTATATGAGGCAGCCCGCGCGGTCGACCCGGCCGCACCGGGAACCGACTGGCTGCTACCGATCGCCGAAGGACTCGTCCGCGACGGGTTGATCGAGATCGGACCCGGAACGCTGGATGGGAACGACCACCCCACGTTCCGATTGCCACTGGACCAGCCGTCGTCTGACGCAGACCCGCACCGTTCTCCAGGCACGGTCGAGCACCCGTAGCTGCGCCGATGTCAGCTCAGCCAGCGAGAGCCCGCTGCTCGGGTCAGCGAGTAGCGTATCCAGCCAGAACCCGCCTTCAGGTCGCTGACCGCTGGGTTGGCGCCGGATGGCGAGCGGAGGCCCGGCCGCCTGCCAGGCGCCGAGCAGCGTTCCCGACTCCGCGAGCGCGATCGATTCCACCCAGTACGCCTGGCGTCGCGGCCCGTGGAGCCACCCCAGGCGCGCCAGGAACACCTCAATCCGTTCGGTGTCATGTACCGCGCCCGGCTGACGACGGGTGCGGGTAACGTCCCAACCTGGACCCAGCGCCGGGACCACCAAACCTCCGTCCGATGCCAGGCAGAGTGACGGGCCGCTCCGCGACCACCAGACCGCCTTCGCGCTCGCGTTCTCCATCAGTGTCACCCCCGCCTCAGGCGGTTCCTGACCCTTATCTTCAGGTGGAAACTGAAGGCTAAACGGCAGTCCCTGCACCACCCAGCGTAGCTTGTGCTGCTTGTCCGGGTTGCGCGTCGCCAGCAGCAACGTCGGCCGCCCGTCCGCCGTGCGCGGCTCGCTCACAGCAGCAGCATCGCATCGCCGAAGCTGTAGAAACGGTACTGCTCGGCGATCGCGTGCTTGTATGCCTGGCTGATGCGCTCCGCCCCTGCGAAGGCGCTCACCAGCACCAGGAGCGAGGATCGAGGCAGATGAAAGTTGGTCAGCAGCGCGTCCACCGCCTGGAACCGAAATCCCGGGGTGATGAACAGATCGGTCCAGCCGGCAAACGGATCGAGCGACGTGTCCCGACTGGCCAGCGCCGCGGATTCGAGTGTTCGGACGCAGGTGGTGCCGACCGCGATCACCCGCCCGCCAACTTCGTGGGCGCGACAGATCGCCTGAGCCGTCTCGATCGGCACTTCGCACCATTCGGCGTGCATGTGCTGCTCGGCGAGCGGACCGCTGGGCAGCGGTCGGAACGTCCCAACCCCCACGTGCAAGGTGACGCTCGCCACTTGTGCGCCACGTTCCCGAAGTTGACTCAGTAGCGTATCGGTGAAATGCAGCCCGGCAGTGGGCGCGGCGACCGAGCCGCGATGGCGGGCATACACGGTCTGGTAGCGCTCTCCATCCCCGCGATAGGCGCGAATATAGGGAGGAAGCGGCATCTCTCCCGCCGCGAACAGCGCTTCGTCGTCGGCGTCGAAACCCACGATCACGCTGCCATTTTCGGCTCGATCCAGTACCCGCCCGGCGATCGAACCGAAGTGAAGCGCGGTGCCGGCTGGCAGTCTGCGCGCTGGTTTTGCCAGGCACTCCCACTCACGTAGTGCGGTGGATCGCAGCAGGAGTAGCTCCGCCCGTCCGCCCCCCGCTCGTTCGCCCAGCAGTCGGGCGGGAATGACCCGGCTGTCGTTCACCACCAGCAGGTCGTTCGGCTGCACGAAGTCGGGCAGATCGCGAAACGAGCGATCTCCTAGCGCGCCAAGCGGCGGAACGATCAGAAGGCGCGAGCTATCGCGCGGCTCGACTGGAGTCTGCGCAATGAGCGACGGGGGCAGATCGTAGTCGTACCCTTCGATGTCCGTCGGCGCGCCCGCCGCGGTCTGAACCCTGTCCGTTCCATCGATCATCGGTCAGGAGGGCTGGTCTTGCTGGAACAGGCTCGCCTGGCTGGAAACCTCGGGATACGTCAGCCCCATATGGCGGTACGCGAGGCGGGTCGCTACCCGGCCGCGCGGGGTTCGCTCGATGAACCCAAGCTGGATCAGGAACGGTTCGTATACGTCCTCGATCGTTTCCGCGTCCTCGCCAGTCGCCGCGGCGAGCGTTTGCAGTCCCACCGGGCCGCCTCCAAACTTGACGATCAGCACGTGCAGGTACTTTCTGTCAACTTCGTCCAGGCCCAGTTCGTCCACTTCCAACTCGGCCAGCACCGCGCTCGCCAGCGCCTCGTCGATGCCAGGCGCCTCGCGGACCTGGGCGTAGTCCCGAATCCGCTTGAGTAACCGATTCGCTACCCTCGGGGTGCCGCGCGCCCGCCGGGCGATCTCGTGGGCGCCCAGCGGATCGATACCCACTCCCAGGATCTGGGCTGATCGGGAGACGATTTCCGACAACGCGGCGACATCGTAGTAATCCAGCTTGTGAACGATCCCGAAGCGGTCGCGGAGCGGACCGGTGAGCAGCGCCATGCGGGTGGTGGCTCCGATCAACGTGAACGGCTTGAGTGGGAGTCGCAAGCTGCTGGCGCTGGGTCCCTTCCCTGTCAAGAGATCGATCGCGAAGTCCTCCATCGCCGGGTAGAGGTACTCTTCCACCGTGCGGCTGAGGCGGTGGATCTCGTCAATGAACAGGATGTCGCCCCGATCCATGCGGGTCAGATCCGCGGCTAGATCCCCGGGTCGCTCGATTGCCGGCCCGGAGGTGGTGCGGATATTCGCCCCCATCTCGTCAGCGATGATGTTGGCGAGTGTCGTCTTGCCGA
>SXGT01087478.1_pt1 | contig 10812 bp, 10 predicted proteins | sample 3176221 | NCBI WGS metagenome assembly SXGT01 (sample SAMN11356862, study PRJNA531348) | freshwater metagenome | isolation source: freshwater sample F1-120 | place: China: Fuxian Lake, Yuxi | collected 2017-12-25
CGCGTGGCGCGCATCATGGTCGGCCTCGGCGTGCAGAAGATCCGCCTCCCCGGCGGCGAGCCGCTGGTGCGCAAGGGCGTGCACAAGCTGGTGGCGCTGCTCGCCCCGCTCGGCATCGACCTTGCGCTGACGACCAACGGCTCGCTGCTCGCCAGGCAGGCGCAGGACCTGCGCGCCGCCGGCCTGCAACGCATCACCGTGAGCCTGGATTCGCTGGACGACGCCACCTTCCGCGCCATGAACGACGCCGACTACCCGGTGGCGAGCGTGCTGGAGGGCATCGATGCCGCCGTGGCCGCGGGCCTGGGGCCGGTGAAGATCAACATGGTGGTGAAGCGCGGCACCAATGACGCGGGCGTCGTCGCGATGGCAGAGCGCTGGCGCGGCACCGGGCACGTCGTGCGCTTCATCGAGTACATGGACGTGGGCAGCACCAACGGCTGGCGCATGGACGACGTGGTGCCCTCCGCGGAGATCGTCAAGCGCATCGGCCAGCGCTTCCCGCTCGAGCCGGTGGACCCGCACTACACGGGAGAAGTCGCCGAGCGCTGGCGCTACCGCGACGGCGGCGGCGAGATCGGCGTCATTTCCTCGGTGACGCAGGCCTTCTGCCGCACCTGCACGCGCCTGCGCCTGTCGACCGAAGGCGCGCTCTATACCTGCCTTTTCGCGCAGCAAGGCCACGACCTGAAGAGGCTGCTGCGCGGCGGCGCCGACGACGACCGCGTGCGCGACGAGATCGCGGCGGTCTGGCAGGCGCGCGAAGACCGCTATTCCGAAGTGCGCACGGCGGAAACCGCGAAGCTGCGCAAGGTCGAAATGTCCTATATCGGTGGCTGAGCTTGGAACGCACCCGTACCAAGGCCGGCAAGCTCGTCCTCAGCAACGCCTCGCGCCCCGCCACCTTCGAGGTCGAGGCCTGGAACGAGCGCGGCGAACTGGTGCCGACCTCGATCGCCGGCGAGCATCCGCTCACGCTTTACCTCGACAAGCGCGAGATCGTCACGCTGATGACGCTGGGCCACGCGCCGGAGGCGCTCGCCATCGGCTGGCTGCGCAACCAGGGGCTGGTGAAGTCCCTGCGCAAGATCGCCGCGGTGCAGGTGGACTGGGAAACCGACGCGGTGGCCGTCACCACGCGCGGCGCCGCGAACCCGGACCTGAAGAAGAAAATGGGCAGGCGCACCGTCACCAGCGGCTGCGGCCAGGGCACCGTGTTCGGCAACCTGATGGAGGAGATCGACAAGGTGCGCCTGCGCGACGACGTTTTGCTGACCGACGCGCAGATCGTCGACCTGGTCGACAAGGTAAGGAAGCACGAAACCATCTACAAGCAGGCCGGTGCGGTGCACGGCTGCGCCCTCGCCCGCACGACGGGACCGGCGAGCGCCGAAATCCTCATGTTCATCGAGGACGTCGGGCGCCACAACGCCGTGGACGCCATCGCCGGCAGCATGTGGCTCGAGGACATCGACGGCTCGGACAAGGTCTTCTACACCACCGGGCGCCTGACCTCGGAAATGGTGATCAAGTGCGCACAGATGCGCATCCCCTTCCTGGTTTCACGCTCGGGCCTCACGCAGATGGGTTTCGAGATCGCGAAGAAAATCGGCATCACCATGCTCGGCCGCGCCTCGGGCCGGCATTACCTCGCGTTCACCGGGCGCGAGCGCCTGAAGAGCATCCTGCCGCAGCCGACCGCGTTCGCCTGATGCGCGACGACGTCATCGGCTTCGTCCTGCGCTCGGGCCACGCCGTCGCGCCCTGCCCGGACGTCGCCGCATGGTGGCCGCGCCACCGGCACAGCGCGGCGACGTGGCGAAATCCGATGGATCGCGCGATCGCGGGCGGCTTCGCCGCCGATCGCACCGCATGGGCCTTCGCTTCCGGCTACCAGGCGGCGCTGCACGCACTGTTCCCCGCCGCGCCCGAGGACCGCATCTGCGCCTTCTGCGTCACCGAGGCCGACGGCAACACGCCGCGCGCGATAAGGAGCTCGCTGGTGCGCGCGGCAGGCGGCTGGACGCTGACCGGCGCCAAGCGCTGGACCACCCTGGGGCCGAGCGGCGCGCTGTTCTTCGTCGCCGCGCGCGACGAGGCGGCCTCCGCGGAGCGGCCCGCGCTGAAGATGGCGCGGGTGCCCTCCGACGCCCCCGGCGTCACCGTGCAATCCATGCCGGAGACGCGCTTCGTGCCCGAAGTGCCGCACGCGCAATTGCGCTTCGACAGCGTCGCGCTCGGCGAGGACGCGCTGCTGCCAGGCGACGGCTACGACAACTATGTGAAACCCTTCCGCACGGTCGAGGACCTGCACGTCAACGCCGCGATCGTGGCCTACCTGCTGCGCGAAGCGCGCCGGCTCGCCTGGCCGCAGGGCTGGATCGAGCGCGCCGCCGCGCACCTGCAGGCCATGCGCGCCATCGCGGCAGAGGACGCTTCGCAGCCCGCCACGCACATCGCGCTCGCGGGCGCGCTCGCGAACGCCACCGCGCTGCTGGCGGAAACCGAAAACCTCTGGGCGGGCTCGCCCGACGCCGAAGCTGCGGCGCGCTGGAAACGCGACCGCGAACTGCTGGGCACCGCGGGCAAGGCGCGCGCCATGCGCACGCAGCGCGCGTGGGAACGTCTGGGCGCCGAACCGGCCGCTTGATGGACCCCGCCGGCGTGCCGGCCGATCAGCCCGCCCAATTGCCGACCTTCAGGCCCTTCACACGCCGGAATTCGCGCTCGTTGTTCGTGATGAGCGTCGCGCCAAGCGCCAGCGCGTGCGCGGCGATCAGCATGTCGTGCGCGCCGATGACTTCACCGCGCCGTTCGAGCGCGGTGCGCAGCCGCCCGTATGCCGCGCGTGCCGAGTCCTCCAGCGGCAGCACGTCCAGCGCCGCCAGGAATCGGCGCACGGCGTCCGCGTAGCGGCGGCCTTGCGCACGCAGCGCGCCAACCTCCAGTTCGAACGCCGTGACGACGGATACAGCCACCTGCTCACCCGCCTCCGACGCCTCATCGAGGCGCCGGAACACGGCCTCGGGACGCTGCCGGATGACGTAGACGCAAATGTTCGTATCCAGCAGGAACATCAGCGCCGCCCTCCCGACTGGCGCCGACGCGCGGGCGTCACGCCGAATCCCTGCGATGCCCACCACGCGGCATCACGCTCCAGCGACGGCTGCGCGGGCCGCTTGAATGCCGGGGCGTCCGGCAGGCCGCGCAGAACCTCCCGCAGGCGCTCGCCGAGGCGCACCCGGGGCTTCGGACGCAGCAGCAGCGCGCCATCGGGGCGCCGTTCGATCTGCACTTCGTCGGTGTCGAAACGGAAAGCCTTCGGCAAGCGCACCGCCTGGCTGCGCCCGGTCATGAACACCTTGGCCGAGTCCATCGTCGCACCCCTCTGATATATATCAATGCTGTATACTAACATTTTCGGGCTCATCGACCCGCTCAAAGGCCGCGTACCGCTTACTTCGTGCTCCCGCCAACACTCCACTCAGCGTTGCCCTCCCCCACCACCACGAACGGCGCCCAGAACGCGGGGTGGGCGAAATGCGGCTTGCCGGGCGTCTGCATCAGCGCCAGCATCGAAAGGCGCAGCGCCTCGGCGTTGCCGGCGCCCCGCTCGCTTTCCGCGAACATGCGCGTGGTGAGCGCCACCGTCGCCTCGGAACTCACCGCCCAGTGCGACACCAGCAGGCTCCTCGCCCCGGCGTAGAAGAACGCCTTGGCGAGCCCCGAGAGGCCATCGGCGCCGGGCGTCCCATCGGGCGCGGCGGTGTTGCACGCCGAGAGGATCACCCAGTCGGCGTTGAGCTTGAGCTGGCTGATTTCGCCGGCCGTCAGCAAGCCGTCGTCCAGGGCACTGCCCGTTTCGGGCGGGGTGAGGACGAGGGCGGGTTCCGCCAGCCGTTTGAAATCCCCCGCCATCAGCCCGTGCGTGGCGAAGGCGATCGTGCGCGAGCGGGAAAGATCGGCTTCCTTCACCGCCCTCTCGGTCGCCTGCGCGCCGAGCCGCACGCGGTCGCCCGGCGCCTTGAGCGTCGCGGCAATCGCCTTCAGTTCATCCGCCGTTTCCGGCAGGCGCGCGAGCTTTCTCACCTCGCGCGTATCGGCCACTGCGCCGCGCGAATAGAGCGCCGCGACCTTCGTGCGCCGCGCATCCGCACCGCCCTCCAGCAGCGGGTCGCCGAAGCCGATGAACGGCTCCGCCGCCGGCTGCGCCTTGGCGAATGCGCGCAGCGCCCGCAGCGAGCCGACCGAGGGCAGCACGGTGACCGCGTACTTTCTCGCCAGCCACGCCGGCTGGCCGGCGGCTTTCTCCGTGACCAGCACCGCGGGTGGCAGGCTCGTCAGCGCACCGTCCGGCACGACGAGCAGGTGCTTTACGCCCGCGAGCAGCTTTTCGCCGGGCGCGAAGAGCTTCACGTACAGCTCGTGCGCGGCAGCCGTATCGAATGGCCGCGAAAGGATTCTCGCCGGATCGTCCCCTCCGAGGTCGAGCTGCGCGCGGAGTTTCCGCACCATCGCATCCAGTTCGCGGCGCGTGATGACGAGCCGCTCCCACAGCAGCGCGTCGCGGCGCAGCACCCAGAGGAAACTTTCTTCATGGGACACCAGGAACACCGCCATCGCCTCGTCCGCCCCAAGCAGCTTCTGCACCCCGGCAAGCGCCACCGGACGGGGATTGGCGAGTTCGACGTAGTCGGGAAACTCGCTCGCCATGCGCTCGTCCAGCGCGGCGAGCGATTTCCTCGCCGCCGCGCCCTCCTCCCGCAAGCGAGCCTCGGAGGCGGCATCGCGATCTTTCGGCGCTCGCGCTGCCGCCTGCACGGAGCGTGATTCGATCTGCTGCAGACGGGCAATGAGGTCCTGCCGTCCCCGCGCGAGCATTGCGCGCGCATCGCTTGCGCTTGCGTGGCGCGCCGACATCCGCGCAAGCTGCTCCGCCGTGTCGGTGGCCCGCGCCAGTTGCGCGACCTCCAGCGCCTCCGCTGCCGCCGCCGCCGCAGCAGCGTCGGAGACGGCTGCACCGCGCAACAGCGACACGTGCAGCTCGAAATTCCACGCCCGGGTGCGCTGCTCCGCGAGCACCGCCGCGCGGCCAGCGTCGTCGCGCGAGTCGAATCGCGCGGCGAGCGACTGCGTCGCCCGCCGCGCCAAACCCAGACCCTCCTCCCAGCGTTGCTGCCGCCGGTACAGAAAGGCAAGATTGCCCAACGTCGTGCCCACGCTCGGGTGATCCGGGCCGAGCGCTTTCTCGTTGATGCTCAACGTCCGCCGGTAGAGCGGCTCGGCTTCCGCGTAACGGCCTTGCGCCTCAAATAGGCCCGCCAGGTTGTTCAACGTCGTGCCCACGCTCGGGTGATCCGGGCCGAGCGCTTTCTCGTGGACCGCCAAACTGCGCCGGTAGAGCGGCTCGGCTTCCGCGTAACGGCCTTCCTTCATGAACATCAATGCAAGATTATTGATGGTCGTGGCGAAGCGCGGATCCGCCTCGCCGAGCGCTTCGGCCTCTTTCAGCGCCGCGGCAAAGCTCGTGGCGGCCCTGCGATAATCACCACGCTGATAGGCGATCGCGCCCGCATTCATGTGTGCCTGCCACTCGGCCTCGGCAGCACGGGCCATCGGCAGGAGCAACGCCAGCGCCAGCAGCAGCGCCAGCAGCAGCGCCAGATACCGGATCGCAATGACCATGGAATCCCCTTGCGGGAAGTCTACTCCCCGCCGCGGCGGCGGAAATCCAACCAGGTCTACGCCGACTGAGCGGCGAACTTCTCCTTCTGCGCCACCAGCGAGGCGCGCGAGGGGAAGAAGATCGACGAGGCGAACACCAGGGACGAGAGCACGGCCAGCACGAGGAACACGTTGCGGAAGCCGCCCTCGGTCTTGTGCAGCGCCGAAATCATCGGCACCGCCACCGATGCCACGCCCAGGGTGACGACGTAGCGCACGGCATACACGCGCGCGCGGAACTCGTCCGCGCAATAGCGCCCGACGATGGCGTCGTTCAGCGGGATCTGGCCGAACACTGCGAGCATCATCAGCAGCGCCACGCCCAGCATCGCCCAGCCCTCCAGCGATGCGGCGAGCAGCAGCATGGGCACCTGGACGGCGGTGATCGTCAGCAGCAGGCGGCGCATGTCGATGCGATCGATCAGGTTGCCCACCAGCACCTGCGAGAACGCAGCCAGCGTGTACACCGCCGCCACCAGCGCGCCGATGCCCAGGCTGGTCTGCGTCAGCATGGCGAGGCGCTCGTCGAACACCTTGGGCATGGCGATGGTGGTCGAGTTGAAGATCACGCCGCCGCAGGAGGTGGCGACCAGCAGGATGGCGAAGATGCGCAGCATGGTGGGCTTGTCGATATGCAGGCCGAGCGTCTTCGACTTCTTCGCCACCTGGCCCGGATCCGGCACCATGGCGAGGAAGCCGATCCCCGCGGCGATCGACAGCACGCCGGGAACGAAAAAGGCCATGCGCCAGCCCCACAGGTCCATCAGCGCGCCCGAGACCAGCGCGGCCGCTGCCAGCCCGAGGTTGCCCCAGAGCCCGTTCCAGCCCAGCGCGCGGCCCATGTTCTCAGGCTTCGATACCAGCATGGCGATGCCCACTGGGTGATAGATGGCGGCGAACATGCCCGTCATCGTCAGCCCCGCGGCGATCTGCCAGGGCGACTGCGCAAAACCGGTGAGGAACAGGCTCACGCCGATGCCGAGGAAGAACAGCACCATCATGCGGTAGCGGCTCCAGTGGTCGGCCAGCCAGCCCGCCGGGATGGCGAAGGCGCCGAAGGCGATGAAGCCGCCGAGCGCGAGCGGCAGCAGCTCCGCGTACGGGCGGCTCCACTCGCGCGCCAGCGCCAGTACCACAGTGGGAAACACCAGCATCACCAAATGGTCGAGCAAATGCCCGAGATTGATGTAGGGAACCAGCCAGCGATTCGGCATTGACGGAGTCTTGCACGGGCCGCAGGCACGGGCAACGGGGTTTCGCTGCCCGTAGAATCGCGGCATGCAAGGCATCACCGGAATCGTGCTCGCAGGCGGACAAGGGCGTCGCATGGGCAACGTCGACAAGGGCCTGCAAATGCTGCATGGCAAGACGATGATCGAGCGCGTGCTCGCGCGTTTCGCGCCGCAGGTCGACGAGGTGATCATCAACGCCAACCGCAACGCGGGTGCCTACGCCGCGTTCGGCGCGCGCGTGGTGCCCGACGCCGTGGGCGGATTCGCCGGCCCGCTGGCGGGGCTGCACGCGGGCATGGGCGCCTGCACCACGGCCCTCGTCGCCACCGTACCCTGCGATTCGCCGTTCCTGCCGGCGGATCTCGTGGCGCGCTTGCACAAGGCGCTGGACGGGGAAACCGCGGACCTCGCGGTGGCGAAGACCGGCGAGCAGCCGCACCCGGTGTTCGTGCTCGCGCGGCGCTCGCTGCTGGATCACCTGTCGCGTTTCCTCGCCGGCGGCGGCCGCAAGATCGACGCCTGGTACGCGGCCCTGCGCGTGGCCGAGGTATCCTTCGACGACGAGGCGGACGCCTTCCGCAACATCAACACCCCGGACGAACTGCGCGACGCATGAACCGCATCGAGAGCACCGTCAGCTGCCTGGACGGCTACGACCCGGACGCCCTGCGCGTGGACCTCGCCCGCGCGGCGATCCGCGCCTGCCTCGCGCCGGTGAGCGGCGTCGAGCGGGTCGCCACGCGCGCCGCCCTCGGCCGCGTGCTGGCGCAGGACATCGTCCCCGCGATCAACGTGCCGGCGCACGACAATTCCGCCATGGCCGGCTACGCGGTGCGCGCCGCCGACCTCAAGGCGGGCGGCGACACCGCGCTGAAGGAGATCGGCACCGCCCTCGCCGGGCGGGCGTTCCACGGCGCGCTCGGCGCGGGCGAATGCGTGCGCATCATGACGGGCGCCGTGATGCCCGCCGGCGCCGACGCGGTGGTCATCCAGGAAGTGGTGCGCAGCGAGAACGGCCGCCTCGTCGTGCCCGCGGGACAGCAGGCCGGGCAGAACGTGCGTTACGCGGGCGAGGACCTCAAGGCCGGTGCGCCGGTACTACGCGCGGGACATCCTGTACGTCCCGCGGATCTGGGCCTGCTGGCCTCGCTCGGCATGGCCGAAGTCGATGTGCGGCGCCGCGTACGCGTGGCGTTCTTCTCCACCGGCGACGAGCTCGCCTCGATCGGCGCGCCGCTGAGCGAAGGCCAGGTCTACGACTCGAACCGCTACACCCTGTACGGCATGCTCGCCCGGCTGGGCGTCGAGATCCTCGACATGGGCGTGGTGCGCGACGATCCGGCGGCGCTGGAGGCGGCCTTCGCCGGTGCCGCGGCGAACGCGGATGTCGTCGTCACCTCCGGCGGCGTGTCGGTGGGCGAGGCCGACTTCGTCCGCCGGCTGATGAACCAGCTCGGCGAGGTGCTGTTCTGGAAGATCGCCATGCGCCCGGGCCGCCCGATGGCGTTCGGCCGCATCGGCAACGCCTTTCTCTTCGGCCTGCCCGGCAACCCGGTCGCCGTGATGATCACGTTCTACCAGTTCGTGCGCGACGCGCTGCTGCACATGTCCGGGCGCAGCGACGACTATGCGCTGCCGCTGCTGCGTGTCGCCGCGGCGGAGCCGCTGCGCAAGGTCCCGGGGCGCACCGAATTCCAGCGCGCGGTTCTCGCGCGCGGCGCATCGGGCGAATACAGCGTGCGCGTCACCGGCGGCCAGGGCTCCGGCGTGCTGCGCTCGATGTCCGAGGCCAACTGCCTGATCGTGCTGGAGCACGGGCGCGGCAGCGTGGCGGCAGGCGAAATGGTCAGCGTGCAACTGATGGAAGGGCTCGCTTGAGCGTCACCCCGGGCCCCATCCATCCGATGCTCGCGCCGCTGGCGCACGTGGCCAGGGAGGTCTCGCGCGCGCGCACCGCGGAGTCGTCCAAACGCCTGGCCAATGCGCTGCGGCTGGCCCTGCGCCAGAGCAAGGCTTGGCTGCGCCCTGAGCACCGCGTCGGCGACCCCGGCGCCTACATGCGGCACCTCCTGTACACCGACGCCGACGGCGATTTCGTCATCACCGCCATCGCCTGGCTGCCCGGCCAGCAGAGCCAGATCCACGGCCATCGCGTCTGGTGCGCGTACGGCGTGGTCGAGGGCGAACTGAACGAGGAGCAGTTCCTCGTCGAGCCCGGACAACCGATCGGCCCGCTGAAGACCACCGTCTACGGCGCGGGCGAGCTTGCCGACCAGGACCTCGAGGGCAAGCTGGTGCACCGCGTCTCGAACAGGGGAACGGTGCCGCTGGTCTCGCTGCACCTCTACGGCGTGTCGGGCGACAAGCTGACGACCGGGATCAACAGAATCTACGGATGAACCGCGACCGCTCCATCGCTGCCTGGCTGCTGGCCTGCTGCGCGCTCGTCGTGCTGATGATCGTCGTCGGCGGCGTGACGCGGCTGACGCATTCCGGGCTGTCGATCGTGGAATGGCAGCCGCTGCTGGGTGCCATCCCGCCGCTCAACGAAGCCGACTGGCAGGCGCTGTTCGGGAAATACAAGCTCACGCCGGAGTTCAAGCGCGTCAACTACGACATGACGCTGGAGGGTTTCAAGAGCATCTTCTGGTGGGAATACCTGCACCGCCTGCTCGGGCGCGGCATCGGCGTCGTCTTCCTGCTGCCCTACCTGTGGTTCCTCGCGCGGCGCGCGATCTCCGGGGCGCTGGCCTGGAAGCTGGTGGGCATATTCGTGCTGGGCGGCCTGCAGGGCGCGATGGGCTGGTACATGGTGAAGAGCGGCCTGGTGGACGATCCGCGCGTCAGCCACTTCCGCCTCACCGCGCACCTCGCGCTGGCCTTCGTCATCCTCGGCGCCATGCTGTGGGTGGCGCTCGACCTGCTCTCGCCGCGCCCCGCCGCCGCCCCCGCGGCCCTGCGCGGGCAGCGCGTGCTGGCGTGGCACGTCGTCGCCTTCGTCTTCCTCATGGTGCTGACCGGCGGCCTGGTCGCCGGCCTGCGCGCGGGCAAGGCCTACAACACCTTCCCGCTGATGAACGGCTACGTGGTCCCGCCGGAGATCCTGCAGATCGACCCCTGGTGGCAGAACTTCTTCTGGAACGTCGCCACGGTGCAGTTCGACCACCGGCTGTTCGCCTGGATACTGGCGTTCACGGTGCCGTTGCTGTGGTGGCGCTGCCGGGGCGCATCCGGGGCCGCAAGGCTCGCCACCAACGTGCTGCTCGCGATGCTGGCATTGCAACTCGCGCTGGGCATCACGACCCTCCTGCTCGCGGTCCCGGTGACGCTGGGCGTCGCGCACCAGGGCGTCGCCGCGCTGGTCTTCTGCGCAGCGCTGTGGAGCGTCCACGCGCTGGGGAGGGCCTGATCGCGCCGTGATCCCGCCGCGCCGTCAGGCGTCGAAGGCGTCGATCGCGGTGTTCAACGTGGCGCTGGGACGCATGATCGCCCCGGCCTTGGTCGGGTCGGCGACGTAGTACCCGCCGAGGTCGGCGGGCCTGCCCTGGACGGCGTTCAGCTCGTCGATGATGCGCGCTTCGTTGTCGGCGAGCGTCCTGGCGAGCGGCGCGAAGCGCGCTTTCAGGTCCGGGTCTTCGCCCTGTTCGGCAAGCGCCTGCGCCCAGTACAGAGCCAGGTAGAAATGACTGCCGCGGTTGTCCAGCTGCCCGGTCTTGGGCGAAGGCGACTTGTTGTTGTCGAGGAGCTTTCCGGTGGCCTCGTCCAGGGTCTTGGCGAGAACCATGGCCTTGCGGTTGTGGTGCTTGAAACCGACGTCCTCCAGGGAAACCGCGATCGCCAGGACTTCACCGAGCGA
>SXGT01423451.1_pt1 | contig 10811 bp, 9 predicted proteins | sample 3176221 | NCBI WGS metagenome assembly SXGT01 (sample SAMN11356862, study PRJNA531348) | freshwater metagenome | isolation source: freshwater sample F1-120 | place: China: Fuxian Lake, Yuxi | collected 2017-12-25
GTTCGAGTCTTCTCGACCGCACCATCACTCTCCTGAATCGAGAGTATGTGAGGCTTTGGACGAAGCAGCCTAGGCGGTTACCGCTTGCTGGCTTGGCTTGCCGGAGCCAGAGGTATCCTGTCGCGGTGGATCTGCGGGCAAGGACTTCGTTTCCCCTTTAATGGTCGCAACGCACTTCGTTCTGCCCTGCAGCGAAGGCTGGCAGGTTAGAATTTAAGAATTGTGGTGGCCCAGGAGAGCCCAACCCCGAAACCGCTCGCCAGAACGGTTTTTTCCGCTAGCGGACCGCGATTCTGCAGGCGTTCCAGCGCGATCGGGATCGTTGATGACACGCAGTTTCCGATGTCTTCCAGCAAGAATGGCGCCTGCTCTGCCGTCAATTCCAACTGACGGCGAAGCAACTCGACCATGTACCGGCTTGCCTGGTGAAAAACGAAGAGGTCGACATCGGACATGGCCAGCCCATTCTTGGCAAGGCATCGCTCAATCGAGGCCGGCACACGATCGAGCATGAAGGTCAGTATCGCCCTGCCATCCATGTAAAGTTGTTGGTCGGTCGGAGCTGTCTCGACGGCGTTCCCGTAGATGCTCGTCATTGGAGATGCACCGCGACCGGCCCTCAAGATCAATCCGTCGGCACCGCTGCCGTCCGTCCCAAAATCTGTCGCGCCCACCACGGCGCCTGCCTCTGCGGAGAGCCATGTAGCCGCCACCGCGTCGCCAAAGACGGTTGCCGTGGCACGATCTTGCGGCGACATGATCTTTGAGTAAGGGTCGCACGTCACGAGCAGCGCATTCGTCCAGCCCTCGGTCTGCATCATCGCCTTGAGCATCGAAAGACCGTAGACCCAGCCGGAACACCCGAGCGAAATATCGAGGGCCGCGACACGATCGGGCAGGCCACACGCCGTTTGCAACTGCGCTGCCATGTGAGGAATGGAATAGTCGGGGGTCTGAGACACCACGAACAGGGCCTGCACGTCGTCGGGCACCAATTCAGGGAACCTGTCGAAAAGAGCGCGTACAGCTTGCGCGCCCAACATGCTCGGTGTCTCCCGAGCGCTCAGAAAGCGCCGCTGCGAAAACCCGATTTTCTGCGCGATGAAGTTGGAGTCGGCACCGGTCCAGTCTGCCACTTCCTCTGCTTCCACGACAGTATCCGGAACCGCGTGAGCAAAGCCACGAACCCTCATCAGCACGTCCTTCTCTGAATTCGCATGCCTGTTCTCGCAGGCAGATACCAAATTAGCTGCCGGAACCGGCAATTTCCAGATTGCGGCACCGCTGCTCGGCGGCAAATCGATCCGCTGTCATGAATTCCACTTTAGGAAGCGGTGAGGGGGTCTCAAATCTCTCCAGGACCGCAGCGCGTGTTCTCGGCAGTGCTTTGTCCAAGAGCGGGATCTCGTCCAGCAGAAACACAGCCGAGGGGTAGTTTTCCCGCCCTGCAAGCCGATCGGATATTCTGGGGACATAGCGCTCGGCGAGAGTGTCGTCATACAATGCGCCGGTCAGGTCGTACGACGCCCCGTCGTCGGCTCCCGCGCTACCGCGACCTTGGGCCATCTCCTTGAGGACGGAGAGCAATATCCGGACGTCATCAAGAGGGAAAAGCTCGGGTTGCTTCCAGCTTGGCAAAAGCTCGGTGCGCTGGTTAGGCCAGTTATCCCGCATGTTCGTCCACAGGTACGGGCGTGCCTGTAAGACTATCAGCGAAGACCGCAATCGTCCCACGTGGCGCACGACATCCCAATAGTCGCGGAAGCGCGGACTGTCGATCACGATCGGAACGACGCGGTTGCCCGGCCGGCAGGCTTTTCCTACGGCTGCAATGAAGGGAGCGCTGCCGACGATGATGGTATCTGCCCGTCCTGCGTCGAGCGCTGCGAAGATCGACCGCTCCAACTGTCGGTTCGGATTGTTCGGATTGACTGCTGAAGCAGCGGTATGAAGCGCACCGCTCCGGACCACATATGCAGCTGCGTGGGCGAGCAGGAAGAACGCCAGGACGCCCAGTGTCAGCCTGATCAGCCAGAGTGGCATTAACTACATCTCTCGATAGATGAAGGTGGCGACCTCGATCGGCCATTCCGCGACGACGTATAGAGCCGCTGCCCCGACCGCCAAAGCGATCACCACTTCCGTGATGACGCGCCGGGCTAGATCGCGCCCAATGTGAAGACGAACAGCGCTCTTTCCCATGTCTCCGAACTCCCGATTGCAGAAACCCATACCACGAACAGAAGGGTCAGGACTCTGGATGCCCCGCCATATGCGAATGCCAATGGCCGAGCCCCGTCTATCCGCCGCCGCACCTGGGCCCCCGTTTCGCTCCTCTGCCATCGCGCCATCGCGATCATCGCCGTGCCGTGCAGCAAGCCCCAGAGGAGATATTGAGGGTTGAAGGCATGCCACAGCCCGGTCAGCAGGAAGAGGACCAAGATGCCACGGAAACGCCAACCGGTTCGTCTTACGAATGGCTGATACACATAGCCGGACATGAAGTCGATGAGGCTGATGTGCCAGCGTTTCCAGAAATCCTGAAGATTGCGAGCCAGGAACGGAAAGTTGAAATTCTCGCGAATTTTGATCCCGAAAAGCCGCGCCGAACCGATAGCTACGTCGGAATAGCCGGAAAACATGACGTAAAGTACCAGCCACTTGAGAAAGAGCCACAACACGAAACTACCTGCCGCGAAGTCGCCGACCGAAGCTGCCGGAAACCATGGCGAATATCGTGCTTCGAGTCCTCCGACGAGAACTGGAGCCAGATAGGATTGCTTGGCAAGACCGATCAGGATTCGCGCAGCCCCGGAAAGAAGTTGTTCCATTTCCGGCTTCGCATTGCACTTGGTTGCGTTCAGCGTACTTGGCTGCTCAATAGGACCAGCTTCATAAGTGGGGAAGAACAGTATCAGGAGCAATGCATCGAGTGGCCGTGTCGGCCGTTCATAGCGATATGCATCCGAGAGAATTGCAATTCCTTTTAGTGCAAAAAAAGCGCTGCCGGTCAGGTCAACTAGCGGGATGCCCCCCGCAGCAAGGGGAGTGAGTCGTGAATAGATGAGGATCGCGACAATCGCTGCGACGCTACTCCATACCAACGGGCGCGAGGGTCTGGCGGCCAAAACGTGGGAAAGAACTGACGTAGCCAGCGCTGTCATGATGGCGACGAATAGAGCTGCCGGCGAAATGAGAAATACAACGACACTCGATGTCGCAACCAACAGGATTGCTCGCCCGGCGCTCCATCGGGCAGGCAGCGCCCAGTACAGGCATACCGCGCAAGCCAGTAGTGCCAGAAAGACCGAAGGCGCCAGCGTCATTGACTAAGCTGCTTGGCTACGTGAGATATGAGCTTGGGTGCGATCCAGTCCGCCAGAAGAGGCATATACAGTGCTGCCGCCAACTTGCCGTGATGGCGCTCGTCGGCATAGTGGTGAGGAGTAAACGCTGCTAAGTCCGCCTTATTGAGGCCTATGACGTCGACACCGAAGAATTTGGATAGGCGCCGACGCTCCCGCACCGGAAGTGGTTGATCTACCAAGCCGGGCATCAACATCAGAACCAGCTCTCCATCCTGTGAGCGCACGATATCGATCATTTTTCGTACGTAGGTGTCCTGAATCAGATTTCGCGGCTCGCCCAACCGCAGCCTCTGCTGTGGTTGACGACCCATCGCCATTGCTTCCCGAATGCGTGCTTCGTTCGGCCCACGAGGGGCCGAATAGTCGTAGGTCTCGGCAGTGGCCAGCACCTTGGGAGGAACGAACCGTTGGTCCGATGCCATCTGTGTCATGAACATCGACAGCTTGAGACGAACGGCAGCAGCGAACCGTGAGAAAGGATCGTCGAAAATCCAGCTATTCATGAACAGGTCCGACCACGAGGCAGCCTGGGTGAAATAGAAATGATTTGATGTCAGCGATGTAGCTGAATATTCGGCCACAACGAGCCGAACCGGGGAACGCTCCAAAACTTCCTTGACGACCAGATAATCAACGTCCGTTCCGCGACCGCTGGTGGCCAGGTCGTAGATGACAACCGGTCTGCCCAACCGCTCTTCCAGATTTCGTTCGAGTTCCCTTCCGACAACTGCGGCCATTGTCCGCGAAGTGCCGACAAAGAGGACGTCAACAGGGCCCTCGCGGCCGAAAATACCCTCTCCAATTGGCTTCAGCTGATCGGCGAAACGGAACTGAGGTGTCACCGGCAGAACGATAAGTGCAGTAAGTAGCATGACGCCTAGACAGCCTACGGCTGTTCTGACGGCCGCAGCGAACTGCCAGCTATGCCTCCGCTCACCCGAAATAGATGCCGCCAACTGCTTCTTCGCCATCACGTGATTCTTGAAAAAAGGAGCATGCCGACGTGCTCGCCGTTGGCAAAAATGCTCGAAGAAGTCGTTTTCGTTTCATGATCTCCCATGAAAAGGATGCGAATGTCCTGGCTATCGGCCTTCCTGAACACCCTGCTTATATCTAAGCCGGAGAAAGCCCATTGGCCTGGAAGGCCGCTAAAACGCTTCTGAAGGTAAAATTTGTTAGCTGAAACGATTATCTCGATTGCGGGAATATGACTGTTGCCTCGCACCAAAAGTTCGTCGCCATTGATTGACATCGACCCTTTGTTTTCCGCTTCCCATCTTTCTACCAGTTTGTTCTCTTCGCCTGAAATCCGCTGGGCCTCAGTATCCTGCTCTTCGTACCAGCCGCGCAAATCAGTGTTCTCTTGGGTCATAACGCCAATCCGAACGGGGCTCGCCTTCCACTTTGATTTATCGAACGAATCCGACCCTGCGAGAACTAGCTGTCCGACTTTGGTCGAAAATCGGGGGAACCTTAACGAAAGGGATCTGAAATTTGTGGCCCCAGAGGATTCCAGTAAATCGATGGTTGACGAGTAGAAATCAACACCCCTGATATAGTTACGGTGCCCCCTTACCGTCAGCCATGGGCTAGTTATCCACATAATCCACCAGAATCCTTTTCTGTCCTAGGCTGAAAACCATCGCTTCGGGTGTCGCTCAGACAGGAGGTTGTGCTGCTATCTTAGTGGGGAGCGCTGTTCCGATAACAGGATGAGCTTCGTTGCAGCCCGCCATGACTGATCTCCGTCGTGGCCTATTTGCATAGCCAGTCGGTCAGATTGGAGACCCGGAAGAGATCGTGGGTCTCGACATCCTTATCCGCGATTTTCGTTCCCGACGTTTTCTCCAGCTCGAGCAGAAACACGGATGCGTCGAGCGAATCCAAAATCTCGCCTTCGACAAGGTGAGTATCATTTCCGTATTCCAGATCGGTGCGGCCCGTCGCTTTGGCTAGTGCAGCGCGGATGGCATTCGTAGCTTCATCTTTGGTCATCATATTCACTATCGGATTGCAGAGGTTACCGACCTTTGCTCTAGCCTTTGAAAAAAGGCGGTGCAATTCCTAATGTCGGCTTCGCTTGATGATGATGGGGCCTGATGTAACGCCGACCGTGGGTGCTGTAACTCTGGCTGCTGCAAGATGAAGGCCCTCTGGCATGCGTACGGTCGTCCTGGCGCCCGTCAACTCAGTCCCACACAATTGTTAGAGCTAACTAGAAGCAAAGCGGTCATTATTGGCAGCTGCAGATTTGCCACGTTTCGTTTTTCGACTGCCAATTCAAACTCGTTTGATCGGGGAAAATGTCGTGCGCTCTAGGAGAACGGCCTTGTGTTGCCTGACTGAAGAGCTATGGGTTGCGACAGCAGAATCGAGCGGGATGGAGATATGCCCGCGACGTGGATATTGGCCAGCATATCGTGATGCTGCTTCATTCTGCGCGGAAAGGGTCGATGCAAGAAGAGACCGCCTATTTCGATTCGCATCCAGCATTTGCCGATGTCATCGACGTTCCTGGATTGCCCCGTGTTCTCCTTTTGGGTGACTCGATTTCGATCGGCTACACCGCGCCAGTGCGCGAACTCTTGGCGGGGCATGCCAATGTGCATCGACCCCGGGCAAATTGCCATTCAACCGGTAAGGGGATCGTATCGCTCGACACTTGGCTCGGTGACAGTACCTGGGATGTTATCGTTTTCAATTTCGGTCTTCATGACGTATCTCTGATTAAGGGCGAGCCCAGAACGAGGCTCGGTCTTTATCGTAATCGATTGCGAACGATGCTGGACCGAATACGCCTGCGCACCCGCTCCATCGTTTGGGTGAATACGACGCCTATTACGCGCGACTGCGAAAAGCGCATGCGTATGAGGGTTGTTGACGAGCCTCATTTATTCGTGCGTTTGGACAAAGATGTGCGGCGCTACAATGCGGCCGCACAACTCATCATGGATGAGGCGGGCGTTTCAGTGGTCGATCTGTACGCCCATGCGCTGCCACGTCTGGCTGAGATCCAAATTCCTCGCAACGTTCACTTTACCGAGGAGGGATACGCATTTCTGGCAACACCCATTGCCGATACGATACGTAGGCATCTCCCACAGAAGCAGCCTGAGGTGGTCCACCCGAAATAGAACGGGACGATAGTCCGCAGCAGCCGCGCGCCTGGCGCGACTGCCTAAGAATTTCGCGGCAGCGTGCTACCTTTGATAAAGCATGGCGCGGGCGGACCGGACCCGCGCAGTATCTCCACTGTCTGTGAGCTGGCAGGTTATCTCGACGTCGAAGTCGCCCCCGGTATTGATTTCGAACGTCGACAGGTTGGCTGAAGACCCGGCGCCCTCCGCGCCTAGGAAAAGCGCCTGCGATAGTACGTTGTTCTGGTTTACCAGGTGCAGGGGCAGGACACGCACGCCCGAATTCGCCGTGGTCAGCAACCAGATCGTGGTCTCGTTGACCTTGACCCGATAAGTTCGGTTGCTGCCACCATTGTTGCCGATGAAGACGAGATTTTCGATCAAAAGCGAACCGTTGGGGCCCATTCGCCCGCCACTCACAGGAATGGTCAGAAGCGTGGTCTCGGCCATAGTGCCGCTGTGATTTGCAGGGCCGGCGCCGACAAAAAGCTGCGTGGGTGGCGGTGCGCGGTATTCGCCACCAGTACCGCCGAACAGCACCAATCGGTCGCCCTGATGGTCGATCAGGGTAGGAGCCGACCGAATGTCGAGGACGCCCGGCTGACGAGTCACGGACGCGCCCGCTCCATTTAAGACGCTGATAGAGGTATGGACGATGCCGGTGGAATGCTTGGCGGTCAGGCCTTCAATAACGACTTCAGAAACGCCGTAGAAGAGGGCCGCCCAGCCAGCCGACTCTTTAGACGGGAACTCGACCGACACCTCTTCGAGGACGGCTCGGTTTACATACCCAGCGAAATAGAACGGGTTGCCGGAAGTAGTGCCGCCGGGGCGCGGTGACATCTCCATGTCGACGCCGATGATGTGGTAGGGTCCGGTTTCCTTGGTGCTGTAGGAATTACTCGCGCCTGCGAGTCCTCCTTGATGCTCCACGATGAAGCCGCGCGTGATCTGTCGCGCGGTGCCGCCGGTGAACTTGATGCGCTCAGGCGCTTCGCCGTTGTAGTTGAAATTGAGCTGTGTCCCCTCATGCTGGGCACGCAGAACATAGCCGGTGTCGGCCACCGACATGCCTATGATCTCCACGTCGCCGGCGAAGCGGGACAGGACGAAGGCTGCGTCTGGTCCGGCTGCGTTAGCACCGCCGCCCGTGACTGTCGTGACCAGCCGTGTCGATTGCACAACGGGATTCTTGTTGAGACGCCGCCCGCGCCCGCGATAGTGCCATCCGTCGCCGCAGAAGCGAGCAACGCAGTCCGTGGAAATGCGCTCAAGCAAGCTGTTGTGCTCCGCGAAGCCATCGGAGTAGCAGCCGTCTGCCACACACCGTACCTCGACGGCCCGCTCAAAAGCGCCGCCGTCGGGCGTCCCGGTGTAATCTACCAAGTGTCGGCCGCGCGAGCCGCGCAAGTTGATGTTCTGGAACTCGCGGCAGGCTCCCGACGCGGCGACGCCGTACTGAATCTGCGCGTTGTTGTGGGGACGGGAGTGGAAGGTCTGGCAGTCCTGCGTTTGACCATAGACGTTGACAGAAGAGCGGATTGCATTGCGCTCTGAGTTGCGAACCCGAACGTTGTTCCACTCCGCCCTCTCGCAGAGCACGACAGCCACGCCATTGTCGCCAGAGGTCAGGTTGCCGACAGTGACATGCTGGTTGCCGGTTCCGATGATCTCCAGGTCTTCATAGGTGAACGGCTTGATCGTCTCGTCCCGCAACACCCGGCGGTTCAGCGAAGAGACGTAGCTGAACACGAGCGGCCGGTTGAGGTGGATGATGGTGTTTCCGCTGACCACTTCGATGGCGTCGACCTGGACCCATTCCCCGAGCGAGGCCAGCGTTTCCGGCGTGTCACCCGTCTCGGTCGCATCCGAGAGCACACGCAGCCATTTGCCGACCTCTAGATTGAGCATAGCCGCATTTGCGTTCGTCACGCGAATGCTCGTATCGAGCCGGTTTGCGTTGAGGTTCAGCGGCACGGCGCCGTTCGAGACGCCCGATGCGGTGATAAGGGAGCCCGACTGGGTTCCCCGGCCGGAAAAATCCATTGTGCCGGACCCCACGCCTTTCAGCTTCCGAATGCCGCCGATGTTGCCGACGGTGTGGAACGCGCCTGGCATGACAAGCACGACCGCGCTATTGCCGGCCTCCCGGTAAGCCTCGGCCGCCACGGCTTGGAGCAGGGCCGCGTTTTCTGCCGGCGTGTTCAAGGCGCTGGTGCGGCATAGAAACTCGTGCTTGCGGGCGATCTGGATATTGTCGGCCCAGCGCTTGTTATTGTCGGCGAGGCCGCGACCTGTGATCTCGGAGAGCTGCGCGGCAGTGAGCGCACGATCCCACAGCGCAAAGGACTTGATGCAGCCGTAGAGGTACTCGTTGTCGTTATTGCCAACGACGCCGTCGCGGCCGACCTTTAATTCCACTGCAACGAACGTGTCGCTGGCGGCGATCGCCGTGCCGCCCGCATCCACACCGCCCGTGGCAGATCGTAGAGCTGATCCGTCAAACGAGCCGGCTGTGACGACGCCACGTCCACGCGTGAAGGGGGAGCGTGTGAAGATTGGTGTCGAAACAATGTCGCCTCGGTGACGGAGGCCAATGTCTACATCACTTCCCACCTGCTGCATCTGAAGGGAAGCGCCGCGTGCGGCACTTGAGCCCCGCAAAGAAAGGATTGCGTTGCGCGCGTAGGACGCGTCCGCATCCGCGTCGACGAACATCGAGTAGGGGTTATTGCTCCACCCATTCAGTGCGGCGACCCGCGCGGCCCAGTTGTCGGCCGCGCGGGCGACAGTCGTTGCCGCGGTCGGGATGTAGCTTGAGGGGTGAACGGACTCTTCAAATTGAAGCCCCCAGAGGAACATTCCGTCCGTGCCGTTGGCCTCATACCCCGTAGAGCTGAGTTCGCTGCCGGTCGGCATCACGTAGAACACCGTGGGTCCACTGATCGTAACGGTCGGCGTGAAGGTTGCCCAGACCCGCGCCCAACCGTCGGCAAGGTATTCGATCCCGGCGTCGCCCGCAAACCCGCCCGTTCCTGCCATTCCGCCGGTTGTCAGATTGAACCAGGCTCGGGGAGAAGATACTGCGTCGAAGGCTGTATTCGGAGCATGGATGACGATGCCGGAATAGCCGGAGATTTTCAAGTAGGCGCTGATGCAGACCGTGACGCCAGCCGTGTAAGCCATTGAACGGCTTACACTGTGCCCGCTGGTTGTGGCCGTTGGTGTTAATCTTTCAGCGGTCGCGGTGCCATCAGGCGCAATCTCGAAATTGGTTGTGATCGTAGAGGCGCCTTTCGACCAATCGGTATGCTCCAGTTCTTGTGAACGGGTAAACTGATTGGTGTTTGCCCCTTCTACCAGGATCCCGCGGTAGCTACCGTCGGGCTTGTAGGCATGACGCGGCGCATTGACGCCGTACCACTTCAAGTAACCCTGCCGGTTCAGCGCATAGCCGCCTGATGCTCGCGCGAATGTCATGCCAGCGGGCAACGGCAGACCGTCGACGGCATCGAAGCGGTAAAGTGACGGCAGGGGCTCAGGCACTGCAATGCCCTCGACGTCATCGATCAAGCCATTCAGCACTTCTGCGGTTAGTCGATGCTCGACTATGTCTCCCGCGTCGAACGACAGGGCGGTGGTGCCTTCCTGCGCACGCTCGATCGTCAGCGTGTCGCCGCTGCGTGCGGTACACTGGACGATCTCCAGTTCGGTTGCGCTCTTCACGATGGTGACGGGGAACCATTCGCCCTTTGCCAGCGTCGGAAATCTCTCGCCGTGGCCGGGCTGAACGGTGAAGCTCGCCGAGGCTGGGGAAATGCCGGCTGCCAGAGTCGACGTCGCGTTGTTGGTGAAGATGGCACCCATATCAGCAGTCCTTGATGTTGGGGTTGAAGTACAGTTCCTCTGCCCGCCTTCGTTGTTGGCGGACTGTGACATGATGTGTCTCCCCGACCGTGAGGCCGGAGATGCACACCTTGACCGTCTGTTAAGTAATTTTGACCTGTTCGACGGGGCGTCGCTCTGAGAACCGCCGGGCTCTTTTTCAGTGCCGCCCTTGCCTAAAGCCAGCTCTCGTCCACGACGAGTTCTCGCTGCTCACGTTCGCAGTCGAGGGCTCGTGAGCGGGCTTCGCGATCATTTTTTAGCGGGTGAAAAAAAGAAGTCTGTGCCAAAGACAATTCTCTGACCATATCGGCAATCTATCAAATCAACGTTCAGAGATCAAGGAATTTTTTCCTATTATTGTATGAGCTTTTGCCCACAGTGCGGTGCTGGGGAGCCGTAGTGCGACTTGACTGGCGGA
>SXGT01787740.1_pt1 | contig 10810 bp, 11 predicted proteins | sample 3176221 | NCBI WGS metagenome assembly SXGT01 (sample SAMN11356862, study PRJNA531348) | freshwater metagenome | isolation source: freshwater sample F1-120 | place: China: Fuxian Lake, Yuxi | collected 2017-12-25
GCGCTCGACTGGGTGGACGTGGTCTCGGCGCTGTCCGCCGACGCCACGGCGACCGCGACCCTGGCCCAGTCGATCTCCGACTGGCCGGAGTCGAGCCCGACCTACTTCACCGGGATCAAGTCGCGGCTCAAGGCCTTCGTCGACCGCGGCCAGCTCGGGCCGTTCGGCAACGCCTACTGGGGGCACCCGGCCTACCGGCTGCCGCCCGAGGCCAATCTGCTCGCGGTCGCGCACTACCTGGCCGCGCTCGAGTGGCAGCGCGAGTTCATCAAGCTGCACGCCGTGCTCGGCGGCAAGAACCCGCACCTGCAGAGCTTCCTGGTCGGTGGCATGGCCACGCCGGTCGATCCCAGCTCGCAGGCGGCGCTCAACATCCACACCATCGCGACGCTGCGCAAGCTGATCGCCGGGGCCCGCGAGTTCGTCGCCAAGGTCTACATCCCGGATCTGCTTGCGATCGCGTCGTTCTACAAGGACTGGGCCGGCCATGGCGCCGGGGTCGGCAACTACCTGGTCTACGGCGAGTACCCGCTGACCGATGGCAAGAACGCGCCCCGCTACCTGCCCAGCGGCGTGATCCGCAACCGCGACCTCACCAAGATCGAGCCGTTCGCCCAGGACAAGATCACCGAGCAGATCACGCACTCCTGGTACCGCTACGCCGACGGAGACGCGGCGGCGCTGCACCCATCGACCGGCGAGACCAACCCGACCTACACCGGACCCAAGCCGCCCTACGACCGACTCGACACCTCGGCCAAGTACTCCTGGCTCAAGTCACCGCGCTACGACGGTCAGCCGATGGAGGTCGGGCCGCTGGCCCGCATGCTGGTCGCGTACGCCTCGGGCCACGCCCAGGTCAAGGCCCTGGTCGACGGCGCGCTCGGCAAGCTCGGCGTCGGCCCTGAGGCGCTGTTCTCGACCCTGGGGCGGGTCGCCGCCCGCGGCCTCGAGACCCAGCTTCTGGTCGACAAGATCGGCGACTGGGTGGAGGAGCTCGCCCAGAACATGGACAAGGGCGACCTGCGCATCCACGACACCGACCACTGGGATCCGTCGAGCTGGCCCAGGGACACCGCCGGCGCGGGCTTCCACGAAGCGCCCCGCGGCGCGCTCGGCCACTGGGTCCGCATCCGCAACGGCAAGATCGCCGGCTACCAGTGCGTGGTTCCCAGCACCTGGAACGCCGGTCCGCGCGACAGCCGCGGCCAGGCCGGACCCTACGAGGCGGCCTTGATCGGTACGCCGGTCGCCGACCCCGAGCAGCCGGTCGAGATCCTGCGCACGGTCCACTCCTTCGATCCGTGCATGGCCTGTGGCGTCCACGTGGTCGATCGCAAGGGGCGCGAGCTCGCTCGCGTGCAGGTGCGGTGATGGCGAGGGCGCACGCACCCGAAGCACCGGCGGCGCCCACGCTCGCGGCCGCCGGGCACGGCGGCGCGATCGAGCCGGTCTACGTCTGGGACCTGATCGTGCGGCTCACCCACTGGGCGATCGTGCTGTCGATGATCGTCCTCGTCTTCACCGGCGTCGACATCGCCCGGCCGTTCCTGCACGGCGCCAGCGGCAAGGCCGGGTTCACCACCGGCTACGTGCGCATCATCCACTTCTACGCCGCGATGGTGTTCTCGCTGGCGGTGTTCGCGAGGGTGATCTGGATGTTCCTCGGCCCGCGCCGCAGCGGCTGGCGCCAGTTCGTTCCGGTCAGCCGCCGCCGCCAGCGCGATCTGATCGGCACCTTCCTGTTCTACATCATGCTGCGTCCCACGCCGCCGCCGGCGATCGGCCACAACGCCCTGGCCGGCCTCACCTACGTCGCGGTGTTCGGGCTGTACGTGGTGATGATCCTGACCGGGTTCGCGATGTATTCGGTCAGCGCGTACACGTCGTACATGAGCTCGTGGCAGGTGCTGCTGCCTCTGTTCCACGGGGCCCAGGGCGCGCGCTGGCTCCACCACGTCGTGATGTGGCTCTTGCTCGGCTTCGTCGTGCACCACGTGGCCAGCGCCCTCTTGACCTCGCGGGTCGAGAAGAACGGCACCCTCGACTCGATCTTCAGCGGCTACAAGTTCCTCCCTCGTGACCGGAAGCCCGACGATGAGTGATCGCATCCCGGTCCTGGTCCTCGGTCTGGGCAACCTGCTGTGCTCCGACGATGGTGCCGGCGTGGTCGCGCTGCACCGGCTGTGTGGGGCCTGGCAGATGCCGCCCGGGGTCATGACCGTCGACGGTGGCACGCTGGGGCTGGCGCTCTTGCCGCTGGTCGAGCGGGCGGAGCGGGTGATCATCATCGATGCGGTGCGCGGCGACGGCGGGCCCGGCGCCCCGGTCCGCATCGACGGCGATGAGGTCGCCCCCGCGGTCTACGAGCGTCTGTCGCCGCACCAGATCGGCGTTGCCGATCTGCTGGGCGGCGCCGCGCTGCTCGGCCGGTATCCATCGGAGGTCGTGATCGTCGGCGTGGTGCCGGCCTCGGTCGACCTCGGCTACGAGCGCACGCCGGTGGTGGAGGCGAGCCTGCCCGACCTGATCGTCCGCGTGGTCGCCGAGTTGACCGCCCACGGCTTCCCGCCGACGCCGATCGCGGCGGGCGCGACGGTCGAGAGGAGGTGGGACGATGCCGCGCGCGCCCTCGGCCTGTAGAGGTCTGCGCATCGAGGTGCGTGGCATCGTGCAGGGTGTCGGCTTCCGCCCGTGGGTGTACCGGATCGCCCACGAGATCGGGATCGGCGGCCGGGTCCGCAACCACGCTCGCGGCGTGACCGTCGAGGCCTTCGGCGGTGACGACGCCCTGGCCGCGCTGCTGGCGCGGCTGCGCGATGCGCCCCTACCGGCGCGGGTGCGCGAGATGACCACGGCCGCTATCCCCGACGAGGACGTGGCCGACTTCGTGATCGAGGCCAGCGCCGCCGGTGGCGAACGCGCCCTGTCGATCCCACCCGATCAGGCCACCTGTCCCGACTGCGCCCGCGAGATCGCCGACCCGGCCAACCGCCGCCACGGCTACGCGTTCACCAACTGCACCGCCTGCGGGCCTCGCTTCACGATCGCCACTGGCGTGCCCTACGACCGGGCGGCGACGACGATGGCGGTGTTCGCGATGTGCCCGGCGTGCCGGCGCGAGTACGACGAGGTCACCGACCGCCGCTTCCACGCTCAGCCCAACGCCTGTCCGGTGTGCGGACCGACCCTGGCGCTCTGGGAGCCCGACGGCCGCGTGCTGACGGTGACCGTTCCGCTGGCGGCCGCGGCCGAGCGGCTGCGCGCCGGCGAGATCGTCGCGGTGAAGGGGCTGGGCGGATTTCACCTGGCCTGCGACGCGACCAGCGCGGCGGTGGTGTCCCGGCTGCGAGCTCGCAAGCACCGCGATCACAAGCCGTTCGCCGTCATGATCTCTGATCTCGCCGTTGCCCACGGACTCGCCGACCTCACCGCCGACGAGGTCGCGCTGCTGAGCGCCCCCGAGCGCCCGATCGTGCTGGTCCGGCGCCGCGCCGACGGCGCCGCGGCGATCGCCGCCGAGGTCGCACCCGAGACCGATCTGATCGGTCTGCTCCTGCCCTACACGCCGCTCCATCACCTCCTGCTCGCGGCGGTGGGGCGGCCGCTGGTGATGACCTCGGCCAACCTCGCCGAGCGGCCGATCTGCGCCGACAACGTCGAGGCGGTGAGGCGGCTCGGCGGGATCGCCGACGCGCTCCTGGTCCACGACCGCGACATCGCCACGCGCTGCGACGACTCGGTGGCGCGGGTCATCGCCGGTCGGGCCACGCTCTTGCGCCGCTCGCGGGGATGGGTCCCGCGCGCGGTGGCGCTGCGCCGGGCGGTGGCGCGCCCGGTGCTGGCGGTCGGCGGTCAGCTCAAGAACACCTTCTGCATCGCCACCGGCGACACCGCGTACCTCGGCCCCCACATCGGCGATCTCGACAGCCTGGCCGCGCTCGACTTCTTCGTCGAGGCGGCCGCGCGGATGCAGGCGCTCCTGCGCGTGAAGCCCGAGGTCATCGCGTACGACGCGATGCCCGACGGGCCGTCGGCGCGCTGGGCCGAGACCCAGCGCGCCGTTCCCCGCGTCGCCGTACAGCACCACCACGCCCACGTCGCCAGCGCCATGGCCGAACACGGACTGCTCGAGCCGGTGATCGGCGTCGCCTTCGATGGCACCGGCTGGGGTCCGGACGGCACCGCCTGGGGCGGCGAGGTGCTGTTCGCCGACCTCGGCCGCTACACCCGGCTCGCCAGCGTCCGGCCGGTCGCGCTGGCCGGGGGCGACGCCGCGATCCGCGAGCCCTGGCGCATCGCGCTGGCCCTGTGCGAGGACGCCTTCCCCGGTGGGCTGCCGCCGGCGGTGCTGCGCCGCTTCGCCCACGTGCCGCCGGCCGACCTGGCGGTGGTGCAGCGCATGCTGCACACCCGCCTCAACACGCCGGGGGCGCGCGGCGTCGGTCGCTACTTCGACGGCGTGGCCGCGCTGGTGCTCGGTCGCCGTCGCGCCCACCACGAGGCCGAGCTGGCGATGGCCTGGAACAGCCTCGCCGACGCCGGTGAGCGGCGGGCGTACCCGTGGGCGATCGATCGGGACGGGCTGGTGCCCGAGATCGATCTGCGCCCGCTGGTGCGCGGGGTGATCGCCGATCTCGACGACGCGGTGCCGGCGCCCCTGATCTCGGCCCGGTTCCACGAGGCGCTCATCGCCTCCACCGCCGCGATCGTGGCCGAGGCGGCGGCCAGACTGGGCGGACCGCCGGTGTTGCTCACCGGTGGTGTGTTCGCGAACCCTCGGCTCGCCGAGGGGCTGATCGAGGCGCTGGCCGGTCTCGACGTGCGGTTGCACGGCGAGGTCCCGCCCGGCGACGGCGGGCTCGCGCTCGGTCAGGCCGTGATCGCCGACGCGATCGTGCGCCGGGGAGGTGCCCCATGTGCCTAGGTGTTCCCGGACGGGTGGTCTCGGTCGACGACGGGGTCGCCGTCGTCGACTTCTGGGGCGTGAAGAAGGTGGTCCGCCTCGATGTCGTCGACGTCCCGGTCGCGCCCGGCGACTACGTGCTCAACCACGTCGGCTTCGCGATCCGCCGCATCCCCGCCGAGGAGATCGGCGACACCCTGGCGCTCTACGACGAGCTCCTCCGTTCGAGCGACGGCGACCTGCTCGCTGGCGACGTCCGCGCCGAGCTCGACGCCGCCGAGGACCACGACCGATGAACGATCTCGATGCCCTCCGCTTCCGCGATCCGGTGCGCGCCCACGCCCTCGCCGAAGCGCTCGCCCACCACGTGCGCCGCGCCGGCCGCGCCCCCGACGAGCCGGTGGCGGTGATGCACGTGTGCGGCAGCCACGAGCAGGCCATCGCCCGCTTCGGCCTGCGCGCCAGCTTCCCCGCCGGGCTCGAGGTGATCATGGGTCCGGGGTGCCCGGTGTGCGTCACCGACGTGCCCGAGGTCGACGAGGCGGTGGCGCTGGCCCGCCAGGGCGTGCGCATCGCCACCTACGGCGACATGCTGCGCGTGCCCGGCACCGCGCAGTCGCTGGCCGACGCCCGCGCCGCCGGCGCCAAGGTCGACGTGGTCTACAGCGTCACCCAGGCGGTCGAGCTGGCCCGCCGGCTCGACGAGGAGCTGGTGTTCTTCGCCTCGGGCTTCGAGACCACGGCGGTGGCCACGGCCGCCGTCGTGCTGGCCGGCCCGCCCGTCAACTTCTCGATCCTGTCGGCGCACAAGTACATCCCGCCGGTGATGGAGATCGTCGCCGAGATGCCGGGCACCCGCATCGAGGGCTTCCTCGCCGCCGGTCACGCCGCCACGATCACCGGCTGGGGCGTGTTCGAGCCGTTCGTCGCCCGCCACGGCGTGCCGGTGGTGGTCGCCGGCTTCGAGCCGCTCGACGTCCTCGCCGGCCTGGTCCGCCTGGTCGAGCTGATCGCCAGCCGCGAGGTCCGGGTCGACAACGCCTACCCGCGCTGCGTCGACAAGGACGGCAACCGCGAGGCCCAGGCCGTGTTGTGGCAGGTGTTCGCGCCCATCGGCGGACGCTGGCGCGGCATCGCCCACGTGCCCAATGGCAACCTGCGGCTGCGCGACGAGCACGCCCGCTGGGACGCACGCCGGCGCTTCACGATCGATCTGGCGACCCTCTGGGACCACGCGCCGTCGGCGCTGGTCCAGCACTGCCAGTGCGGCGACATCATGGCCGGCATCGCGTCGCCCCACGACTGCACGCTGTTCGGTAAGGCGTGCACCCCCGATGCCCCGGTGGGCGCGTGCATGGTCTCGACCGAGGGCACCTGCCGGATCTGGCACCAGTACGGCGGCCAGCCCGATCTGCGCACCATCCGCGGCGGAGCACGCTCATGAGGGACCTGCGCTTCCTGCGCCCCGTCGACGAGCGCATCACGCTCAAGTACGGCGCCGGCGGCCGCGCCATGCGCGCCTTGATCGAGCAGATCTTCGCCGACGGGTTCGGCGAGCCCGAGGGCGGCGGCGTCGGCCTGGCGGCGATGGATGACGGCGCGGTGCTGCGCATCGGCGATCGCTGGCTGGTCATCACCACCGACTCCCACGTGGTGCGTCCTCGCTTCTTTCCCGGCGGCGACATCGGCCGACTGGCGGTCGCCGGCACCGTCAACGACCTGGCGATGATGGGCGCCACCGAGCCGCTGGCGCTGACCTGCGCGGCCATCATCGAGGAGGGCTTCGCCCGCGACGAGCTCGCGCGCATCTGGGCGTCGATCCGGCAGACTTGCCTCGAGGCCGGCACCACGGTGGTCACCGGCGACACCAAGGTCATGGGCCGGGGCGAGCTCGACGGCCTGGTCCTCAACACCACCGGGGTCGCGATCACCGACCGCTTCGTGCGCGACAACGGCCTGCGCCCCGGCGACCGCCTGCTGGTCACCGGCACGGTCGGCGATCACGGCCTGGCGGTGATGGCCACCCGCAACGAGCTGGCGCTCGAGGTCGAGCTCGTCTCCGACGTGGCCCCGATCAACGGCCTGGTCCGGGCCGCGCTCGCCGCTGGCGGCGACGGCGTGGTGGTGATGAAGGACCCGACCCGCGGCGGCCTGGCCAGCGCGCTGGCCGAGATCGCGGGCAAGAGCGGGGTCGGGCTGGTGATCGACGAGCGCGCGGTGCCGGTGAAGGACGCCGTCCGCGCCGCCGGCGAGCTGCTTGGCATCGACCCGCTGCTGGTGGCCAACGAGGGCAAGGCGGTGATCGGCGTCCGCGCCGAGGTCGCCGACGCCGTGCTCGAGGCGGTCCGCCGCCATCCGCTGGGCCGGGACGCGGCGCTGTGCGGCGTGTGCATCGCCGAACGTGCCGGCGCGGTCGTGCTCGAGACCGGCTTCGGCCGGCGCCTGCTCGGCGAGGCCGAGGGCGAGCTGCAGCCAAGGATCTGCTGAGGAGGACGCCATGGACGACAGCCCCCACATCCGCGTCGAGCGCCACGGTGCCGTGGGCGTCCTGACCATCGCGCGGCGCGAACGCTTCAACTCGCTCGACGTGGCCACCGCCCGCGACCTGCGCCGGGCCGGCCTGCAGCTGGCTCGGGATCGCGCCGTGCGCGCCGTCGTCCTGCGCGGCGAGGGCGGCGTGTTCTGCAGCGGCGCCGACCTCAAGTACATCGCGGCGGGAGGTGACCGCGACGACCTCGACTACCTGCGGCCGCCCGGCGGCGGCAACGGCGACAGCGGCGGCAACGGTCATGGCGCCCCGGGCTATGGCGCGATCTTCAAGCAGATCCTCGAATACATCCACTCGACGATCTCCGAGATCCGTCGCTCGCCCAAGCCGTGGCTGGCCGCGGTCGACGGCCCGGCCGCCGCCGGCGGGCTCGGGTTGGCGATGAGCTGCGATCTGGTGATCGCGTCAGAGCGATCGTGGCTCGAGTGGGCCTACCTCAAGACCGGGCTGACCGGCGCCGAGAGCTCGACGTTCTTCCTGCCTCGCCTGGTCGGCTTCCGCAAGGCGATGGAGCTGGTGCTGCTCAGCCCGCGCCTCGGCGCCCGCGAGGCGCTCGCGCAGGGCCTGATCAACGCCGTCCATCCCGACGGCGAGCTCGACGCCGCGGCCCTGGCTCTGGCCGAGCGGCTGGCCGCGACGCCCACCGAGGCGGTGGGTGTGGCCAAGGACCTGCTCAACCGCGCCGCCGGCATGGATCGACTCGACGTCCACCTCGACGCCGAGCTCGGCGAGCTGGCCCGCATCGCCGACGGCAAGAACTTCGCCGAGGGCCTCGCGGCGTTCTTCGCCCGCCGCCCGCCGGAGTTCGGGAGCTCCTGATGCACGAGTACTCGATCGTCGCGTCGTTGATCGAGCGGGTCGCGCGCGAGGCGACACCCCGTCACGCCCGCGTGCACCGGCTGCACGTCGCGATCGGCGAGCTCGCCGGGGTCGACGTCGGGCTCCTTCGCACCGCGTTCGAGATCTTCCGCGAGCGCACGGTGTGCGACGGCGCCGCCCTCGACGTGCGCGAGGTCGCCGCGTCGTGGCGCTGCCCGGGCTGCGAGCTGGCCCTGCTCCCCGGCGCCCCCTTGCGATGTCCGGCTTGCGGACGACCTGCCCGCCTGGCCGCGGGCGACGAGATCGTGCTGGAGCGGATCGATCTGGAGGTGCCTGATGTGTAGCGACTGTGGATGTGGAGACCCCGAGCTGGTCCCGATCGAGGTCCACGATCGGATCCTCGCCGGCAACGACGCCGTCGCCGCGCACAACCGCGCGCACTTCGAGTCCGGCGGCGTGCTGGCGATCAACCTGATGGGCTCGCCTGGATCGGGAAAGACCGCAGTGCTCGAGGCCACCGCCCGCGCCCTCGCCGGCCGGCTGCGCCTGGGCGCGGTCAGCGGCGATCTGGCCACCGACCGCGACGCCCGGCGGCTGATCGCGGCTGGCGTGCCCTCGCGGGCCATCACCACCGGTTCGGCTTGCCACCTCGACGCCCGGCTGGTCCATGACGCGCTGCACGACCCGCCGTGGGGCGACCTCGACATGTTCTTCATCGAGAACGTCGGCAACCTGGTGTGTCCGGCGATCTACGATCTGGGGCAGGCTGCCAACGTGGTGGCCCTGGCGGTCACCGAGGGAGAGGACAAGCCGATCAAGTATCCGGTGATGTTCCGCAAGGCCGACCTGGTGCTGCTCACCAAGGTCGATCTCCTGCCCCACCTGGACGTCGACGTGGCGGCGATCGAGGACGGGCTGGCCCACGTGATGCCCGTGCCGCGGCTGATCCGGATGTCGGCGCGCACCAAAGAGGGGATCGCTGACTGGGTGCGGTGGCTCGAGGCGCGGCGAGCGGGGCTGCGCAGCCGGGGTCGCGGCCCGTCGTACTTGCGGCTCGACGCGGAGGTCCAAGGCCATGGCAGTTGACCTGGCGCTACCGCTCGCGTTCGCGGCGCTCAGCGTGGGCTCGTTGCACTCGCTGGCCCCCGATCACTGGCTGCCGATCGCGGCGGTCGGGCGGGCGCGGGCGTGGTCGACCGCGCGCACGGCGCGGGTCACGTTGCTGTGCGGCGCCGGCCACGTCACCGTGTCGGTGCTGCTCGGCCTGATCGGGCTGTTCACCGGGCGCCGCGCGGTGGAGGCGTTCGGCGATCGGACGGCCGCGGTGTCGGGGGTGCTGCTGGTCGGGTTCGGGTTTGGGTATGCGCTGTGGGGGATGCGGCACGCGGTCGCGCACCTGCACGGCCACCCCCACCACCACTACGACCACGTCCACGACCCATCGCAGGCGGGGGTGTGGTCGCTGTTCGCGATCTACTGCGCCGACCCTTGCATCGCCGTCATCCCCATCCTGTTCGCCGCCGCGTCGCTGTCGGTGACCGCGACCGTGGGCATCGTGTTGATCTACGAGGCTGCCACGATCGCGACCATGGTGCTCCTGGCGGCGCTGGCCCGCGCCGGCGCCGGCCTCCTGCGCGGCCGCTGGACCGAGCGCTGGGCCGACAGCGCCGCCGGCGCGTCCATCGTCGTCACCGGCGTCGCCGTCGCGCTCCTGGGCTGGTGACGTGCAACGCATGCCGGTGAGCGCAGACCCCGCGCAAGCGATGCGTGGCGTCGACGAGGCTCCCTTGTGCGTTCGAGGAGCCGCGCTGGCACGCCCGGTGCAACGTTTGCAGGTATGGCTGCGCCCGCTCCCACGACCGGGCTTCCGACCACGGATCCGGATCTCGACGCCCTGCTCGTCACCGAGCAGCGGCTTGAGCGGTCGCTCGTCCAGGCCCGCGCCGAGGCCGACGCCGTACGGGCCGCGGCCGTGGCGGCGATCGCCGGTGAGGACGCCGCCGCCGAGCGTGCGCTCGAGGCCGAGATCCGCGACCTCGCCGAGCGGCTGACCGCCGACGCGGCCGCGCTGGTCGCCTCGCTCGAGGCGGAGGCCCGCGCCGAGGCGGCGGCGTGGAACGCGCTCGCCGGCGTCGCGCTCGACGAGGTCGCGGCTCGGCTACGCCGCCGGCTGGTGGTGTTGATCCTGGAGCCGTCGTGATCATCCCGATGGCCCGGGTGCGCCTGATCGGTCGGCGGATCGATCTGGCCCGCGCGCTGGTCGTGCTGCAGGACGCCGGCACGCTGCACCTGACGCCGCCGGCCACGACCCTGCCGCGTCACGCTGCCACGGCCGGCGAGAGCCGCCGCCATCACCACCTGGCCCGCGCCCTCGCCGACGTCGAGGCCGCGCTGGGTGGGCTCGCCGAGCTGGGGGCTCCGGTCGACGATCGCGGCGAGACCGTGCCGGTGGTCGCCGGCCGGGCGGCGTCAGGGGGGATGGGTGCGCCGGGTGGGGTGCCCTCGGTCAGCCGCACGACCTCGCGTACCTCGTCCAC
>SXGT01037062.1_pt1 | contig 10809 bp, 8 predicted proteins | sample 3176221 | NCBI WGS metagenome assembly SXGT01 (sample SAMN11356862, study PRJNA531348) | freshwater metagenome | isolation source: freshwater sample F1-120 | place: China: Fuxian Lake, Yuxi | collected 2017-12-25
GCCGGAGCCGCCGGTGATCGCGAGCTGCGCGCCACCGCGGCCGCGCAGCGCCACGCCCAGCAGGTGGGCGTCGGCCTCGACGTGGGCGCCGTCGAGCTTGCTGCCGCGCAGGTCGAGGCCTCCGAGGTAGCCGAGGCCGGGCCCGCCACGGCCGACGCCGAGGCGGGTGCGCATGCCCAGCGACAGCCCGAGCTCGTCGCCGAGCGCGCCGTCCCGGGGCTGCTCGACGCGCGCGTCGAGCTCGATCGAGATCGAGCGGCCGTCGCGATCGCCGGCCAGCGGGCCCGCCGGCGTCGACGACGTGAAGGTCACCGGCGCGCCGCCGCTGTGGGCGTCGATCCAGGCCACGATCTCGCCGGTCACGCGCTCGCCGGCGCCGTCGGGCTCGCGCAGCAGATCGTGGAACAGACCGTCGTGGAGGCGCAGCGTGCGATCGGTCGAGCCCGCGCGCGCCACCAGGTCGCGGCTGCCCGACGGCGCGGTGAGCCGATCGGCGGTGCCGTGCTCGACCAGGAGCGGCACCCGCAGCCGCTCGGGCGCGGCCCACACCCGCTCGGAGCCGTCGGTGGCGCTGCGCGCGGTGCGGGCCGGTCCCTTGCCCTGCTCGATCAGCGGATCGGTGTTCATCTCGGTCACCACCTCGGCGCGGCGCGAGAAGCCGGCGTGATCGGGCGGCACCGCCGGCAGGTCGCGCGCGATCACGCCGAACACGGCGATGGCAGCGGCCTGCACCGGCAGCGCGTCGAAGGCGAGCGCCGGCGCCGCCAGCACCAGGCCGGCGAGGTCGGGCTGGCGCTCGATCGCGTAGAGACACGTGATGAGGCCGCCGAAGCTGTGGCCGTAGAGGAAGACCGGTCGCCCCGGCTCGCGGGCGCGGACGAGCTTCAGGAACAGATCGAGATCGTCGAGCATGACGTCGATGCTGTCGAACGAGATGCGGCGCCCGGCCGATCGCCCGTGGCCGCGCATGTCGAGCGCCCACACCGCGTGGCCGGCGCGCACCAGCTCGAGCGCGAGAGCGGCGTAGCGGGCCGAGTGGTCGGCGAGGCCGTGGTGGATCACCACCACCGAGCGCGGCTCGCCCGCGGCCGGCCGCCAGTGCTGGGCGTAGAGCTCGACCCCGGCGCCGTGGAAGGTCTCCTCGGCCCAGGCGACTCCTTCGGGCACGGCGGCGCGCGCCGGCGCCTCGAGCCGGAGCCCGGGATCACGAGGAGCACACGCGACGACGCCGGCGAGCAGCGCGGCCACGGCGAGGCGACGAGAGTTCATGCCGGGACTGTCGCCACGACCGGCCCTGGCGTCGATGGGTCGAACGACCCATTGCCCGGCGCGGCGGGCTCGGCCACGGTAGCGCGGTGCCGCCGACCGTGAGCCCGCCCCGCGTGTTCGAGGGCCGCACCCTGGTCGGTCTGGCCGCGCTGGTGTTCGCCGTCGAGGCCGCGGTCTCGCTGGCCGTGCGCGACCACGCCACCAACGCCACGGCGTGGCGCGAGCTCATCCGCATCACCGCCCGCACGTCGGTCGGCTGGTTCGTGCTCGCCTTCGCGGCCCGGCCGCTGGTGTCGCTGTGGCCGACACCGGCCAGCAAGTGGCTCCTGCGCAACCGCCGCTACCTCGGGCTCGGCTACGCCGTCTCCCACGGCGGCCACCTGATCGCCATCCTCGCCGCCGCCGGCCTCGAGGGCGCCGCGTTCTGGGACGCGCTCGCCATCACCACGCTCCTCGGCGGCGGCTTCGGCTACCTGATCCTGGCCGCGATGGCCGCGACGTCCTTCGACGGCGCCCAGCGCGCGCTCGGTCGTGGCCGCTGGCGGGCCCTGCACCTGACCGGCATGTGGACGTTCTGGGTGATCTTCACGTCGAGCTACGCGCCGGCCGCCATCGCGAGCCCCGTCGCCGCCGTCGCCGTCGTCGCGCTCCTCGCCACGGCGGGCCTCCGCCTCACCGCCTGGTTCCGCTCCCCACGCCGCCACAAACGACGTGGCGCAGACGAGTGACCGGCTCGGCAGCAGGTGTTAGCGTGCTCGGATGGGGAATCGGATGGTCGGGTGTGGTGTCCTGGTTGCGTGCGCGCTGGCGACGGGTTGTGGCGACGACGGCGGTGGCGGCAGCATCGATGCTGCCAGCACCGACGCGTCGATCGACGCCCGGCCCATCGACGCCGCCGCGTGCAACGCCGTGGTCAATCAAGGCACGCTGCTGGCGACGCTGCAGGTGGCCCAGGCCGCCCCGAGTCCCGGCGGAGGCACGATCGTCGACGGTACCTACGTGGTCACCGCGAGCACGATCTACACCGGGGTCAACGGCGTCACCGGGCCCAACGGCGCCATGGTGCGCGCCACGTCGGTGAACAGCGCCGGGGCGTACCAGTACATCGACGACGGCGGCGGGACGGTCAACCGCAGCGCCGGCACCTACTCCACCACCACGACCAACATCACCATCGTGCAGACGTGTCCGGACCCGACCCAGCTGACGTTCACGCGATACGACGCGTCGCCGACCGCGCTCACGATCTACGACGACACCAACATCGCCGCGGTCGTGGCGGTCACCTTCACGAAGGTGTGACGACTCGCCTCAGGTCCACAGCGGCTCCTGGCTGTCGAGCATCCCGAGGGCTTCGCCCTCGCTCCAGTAGCCGGTCCAGGCCTTGGCGTCGGCCGTGGTCACGATCTTGGTCGGGCAGCTGGCCAGGAGATGGCCGCGCACGTCGAAGCGCAACGCGTTCACGCGCGGCTTGACGATCTCGACCTTGCCGTCGCGCAGGGCGCCGGTGCCGGCCTCGCCGGCGGCGACCCAGGTCTCGCCGGCGAAGCGCGCCACGCTGTAGAGCGGGGTGGCGTGTTCGGCGACGAGCTCCCAGCGCTGCGTCGACCCGCGCAGCACCGAGCCGTCTTCGCCCACCGCCCAGATCTCGTCGGCCGAGCTCACCCGCACCCCGTTCAGGTTGCTCTCGGTCGGAACCCTGGCGCGCTTCCACGCCTTCCCGTTCCAGTGGGCGGCCAGCCCGTCGCGGCCCACGGCCAGCACGAGGTCCTTGGCCACGCCGTGCACGTCGAGCACGCCGAAGCCGGGCGACGGCAGCTCGGCCCACTTCTTCCCGTTCCAGCGGAACATGATCCCGCTCGAGAGATCGCGATCGGCCCAGGCGAAGACGTTCTTCTCGTCGAGGCCCCACACGCCCATGAGCGCCGCGGGGAGCTCGTCGAGGTCCCAGACGTCGCCCTTGGCATCGTCGCCGATGGCCGAGAAGTGGATCACCTTGCCCCGCGAGTAGGTCGCGAACAGGGCCCGGCCCGAGTACCACAGGCCGGTGGCCCAGCCCGAGTAGCCGTAGAGCGGGCGCAACCCCTCGGCGTCCTGGCGCATGATCCACGAGTCGCTGTGGGTCGGCTTGAACCCCTTCGAGCGAGGAAAACGGACGCACACGAAGCACAGATCGTCGTCGTCGAGGCCGCTGACGCAGCGGTAGTGCGAGCCCAGCTTCATGGCGGCCAGTATCTCATTTGAGCTCTTCGGGATTGCAGTGGATGGCGGTGATGGCGAACCGGATACCGATCTGAGTAGCGGTGCACCCCGAGATCTTGGCGGCGCGATCGCTCTGCCAGTCGGACGCCAACGAACCGCCCTGGATGGCCTGTTCGAGCTCGCCGATCTCCGTCGGGCTCGAGCTCGACGCAGCCGGTCACGGTCACAGCCAGGATGGCGAAAACAAAGAGGTCTCGGCGGAGGGGTGCTTCATGGCAGTCGGAGCCAGGCCCCGCCTGGATGTGAGTCACATGCGAACCAACCCGCCTCTACGTCAGTGCATGCGAGACCAGCTCCGTGACCAATCCGGATCCTCCGCCGACGCCGACACCGATGCCCGCCCCGCCGGCAAGGTGACCCGCACCTCGCGCCTGCAGCGCGCCGCGCGTGGCGGCGACCCGCTGCCCGACGCGGCGCGCACGCGCATGGAGGACAGCCTCGGCACCGACCTCGCCGACGTGCGCGTCCACACCGGCGCCGCGTCGGAGACCGCCGCCGGCGATCTGCAGGCGCGCGCGTTCACGACCGGCAACGACATCCACTTCGGCGCCGGCCAGTACCAGCCCGAGGATCCGTTCGGCGTGCACCTGCTCGCCCACGAGGTCGCCCACACCGTCCAGCAGCGCGGCGGCACCGAGCCCAGCGTCCAGCCCAAGCTCGAGGGCAGCCCGTCGCAGGACGCCGCCGAGGTCGAGGCCGATCGGTTCGCCGATCACGTCGTGCACGGTGGCCCGGCGCCGAGCCTGGGCGCGGCGCACGCCGGCGCGGTGCAGCGCAAGGAGGCGAGCGGGCGACCGACGCTGCGTCCCGGCAATCGCGGCGCCGACGTCGTGCACCTGCAGGAGCTGCTCGACCTCAAGGCCGACGGCGACTTCGGGCCCAACACGACCAAGGCGGTGAAGGCCTTCCAGACCAGCGCCGGCCTCGTCGCCGACGCGGTCGTCGGACCCAAGAGCTGGGAGGCGCTCGAGCAGAAGGGCGCGGCCGCACCGGCGATCGCCGACGCCGGCGAGGCGCCCGCGCCTGGACCCGCCGCCGCGGTCGCCGCCGTGCCGGGAGCCAAGGCCGACGCTGGCGGCGCTCCCGCGGGCGACGCTGCCGCGCCCGCCGCCGACGCCGCGCCCAGCGAGCGACCGACGCTCAAGAAGAACAGCTTCGGCGAGCACGTGAAGACGATGCAGGAGCAACTCAACGCCGCCGGCGCCAACCTCTGGCCCGACGGCACCTTCGGCAGCGGCACCGAGAAGGCGGTGAGCAAGTTCCAGGGCGAGAAGGGCCTGTCGCCGACCGGCGTGTGCGGCCCCGAGACCTGGGCCGCGCTCGACAAGGTCGCGCCGATGGTGGTCGGCCCCGCGACCCGCAAGCCGCGCGCCCCCCGGCTGCAGGCGCTCATCGACGGCGCCTACGCCGACAAGGGCACGTACAAGCCGAGCAGCGACGGCTTCACCGACGGCGATCTCGACGCGCTCTTGCGCGAGTACGGCGAGTTCTGGCTGGTCGACACCAGCCTGCCGCCGCTGCCGCCCGATCAGGTCAAGGCGAGCCAGGGCGCCGGTCACAGCACCGGCAAGGACGTGGGCGAGTTCCCGGCCTGGGTCGGCGTCATGCAGCAGAAGGTGATCGCGTCGTCGAAGTGGACCGACGATCACCAGGCCACCAACAAGCTCTTGCAGGCCTTCCTCAACAGCTGGGCCCGCTCGCACGGCGACGTGTCCTCGAACGTCGAGGAGTTCTTCTCGCACGTCGGCAAGAGCGAGACCAACGGCAAGGCCAAGGTGCTCGGCGGCCACAAGGGCGCGTCCAACTGGTGCGCCGAGGCGTCGACCAAGGCCGCGATCCTCGGCCTCCTGCGCAAGGGCGTACGCTTCCGCGGCGACGGCTTCCGTCCCAAGCAGTTCATGCCCGAGGTGCAGAAGCAGGTCAACGGCTTCATCAAGTGGCAGAACAAGGGCAAGGGCAACGTCATCGGGCCGCCGGCGGCGGCGACCGCGGAGATCGACTCGGGCGACATCATCTCGATCGTCGGCGGTGGCGGCGGCAACCTGTCAGGTCACGCGGCCACGGCAATCGAGTGCGTCGGCGACAAGCTGCGCATCGTCTCGGGCAACGCCATGGGCGAGTCGATCCGCGTCGAGGAATACATCCGCTCGGTGCCGCCGCCCGAGTTCAACTACTTCGAGATCTCGGCCCACGGCAACAAGATCATGAACCTCGAGGCCGAGAAGCGGAAGGCCGAGAAGGACGGCGACTACATCAAGCTGGCCACGCTCGAGATGGAGATCATGAGCGAGAAGCTCGCCCACCCCGAGCTGCCGCATGACAAGTCGCAGGCCAAGCCCGGCCTCCACTATCCCAAGAACAAGGGCGAGTGCTGGGTGGTGACCATCACCAAGGCCAGCAAGCTCGACGCCAACCTGCTCAAGGCCGACCTGACCGACGCCGGCCTCGCCGCCGAGGGCCTCGAGCGCTGCGATCCGCTGGAGACCGCCTACCCCGACTACAAGGCGTACGAGTAGCGCCGCGCAGACGCGCGGGTCAGCAAGCGACCCGCGCCCGCGGCAGATCGACCTGCTGGGCAGGAGATGGCAATGCCGGGCAACGCGGTTGTCTGCGCCCACCGCGGGGTCGTATCGTCCTGCGGATGACCCGCGCATCGCTGGCCCTCGCGGTGATCGGGGCCGCGGCCTCCGCCTGCGGGCGCATCGGGTACCAGGCGCTCGACGACGCCGACGGCGGTGCCGGCCTCAGCCTGACCTATCCGACCAGCGACGTGGCGGCGGTGGTGGGAGTGACCGCGATCGACCTGGCGCCGTTGGTGAACCGGACCGCGGACGGGTTCACGATCGCGCCGGCGCTGCCGGCCGGCGTGGCCCTCGACTTCACGAGCGGCGTCATCGCCGGCGTCCCGACCGCGGTCGCTGACGACGTGGACTACACGATCACGGCCACGGCCGGCGCCGAGACCGCGACGTTCCAGCTTCGGCTGACGGCGCTGCCGGGCAGCGCAGTCGACGTCACCGCCGACCACCCCGATGACAACGGCGGCGCCGACGCGATCTGCTTCGCCACCCCGGCCGGCGGCTGCACCTTGCGCGCGGCCGTCCAGACCGCGAACCGGCGCACGACCCGGCAGCTGGTGTTGCTGGCGGAGGGCGACTACGCCCTCGGCTCGGCGCTCGAGCCGATCGCCAACGACGTGGTGATCGCGGGCCAGACACCGCAGACGACCCAGGTGCGGGCATCGAGCCCGCAGCCCGGCTACGGGATGCTGCGCCTGGCCACGCAGCACCGGCTGACGCTCCGGCGCGCCACCTTCCGCGACTTCGGCATGACCGACGGCGCGGTGGTGTACGTGACCGCCGGCCATCTCGAGGTCGATCAGGGGCACTTCGACGGCAACGCGTCGGCGGGATCGGGCGGCGTGTTCTTCGTCGCCGGCGGTGCCCGGGCGACCATCCGCGCGTCGCTGTTCACCGACAACGAGTCGTTCGGCGGATGCTGCTCGGGCTGGGGTGGGGTGATCGACGGCGAGGAGTCGGGCACCACGATCACGGTCGAGCGATCGACGGCGAGCGGCAACCGCAGCGCGTGGGGCGGGTTCGCCCACATCACCACGGGCACCACGCTGCGCCTGGTCAACTCCACCTTGTACGGCAACCACTCGACCATCGCCGGCGTGCTGGCCACGCCCGGCGGTCAGTACGACGTGGTCAACAGCACGATCGCCGGCAACACCAACGCCGCCCAGAACTCGGCGGGTCTGTATCTCCACTCCGATCCCGGTCACTACCAGCTCGCCAACACGCTGGTCGCGTTCAACACCGACTCGAGCGGCGCCCAGCACAACTGCCGACGCAACGACACGGCGCCCACGCTCACCTCGCGCGGCGGGAACCTGATCGGCGACGGCGGCGGCAACTGCAGCCAGTTCCTGATCGGCCCTGGCGATCGCCGGAGCATCGACCCGGGCCTCGCGCCGGGGGCGCCCGCCGACCACGGCGGCCCCACGCCCACGCTGCTGCTGACCGACGACGCCGCCGCGCTGGGTGCGGGCCTGCCCGGCGAGTGCCCGAGCGTCGACCAGCGTGGCTATCCGCGCCCCGACGGCCCCTGCGATAGCGGCGCGATCGAGATGCCCTGACCGGTCGAGGCCAGTCGACCGGCGCACCGCGAGGATCACGAAACGCGCGTTACCGTGTCGGCGGGGTCGAGGGCAGCCCCATCGCGGTGCGGACCTGCCGGAACTCGGGGGTCCAGGCGCCGTCGCGATCGCGCACGATCAGGGTGTGCGCCGACGGCCCGGCCGGCGCCGCGTCGGTGAGTACGTCGACCATGACCAGCACCTCCTTGCCGGCGCGGGGGACGATGTCCCAGTGCTCGCGCAGACGCAGGCCGAGCTCGGCGGTCGCGAGCGTGACTCGATCGCGCTCGAGAGCCGACGTGACCACGACGATCTCGCCGCCCGGCGCCAGCACGCGTTGCGCCGCCTCCAGGTAGTCCTCGACACCACCGCGGACCTCGAACCGGCACGGCGTGGCGTGGGGCTTGGCCGACTCGGTGCCGGTGCCGCGCGGGAAGTACGGAGGTGTGCCGGTGACGAGCTCGAACCCGTCGCCGAGATCCGCGACGACCTCGCGCAGATCGCCGTCGACGATGCGGCAGCGATCGGCCACGCCGTTGTACGCGATCGACCGCCGGCCCAGCGCGGCGCGATCGGCCTGGGCCTCGATGCCCACGACCTCGGCGCGCGGGAGCTTCCAGGCCACCATCAAGAGCACGCTACCGAGGCCGCAGCCGAGGTCCAGCGCGCGCAACGGACGCTCCGGCTGGCGGCGCGTCGCGATCCACGCCGTGACCAGATCGTCGAGGCTCCAGCGATGTCCGCGGAGCTTCTGGAATAGACGCCAGTCGCCGGTGAGGAAGCACAGGTCCTCGTCGGCGGCAGGTTCGAGCTCGGCCCGGCCCTGGGCGCCCGCGGGCGCCGGACCGGGCGCCACCCAGCCAGCGGGACGACGCGCCTCGCGCACGATGCCGCGACCGGGATGCGGCGAGCGAGTCATGCGGCGACCATGTGCTGGGCGTTCGCCGGGCAACTACGTGGCAACGACTGCCGAAGCACACCCACGTCATACGTCGCCGGTGGGCGGGTGTTCGGCGTCACGACGATGGAGATGGGATTCTCACCCGCGTCGAGCGCGGTAGCGGTCGTCGAGGTGCCCGACGGGACCACGGCGCCGTCGACCGTGATGCTGGCGCGGCCCGGAGTGAACGACGTCGGGATCGACGCCATGGTCGAGGTCGCGAGCGGAAAGCCCATCCCGTAGCTCGTCGTGGCCGTGGTTTCGCCGCCGGCGGCGACCACGACGACGTCGAAGTCACGGCTGCCCGGCGACAACGCCAGGGGCGACGACGCGGCCCCGGAGATGACCTCGCTGCCGTCCACCGTGATCGTCGAGCCGTCGGGCACTGCCGCGGAGAGCGCGCTAGCGGACGGCCAGGGCCCCGGCCGAGCTCGCCCCCGAGACCACGCCCGCGGGCGTGAACGTCGTGCCGAGGGGCAGGTTCACGCGGATCCGCCCGAGTCCGCCACCGCCGCCACCACCCACCGGATCGTCGTTGAGGCCGTTACCGCCGGGCTGGGCGGCGGTGGCGCCGGCCGCACCGTCGCCACCACTGCCGGTGTCACCGGCGCAGGTCTGGCCGGGGGCGGGCATCGCCGAGAACAGGCCGGCGGAGCCCGAGCCGGTCACGCCGCACGAGCCGCCGCCGCCGTTGGCCACGACGCCCCCGGTGGCGGCCACGGTGATGCTCGGCGCCTCGAGCAGGATCGCGCCGCCGGAGCCGGCGCCCTCGCCGATCCCGCACGGCGTGTCGATGATGCAGAAGATCGGGTTGGAGGGGCCCCTCCCGCCGCCGCCGTTGGCGGCGACGAACCCGCCGGCGCCGATGTCGATCGAGGTGCCGCTGCTGATCTGGATGGCGCCGCCGCCGCCGCCCGCGGCGTAGCTGGCTGGCTGGGGGCCCGAGCGGCCCCCGGGGCAGCCGCCGCGCAGCGGGATCAGCTCGCCCACCCCCGCGATGCCGCCCGCCGCGCCGCCCTGGACCGTGGGGGAGCCGCCGGTGCCGCCGCGGCCGCCCGCGGTCCCGAAGCCACCGCCGCCACCGCCGGCATGGCCGTTCGCGTTGGCGGCCCCGGCGTTACCACCGCGGCAGTTCGCGTCGATCGCCAGCGCGCCAGGGCCGGTGATGTCGGCGCGGGCGCTCACCGAGAGCCGGTGGCCGATGGTGACGGCGCCGGCCGAGACGATGGCGAGGGCGCGCGTGCCTTGCACGGTCACGAGGCCGCCGGTCGTGAACGACCTTACCTTGATGACGAACACCCCGACCGGCAGGCCGGCGGTGACCGTCGAGGTGAGCGGAGTCCGGGCGCCGCCGGTGTCGGTGATGGTGCCCGAGTCGGTGTCGATGGTGGCGGCGCCGACCAGGATCAGGTCGGTCGCGCCCTCGGCCTCGTCGTAGAACGCGGCGAGGTTGTTGGAGGGTGCCAGCTTGTTGCACCGGCGCTCGGTGGCGTTGCAGCCGAGCAGGCAGGCCTCGGTGCCGGTGATGTTGCCCTGACCGTCGCAGGTGATGAGCTCGGCCCCCGCGCACATCGCGGTCGTGCCGATCGGACATGCCGGGGCGTCGATCGGGGCGGCGTCGGTGACCGGGGCATCGATCGGATCCGGTGGCGCATCGACCTGCTCGGTATCGACCGAGCCGCAAGCGGTCAACGCAGCCAGGCAGACGCTCGCAACGAGTTCACGCATTGGTAGAACCTAACCTTCCCCCACCAGGCGGTGGGTTTCAGCAAGGACCCCTTTCAAACCGTGCGTGCGGATTTCCCGCACACGGCTTGCCAGTGATCTCTCGCGTCGCAGCATTACGCAGCCTCCGGGTAGCAGATGGTTCCTCGCAGGCGGTGGAGCCCGAGGCCTTCGATGAAGTAGTCGCGGGTCCACTTCTCCCACTCGCCCGCTCGGAGGTTCCGTTCCGCCCGCTTGATGCGGAGCGTCCGAAGCCGCCGGTAGACGTACGAGTCGAGCTGGTTGAACTTCGCGGCGGCGTTCCCGGTCTTGAAGTAGCCGCCCCAGCCACGCAGCACGGGGTTGATCCGCGCGATCAGCTCGCGCATGTCCTCGTGGCAGCGTGACTTCGGGGTCAGGTCCTTCACGCGCTGCCGGATCCGCTTCATCGACCGTGCGCTTGGCCACCGGTGGAGGAAGTAGATCTTGCGAC
>SXGT01825293.1_pt1 | contig 10809 bp, 8 predicted proteins | sample 3176221 | NCBI WGS metagenome assembly SXGT01 (sample SAMN11356862, study PRJNA531348) | freshwater metagenome | isolation source: freshwater sample F1-120 | place: China: Fuxian Lake, Yuxi | collected 2017-12-25
GCATCATGAACATCATGCTCGCTACCGTCACGGAGCGAACCCGCGAGATCGGCATTCGACGCGCCCTGGGAGCCAAACGGTCCGATATCACCTTGCAGTTCCTCATCGAGGCCACCGTACAAACCACGGTCGGCGGGACGCTTGGTACACTTATTGGCATCGGGCTGGTATTCTTTCTTCCGTGGGCAAGTCTGATACTCTTGGGTCGCAACCTCCCCGCGCAACTCAATCCGGAGCCGGTGGTGCTGTCGATCAGCGTTGCTGTCTTCGTTGGGGTGATTTTTGGTTTGTACCCGGCTTTCCGTGCCTCGCGACTCGACCCCATTGAAGCACTGCGGCATGATTAGCCTGGGATTGATACTGGCCCAATCGGCAGACCATCGCAAAACACGGTGAGACCAACCTTGCTCAGCGCCTATCGGATGCGGTTCGCAACGTCCGTTGCTCAAGATAGTAGCGCGCGTTCAGGCGAACCGTTTCACTGGGATCACCTTCCGCCATCTCGCGCAATCGCTGTGACATATCAACTTGAAGGTAGTCCCCGGCGGCGCGTACGGCGGCTGCGCGAACTTGCGCCGATGGATCTTGGCTCAGACGTTTAAGCCACTCACCCAGATTCAACTCCGGCATCTGCGGCAGTAGATTCAATACGCGCGTGCGTGTCGCCGGGTTCTTGTCGCCGACCATTCGGGCCGCCAGGAGGTCGCCATCATTGAGTCCCCGTTTTCGAAGCGTAATCTGACAAAGGTCTTGCACTTCAGGGTCGTCATCATGCAGGAGTGGCAGGAAGTGCTCCTCGCGGGCTACGTCGGTCTCTGCCGCAAGCGCAAGCAATGCGGCTCGCCGTACGGGCGCGGCTTTATCGTCCAAAAGCGAAAGCGCCAGAGAAATCAGGCCCTTATCGGCCCGCATCGGTTCCCGCAGAAGCAGGTGCAGGGCCGCAGCGCGCGCGGCGGGGGCCTCATCCTTCATGCCTCGCTCAGCCATGCTTCGACAAACATCCACCCATTGCCCCGGTTGCACACAATCCACTAGCTCAGCCGCCAAAAGCAGCGACGGGCCTCGCAAGTCATTCACCTTCTCCGCGGCCACGAGGATTTCACTGACGCTCTTGGTGAGACGAGGCGGCAGGGGCTTGGGGCTATCCTGTTGCAGGAGTGCCGTCAGCAGAAGCAGGATTTTTTCCCGGCCCGCGGGACTGAATTCTTCGAATCGTGCTTGAAGCTGGTCCACTGCAAGCTGTGTGCGGGTGTCTGCCGCTCCCCAGTCCGTGAAGATCAAAAACAGAGCACGCTGCATGTTGCCACATACGCCCTCGTCGCGGTCTCGAAGTCGCGAGATCACGTGCGGCAACGCCGCCTCTCTTAATGAGGCAACTCCTTTTGCGTGTTCTTCGCAATCGTCCTTGGAAGCGGTCGAGAGTTGACGCACATGAAACCAGGCCAGTGCGGAATGCCGCTGCCAAAAGGCAATTCCGCCTATCCCAGTAAGCACCAATAAAAGGATCCAGCTTGTTCTTCGTGCCAGGATTGTCCGCATGGCTTGCCTCCAAGCACTTGAGTGAAATTAAGTAAACCAATTCCCGGGGGACGCATCTAAATTCGCAGCTTACCCTGGAGAGCAAGCTGGTTTGACCAAAACTATAAACACAAGTCTCGCAGCCGGGCAAGGGCAATAGACACCGCCGAGTTGAAAAGAGAAAAATCGTTCATGTCTGCCCAGCCGGTTTTCGATGAAAGATAGGAAGATCCTCCCTCACTTGACTTGAGGAGACTGCATGAAAAGCCCGAGTGTTGGCTGGATTTGCGGCCTTTGGTGGATCGGCGTAGTTTGCGCCGGGGCGCCGGGCAGTACGCCCACAGTGAAAAAGCCTGACCCGACGGTTACCGTGGCGATTCCCTGGGACACCCTCGACGAGCGCGCCACGCTACTTGCCAAGCAGTTGTTGGAAAAGCCTACGGTGATAGCTCGCGGTCCCGTGGATACGTTTACCTGCACGCCGGACCAATACTACTGGTTGCTCGACAATCCGGATCGGGCGGTCACGGCATGGCGTCGTCTCGGTGCCAAGTGTGTGTCGATTCAAAAGCGGGGACCAGGCAAGTTTGGCTATTCGGACGAGTCCGGCAGCGAGGTCTCCTGGGAGATCATCCACCAAGGTCGGGGAGTGCGGATGTGGTTCGCGGAAGGCAAGGTAAAAGCTAGCGCAGTCCTCCCGTTGGTGCCCGTCAAGGCGATCGTGATTCTGCGTCATGCAGAAGCGAAGTCCGCCGATGGCGTTGTTGTCATGAAACACCACACCGAACTCGTGATTCATACCGACAGCAAGGCGGCCGCTGCGGTCACGAAGCTAATGGGCCAATCGGCGCCCAAGCTGGCGGAACACGGCCTCGGCCAGCTGCAGATATTCTTCTCGGCCCTCAGCTGCTATCTCGATCGACATCCCGAGCGAGCTGAAATGCTGTTCCGATCGGAGAAGTAGCCATATTGCCGTGATGGAAGGCTGCGCTGCCTTCCGCACGGACGTTTGTTAACCTGCGGCGGATTGGACGGGTGCAATCCTCCGCGCGACCCATCGAGAAATCATGCCAAAAGTCAATCGTTGTTTTTTTGATCACAGCTTCGAGCCGCCGTTGCCGGCGATGGAGCTACGCTGGGATCCGGATGCCGCCGAGGCCGCTCCGCGTACCTGGTACTTTCCACATCATGTGTTCGTACAAGGGCCTGCACCGGATCGCTTTGGCGTGACCATCCACCGGCAGGCCGAAGACCACTACCAAGTCCGGATTTTGTGGAATCAGCTCTCCTTGAGCTGGGAAGGGCTGACACGCATGGAAATCATGACCTGCTCTCTCGCCCCGATACTGAAGAGCCTAGGCACCAATTTGTGGTATCTCCTCAATCAACCAATCGCCGATGACGGGCTTCGACAGGCGGCCTGACTCCAAGGGTTGAATTCCGATCTGGGCGGCACGACTTGACAGACACGATTGGAATCCTGCCTCACGAAACCCTAAAATGCCCGCATGTCGAAAAAGAAGCTCACCTACCAGGCCGCCGGCGTTGACCTCGACCTCTACGAACAAAGCCTTGCCGGCATGTTGCCGTTCATCAAGCGCACCCACACGCCGCGCGTGCTGGATGGCTTCGGCGGATTCGCAAGCCTTTTCAATCTCGATTGCAACCTTCGGCTGTTCACCAAGAACTATCGGCATCCGGTCCTGGTGACATGCACGGATGGCGTCGGCACCAAGCTCAAGCTCGCCAGCATGATGAACAAGCACGACACGGTTGGCATCGACCTCGTTGCCATGTCGGTCAACGACGCCCTTTGCACGGGGGGCGAACCGTTGATGTTCCTCGATTACCTGGCATTGCCCAAGGACGATCCGCCGCTCATCAAGCAACTCATCAAAGGAATCAGCGACGGTTGCATCGAGGCCGAATGCTCCCTCGTCGGCGGCGAAACGGCGATCCTGCCGGACTTCTATCAGCCCGGCGACTACGATATGGCTGGCTTTTGCGTCGGCGTTGTCGAACGCGACCACATCATCGACGGCCGCGCGATTCAGGTCGGCGATGTCGTTCTCGGACTCGCGAGTTCGGGATTGCACTCCAATGGCTATAGCCTGGCACGCAAGATCGCATTCGAGCACGGCGGCCTGAAGATCACGGATTTTGTGCCGGAGCTGGGTCGCACGGTCGGCGAAGAGCTGTTGACGCCGACACGCATTTACGTGAAAGCCGTGCAGGCGGTTTTGGCGCATTACCCAATCAAGAAACATGTCGTCCGCGGCCTGGCGCACATCACCGGTGAGGGATTGCCCGGTAACGTGCCACGCGTGTTGCCGCCAGGAAAGCGCGCCTATCTCAAGCGTGGCAGTTGGCCCCTCCTTCCCGTGTTCACCTGGCTGCAAAAACTGGGCGAAATCGATCAGCCGGAGATGGACAAGGTATTCAACGGCGGCATCGGCTTCGTCATGATCGTGAGTCGATTTTACGCTGACAGCATCCAGCGACAGTTGACCGAAGGAGGCGTACCAACCTTTGTGATCGGCGAAGTGCGCGAAGGCGAAGCCGAAGTGGAATGGTGCTGATGGCAGCGGATTACATGCGGTGCCACCGGGCTCGATTCTTCACGAACCATTCAATCGTCTGCTGAACCCCAGTCTCAAGATCGATGCGTGCCGCCCAGCCCAACTCACGCAGACGGGAAATCTCTAGCAGCTTCCGCGGGGTACCGTCCGGTTTGGTGGTGTCCCAGACAATTTCGCCGGCATAGCCCACGATTCTGGCAACAAGCACAGCCAGCTCGCGAATGGTCAAGTCCTTGCCGCAGCCAATGTTGAGGATGTCGCTGGAATCATGTCGATCCATCAGCAGCTTGCACGCCGCGGCGCAGTCGTCAACATGAAGGAATTCACGCCTCGCGTTACCGGTGCCCCACAGGGTGACCGAGGCCACGTTGGAGATTTGAGCGTCGTGAAAGCGCCGAATCAATGCAGGCAAAACATGCGATGACGCCAGCGCGAAGTTGTCGCATGGGCCGTAAAGATTCGTCGGCATCACCGCGATGAAGTTGCTGCCGTATTGGCGGCGGTAGGCCTGAACCAACTTGATGCCCGCTATTTTGGCGATGGCATAGGGCTCATTTGTCGGCTCAAGCTTACCGTCGAGCAAGGAGTCCTCGCGCATCGGTTGGGGAGCATTGCGCGGATAGATGCAGGAGCTGCCCAGAAAGAGCAGCTTGCGTACACCGTAGCGGTGGCTTGCTGCGAGTACGTTGGTTTCGATACGCAAATTGTCGAGCAGGAAATCGACGGGAAAGTCGCTGTTTGCCTGAATGCCCCCGACCTTGGCGGCGGCGAGCAGCACCTCGTCAGGCCGTTCGGTGGCGAAAAAGGAATCGACCGCACAGGTATCCGTCAAGTCGAGTTGCTGCCGCGTGCGTGTGATCAAGCACCGGGTCGCATCCTGCTGGTAAAGTCGAAGCAGAGACGACCCCACCAGGCCTGAGTGACCGGCGATGAAAGTTCGCACCTGCATTTCGCACCATCCGTGCCAGCCGATACTTTTGCGAGTGCTTCGGCACGGGACTTTCCATGCCGTTCCTGCAACTCTGTTCCATCGCTTGGTGTCGCTAGTGTAAATGCCCTACTGCCGCTTTAGCCCAGCACGAGTCCTCGATGTTTCGCGGCTCTGAATGGGAACCACATGGCGCCAGTTTGTCGGCGTCGTTTCCTCTGCAAAAGGAGTGAGACGCGTCAACAGGTAATACTCTTGGCCGGGGAAACTGACGGTCGAGGCCACGGACATGTTGGCCGCAACCGAAGCCCCCTGCAACCAGCGAAAAAGAAACTGCTCCTTCAGATCCTTGGCGCCTGGGCCGTCGTAGTATTGGCCCCAGTCGAGCAATCCGTAGCGACTTGCAACCGGGATGACTCGACGCATTTGTTGGTCATCGGCCTCGGAATGCCGAATCAGCACATCTCGGCTCAAAGCCCCGAGTCCGCCGAAAAGACCGGCACAGGGCCAATGAGGAAGCTTGGCCGTTTGTAGCACGGACTGCTTGAATGTTTCCACATTGAACTCTTGCTGCTCACGCAGGTAGCGAAGTTGCAGGTCATAGATCTCCTCCCCAACGTGGGGGACCTGCGATAGCTTCGGGTACTTGTAGCAGGCATGTGCGAACCAATCCAGCCCGTCGCGATAACGACGGAACAGTTCATTGGTCTTGGCTCCGCGCTTGAGCGTACGATCTGCCAGGTAAAGTTTCTTGCGTGCCGTCAGGGTGATAGGATCGCTTTCCGCCTCGGATTGGTTATAGAACGCATCGAAATTGCACAGATTCCGATAATAGCGGATGGCATCCAATCGCATGTGCGCCTGGGCACTCTCGACTTCCGCCTTGGTCCAATCGGGCAGAATCGCGAGGGGGTCGCCAGGACCGATCTGCAACTTCTTGCGAACCACCTCCGCGTCCTTGTTCAAGCGGAGGTCCTCGGCTGTGGAGATGGCCAGCCCGTTATCGCGCCCGAAATCAGCAAACATCGTGTTGCCACGCTTCCATGCTGCCTGCGCATGGTACTTGGCTTCCGTTCCAAAGACATAATCGCGCTCGGGGCCGCCGGGCAGATTGACGTAGCTTGCAAACCAGGGCGTGGTCGAGGTGCTTCTCCAGCCATCGCCATCGTAGAATGCTTCTTCCGAAAGTGCCTCGGCAATGTAGATTTGAGCACGCGCCGGATACATCCGGAATAAATGCAACATCATCGTCCGTGGCATTCGATGGCGCAGCCGGTCGTAGTCCGGGATCGCAGACTTGAGCGTGGCGTCCTTCGGCGGCAAGGGTTTTTGCGCGAATTCATACCAAGTCCGACAGACCATGAAAACGTCGACGGCTTCATCCGTCAAATTAAAAAGGCGTGGATCCGGAGTTCCAGTCCCTTGATACGGAGGCAAAATGGGAAACTGGTCTGGCGGGTCTTTCTTCTCAGATTTTACAATGCCGCTGCCTTGTCGAGCCCTATCGATCGGCTTGAACCGTCCAGGTATGTCTTGATGATCCTGCAAGAACTGAACGATGCGCTGCGGGTCGGTGTAATCGAGCTGGTCATGCAAGCGTCGAATCAGGCGGGGATAGTCCTTGCAGAATTTCTCGAGCCGACTCATATCAACCTTGCGTTGGCCCTTCTCGATGGTTGGCCAAAACTTGTCAGCATCGCGTTCGAGAGGATCAATGCAACTCAGTTCCAAAAGCGAGCGCATGGTAAGGCGCTCGTCGCTATTCCCAATCTTGAGCTGGTAGACGAAGCCAATCCAGTGGCGCAAGTCCGGGTTGCCCGGGACGATTCGGCTGGTATCCGTCACGGCGGACTCATCGCCAACGCCGCGGTTGCGGCGTTCCCCCTCCGCGGCCAACTCCAGACCCCGGCTGATGTAGTAATACTTGTCGCGAGGCTGATCGCACTCGACGGCGACATTGAATGCCAGATTCCAGCTCTGAAATAACCAAGGCGTGATGAAGTACGGCTGGAGCTTGGTGATCGATTTGACGAGCAGTTCGAGCTCGTGGTACTCATTCCGCCGTTGCTTGTCCATGGCGGAGTACCAAAGCGCCGTCACTGCGAAGCCGCGCGAACCCGTCAGCATGAGGCGGACCACTGCGCTCGTAGGCTCGACTTCGCCGCGAACGGTTTCAAGGAGCTGCAAGGCTCGTGCCTGCTCCTTTACAACGAATTCACGATGAATGAGGGACAGTGTGAAGAGGACCACGATGGCGCCAAAGTACAGCATTTTTCGCTTGCGCGCTTTTTGAAGGAGCGGTGTGGCCATAGTTACTTCCCATTTAGACGTCACCGCGGCCCTTGCTCCGCGGGGGTGACCCATCGACCAACGCGGACGTTACCGCGGATTCGCGATTTCGCGAAATTTCATCAGGTAGTACGCCAAGATGGCCCACGGGGTCAGGTAGCCGAGCATCGGGAGCGCGTTATCGAGAAGCAGAAGGTCCGTCCAGCCGATATCGAATCCATTGGCGACGTATTGATGCAAATCATGGCGATTGATGTCCGGTACCATGTTGAGGACGCGGCCGATCCACCAACTGAATGATCGATCAATAAGCCGGACGAGGCTCGTACCGGGAGACGCTTCCAGATCACCGGCAATGGGAATCTTGCCACCAACGCGAATAGCCGCTTCTAGGGGGCCACCACCCGAGTTGGGCCGATTCTCCGCGATTTCCTTCAGATAGTCAGTGAACATTCCGGCGCCGTAGAGAAACATCGCACCGAGCAGACTGATCACGCTGGTCAGGTAGGTGCTCAGGGCGATGGCGATTCCCAGTACGAGCATGTGCGTACACCACATGCCAAGCACACCCTTGAGGAAATTCACCCAGAACGGACGTTCGTACGCAAGCAGGTAGAAGTCAAACGGCGCGACGCCGACCATCTGCGCTTCCTCGGCAACGTCCACGCCCAGGAAGACGCGCAGAGAAGGCAGCGGGCCGTCTTTCTCCGGATTGCGCGCGGTGTTTTGCGCCATCAGTTGCTTGAGTAATTCCGGCGGCACGACTACATACTGTGAATGGAAATCCTTCAGTTCGGCATAGGCCTCATAGATACCGAATTCAACGTTGAGGCCCTGCCTGATCTTCTCGTAATCCTCGCGTCGTTGCTTTTCGATTTCCTCTTGTTTTTGTGGATTGGTTTCAATCCTGCGTGCCTCGTCCCATTTCTTGCGGGCCTCCTCACGCTGGAGTTCGTACTTCTGCTTCATTTCGTTCACCTTGGTATCCAGCTCCCGAGACTGATGGGTCGGATCCATGTTGACGAACTTGTCCACGTTGACGAAACTGAACGTGCAAAACACCCCTTTGCCCTGAACGCCCTTCGAGAGTCGGAAAATATCAAAGGCAAACTCGAAGATCACATCCGTATCCCGTTGCGTGATGTGTGCCGGGATGGCCGGGAAATCCCAGATGGCAAACTGACGCGAGGCCTCGCGCTTACGCGTGGTCATTCCCTTGATGTAGCTTCGGTAGCCAAATTCACGCCCGACGTCGTCGCCGCGCCGAGGATCCTTCGTGCCGGCAAATTGCAGGTACCCATAAATGGGAACCCTCGCTTTATAGCTTTCCTTCTTCGCTTCTTCATTGACGCCGCGAACGACGTAGATCAAGCTGATTGATGCAACCACGAAGAGCCCGACGGTGAGCAGGGCAGCGTAGCCGAGGAATCGACCGAGCACGATTTCGAATTTCTCGACCGGTTTGGTGACGATCGTATGGATTGAGTTGCTTCTCACGTCGTTAGGAATACTGAAGGCGCCCAGCAATCCGGCGGTAATCAGGAAGAGCGGCGCCATCGCCCAGTAGATCACCCGCACATAGTTACGTACCTGATCTTCGGGCTTGAACGGAACGAACCAGCCGGCGAACAGGAAAACCAGCGCCATCACGCCGAATACCCAGATCACACGTCCGCGAACGGCTTCCTTCCAGCTCAGCATCGCTATGGCCCAAACTCGGCCCCAGCTAAATCGGGCGAGTGCGTCATAGACTATGGGGGTCAGGGCAACCATCAGGGCCAGCGCGCCGCTGATCGCCAGGATCCAATCGCCGCCACGGAACGGTTCCTGCGGGTAGGTCCGCGTCGAGAAGTAGTTCATCGCGCGGATGCCGGACCGTCCACCCATCCAAATGACTACCATTGCGACATAGCCAACGGCGCTGGCGATCAAGGCACATTTCAGCGCCATCAATAGTAAATCGAAGCCCGGCGGCAGTGCCCAAAACTTCATGCTCGGAGGATCGCGTTGCAGCCAGCGGGCCAGCAAAACAATGGCGATGCTCACCGCGGCCACGCTGCCGGCGTTTTGCAGCCAAATACCGAATGAATCCGGCAGCCTGCCCCAGCTCGGAAGTTCACGCTCAATTACAAGGCTTGCGAGAAGAAACATGGGTATCCGTCAGGTTGCTTCGCGAGGTTCGCGATGATGTTCAGTAGGAGCCGATCCGCGCCGGCTGTGTTATTTTTTGATATGGGTACTTCCCGCATCGCTCGCACCGCCGCCTGCCACAGCGGAATCTTCCTTCCTGGTCTCCGGCATATAGCGCCGACCTGGGTGGGCCTTGCTTTCCTCAATGATGCGTAGGAACAAAGCCTCCAGGGTCGTCGTCGGGTGCCCGATGAATTCCAGCTTTCCCCCGTATTTTTCGAGCACAGCTTCAAGGTCTCGCTTGAGATCGTCATTCATCTGGATGCCGGTCGCGCGCATCTCGACTCGCCGCACATCCTCGAGCAGGTTTTTGACGCTGTCCAGCTTGCGCAATTCCCCTTCGTTGAGAATCGCGACGCGATCACAGATGTCCTGCACATCCTCAAGCCGGTGGCTGCACATGATGATGGTTTTGCCTTCATCCCGCAGCTTGACGATGTAATCTTTCATCCAGCGCGTACCCAGCGGGTCAAGTCCAGAGGTCGGCTCGTCGAGGATCACCAATTCCGGATCATTGATCAACGCTTGCGCCAGACCGATGCGTTGCCGCATGCCCTTCGAGTATTCCTTGAGAATACGGCGCTTGTCGTTTTTTAGGCCAACCGTTTCAATCAGCTTCTCTGCACGCTGACGTCGCAAGGTAGCGTCAAGTTTGAAAAGACGGCCATAGAAGTCCAGCGTCTCCTCGGCGTTGAGAAAGCGATACAGGTAAGATTCCTCGGGCAGATAACCGATGCGTTCGTTCTTGCGGACTTCGCCGGACGGAAGGTTGAAGACCAAGGCATCGCCGTCGGTGGGGAAGAGCAATCCCAGCAAGAGCTTGATCGTCGTTGTTTTGCCAGACCCGTTGGGCCCTAGGAGACCAAAGATCTCGCCGCGATAAACCTCCATGTTCAGAGCGCGAAGAGCAACCTTCTTCTCGCGGCCCCAAAAATCGCGATAGATCTTGGTAAGCTTGCGGGTTTCGACAACCGTTTCTTTATTGGCCATAATGAGGCCGCCCCAATCAAAAGAACTTTGCTGCGGGATGAAGGTATCTTTACTTGATACGCACGACTTCCTGCGACCGTTCGCGTCTCTCGCGGTTTTTCGCTGGAATGGGAGCATCTTACGGCTGATCCGTCCAAGCAGCAAGCAGGAGTTGCCCTTCAGGGAAATTGGCCGCCAGGGCTATTCGCAGGTTGAGATTGGCAGGGCGGGTGTGATTGAGTAGAAGGGGTGGCGTGATTTCAGGATTTGGAGATTGCCACGATGGCCACCCTTTCCCTCCTTGAAGCTCTCGCGGACGTGCCGGATCCACGTAGC
>SXGT01846625.1_pt1 | contig 10809 bp, 5 predicted proteins | sample 3176221 | NCBI WGS metagenome assembly SXGT01 (sample SAMN11356862, study PRJNA531348) | freshwater metagenome | isolation source: freshwater sample F1-120 | place: China: Fuxian Lake, Yuxi | collected 2017-12-25
AACGAGTGTTGCGGGGGGCTTTAGCTTTAGTAGAATGATGATGTGTTCATTCAATTTAGGTCCGGGCCTTTTTCGCGCAGGTCGGCAGGGGCATTGCTTCTTGTTGGTGTTTTGGCTGGTGTCACGATTGGTGGTGGTATTGGAGTCATTGCTGTGTCGTCAACAAAAACTGTGACGGTGTGTGCGAATAAGAAAACGAACATGTTGCGTTATGCCAAGAATGGCAAATGTGTGACCAAGACAGAAACGAAAGTGGTTTTGAAGCAGACTGTTGCGACTGGTGCGACTGGTGCAAAGGGTGACGCTGGTGCGACTGGTGCGACGGGTGCGACGGGTGCGACGGGTGCGAACGGTGCGACGGGTGCGACTGGTGCAAAGGGTGACGCTGGTGCGACGGGTGCGACGGGTGCGACGGGTGCGACGGGTGCGACGGGTGCGAACGTGAATTCGCAAATCAAAAATATTTGTGGGGCTGATGGAACGGCCGCGTGTGTGCTTGGAGCAGTGGGTCCTGGTGGCGGGATTGTTTTTATGACTCCATCAACATTGAAAAATACATCTGGTTTGTTTTATGAAGCTGCACCATCAACCTGGTTTTCGTCGTCGGACCCAACGTCGGCGTGGTGTAACAATACCTCCGATTTGCTTGGTGTTGCTTCTTCCGTGAGTGGCACGGGCGCGATGGATGGTGCTGCTAAGACAACAGTGATGTTGGGTGTGTGCACGAGTGGAGCAGCAAATCTTGCTGATGCGTACACAGCCACTGTGAATGGTGTTGTGTATTCGGATTGGTTTCTGCCGTCAAAGGGTGAACTGAACCAGATGTATGAAAGAAGGGTTTCTGTTGGTGGTTTTGCCGCTGACTACTATTGGAGTTCTTCTGAGGACAACGCGACCAGCGCGTGGTTTCAGAATTTCCTCAACGGGAATCTGTACAGCCTCAATAAGGACGGCCCTAACTACGTGCGTCCAGTGCGGGCTTTTTAACTATTTACCTATTCATCTATTTGTTTTCTCACCGCCATCGGCGGCGAGAAAACAAGAAAAATATTTTTTTGAGTTGTTGCCCTGTTTCTTTCCGCATCTGGTTGCCCACAACTTACGAGGAGTGCGACTCAAAGAGACACTGAGAGAATTACGTTGCCCGCATCCTTGAGGCTAGTCCACTTGCGCGGTTGATAGTGCTCATCACGGCACTGGTAATGGAGTCTTCACTGGTAATGAGTACAAGGTGCTTGCGGGCGCGGGTCACTGCGGTGTAGAGCAGTTCGCGACGCAGGAGTGGTGAGCCAACGGGGGGTACTACAACAATGACGGTGTGGTATTCCGAGCCTTGTGATTTGTGAATGGTGGTTGCAAAGGCCACTTCAATGTATTCGAGGGCGCTGGGTTCAAAGCCCTGTTGTTGTGTAGAAAACACCACCTTGCGGCCAGTTGGCGTGTTCACTACGATGCCAGTGTCGCCATTGACGAGACCGATGCGCAGATCATTGCGGGTATTGAGGAGTGGTTGGCCAACAGCACCACGTGTGGACGACACACCAATGGTGCGGGCAACGAGGTTGTTCCATGTGGAAACGCCGTACGGGCCTTCACGGTGGCCACACAACACGCGTACCGAACCCAGTGCAGCGAGTGCTTCTTGATCTTTGCCTTGTTTGGCATGTTTGAGTGCGTCACGGTAGCCATTGAGGTATGTATCAAGTTGCGCAAGTACCTGTGACGATTTGGAAGGTTCGGCTGAAGCATCAGGCAGTGCAATGAAAGTGATTTCGTTGGTGTGGTCTTTGATGAACTGAAGTACATCGTCGGCATCTTTTTGCGAAAGGCTGGCTTCGCTAATGTTGGTGGCAAGCAGGCCAATGTCGTTGATCTTCTTTGGGTTGCTTTCGTCCGCTTGGCGGCGGTTGGTGAGCAACTTGGTAATGGGGTAATTGCCGTCGCCATGGAGAGAAGCGATGTCGGGAAGCACAGCGCCAGCCTCAACACTCTTGAGTTGTTGAGGGTCGCCCACGAGCACAAGTTTGGTGTTGGGGGCGAGTGCTTCCAAAAGGCGTGCCATGAGAGGAAGTGACACCATGGAAACTTCGTCAATAATGACCACGTCGTAAGGCAAGAAGTTTTGTGCATGGTGAGCAAAGCGACCGCGGCTGCCAGGCGACCAACCCAGCAAGCGATGAATAGTGCTTGAGGTTTTGGTGACACTGCCAATGAGATCTGCATATGTTTGTGGGAAATGTTGCAGTGCAAGTGACAAGCCGACCGATGTAGTTACTTGGCGTGCAGCTTTCGCAGTAGGGGCAGCAATGGCAACACGTAATGGGTTGTTGTTGCTCGCGGTGCTGTTGGCCGCGTGCTCGCTATAGAACGCATGCAACATGCCAGCAATGGTGTAGGTCTTGCCGGTACCAGGGCCGCCAAGAAGAACGGTGGTGTTGTGCGTAAGAGCTTTTATCACTGCTTGTGCTTGGAAGTCGTTCGGTCCATTTTCAAAAACATCACTGACCCAAGTGTTTGCTTGTGCTGGCAGTGAAGTGGCAGGAGCAGAGAGACGTGAGCGCAGGGCAACGGCAACAGTGCCTTCGTCGGCCCATTGGCGGGTGAGATACAACATGTTGCCAAAGAGCACGAGTGGCTTTTTGTAGTCAACATGGTCGAGGTTGTTAGGATCTGGTTTGAATACCAGTGGGCTAGTGGCAAGGTGTTGGCGCCAATCGGCGGGACTTGGCCAGAGAAGTTCGTCTTGTAGCTCTTGATCGATATCTTCTCGTGCCGAGCCGAGTTCATCGCGTACCTGTTGACGTACGTTTTCAAGGTCAATACATACATGGCCATTGACTGGTGCCCACACGGCAATAGCGACCGAGAGATAGTCAATAAATGTGCCTGTGGTCTCGGCAGCGGAGAACGTCGCGTTGGTAATGCGTTGTGCTGTGTGTACTTCGGTGGCAGTGAATACTTCAGCATCAATGAAGGGTTGAAATTCTTGATGGGGAGTGGTGACGGTGAGAGAGGCCATGTCAGTTTCCATTTCCGGCAAAGAGGGCATCGAGTGCGAGCACAAGCGCGGTGGTGGGTCGCCAGTGGTACACGCCATAGGGGCGAGGAGTGGGTTCGCCGGTGCTGTAGCCAGTCATGCCGCGTATATAAAGGTATGCGGCGCCACCTAAGTGAATGTTGGGGTCGTAGCCAGATTGACGCCATTGCAAGTAACGATGCAGAGCAACGCTGTATACGAGGGCCTGCATGATGTAGCCGTCTTTCACCATGGAAGCCACCAAGTTGTTGGGGTGGTACGGGGTGAGTGGATTCTGTTGTGCATTGGACGGGTTGTGAAGTCGGTTGGTTTTATAGTCGGCCACCACGTAGACGGGTTCGCTGGTTTCAGAGTTCACGCGGAACACTGCGTCAATGAAGCCAGTCATGTAACCAGCAACCGTGATGGTGGAGGGGCTGTCGGCAATGTCTTGTGCGTAGGCAGTGAGGTATGGGTCGAGGTTGCCGTGTTGCAACATGAGGGCACCAATATCGCTGAGCGGGAATGCGCCGGTGTCGCTTTGCGGCAAGTGGAAGTTGAATTCAAGTTCTGAGAGGCGGTGTGTGGTGCCAAGTGTGTGCAAGCTATTGCCGGCAAAAGGGTCACCGAGTGGGGCGTGAATGGAAGCAATTATGCCTTCAGCAATATTGACGCGTTGTTCTTTGCTGTGGGTGTTGGCAAAGCGATGTTCTGCTTCTTTGCGCACGTCGTCGTTTAGTTGTGCACTCGCGGGATTAATACTGTCAAAGATTTCGTGAACAGCGTTACCAAAGGTACTGCTGCCAGCGATGTCATAGAGAGGCATTGTGTCTTTCGCAATGTCAAATGCGATGTTGATGTCGCTCACCTGTGGAGGCAGCGCGGGGGCATCATTCGATTCGTCCGTAGCGCCAACAATGTCATTGTCACTGTCTTTGTTGTAGTTGTCGCCACTGAGTGTTTTGGAGAGCGCTGAATAGCTCCATCGTGCAAAGCCGTAGGTACGAACCACGTTGGTGCGGGCATATTGTGCGGTGTTGGCTATTGCCTGCTGTGCTGAGTTGGGTTTTACCCATTTGAGTGTGTCGGCTGGGTGCGGCGAGAGTGGCTTGGCGGAAATGGTTCCCTGTGATGCGCCTGCGATGGAAGCCATGAGGGCGTTGAGCGGTTCTGCCTCTACGGGAATACTCGGGAGATTCGAATCATGCGCCGCAAGTACTTGAGCAAGGGCCACTTTGGTATTGCCTGAAATCTTACCTGTGGCGCTCCAATAGAGAACAACCTTGTGTTCGGCACGGGTGAGGGCTACGTAGAGCAAGCGCTTTGAGTCGCAATACACGTCGTCTTTATAGAGAAGTTCACGTCCGTTTTTGCGGATCTCTGCATATTGCGGGTCATTGGTGCCAGTGGGGTCAAAGATCCATTTCTTTGCTCCAGGGAATCCCGAGGCAATGTCAAGAACGCGACGAGATGATGTCTCGCCTGGGAAGGCGAAGGAGAACATCCATGGGTGGCTATTTTTAGTTGGTGGCGTTTTGATAAGAGTGGGCAAAAAGACAACGGGGAATTGTAAACCCTTGCTGGAGTGAATGGTCATCACCTTCACTGCTACCTCGTCGCCTTCAATACGCCGTTCAAATTGTTCGTTTCGGCTGTCGGAGTCGTTGACAAGTTCTGTGAGTGTTTCGAAGCATTCACCTGCACCTGCATTGCGGGCAAAGCGTGGAAAAGAAGCGAGTATTTCCGATAGGTGGTCAAGGTCGGTGATGTGGCGTTCGCCGTCGTCTTCACCGAGAACACGCTGGAGGAAGCGAGCACGGTTGCGGAACGAAAGAAAGAGCGCTGCTATGCCACGGGACTGAAGGAGTTCTGCATTCTCAGCACATTCGCGTTGCCATGTGGCCACAGTGTCATCGCTTGCTTGGGCAAGTTCATCTTCACTCACATCGCCGAACCACGACAATGCGTAGGCGCGAACATATTGCGGTTTGCCAGGGTTAGCGAGTGCACCCAGTAACATAAGCCAGTGCATGGCTGCTTGAGAACCGAATACGCTGTCGGTTTTGAAGCGCACAGCAGGAACATCCGATTCCTGTAAATAGCGCACTGCGGTTTCGGCATCGCTGTGGCTGTTTACCAAAATGGCGATGTCGTTGGGTGTAATTGCGCGGGTGGCGTTCTCAGTAGTTGACTTTTTGTCGGGAATATTGCCGTGCTGAAGTAGTTCCACTACGTGATTGGCCATATCGCGCCAGAAAATACGTTGTACCTCTGCGCTCGCGTTATGGGTGACTTTGGGGTCACCCATCTTCCCCTTCTTGATGCTTCCAGGTTCAGTGTGTGCTCCCACTTCGTGGTCGTTTGCCAGGTAGCGAATTTCCAGTGGTGCGCCGGGAACATTGGGGTTAGGTGGATCGGAGATGGAAGTGACGGATCCGTTTTCATTTTTCTTTGCGGCGGTGACAGGAACAAATGGAACGTTACCTGCAGTGTCAAAAGTATTGTTCTGGAGCAGCGTTTCCAGAGCTCTGAGTAACTTTGTATCGCTGCGGTAGTTGGTGTCAAGCGCATGAGCTTGTTTGACGTTGTTCACCGCGTCGATGTACACCTGCACATCGGCACCACGGAAGCGGTAAATCGCTTGCTTCGGGTCGCCCACGGTGATGAGTGTTACCTCTTGTGGGTCGGCCTCGTAAATATGCGAGAAAATTGACCACTGCGAGGCGTCGGTATCTTGGAATTCATCGACCATCACAATGGAGTATTGAGATGCAATAGAGCGGGCTAGGTTCTGGGCAACTTCGTCGTTTTTGTCTAGGGTTTCGGCAACCATGCGCACCATGTCGTCGTAGGTAATAATGCCGGCGTCGTAGCTGCGACGGTGTACTTCGGAAATGACCTTGTTGACGAAGTCGGCAATGATCTGTGCTTGTTGAGTGAGTTCCACATCGCGTTCGTCAAGGCCGTCAAGTTTTGTGGCGAGTGGTGATGGTGCGAGAACAGGAAGGATGAGCGCTTTAGGGTTGCCCATCGCGCGTTTTACGGCATTGGAGAGTTGAGATAGCGAACTCTTTACGTTGTCGGCAACCAGGTCTTTTCGTATTTTGGTCGCATGGCCATACAGTAGCCGAGCATCAATTGACATGCGGTCAATGAGAAGGTCTGTAATGACCTGGTTAATGATGTCATCAACATTGTCTTGCACCACGTAGTTCTGTGGGGCGGGGCTATGTAGGCCAGCGCGACGTAGCACTATTTGGCAAAAACCATGGATGGTAGTGATGGTGGTGTCGTCAAAGTGCGACAGGAACGCTTGCAAGTTGCTAATGGCTGTTAGGCGGGAGGCTTCGCTTGCCAGCATGGTGGTCATCCACGCGTGCTCCTGCTTGCTATTGCGCAGGTGTTGCAACGTTTCTTGTGCTTGCTCGCGTGTTTTTTCACGCAGTTCAGCAGTAGCAGCATTGGTAAAGGTGACCATGAGCAATTGGTCGGCGGCGAGACCGCGTTCTGCCACGTAGCGCACTGCTAACACGGTGAGCGAATAGGTTTTGCCAGTTCCGGCGCTTGCTTCAATAACAATACGACCTGTTTCGAGTTGTGGGGCAGCGAGGTTGAACGGAGAAAGTGAATTATTCGCCATCGTCGCTTCCTTCTTCGTCGCCCGAGTCGCCACCCGTTGCGTCGATAACAGTTGTGGTGCTCTTAAAAGTTCCCCATACGTGGGTGGCGTATAGCGTGGCGCGACATTGGGGTTTTTGTGGTGCTTTCATGCCGAGGTATTGGTAATCGGTATCGGTGGCTTCTTCGCTGAAAATGCTGTCGGCATCGCGCTCACCAAATGCGTAGGCGGCCGCTGCGGAATATTCAAGGTCGGTGGTGAGTTTCGCTCCTGCTTTTTTCTTTGTGCCAGTAGCGAGTTCCTGAGAGGCACGTTCAAAATAGGGTGTTGCTTCGTTGCTCGCAGCCATGTGCATGCCCTCTACGCAAGACACCACGATGTGCGCCGTAGCAATACGTTCAGTAGGTGTATCACCCTTCAATGCAAAATGGCGATGTGCGGGCGGTTTTCCTGATTTTACTGAACGTGTCACGAGATGGGCTTCGTATCGGTCGCCGCCGGTGATGAGCGTGAGAATGGCAAGTTCAAGCCAGGGCTCTAAGACGAGTGACTCAGTGAAACGCTTATAACGCACGCGGGCAATGGCGCCCTGTTGTACGTTTTGGATGCGCATAGATGAAGTGACGCCAGAAATGGTGATGGCGCCGTCGATATCGATGCCTGCGCTGAGGTTCTGTAGGGGAGCGGGTAGCTCAGCAATCATCTCGAGGAGTTCGTCGCGAATTTCACTCACGATGAGCGTGCCTAGTTGTCCGGGTGGCAACACGCCAGCAAACGGACGCACTGTTTCCCACTGTGCAATGGCTTCGTCATTGGAAGTATTCGATGCAATGAGTTTCTCGAGTAGAGCACGGCCCTCACTCGACCGCGACAAGTTGTCGATGGTGAGGTTCACAATGCCGTCACCCACGATGCTATTGTCTTGGTTGATTGATGACTCAGATGGCATGCGTGGAATGCGTGCGTTGAGCACAGTGCCTACATAGAACTCAGATGGGTTAGTAATAACTTGCACGAGGTTTTTAAGTGTGGGTGCAGCTTGTGGTGGTGGCGGTAGAGGTGTTGCAGCAACTATTGGTGCAGCAGGTGTATCAAGCTCATGCAAAACGTCGTGTGCTTCTTTGGCTTGGGGGTCGAAAGTGAATGGTGTGTTGACGTAAACAAGGCCAGGGGTGAGTGTGGATCTATCGAAGTTTTGGCGTGGGTGACGCACTACGAGTTGTTGGGTGCCATATGGGTTGTTGGCACGCGCGTGCAGAACGGTGTCGATGAACTCAATAAGTTCTTGCACGGGAACAGCCAAAGGGGTTTCCTTGTTGTTGGAAATGTCGGCTCCGGTGCAGGTGATTATGAGCGTGTCGCGCGCCGACATGACGGCATTGAGCAAGCGTTGGCGCCCATCGAGTGAGTACACGGGCTCACCCACGCAGGGGTTGTTGGCAAGCACGTCGTCACCGTCACTGTGTGCTCCTGCAAAAGCCCGTTCGTCGGCACCGAGAATGGCGAGCACGCGGTAAGGAATATGTTGTTGGCCGTCAAGAGGCGCAACGGTGATGGATTCAAACTTGTTACCAAACAGCGCACGTTCGTCATTGAAGTATGCGCCAAGGGCGGCAACGAGTTCGTTCACCGCAAATGTTTTGTTAGTATGCGTGAGTGAATTTTCTACATCGCTCTGAAATGTGTTGATGGCCTGATGCAAGCGGGCCATGCTTGCTGCGTCGTTATAGGACACTTGCAAGAAGCCGTCAATGATGCTGTAGAGCGTGGTGCAGAAATGTTGCACGGTGAGACCAATATGATTTTTTTGGTCGTCAATGGCATTGATCGTTTCGACATAGGTCGTAACGCGTGCAATAAATTCTGACACGGTGCCGGCGACGCGCATGTCACTGCCTCCAATGCCGTCGTACGGAACGATGTCGCCGGGACCAATGCGGTCGACCTCACCGGGAATGGCAATACCCATCATGAGGCGGTTCAGGGCTGCGTCCCAAGTGCCAATTTCGGAGTTGATGCCCCAGCGCTCAGAACGCAACTTGGCATTCAAGCCGTAGCGAATGGCTAAGTCTTCAGACCATGTGGCAAGCAGTGTGAGTGCATCGTCGTCGAAACCAAAGGTGCGACGCACTGCGGGCAAGTGTGCAACGTCAAGCACGTCGGTGGGTGAGCAACGGCTGGTGAGCAAATGCAACACTGCGATGAAGGCCTCAATCAGCGGGTCGCGGCTTGATGCACTACTGCCTAGCACGTTGATGGGCAACGATGGCAACTTGCTGCCAGATGATAGATGCGGATCAAACATTGCACTGATAATTGGTGCTGCGGCATCAATATCGGCACACAAAATGGCGAAGTCTCGCAATTGCAATTGGGAGTTGTTGTTGAGCTCGTGGAGGAATGCATCGCGCAGTGCTTCTACTTGGCGAGCAAGGCCATAACACGCATGCACTTGTAAAGAACCATCGCTTACGGCGCGCAGAGATTTGCGTGCGTCGGCGGTGAGTGCAGCATCCTGATAGGTATCGGTAATAATACTGTTTTGCACATGCTGCAAGAGAGAATCTCCTGCGGTTGCGCCGGGCAAATAGGTGCGTTTTGTTTTTCCAAACACGGCTGCGTTTTCCAGCGCCTGTGCACCCCATCGGCTGGTGAGTGGATGTTGAATGGGTGTCGCAGGAAAAGTGCTGCGCAGTTGTACTTCGCGAGCGCAGGGTTCGGGCCATGCATTGCCTGCGGCATACACCATATATATTTGAACATCGCAGTCTTGGCTGAGCACTTCAAGAATTTGGCGAGCGGCGCGGCTGAGGGTAGTAATGCCAAACACGCTGAGGCGAGCAGGCAACGCGGATCCCTTGGGAAGTTGCCGTAGTGCCTCAGCGAAGGTATCAAAGTTGTCCAATGCGCGTGAGGGAATACCTGCCGCGATGAACTTCTTTGATACTTCATTAAAGAGTTCTTTTTGCCAGCATTGATCTTTCGTGACGTCGTTGGGCTGGCTATCGGTTTGTGTGCCGTCGTCGATGCCACCACGGCTCCAGTGCTGAAGCATTTCGGGGCGGTGTGAGGCATAGCGGTCGAAGAGGTCAGCTGCGCGGCGGGCAACGGTGAGTGGCGCTTTGGTGAAGCCAGGAACGGCGATGTTGCCGTGCGTGAGCAATGTGTCAATGATGTTCCACGTGAGGTTGTTGGCATCCCACTCGCTGTACTTAAGACCAGTTGGCTCCGTGGTGGTTGCGTTCACCAATTGACGCGGGTAAATAAAAGAAATGTTGGAAACGATGCCGTCGTTGCCATTGCGTGCGCCAAGTGTGCGGGCGAGTTCGCGTTTCAAATAGCGGGCCGTATCTCCCGAAGGCACGACCACGAGTTCGGGGGCAAAAGGGTCGGCAAGTGGAGACGAGAGGCGCTGCGCTAGGTGTTCAAGAAGTGGCTCAAATAGCGGGCTGTGAAAGAGTTTCATTATAGCCCCAGACAATACACCACGGGTGTTGACGGGATTTCGGGCGAAACTGCTGTTGGCTTCACGTTCATTTCTATGAGCAATGGTGCGTGGTCGCATACATTGAATGCGTCGGGGAAATCATCAATTCTGCCCGAATGTGCAGTGACGAGATCTGCGAGTTCCGGGGTCAGATAGATGTAGTTCATGAGGAAGAGTCCTTCGTGGTTCCGGTCTTGTGCGCGCACGATTGCTTGCGGAGGTGGTGTTGCGGCTTCAGTTAAAGTAACGAGGTCGGCTGCAAGGTTGTCGTCGGCCCAATGCCATGACGTGAAATTATCTATTTAATTTTTGCGATTGACCCATGTATTGAGGTTCCATGTTGCACTGCGCATTGTTTGCCCTATTTCCTCAAGAGTGCTTCAATGACCCAACCACCCGGGTCAAGGTTTTCGATGAGCCATTGAACATAATCGGCAGGCAAGTCTCTTAGCTTGGTTCCCTTGTGTTTGCCAAAGGGCATCGGACTGTCGAGTGAAACACTTTGAATGAGCGTGAGCATTTCATCAATTGACATGCTGTGAGCGGTTGCGATGTTCTTCATTAGATACAAACTGGTGAGTGCATCGTTGAGTGCGCGGTGCGTTGGCTCAATGTCCACATCGAGCAATGCGGCAAGTGTCTGCAACTTGTGGTTTTCAGCGTCAGGGTAGAGTGTTTGACCAAGGC
>SXGT01811707.1_pt1 | contig 10808 bp, 12 predicted proteins | sample 3176221 | NCBI WGS metagenome assembly SXGT01 (sample SAMN11356862, study PRJNA531348) | freshwater metagenome | isolation source: freshwater sample F1-120 | place: China: Fuxian Lake, Yuxi | collected 2017-12-25
GCTATGGCGTTGACGATCTGCGCCTGTTCTTCGAAAACGATGTCCGCTTCCTCAGGCAATTTGCCTGACAGACCGGGTATTGCGTCAATAACAAACCTTTATCAGGCGTCATGCAATTCTCAGAATCCTGGCTACGCAGCCTTGTCAACCCCGCACTGGATACGCAACGACTCAGCCATCTGCTGACCATGGCCGGCCTCGAAGTCGAGGCGGTTGCCCCGGTGGCCCCGAATTTTTCCGATGTTGTCGTGGCCCGCATACTCAGCGCCGAAAAGCATCCGGATGCGGATCGCCTCCAGGTTTGCCAGGTTGATGTCGGCGCGGCGGAGCCACTGAATATCGTCTGTGGTGCACCGAATGCACGTGCCGGACTGGTTACCGCCTGCGCCCGGGTCGGTGCCCAATTACCCGACTTCAATATCAAACAGGCGAAGGTGAGGGGCGTGGTTTCGCTCGGCATGCTTTGTTCCGCCAGGGAACTGGGCATGGCCGGTGGCAACGACGGCATCATGGAGTTGCCATCCGACACCCCGATCGGGCTTGGGTTGCGCGAACTGCTTGACCTGGATGACCGTTTGTTCACGATCAAGCTGACGCCCAACCGGGGCGATTGCCTATCGATGGCGGGCATTGCACGTGAAGTGGCGGCGCTGACCGGGGCCACGGTGAATGCAACGGATTGTTCCCCTGTAGCCGCCGGTTTGCCGGATGTGCATCCAGTCACGATTACGGCCAATGATGCCTGCCCAATCTATTGCGGTCGGGTCATTCACGGCATCAATGCCAAGGCGACAACTCCGGACTGGATGGTTCGGCGGCTCGAACGTTCGGGCTTGCGCGCGATTCATCCGGTCGTCGATGTCACCAACTACGTTCTGCTCGAACTTGGTCAGCCGATGCATGGCTTTGATCTGGCCAAATTGCATGGGCCGATCCGGGTACGCATGGCCGAGCCGGGCGAGAAACTGGCCTTGCTGAATCAACAGTCCGTCGAATTCGGCGCCAATGACCGCGATATCCTGTTGATTGCCGATGACCATGGCCCGCAAGCGCTGGCCGGCATCATGGGCGGCGCGGAAACTGCCGTTTCCGACGCAACCAGCGACGTGTTTCTTGAAGCGGCCCATTTCATCCCGGATGTGATCATCGGCAAGGCGCGTCGATTCGGGTTGTCCACTGACTCATCGCATCGCTTCGAGCGAGGCGTGGATGCCAACCTGCCGCGTGATGCCATAGAGCGTGCGACTCACCTGTTGCTTGATATCTGCGGTGGCGAGTGCGGTCCTGTGCTTGCGGTGGGGCAGGGTGCCAATAATTTTGATGCGGTCGCCTTCAGGCCCGCACGAGCAAGAAAGATTCTCGGTTTTGATCTGGATGACGTAACCATGTGCGCCATCCTGGAGCGACTCGGGATGCAAATTTCCAACACCGGAGAGACGCTGCAAGTTACCCCGCCGGCTTATCGCTTCGACATTGCTCGCGAAGTCGATCTGATTGAAGAGGTGGCGCGGGTACATGGTTACGAATCGATCCCCGTGGTCAGCCTGAGCGGTGAACAGGCCATGCTGCCGCTCGGCGAATCCACAAGAACCGCACTGGATATCAAGACCAATCTGGTTGCACGCGGTTATCAGGAGGTCATTACCTACAGCTTCATTTCGGAGGAGATTGATCGCTTGTTCCGTGTTGAAGGGGCTGAACTCCCGCTGATCAATCCGATAGCAAGCCAGATGGGCGTCATGCGCGGTTCCCTGATCGGGGGACTGATCCAGACTTTGCGTCACAACTTGAATCATGGTCAGGAGCGGTTGCGTATTTTCGAAGTGGGACGAGTTTTTCTTTCTGCTGCCGCAGATCAACAGCCGTTGCGTCTGGCCGCACTGGCCTACGGCAATACGCATGAAGAGCAATGGGGCGAAACGGCGCGGCAGGCAGATTTTTATGATCTGCGCGCCGACCTGGAAGCGATGGCCTATCCGACTGAAATCAAGCTGCGAAAGGTTGGTCACGTGGCAATGCATCCCGGACAAAGTGCCGAAATTCTGATTGATGATGTGCCGTGCGGCTGGATGGGGGCGCTACATCCGCAACTGACCCAGAAATTTGGCTTGAGCCGATCGCCGATACTGCTGGAAATAAACTTGTCCCCCTTGCTGCTGCGTGGTTTGCCTTGCTATCAGGGCATCCCCCGGTATCCCGCAGTACGTCGTGATATCGCGATGATTGTCGATGCGCAACTCGCGTTGGACGATGTACTGGCTAGCGTTAAAGCAGCCAATTTCCCGCTTCTGACCAGTATCCAGTGCTTTGACGTATACCAGGGGCAGGGTGTGGATCCGGGTAAAAAAAGCCTTGCATTCAATATGTTGTTGCAACATACTGAGAAAACGCTTACAGATTCTGAAATTGACTCGACCGTGGCGGAAGTGGTCAAGCTTCTGGCAAAAAACCACAACGCCCTTTTGCGCAGCTGACGGAGTTTTACCCGCATGACCCTTACCAAAGCTGAATTGGCCAATTTACTGTTCGAGAAAGTCGGCCTCAACAAGCGTGAAGCCAAGGACATGGTGGAGACTTTTTTCGAAGAAGTCAGAACCGCACTGGAGAATGGTGACAGCGTCAAGCTTTCCGGCTTTGGCAATTTCCAGCTACGCGAAAAACCGCAACGGCCTGGACGAAATCCGAAAACAGGTGAAGAAATGCCGATAACCGCACGTCGTGTGGTTACGTTTCATGCCAGCCAGAAACTGAAGACCATGGTGGAAGAGGCACATGTCGGAACATCTGCCGAGTTCTGAGCTACCGCTGATCCCGACCAAACGCTACTTCACCATTGGTGAGGTGGGTGAACTGTGCGGCGTGAAACCGCATGTTCTTCGCTACTGGGAACAGGAGTTCACTCAGTTGCGCCCGGTCAAGCGGCGTGGCAACCGTCGCTACTATCAGCACCACGAAGTCATGCTGATCAGGCGGATTCGAGAATTGCTCTATGAGCAGGGATTCACCATCAGTGGCGCACGCAATCGCCTGCTTTCGGAAAGCGGCCTGGAAGACCTGCCGCCTGGTCTGGATGAAGATGAAATCGTCGAACCGCTATTGACGCCTGCCCAGATCAAGCAGGAATTGGCTGAAATCATCCACCTGTTGCGGGAATAAGCCAGCAGGCCGGGCGGTTCGACGACTGGCGGCCGCGTCATCCATACCGGTAAAACCTTCAGGCAGTCGGGTTTCCCGTCATGCCTTCAAGCGTCCGACAAATTTTTCCCTAAACTTGGCCAGCTTGGGCGCCACCACATACATGCAGTAGGGTTGACGCGGGTTACGTTCAAAGTAAGCCTGGTGGTAATCCTCGGCCGGCCAAAAAGTTGACGCAAGCGAGACTTCCGTAACGATGGCGTTGTCAAAGACTCGGGCGGCGCCGAGTTCGGCGATCAGTTTCTCCGCCTCGGTTTTCTGATCCTCGCTTTGCCAGAAGATTGCCGAGCGATATTGCGTGCCGGTGTCGTTGCCCTGGCGATTGAGGCTGGTGGGGTCGTGCAGGGTGAAGAAGATTTCCAGCAGATCGCGGTAGCTGATCTGGTCGGCGTCGAACTGGATCTGCACAACTTCGGCGTGGCCGCTGTCGCCGGCGCAGATTTGCTGGTAGGTCGGGGTGTGCGTGGCGCCGCCCATGTAGCCGGAGAGCGCCTGATGCACGCCTTGCAGTTGGTTGAAGGCGGACTCCAGGCACCAGAAGCAGCCGCCGGCCAGGGTTGCGATTTGCAGATTCATGCTGTGCTCCTTGATTCAGGCTAGCCTGCCTTATTGCGCATATGGTCTGCCACTTTCATGAAGGCCTGGTAAAGCTCGCCGCGCAATTTTTCGTCGCCGACCACTTCATCCAGCGCCAGTTGCATGCAGTGCATCCACTGATCGCGTTCCGATTCGCCGATTCCGAATGGCAGATGCCGTCGCCGCAGCATGGGGTGGCCGTGCTTGTCGGTGTACAGCGGCGGCCCGCCCATCCAGCCGGTGAGGAAATCGAACAGCTTCTGGCGTGATCCGGACAAGTCTTCGGCATGCAGTTTACGGATGCCATAGGTTTCCGGCAGTTCATCCATGTGGTCGTAGAAACACTGGACTAGTTCGCGTACTTTGGCTTCGCCGCCGATGCGTTGGTAATGGGTCTGAGGGAGCATGTTGTCTGGCGGTCAGTGGCGGAAAATTTTCAGGTAATGCCCTTCGAAGAAACGCTTGGCCCAGTGGAACAGGCGCGAGGAGGGCAACAGGATGGAACGCTTGAGGTCACGATAAACCATGATGCCCTGATCGAGCGTATCGACGATGCAGATCAGTTCGATCTTGAAACGGTGGCTGACCGGTTTTCCCGCCAGCGTCGAAAGCAGGTTCTTTGCGGCAGCTTTGGCTTGCAGGTCGGCCATGTGGGCTTGCTTGGGCATCCAGTCCGGTCCGGGAAAGCTGCCGGCGTCGCCGGCCACGAAGACTTTTTCCGCGCCGTCCACGCGGCAGAATTCATCCGCCTTGAAGAAGCCGCCGGGCGATAGCGGCAGACCTGTGTCGGCCGCCCAGGCCGGGCCGGCGAGGCCGGGCATGAACAGGATCAGGTCGGCATTGATATGGCCACCTTCGGTATCGACACCTTTGTCCGAGAAGCCCAGCAGTTTGTGGCCGAGATGGGTGTCGATGCGGCGTCTGGCCATTTCGGCAAGCAGGCCCGAGACGGCCTTTTCACCGAGGCGCTTGCCGGGTTCGGCGGCGGCATTGAAGAAAGTGAGTTCGATCCGGTCGCGCATTCCTTGCTGTCGCAGCATGGTGTCAAGGCCGAACAGCAGTTCGAACATGGGGCCACCGCGCATCGCGGCGGGTTCATTGGGGTTGCCCCCAAAGCCGATCGCGATGCGTCCGCTGGTCATCGCGTTGACGCGGTCGCGGATGGCCTCGGCTGAGGCAATGCCCTCGCACAGGGTCAATGCATGTTCGATGCCGGGCAGTTTCTTGATGAAACGGCTGCCGGTGGCGATGAGCAATGCGTCGTTCTTGATTTCGCCGGCATCGGTCTCGACGGTACGGCCGCCATCTTTCAATCCGGTGGCGCGGCCCGCAATGAATTGGACACCATGGTCGTGCAGGAAACGGTCCAGCGGTAAGGTCAGGTCGGCGCCGCTACGCAGGCCGGAGGGAATCCAGATCAGGCTGGGCAGGTAGAAAAATTCGGCTTTCGGAGCGATCAGGCTGATGCGTGCTTGCGGAGCGTGCTTGCGCAATTCGCGCACGGCAGTGAGTGCAGCGAAACTGGCGCCGAGGATGACGATATGAGGTGAGGGAAGGGGAGCGCTCATACTGGCATTCTGGATTTGAAAGTTGCAATTTTCGTTCCTAAGCAACAATCGCGCCACGATTGAATTTTCTTCCATCAAGTTGGCGTGTGCCGGTGTGACAGTGGGTTTGCAGTATTGCTGGTTGGATCGGATAGTCCGGAAATGCCGAAATCGCTGAGCTGTTATGACAGTTTCGTCGCGCATTGCAGACATAATTGTCATGGTTGACATGCCTGCATGGGTTGTCGCAGATGTCGGAAACCTGAAAAAATCAGGCAACCTGTTCCAGACAACCCACTCCCCAATATTTCTCAAGAGGATTCCAATGGCAGTGAACAACGAACGGCTCGACCAGATCGTCCTCGATGCGAGGCGTAATGCGGAAAAGCGGGACGAGGGCTATCGGGCACAGGCACTCAAGCTGTTTCCCTGGGTGTGCGGTCGCTGCGCGCGGACGTTTACCCACAGTAATCTGCAATTGCTGGAAGTGCATCACAAGAACAGCAACCACAACGACAATCCGCCCGATGGCAGCAACTGGGAATTGCTCTGTACCTATTGCCATGAAAACGAACATGCCAAGCTGAAGGACATGGCGGGGCGCACGGATGTGGCCAATAAGGCGCCGACTTCGACGTTCAATCCGTTTGCCGACCTCAAGTCGATGCTGGAATCGAAAAAGAAGGCCTAAGGTCGCGCCGGCCTGGCAGCCGGCGCGGTCCGCCGGCATTCAGATGCCGGCCGATTCCAGATCGAAGGCGATGGCTTTGAGGCCTTCGCGGGCGCAAGCTTCATCCTGTTCGCCGGTTGCCGCGCCGGAGACGCCGACCGCGCCGACGATGTTGCCGGCTGCTTCGATGGGAATACCGCCGGCGGAGAACACCAGTCCGTCCACCTTGCCGACCGCGAATGGCTTGGTGAAGCGGTTTTCCATAGTGGATAGCGCTGCGTTGAAGTTGACGGCGGTATAGGCTTTCTGCCGACTGATTTCGATGGTGACGCGCGGCGCCAGGGTGTCGCGCATGAACACCATAGCGTCGCCGCTGCGATCGACTACAGTGACTCCGATCTGGATGCCTTCCTTGCGGCAGGCGGCGACGGTGGCCTGCGCCAGCTTCTCGGACGCTTCCAGGGTCAGACGCGGAATCTTGATCAGCATCGGCGTTTCGGCTTGTGCCAGCAGCGGTGCGCACAACATGGGCAACAGGGCATACAGGGCTTTTTTCATGTCATCTCCTCTTTCGGTTGGCGGAGCAATCCAAGACGCTTGCGCATCAAGCCAAGTTCCCGCAGCTGCTGGATATCCGGCGAGGATATCCGCTTTCCGGCTTGCATTGATCCTCTGCGCCTGCGCTGTGCCGGCGTCGGAGCTGGTGCAGGCGCAGGAAAACCCGGGCTCGGTCGAAGCGGTCGTGTTGCAGCAGGCAGATTGGCTGACTCGCGCCGCCGAGCTGGAACGGCGCGGCGATTGGATCGGCTTGCTGGATTGGGGGCGGCGCTGGACTCGGACATGGCCGGCCAATGCCACCGCCTGGTTTGTACTGGGCCGGGCTTACAGCAAGCTGCAACGTTTCCCGGAGGCGGCCGAGGCTTATCGCGCCAATTTACGGATTCAGCCCGGCGACATCCATGCCTGGATCAATCTGGGCAATGTCTATCGGGACAGCCGCATGTTTCGGGAAGCGCTCCTCGCCTATCGCGATGCGGCGTGGATTGATCCGGGCTATATCGAGGCCTGGCACAACCTTGGTCTGACCTTCTTTGCGTTGAAGGGCGTTGCCGGGGTGACCCGTGCCCTCCAGGAATTGCATGCCGTTGATCCGCTGCTGGCGGAGGCCTGGCGCAAGTTGGCCATCGAGTATTCGCTAACGCGCAATCAGGCTGTGGCGCGAAAGGCCATTGCCGTGCTGCGCGCGCTCGATGCCGAGCAGCGACGGCGTATGTTCGAAATCCTGTTCGCCGGTGTTTGAACGCCTCTCGCCACTTGCTGCTCGCGCCTGATCACTCCACCTTCTCCCAGCCGGTGATCATCGCCTTGATGTGTGAAGTAACAGTGTGGCCGGTGGTGGTCAGGTAGATGTGGACGATGAAGAACGCCAGGATCATGAAGGCGCCGACGGTATGGAAAAGGGCGACCCATTCCAGCGACAGATATTGATCGACGCCCCAGGCAGCCCAATCCGCATAGAACAGGTAGAACCAGCCGGAGAACCAGATCAGCGGCGACATGAACACCCAGAACCCCAGGTAGGCCAGGCGTTGCAGCGGGTTGTGCTTCTTCAGGGCGGTCTGCTTGAACGGGTGCGGCGCGTGCGTGAAGATGCCCATCAGGTAGTACTTGATCATCGCATCCACCTTGTCCAGCGTCGGGATGTACTGCTTCCATTCGCCGGTGGTGAAATGCCAGAAGATGGCGAAGACCCAAAGCGTTACCAGCGACCACGCGGCGAGGGTATGAATCTCCACCGCCTTGCCGAAGCCGAGCAGGCTGAAGGTGCCGTGGATTTCGAAGCCGGTGATCATCAGGGCGATGATCAGGGCGGCCTGCGACCAGTGCCAGAAACGTTCGAAGCGCTTGAAGACGTAGATGCGTTCACTCATTTTTTATCTCCTTTGTGCTTGCCGGCCATGAGGAAGCGCAAACCGCCATGCGCGATGACGCCGAGCAGCGTCAGCAAGGCGATGCTCCAGCCTATCCTGTCCAGCCAGGGATTGGCGTCGCGGCCGGGCATGTAAAGGCCGGGAACCTTGTCGAGGCGGCCATTTTCGCCGTGGCATTGCTGGCAGGTGAGGGCGTCGGTCTTGGGCGCGACCATGTGGGTGATTGGCCACGACATTTCCGTGGCGACGAAGCCGAACTGGCCGCTGAAACTGCCGCCCGCCGCCTGCATGCCTGCGGCCAGCGCTTTGTCCCAATTGAAATTCGACCAGTAGGAACTGTCGTCCTTGCCGTAGGTATGCGGGATCAGCAGCGTATTGCTGACCTTGTCGTAGGGTTGCTTGCCGGTGAAACGCTTGATCGGCCAGACCTTCGATTTGCCGTCGTCCGGGCTGCCCTCGAAATGGTTGATGCGGATGATCTGGCTCGGGTCGAGCTTGGTGTCACGCAGCGTGTAATTCACCTTGCCGTTGAACCAGATGTATTCCGGGATGACGTTGTCTTCGTACTTGAAGTCGCCTTTCTTGCTGTCGTAGGCGTCATGGCCGCCGCTGTCCTTCAGCTTGAACGGCTTGCCGTCCTTGTCCAGTTTGCCGGCGGTGGACCAGTCCCAGCTCATCTTGGTGGGAATGCCGCCGCGCGCGAACTCGGGGATATGGCAGGTCTGGCAGGCGATCCTGTCGGGATGGTCGTTCAGCTTGGCATGCTTGGCGGAGTGCGGCCGGGCGCCATGGCAGGCCTGGCAGGTGGCCGGATTGGCGTCCTTCTTGCCGCGCATGTGGGCGCCGTGCCTGTCGTCGCTGGCTGTCGGGGCATAGCGGCTGCCCGGAACATCGTGGCCGGCGGTGGCGTGGCAGGTACCACAGGTGAAATTGAGCCCGTCCTTGGCCATGTGGACATCGAGATATTTGCTCGGATTCTTCATCGAGCTGTCGAGATCGCCATGCTTCACCGCATCCCCCCCGCCGCCGAAGAAGTGGCAGGCGCCGCAGTTGGCGCGGCTGGATTTGCCGACATTGCGCGCAACTTCACCCAGATCCGGCGCTTTCACGATCTTGCCCGAGTGCGGCGGAAATTCCATGTCCTGATAGGGCGGATGCCCGGCCAGGCCGGGCAGTTTGCGATAGGTGCCGGTGGTGTCGTGGCAGACCAGGCAATCGACATTGTCCTGTGCGCTGAAATCGAACTTCTCGTCCTTCCAGCCATAACCGACATGGCAGGCGGTACAGAATTCGTAATTGGAGGGCACGGCGGTGCAGAAATTGTTGATGACGTGCTTCTTGCCAAGTTGCTGCTTGGTATCCGGATTCATGAATTCCCAGGTCCAGTGCTTGGTTTTCTGGACTTGCCTGGCGGCTTCGGTATGGCAGGAAAGGCAGGCTTTGGTGACTTCCGGGCCGCTGGCGAAGGGCTTTTTCAGCGCTTCGAACTTGCTGTGGTCAGCGGTCGAATTGGTCGCGGCTTTCGGCGCCGACTGGACCGGCGCGGTTGACGGCGGGGTGGTGGCATGGACGCCTGCGCTGAACAGCAGGGCGGGCAACAGGGAGCGAAGGATGGTGTTGAGCGACATGGCGTTTCCTCGTTTCGATTCTGCCAGGCTCAGCAGCCGCCGCCACCGCCGCTCTGTCCGCTGCCGCCAGCGGCTGGCGCGGCAGGCAGGATCATTTTCGGCGCCGGAGTATTGGGATCGAACTGGAGGAATTTCTTCTGGTCGGCGGCGACCTTGCCCATGACCTCGCCCACCATCGGACCGAACATCTTGCCCATCAGGCCGGCATTCATGGTGCCGATGTAAACCTTGCCGTCGTTCTTCTTGTAGATCGAAATCTTGCACGGCATCAGGATGGACAGGAAGCGCACGGTGTCTTCCTTAAGGATCGGTTTCGAATAGTTCGTGCTGCAGGCTTCGATCATCAAGACCGGCAGCACATTGCCGCCGTCGCCCTGTACGGCCTTGGCCGGATTGCGCAGGCCGGAAAGCGCCCAGCCATTGCCGGTGTTCTTGATGTTGTGCTGGATGCGGGCGACGGTTTCTTCCATGCCGTACGGGCTGGCGCGCTCGGTGAACATCAGGTGCGGCATCATCAGCCAGCCGCTCAGGCCGACAACGACGATTCCGGCAAGAAATCCCAGGACTGCTTTCAGCATGACTCACTCTCCTTGCTTGGTTGGTATCCGGGTCGGCGGCATGCGCCACGACAATTCATTCCCCCATAGACGATAGGTTTTTTGTCGGCTTTGCACAATCAAGAACGCCAACTTTCGAGCTTGCGACCTTGCTCAACTCGGCCGCGCGCGCCCGCAACTGGCCGCAGCCGCCATCGATATCCTGTCCGACGGAATTGCGCAGCCGGGCAAGTATGCCGCTCTGGTGCAGGCGCCCGGCCATTTCGGAAGCGCGTTGCGCGGATGGGCGCGAGAAACCGAGACCTTCGTTGCTGTTGTAGGGGATGAAATTCATCATCGCGTATTTGCCCTTGAGCAGCTTGATGATGCCGTCGAGTTCGTCGTCGCTGTCATTGATGCCGGCGAGCAAGGTCCATTGATACTGGATCGGATAACCGGTACTGCGGGCGTAGCGCTCGCCAAGTTCGACCAGTTCTGCCGGGTCGATGCGCTGCGCCTTGGGCAGCAATTGCGCGCGCAGAGCCGCTCGTGTCGTATGCAACGAAAGCGCAAGCGCCGGCTTCACGTTCCCTAGCGGCAATCGTTCGAACACGCGGTAGTCACCTACCGTGGAAAAAACCAGATTCTTGTGCCCGATGGCGCCGCTCGTGCCGAGCAGGTCGATGGCTTCGAGCACGTTGTCCAGGTTGTGCGCCGGCTCGCCC
>SXGT01738105.1_pt1 | contig 10807 bp, 12 predicted proteins | sample 3176221 | NCBI WGS metagenome assembly SXGT01 (sample SAMN11356862, study PRJNA531348) | freshwater metagenome | isolation source: freshwater sample F1-120 | place: China: Fuxian Lake, Yuxi | collected 2017-12-25
CGCCGTGAATAGGGCCGGGTGCTCGTAAAGTTCGAGATAGGCCTGGTAGATCGCCACCTGGGCGGCGTACACGGGTTTGGAAACGGCGAGATGCCGCTTCTCCAGATCGCGCCAGGATTTCGCCCCAAGGCACTTGTTCTCCCAAAGTGCCGGATAGGCGAAACCATCGGGACCACCGACGATGACGCTGTCGATATGCCCCTGCAGGCGGCCATCGAGCAGGCTGAAGCCGAACTGCTCGCCGTCCTTGCCATGGGTGCGCAGGTCGAACCCGGCGAGGCGCAGCCAGTTCACCATCTGCGCTTCGTTGTCGTGGCCACGCTCGAAGATGCGCAGGATGCGGCCGGGGAACTCCTTGCCCGGATCCACGGTTGCATCGGCGTACTCGAACTGCAATGCGCGCTCGCAGGCCACCCCGAGCCGCGAAGCCCCGAGGTAAGCGCGGCGCTCCTGCTGCCGGTGGCGCTGTTCCAGGCCGGCGTCGACCAGGGCGGTGACCTGCCCGGAGAGGGAGGAAGTGGAATTGAAATCCAGCATCACGTCGCCCTCCCCACTGGCCGAACGGGTGCAGACAGCGCCTGTTCATGACAGGCGACCATGGCCTCGGTCCAGGCCGTGACGATGGCGTTCACTACCGCCAGGGCTTCGGCCTCGCTGTAGTGGCCCAGGGGCTTGTCGAAACCGATCTCGGCGGCCGACTCGCCGAAGGGGCGCAGGCAGGCCCGCATGGCGGCAAGTTCCATCTCGGTCGGATCAATCATGAACACCCCCTCCCGTTCGGGACCCTTGTCTTTCCAGTATCCATAGAAGGCATGGAATGCGGCCTGACACCGGCGCGAACAGAAGACCCAGTCGCGCGGAACGGTTCGGAGATCTCCGGGCTTGAACCGGGTATCCAGGTGCCCGAACCCGCTGGCTTGTCGTGTGCAGATGAGGCATTTCACGCCACCTCCTGCATCAAGACGGCATCGTTGGCCGAGTAGCTGGCTTGCTCGCCGGCGCGCAGCACCAGCTGCTGGATCGCCCGTTTGTTGAACTGGAAGGTCAACAGGACCGATGCCTGGTAGCGGGTCAAACCGAAATCGGCACGCTTGTCGGGGGGCAGATAGTTGAGTTGTTTCTCCGTGGCCGGCTCGTTGATCCAGCGGCGCGTCTTGTGCGCGGAACTCTCCGACTCGTGGTCGTTGAGCCAATCGTCGGCCTTGGCCAGGCACACCGTGCGCTCCCCGACGGCCAGGAGGTGGGGCCGGCTTTCCTTGGCCCCACCCACGGCATACCAGCGTCCCGCAAGGAAATAGACGCCGCCCCAGGCACTGAAGCCGGTGGCCATCATGGTGTCGTCGTGCCCGAACAGATCGATCCAGCGGAAGTTCGAGCGCTTGAGCAGGTCGATCTCGCTCATCACGAAGTTGGTCAGTGCCTCCACGGCGCGCACTTCGCGTTCCCAGACATGACCACACAATGGGCATTCCATGACGGCGAGCGGGACGATTGCCCCGCAGTCCGGGCAGTCCTTGGTCGGTGCCTCACCCTCCGTCAGGTGGCCGTCGAGGTTCACCTCCTGCTCCAGCGAGCCGTGCATCAGGCTGGCCGTGCCGAAGTCCAGGACGATGCAGTCTGCCTTAATGACGCCGGGGAATTCCTCGGGGTCGATGGTGCGCAGTCCGCGACCGACCATCTGGATGAAGGTGGACTTGTAGGAACTGGGGCGCAGCAGCACTACACAGCTGGTCGGGGGGTAGTCGTAGCCCTCGGTGAGTACGGCCACATTGACCACGACCCGGGCCTGGCCCCGCTCGTAGTCGGCAAGACGCTCGCGGCGTTCTGTATCGGACAACTCGCCGTGGATCAGCACGGCAGGAATGCCCGCCGCGTTGAAGGTCTGGCAGACGCTGTCGGCGTGCGCCACCGTCGAGCAGAACACGATGGTCTTGCGGTCGCCGGCCTTTTCCCGCCACCGGGTGATCACGGCGTCGGTGATCAGCTGCTTGTTCAGGATGGCCGCCACCTCGTCCATGTCGAAGTCGATGGCGGTGCGGCGGACCTTGGAGAGCGCATCCTGGACGCCGACGTCGATGACGAAGGTGCGCGGCGGCACCAGGTGGCCGGCGGCGATCATCTCGCCCAGGGTGATCTGGTCGGCGACGTTGTCGAACACCTCGCGCAGCCCCTTGCCATCCCCACGGTTGGGGGTGGCGGTGAGGCCGCAGATGCCGGCCTTCGGATTTCTGGCCAGCACCCGGTCGATGACCGCGCGGTAGCTGGGCGATGCGGCGTGGTGGGCCTCGTCGATCACTAGCAGGTCAAGCGTGGGCATCTGCTCGAGATGGAGTCCTCGCGAGAGGGTCTGCACCATGGCGAAGGTGGCGTGGCCCGCCCAGGATTTCTCGGTCGCGTCGAACACCGAGGTCGAGAGGCTCGGGTTGACGCGGGCGAACTTGGCGCGGTTCTGGCCGGTGAGTTCCGTGCGGTGGGCGAGGATGCAGACCTTGGCGTCCGGTTCGGCCAACAGGCTGCCGGCAACCGCCGACAACATGATGGTCTTGCCGCTGCCCGTCGGGGCCACCGCCAGGGTGTTGCCATGCTGATCGAGTGCATCGAGCGTGCGCTCGACCAGCAGGGTTTGTCGGGGACGAAGCATCATGGCGGCGTCCCCCTTACTGCGCCCAGGCCGGTTTGCCGCCGGGAACCCCCGAGGGGCGCGACGCCGGGGCGGTGGGCGCGGCGGGCTGCGGATAGGAGGGCATCGCCGGGGCTCCACCTTGGCCGCCGCTCGACGGTACCGTCCTGGCGGCCACTCCCATCAACGCCGCATAGTCCTTGTGATCCGGCTCGATCACCGCCTTGATGGTGTTCTTGTCGTTGCCCTTGGCATCCTTTTCGATATCGATGCGGGCGGCAAACTCCAGGCCGTCGAGTTCGGCAAAGCCGCCGATGCGCCGGGCGGCCACGGCTTGCGGACTGTTGTCGCCCGGATGCACGTTGCGGGCGCTGTTGAGGGCGGCGCGCACGAAGGTGCGGCCCATGGCCTGCCAGGTGGGGCCCTTGGAAGAATGCAGCCCCACGTTCCACCAGATCTTGCGCCGGGCATAGGGGCCTTCCATGACCACGCCCTCGAAGGCGAGATAGATGGAACCCGTGTCCTGGGAATAGGTGGCCCAACCGCCGGTCCAGCCCTGGGCGGGATCATCGTAGCCGCCCGGCTTGATGGCCGTGCGGATGCGAGCCAGAGTGCCTTTCGGGATCAGGTCGAAGGAAGTTTGTTCAGCGGCGTCGTTGTAATCGAAGAAGCTCATGGTCAGGACTCCTGAGAAATGGATTCGGTACTGGATGCGGGGGTGGGGGCCGGGCGCGTGAAGTCGAGCCGTTGGGCGGCGGGCCGGGCGGGGCCGACGATCTTTTCCATGAGGCGGCCGAGGTGCGGCTCCTCAATGGCATCGAGCCGCCCGGAACGGTCCTTGGCCGGATAGCCCCACTCGTTGAGTGTGTGGCAGACGAAGGCGCGGTATGGGCTGCCATCGTTGGACTTGAGATCGGCCAGGGTGATCACCTCGTCTACGATGCCCGGTAGCTCGAGGCCGGTCTTGGTGCCCTCGATCTGTAGCTGGAACACCCGGCGATTGAAATCGTCGAGGCGCTCATCGAGGATGCCGACGAACCAGACGTTCTTATTCCGCGTGTGCTGCAGGTGGGTGAGCCAGCCAATCATTTCCTGGCCCATCAGGCCATAGGCGCCGCGGCTGTCCGGCTTCCCGGTCTTCTCTGAAAAAGCCTGGGGCTGGCCCTTGCTCCATTGCATGGAAAAACGTCCGGCCACGGTGATGGAGTCGACGAAGATCGTTTCGTACTTGTCCAGCACGCGGGGATCGCCGTAGCGCTGGCAAACTGCGTCAAAGTGGGCCTGGCTGTAGGGCTGGTCGTCGCGCAATGACGGATTTGGGCCGCCGATGTAGACGGCGAAATCGCGGCATTCCTGCCAGGTACGCGGCCGGATCGTGTCGCCAGCCCAGCCTTCGACGGCGAGGTCGCCTGCTTCCAGATCGAAGAACAGGGTGGCCAGTGGATTCAGCGTCCACAACTGCGAGGTTTTGCCGATACCGGACTTCCCGGCGACTACGCCCTTAACGCCGCGACGCTCGGCCAGCCGATGCTCGGCGGAGATGATGGGAAGTGCCATCACATGTCCTCCCCGCCACGACGCAGGGTGAATTTCGGCGCCTTGGTCTTCATCGTGCGCGCGGCCTCGAAGGGTTGGCGCAATGTGTCCGGCCAGGATTTGAACTTCGCCTCGCTGACACTATATTTCGTGACGATATATTGGGCAGGGTCTTCACCGCTGGCGGCGATCCGGCTCCAGATGGCCTGGAGTTGCCGCTGATCCCACTGCGTGTCCTTGCCGATCTCTATGGCGATGTCGTATTCACCCTCGGTGACGTGCGTGGTGCCGGTATCCTTGCCCAGGACTTGCAACTGCGCCCGGGCCTGGTCGGCAAAACGCAGATCCATGCCGCCCTGGATCATGGTGGCGAGGGCGGCGAGCCCTGATTTCAGATTCGCCTCGAAGCGCTGCAGGTCGGCCACGTGTGCTAGCGGGAGGTCACGGATGGCCTGGGCCGACAAGCTGAGGTAGGGAACCGGCAGATCGATGCCGCTGGCGGCAAACGCCGCTTCCATGGGCATGCTCAGATTGGGGGAGGAAGTGTTCATGCCATTTCCTCCGCCGTGGCGCGCTTCGAGGTGCTGGTTTTGAGGCACTGGACCTCATAGGCCTCGATGTCCTCCTGCCGATACAACACTCGGCCATGGATCTTGAGGTGGACGGGGCCGATGCCCTCGGAACGCCAGCGTTCTAAAGAGGCCTCACTAATGCCCCAGCGGTCTGCCAGTTGGTGTTGATTAAGGTGTTTGACGCTCACGTTTTTCTCCTTTCAGGTGGTTGCGAAAACGTGATGCAAGCTTCGGATTCGTCCTGTACGGGCGTCTTCGGCCACCATGTACGGGCTGATGTACGGGCTCAGCCAGAACGGAGAATTTCGGGTCTCAGAAAGCAAAAAACCGCCGGAAGGCGGTTGTGAGGAATGAATGGGAGTGGTGCTGAGTCAGTCAATGCAGAAGCTGTACTTACCCTTTTCCGGATTGCAGATGTATTCCCGCCATTCATTGTTTCCGGCGAAGAGGTTTTGCAAGCGCTGGCTTTTGCCCACCTGCTTGCCGTGATAGGCCGCTGCAAGGATCTCGCCGGCATCCAACAGCCAGCGACCGAGTTGCGCCTGCACGTACATGTACCTGACGGCAGCAGCCTGGCGCTCACCCTTGATGGGCCAGGGCTTCTTCTTAGTACGGATGGTCAGAACATTGCTAACTTCATCAAAATGTACCGCCATCACCGGTGGCAAGACCCCGTCGGCTGACAGGCTCAGGATGCGATGAAGCAGGGGCATGTCGACGCATGGCGTGGTCACGTAGTCCACCAGCACCTGTTTCATGGATGCGAACCGATAGTTTCGGGGCGGACGCACAAAACCCGGCATTGAATGGCCCGACGTGAGTATCAAACCCTGTTCCGGCACTGCCGATGTCAGAAAATGTCGGAACACATCCTCAATGGATTCGGCCAGTGTCCGCGCGAACCAGACATCAACCATCGCCGGGCCGATGCGCGCCTTGCCCAGATGCCAGAGCACACCTTGGATTGCCGGACTTTCGATGCCACCCCGCAGCGATACTGGTATTTCCAACAGGTCGGCAATCGCATTGAGCAGTTTGGCCGGCGTGACGGCGTAGATCGCCACCATCTCGGCCGGGACGAACTTTCGTTGGAAGGTCTCGGGGCAACGGTAGCGATAGCGGGACGGATCTTCGTCATCGGTGAGTTCCACTTGCACGCGGTCCCCATCGCAAGGGGCCGGATAGTGGCCGGCGTAGCCGATGCACTCCGTCCACTCGACGATGCTAGGTGCGGGCAGAGATGTCCTGCCAATGACATTCCAACCGGGAATCCCTCGCACGCGCTGGCCTTCCATGTCAGCCATCGCCTGGTTTGATCGATCGAACAAGTCGATCAGGTCAAGCAGGGATCGGGTCGGCAACTGTTTCGACGACGACATCGCCGATCTCCTTCACCAGATGCCACTTTGCCAAGAGCCGGTCACAGAGAGCACGGTCCTTTTCCCGCTTGGTCTTGATGTTGCATAGGTTGTCTTCACGCAGGATGACGGGGATCGTTCGAGCCCGCTCCTTACCGATCTTCTTCGTGCGGATGGACAACTTGGCGTAGTTCAATCGGTGGTCACGGAAATCGAACATAGGATTGATGAGCGACCGGGCGGCAATGTAGATGTCGTCGTTATCCCTCGCCCCGATCCTCACGAGCAAGGATCGATGGTCTGAAACCGTGTAGCCGAGTTCGATCACCTTCGCGGATGTCACCTCCTCACCGGAAATGTCGAAATTGCGCGTAGCGGCGAGGCTCTGGTAGTCATATTGCTTCAATGGAATCTTGGTTCCGGTAATGGGCGACTTCAGCAAACAGTCGGCGACGGTGCGTGCCAGCGCCTCGCGGCCATCAGTATTCTTGGACAGGACCTCCAGATGCCCATTGGCCGGCTCGTAGGTGATGTGGGACAAGATGGCACGGATCACTACCTGAGAAACGAGTTCTTTGGCCTGAACGCAGTCGATGATTTCCGGCGGTCGGTTGTGATGGACACTGATCTGGTAGATGTCGACGTCCTCGCCTGTATGCGTATCTGGCCGCAGCCGCTTGAAGATCTGGACCGCCACGGCGTCTTCCGAGCAGCCGATCTGCTTGGCGATGGCCTGGTGGAAGGTGAGCCGGGATGCTTCATCATCCATCACTGCCAGATTCTTGGGTGCGATGAAGCCGGAGTAGCAGGATGCACTTTGCCGGAATACATCCGCTTGCCTGGCGTTCAGCGCTTCCTCGAACACCCCAGCCTCGTTGATAAAGAACCACAAGGCGCGTTCGTATTGATTGTTGATCGCCTGGAGTTCCTTCTGGCTGTCCTCATCGAAGATGGCATCACGGAAGCCATCGATCACATCCTGGCCGGGGCCATCTGAGAGCAGCACAATGCGCTCGGCGACCTCCTCCAGTTGTTGCCGTTCGCTCACCCCGAGGGCGGAGAGAACTATAGCCATACCTTCTCGCTGCTCACGCTTGCCCTGCTTATTGTCCAATTCGGGCAACGCTACCTTGAACTTGTCGACCAAGAAAGCGCGGAAGGTGGTCGGTGATAGGTGTCCGAGCAGTTTGGACAGATGTTCTGCATCATTCATCGAAATACTCCTATACACGTGAGGATAAGGTCGCTGTCAGTCCGGGGTGCCCCGGTTTGATGTTTTGGTGTGCAGACCCAATACGTTCGGCACACCGAACGGTTCGGATTATTTCTGGCTCATAATGTGTCTGTCAAGCAGTTACGATAATGTTCGGTGTGGTGGTAGTATTTTCGAGTCAATGCCGACCATTTAGGAGATACCGGTGCCATCCCCCCTGGGTGACAAAATCCGCACTCTGCGAAAGCAAAAAAAGCTCAGTCTCGACCAGTTGGCCGATCTCACCGACTCCAGCAAGAGCTACATATGGGAGTTGGAGAACAAGGATGATCCAAATCCCTCCGCTGACAAGATCGCCAAGATTGCCGTAGTGCTTGAAGTAACTACCGAATTTCTGCTGTCCAATTCTTCGGCCAGCCCGGACGAGGAGGTCGTCGACCAGGCATTTTTCCGTAAGTACAAAAGCATGCCGGACGACACCAAGAAGCGGTTGCGCAAAATTCTCGAAGCCTGGGATGACGACGAGTGACAGAACGCAAACATCCGATGGCGGAGGCCAACCGCATCTCATCCATGCTCAACACAGTACTGGGAGCGGAGCGCTTTCCAGTTAAGGTCGACGAGGTCGCGCTGGAGTATTCCCAACAGTGCTTTGCCGGCTCACCCGTGGGCAAGGTCCAGGGTGAGGATCTGGATGGCATGGAGGGGATGCTCGCTGCCAACAAGACTCGGTCGAAGTGGTTGATCGTCTTCAACAGCGCCGTCCGGTCGGAGGGGCGCAAACGCTTCACGATCGCACACGAATTTGGTCACTACATCCTGCACCGCCACATTCAAGATCTATTCGAGTGTTGTGACGGCGACATCGAGACGGGTGACGGCAACAAGAGGGACATCGAAACCGAGGCTGACAAATTTGCGTCGACCTTGCTGATGCCCTTGGATGACTTCCGGAAACAAGTCGATGGCCAGCCCGTCAGCTTCGATCTGTTGGGCCACTGCGCCGAACGCTACGGTGTGTCGCTGACCGCCGCCGCGCTGCGCTGGACGGAGATAGCCGAGAAGCGTGCCATCCTGCTGGCCAGTCGTGACGATCACCTCTTATGGTCAAAGTCGAACCAAGCCGCCTTCAAATCTGGTGCCTACTTCGCAACGCGAAAGAACACCATCGAACTACCTCAGGACGCTCTGGCGCACAGCAACAACAACTGGGACGTCGGTATCCATATGCACTCGACCCGGGCACAGACCTGGTTCACGCGCGAACCTGCGTCCATGCCGCTGACCGAAATGACCAGGGTGGCGGGCCAATACGACTACACGCTGACGCTGCTGTTGATGCCCGACGCTGAATGGCAGCGGCCTCAGCATGACGATGGTGAGACCGAGGAGGACACCTTCGATCATTTCATCCGCAACGACCAACCACCGGTGCGATAGGACTCGGTGGCCCAAGGATGAGCGCATACAAGTGGCAGTTCGCACCGCGCTTTCGCCGCCATGCCTTTGGCTGGCGTTCCGATACGCCCATCCAGCGCATCAAGGAAGCTCTCACGGAGATCAAGCAGGTTGCCCGGAAAGAGCCCCTTATCGCAGCAGAAGGCGCGGTGATCTTGTTGGAAAAACTGTCGCCGGCCTTGGAGCAGGTCGACAGTTCATCCGGTGCTTTGGGTACGGCGGTTAATCGCGCGATCGACACCCTGGTGCCGATCATTGCCAAGGCCGACGTCGACTCGCGCATTCGGCAGCGCTGGCTGGAGCGTCTTTGGGAAGCCATCCAGAACGATGGCATGCCCTATATTGAGAGTCTCGGCGACTACTGGGGCGAACTGTGCGTAACGCCAGAACTGGCGTCAGCCTGGGCCGATGAGTTCCTGCCGATGGTTGCGCATGTCTGGAGCCCACAAGCATCAGGGCATGGCTTCTTCAAGGGAACGACTGCCTGTCTGGCCTCCCTGTATGCCGCCGGTCGTCACGATGAATTGCTGGCGCTGATAGAGAAAGCGCCCTTCAAGTGGTGGCATGACCGGCGTTGGGGGGTGAAGGCGTTGGCCGCCATGGGCAAGAAAGCCGAGGCCATCCGCTATGCTGAGGAATCGCGCGGACGCAACGATCCGTCCTGGCAGATTGCGCACGCCTGTGAAGAGATCCTGCTGTCCTCCGGCCTGCTCGACGAGGCTTACCGTCGCTACGCAATGGAAGCCAATCAAGGCACGACGAACCTGGCCACGTTTCGCGCCATCGCCAAAAAGTATCCGAACAAACCACCGGAGGCGATCCTGCGCGACTTAATAGCCAGCACGCCCGGTGCCGAAGGCAAGTGGTTCGCTGCCGCCAAAGATGTCGGCCAGTTCGACGTAGCCATCGAACTGGTTACGCGCAGCCCGACCGATCCACGCACGCTGGCCCGCGCTGCCAGGGATTTCGCAACAGAGCGGCCAGATTTCGCCGTTGCCTCCGGGTTGGCTGCCTTGCGCTGGATTTCACATGGCGCTGGTTACGACATCACGGGCGCGGATGTACTCGATGCGTACACCGCCGTGATGCAGGCAGCTTCCGGAGCCGGAGTCGATGCTCTGCATATCAAGGCGCAGATCCGCGAGATGACATCCGGCTCGCACCCTGGAAACCAGTTCATGAATTCGATCCTGGCACATCATCTGTCGACCTGAGTCGTCATCAGGGTTTGCAAGAACCCGCAGCCATACTCATGCGCCAGTAATTCCCTCATGTCGTCTGTAGCGCCCCATCCGGACAATTTCGCATCAAGCGAGTTGGACAAACAGGAGCGATACCGATGCATGACATCAACCATCTACCCCCCGAGCGGATGACCCCGCAGCAGCGTCGGCACGAGATCGCGTCGTTGCTGGCCAGAGCACTCGTGCGCCTTCGCAGCGGGAAGCCTCGGCAGTCCGCAAACATGGCTGCGGAGAACGAGTTTGACCTTGGCTTCACTGGTAACCAGCGCGTTCATTCAGACCCCGTCAACAATAGAAAAACGGAGCCAAGATGAGCACGCCCACCAGAATTCCTGCGACACCGCCTTCAATCGTTTCGCAGATCGCCAGATTGCCCGACGTCCCTATGGCCGACATCCAGGCCCTTTGGCAGAAACTGTTCGGTTCCGATACGCCGAACCACAATCGGCAATTCCTCGAGCGCCGCATTGCCTACCGGTTGCAGGAGGTGGAGTTCCGCAAGGTGAACGCCAGTCTGCTGGATCGAAACAAGCGCCGAATCGCATCTCTACTGGAGACCGGCAAGATCAAGAAGCGCGATCGTGATTGCCGGCCCGCAGCAGGTACCGCGCTGACCCGTGAATACCAAGGTGTTGCATATCACGTGGTCGCCACCAGCGACGGCCAGTACGAATTCGAAGGCCGGATGTATCCGAGCCTGTCCATGATCGCGCGTGAGATCACCGGAACCCGGTGGTCAGGGCCACTATTCTTCGGAATCAAAGCCCCTGCCAAACCGAAAGCATCGGTCAAGAAGGGAGGCCGGC